>ENA-UEQW01002531-UEQW01002531.1-human-gut-metagenome-genome-assembly--contig:-NODE-2531-length-13724-cov-4.046164_pt1 | contig 13724 bp, 25 predicted proteins | sample MGYA00242947_ERZ507947 | MGnify/ENA primary metagenome ERZ507947 (study PRJEB26167, sample SAMN06115421) | human gut metagenome | host: Homo sapiens | place: China:Guizhou | collected 2015-03-17... | reverse complement strand
CCGATCATCATCGATTCCCCGTTAAACCTGGAACTGAAAACCCGCATCGCTTTCACTTCAGTTACAATAACGATCGAACCAGTTACAATCCCCCACAACCACACCCTTGTTCGTACAAACTGAGGGTCTTTCTCACTGAACACTTTCGTTGGATGGACCTCTTCAAGCTCGTTATCTTTGGTTCGTCTATGGCTCAACGCGGTGTTCAATTCGTCCGAGCGGGAGTCGTGTTGCGTGTTCTTCGTAATGAGTAGAGAATTGTCCGTTTAAGGAGACTGAAAGCACCGAGTAGTGTGTTGCGACTCAAATTGATAGGATAGAGCGGAGACCGTGGATAAGTGATGAAGAATACAACAGCAGCAAGGAGATGTATGAGCAGGCAAAACCATTGGTGCAGGAGCATAATGTACAAACCCTTTTTCCTATGGCGAAGCGTCTGAACTGTACCGTTCTCGTTTTCCTCCTTAGAAGTAGATACGGAGATGAACGACAAGATGGCGCGTCGTATTCTCTACTGGCTATGCGGTGGTGGGGTTGGTCTGTGCGCTGGCGGATATGGGTATTACAAGCATCGCTGCTTTGTGCCGATTACGAATCGTCGCGAGTATATTGTAGTTGCTACACGCCTTCTCAATGCTAGTTCTTTTCGTATGAGCAGGAGCTGGGCTTCCAGGAGTGGATTCTACAGAACTTGCTGGATTATTCAACCGAAGACGGCGAGAAGCTGGGTGGCGAGCCCATCATCGAGGATCCCACAGACATCCGCTATCGCCTCGTGCATCGTGTTGTCGGCGACATTCAGCGTGCGTGCGTCTACTTTGATCCGTCTTGCGAGGAGTACATGAAGGGAATGAAGATCATCGTCGTCGAGTCTCCTACGGTGAACGCGTTTTCGTCGATTGGAAGCATCATCGTGGTGTACACGGGACTGATTGAGCATTACGCAGCGATGCAGGAGAAGGGACTCGTGAAGGATGTGGAGGAGGTGAGTGACGTGTGCATTCAGTGACGATTAGTGTGTGGCGGGCGTGGTTGCTCACGAGATGGCTCACAGCATCGCACGCCACTCTTCGGAGACGATGACGCACTACAGCACGCTGCTTTCCTACTTGGCTATGCTAATCACGGGTGATGTGTTCATTGTCCCCGCTATTTCAAAACTCTATGGAAAGAAACGAGGGTAAACGGATATGTGAACTGCTAATTGCCGTAGTCGAAAACAGGAGCTGGAGGCGGATCACATCGGAATGTACTTGCTGAAGCGTGCTGGCTACGACATCACTCAATTCGGCACAACGCTGGCGTGCTTGCCTTCCGATGATTTGCCGAAATCCGTGAAGAAGGCGTATTCCGTGTTCGTTGATCATCCCTTGAACGAGGACCGAGAAGAGGCGGTGAACAGCTACATCCCCACGATTGAAAAGGAATTCCAGTCGAAGTATGCGGTGGAGGAGAAGTCCTTCTCTCATCGCGCCTCCAAGTTCGTCTCCAGAAGAATGGACAGCGTTTGGGCAGTCCTGAACTTGTTCGTTTGATCCTTGTATCCTATTCTGTGACTGTTTTATCCAATAATCGTGCTCATCCTCCCGTTTTGCTGAGAAACACATGTGCTCCGTTTTCGGGACTATTTTAGCCAAACGTACAAAAGACAGTCGCATTTGGGCTGTACAGTACTCCCGGATCTGAGTCTGTGCTTGGAAAATGAACAGGGGTAGTTGCCCAGATCTGGAGAATATGCTGGAGAAGGAGAGTCAATCGAAGGAGTCTTGGCTCTCGGCGTTCAACAAAGTCGTAAGGGACGGGAAGAGTACGAGCAACACCGTTACTTTGGGGGAATTCCATTCAAAGCCGGGTTTGGATAGCGTTTTTGGAACGGGCGTTGTGGGGAGGGACGATGCAACCTACACGTGTGCGAAGCAGGTCAAGTCGATTATCTGCAACTCCCACGACATTCTCGCTCTCAGTCGAGATGACGTGGTGAACATGTCGCTGAGCGATGCGCACGAGACGCTATTCCAGTTGCGAGTGGAAGGCTACATGATGAAGAAGGGATTCAAGCGTTTGCGCATGTGGAAGAACCGCTTTTTCATTCTATCTGGAAAGATATTGTCGTACTGGGAGGTGCCCGATTTCGCGCAGAGTGACGTGTAGGCGAATAACCACAACAAGATGCGCCACCAAGCCGAAATCACTGCAGACTGCCGCATCTCCTTGGAGAACATTTCGAGTCGACCCTTCTCCTTTTCCGTTCTCCCGAGTAAGGCCGATCGTCTCTACATTCTGGACGCCGGCTCACAGGAGGAGCGGGTATGCTATTTGGTTTCGCACAAACAATAGAACATGTGGATCCAGTGCATCCAAGTGTGCAAGTTCCTTGTGCAGCGGATTAACAGTCGTCCAACGCTTCGCGGTGTGGGAAGCGTCTACGACCACTTCTCGCTCGGGAGGGTTCTCGGGAAGGGGCGCTTTGGCGTCGTTCGCTTGGCAGAGTGTAATGTGAGATCGGACTCCCTGGATGATGAATAGACGAACATGAAGAACTACGCCGTGAAGATCATCAACAAGAAGAAGGTGGATCGGGATATCCTGACACATGAGCTAATGGTGCTTCGCACGATCAAGGTGAATTCGGCACTCCCGTATGATGCATAGCAACGCGTGTACAACGAGCACTTGGTCACCATCAACGAAATCTACGAAGACGATTACCTGATTCACATCGTGATGGAGTACTTGGGTGGTGGCGATCTGTACGAGCGCATCAGCAACAACGGCGTGTACTCCGGTATTCCACAAACACCCCCATAACCGCTAGAGAAGGAAGCCGCTCGCGTGGTGCGCCACATCGGTCGCGCTCTCAAGGCGCTTCACGAGAAGGGCATTCTGCACCTCGACGTGAAGCCGGAGAACGTCATCTATCTGACGCGAGAGCCCGCGTCTGACATGAAACTGGCCGATTTTGGGTGCTGTTATGTGATGGACGTGCCGGAGAACGAGAAGGAGATCGTGGGCACGGCGGGGTACATCGCTCCGGAGGTGCTGACCGTATTGCTGGGTTAGGGGACTTATGTGCAGGACTGCGCCTATTCGCCGAAGTGCGATGTGTACTCGTTAGGGGTATTATTGTACGTGATGCTCGTTGGGTACCCTCCGTACGAGGGCAACGACACCAACTCGATTCTGAGGTTCACCGTGTACGTTACTCTAGTTGGAGCTGATTCGCAGAAATGGGACCATTGATTTCACATCGGAAGGGTGGGAACTGATTTCGCCAAATGCAGTGGCATTAGCGAAGGCGATGGTCGAGGCGGACCCCGAGAAGCGACCGAGCATCGACGACGTGCTGCAGAATGAGTGGGTGGTGAATCCCCCCGTTTTGAACGTACGGCAGCGTCGGAGCATTGACCTGTAGTACCATTCGACGATGGTGCGGAGTGCGCAGCCGCAGATGAGCTTCCCCTCCACGCTCCCGGGCAGTCGACTCTTCTGTGGGAGTGGGATTGGCGGGTGATGCGTAGGTCCGAATGAGTGGCACACGCCTCGCCGAGAGGAGTCGAGCGACGACATGAACGAGCTGGACGACCCCGCTGAGAACGTCCAGGAGAAGGAGAAGCCGCTGGACTACTATTATCCTAGTTTTGAGAAAATGACGGAGATCCCGAAATCTGTACCTTACGATATGCAAGATGAATCGTCTGTTTCTTCCACGAAGCGATTCCTGTCAGTTTTGACAGATTGTTCTTGTTCATGGAACGATACACAGAAGTGTCCACGATCGGAACTGGCGCGTCCTCGGTGGTAAAACTAGCGAAGCGGAAGAGCGATGGTAGCGGACGGTCGTTTGATGAAGAGTAGGACGCTATGTTGTTCTAAAAGTGTACCACCTCCCGATATCGCAGGTATCCGCCGAGGAGAGAGAACGGCTGGAAAAGGAAGTCCAATCACGTGTCCTCCTTCCCTGTAGAACGCCATACTCTCTTCGCTGTCGCATCCACACATCATCAAATACATCGACTCGTTCATTCACGAAGGGTATAAGGTCATTGTCATGGAGTACGCCAACGCGCGCTCCCTACGCACCGTAGGGTTTGCCGCCATGTGGAATGTGTAGTACATTGACTATTTGGTGCGAGTGAAAAGAGACATTGCGATTACTCTGGTGCTCTCCTGGCTCAAGGCGATACTAGACGGACTGCAGTACATCCACGGCATGTACCATTCCGAATCTGTGCTCATCACAGGCATATCATTCATCGCGATCTCAAACCCGAAAACATCCTGCTCGCAACGGACTCTCCAGAGCCTCTGTCGGACGAGAGTCTGGACAAGTGGTACTCTCCGGGCCGGGTCATGCAGCTGAAGTTGAAGATCGCAGACTTCGGCATTGCCAGAGAAGCCCTGAGTGTATGGGTGGGTGTGGTGTTCAACGACAGGCTTTCGCCGTCACGCAGGTGGGGACGCCCTTCTACATCGCTCCGGAAATCTGCCAGAACAAGGTCTACACGAACAAAGTGGACATGTGGTCTCTCGGCTGCAGTGCGTGATTTGCATTCCCATCATGTTCAGTCGTCTACGAACTCATCGCCAAGCAGCCTCCCTTCAACGGAAACAACATCGCGGGACTGTTCCACGCAATCATCTACTCGCCTGTAGCTTGAAGGGAGGACTGGTTGTGTAGACGCCGCAACTGCCCCATTCCTATCCCGCCCCGTTCCTTCGCATCGTGCAGTCTCTGCTGAAGGTGGGGAGACGAGACGAGAATGAGGAGTAGAAGGATCCGGACCAACGCCCTTCGACGAGGGAGCTCCAGTGCATGCTCCAGTCCCTCCTCCAGCCGTCCTCTTCTGCTATCCACGTTGCCGGAAGGCGGTACTCGACTGTGGAATACTCATCCCCGCGGAGTCCGAAACGAAGCTACTCGGACGACGAATCCGTGCAGACGCCGAGAAGCGTGGTGAGTGGGACGGGCAGTTTGCGATCTCGGAAATACACCCCCTCTCCTTCTCCACACCCACTGAACGACTCTACAACAGATTCGGATACAGAGGAAGTGTATTCTCTCTTTTGTGCTTGTTTGTTCGGAGGAAGGATATGTCGATTGCGTGTGGTTCCAATTCTCATTCACACTCCTGAAACGCTTTCGGAATGGCAATTGGGAACAGTGGCATGATCACGCGCAGCGGCAGACGCAACTCACACACTCGCACATTTACAGGCATTTCATCGCATCCACTCCCATTCATTTCCATTCCGAGCAAGTCCGCACTGTCAATTCCTTGGGATCGTGGGATGCCTTCCAACACACGATTCTGCGCGACCGCCAAATCAGCCGTTCCGTTCACCATGCCGTTCTATGATATTGACCCGCTGGTTAGTATTAATGGAGACGACGTTGCGAATGTGTTCTACCCCAGTCGCATCGACAACAGCAAAATCATGATCGGATGCCAAAACAGTGAGTTCCCGCGTTCCTCTGTGATTGTAGACCTGAGCGTCGTCACGGTGGATACGGGCTGGAACTACAAGCACGAGAATATTCACATGTCAAGGGAGAGGCGAAAAGAAAGGCCGTATCCTGTGTTGCAGCTGAATCCGCACCCGACAGAGAGTTTCACACCCGGCTCCTATTCATTTGTAGTGTACACCCTTGCGTCTGCGAATGCACTCGGGAGTGTGATGCTGTGGGACATCGATTACAACAAGCTCGTGAAGACGTACTCAAAGCTGGGAAATCACCCATCCATGTGCCAGGGGCTGAGCTGGAACCCGAAGAATCCCAATCTTCTGCTCTCGTGCGGTCAGGATGGTTCCATTTACCTCTGGGTTGGATTGACGCCATTTCACTGATACTCAGGATCGACGTCAGTGCGCGACGGTTCGCGAGTGGAATCTGTCCAGCGGGGCTCACGGCATTTCCTGTGCCATGTTCGACCCCTTCAAAGAAACGCTCTTTGCGGCCATCCACGACGACTCCACCCTCCACGTCCGCATTCGCTGTCGTATTCATCCCATAGCTCTTCGACATGTTCGTCGATTCGCCGATCGCCTCCTTCCGCAGCACAGACTCGGGCTCCTTCACAACGCTTGGCTACAACGCGTACAAAGCGGGCGCGCTCGCCGTCGGCTGCTCGAACCACTCCATCCTTCTGTTCAACACCACAGATCGCCAGTTTTCGGAGCTGTATTCTTCCTTCTCCTCGCAGGACGAAACGCCTCCGTCGGTGATTCAGACCGAGTTCGGAGTCAAGGACCTGTCGTGGAGTGCTCAGAATCCGAGTCGGTTTTGGCATTCCCAATAACTCCCAGATTTGATCGCGGCGTGTGGTCTGTCCGACGGCAACGCAGTGGGTGTGTGGGACATCCGACGCCCGTATGTCGTCTCGCAGCGCAATGACCCCTAGCTCGCTCCCCTTCTGTCTCCTCGAGCAGTCGCAGTGCGTGAAGGAGGTGTGCTGGATGGGTCACCCCGGGTCGGCGAACTCGGGTCAGTACCTGGCGGTTCTGCAGGACAACCGCAAGACGACGACGATCGACGTGTTCCCGCTGCGCGGTCTGAAGCAGTTCTCGAGCACGCTGTGTCTGACGTCGCTGTCGCTGTGCAAGGTGGACACCGTGGCGGGCGTGCTGAACGCGGACATGCGAACGGAGGACCACATCCCACCAGCGCTGGGAGCGAACGAGTTGTTCTCCTTCCGTCACTCGAGTGGGCGTGATGTGGCGCGCTGACGGCGTAGACTCCTTCTTCTTTCTCCCGCACGTGGTGACGGCGGCGGAGAACACGGGGTTCAGCTACGACCTGGCGATGATGAAGAAGCTGGTGAAGGAGTACCACTATGTCTGCGACGCCCAGCTCCCGACGCTCGTGTGTCTGTGCGAGGCCAACGCGGAGGTCTGCGAGGCCAACGGTCTGGCGGCGATCGCGTCGGTGTGGGCGATCCTCGCGACGCTGGTGGAGGTGCAGTCCGTGAAGCAGGACGAGGACAGGCCGCACCGCTCGGGCAGCGTCATCTCTCCTCCCAATCGTGCGGGCTGCGTGTCCGACTCAGGCGTAGGGTCGCGCGGCAACTCCGTGTCGTCCATGCCGCACGAGAACAGCGTGGGTGACATGACAGCAATCGTGGCTATTTCTGGAGTGTGTGACCGATAGGTGCGGCGCAACGACTCGCTCACGTCGCTGCCCAGCGTCCAGGATGACAATTATTCCCCCGATTTGTGCAACTTCATGACAGAGCTCACCTTCGCGAAGGATTTGTCGTTTCTTCGCGCGTTCGTGAGAGAGGGCGACCTCCAGAGCGCGGTCACAATTAGTCTGGTTTTGTGGAATTCCATAAAGCGGGACGAGTCGGCGAAGAAGGAGGTGCTGACGTGGCTGGAGTGTTTCTTCGACCTGCTGTCGCGAGAAGAGTGTTACGAGGAGCTGGTGAGCATGCGCGAAATCTGCTCGATTATTGGCGTTCCGGTGTTCGAGACTTACGTAGGCTTGTCGGCGTGGAGTGAGAGGACAGAAACCCGAGATCACCTTTCAAACGGCGACGAAGCAGGACGAAGAATACTTCCACCTGTCACCACTGTTCTTCGCTTCGGACGGCAGGCAGACGCACGTGGTGGAGGCGCTGCCGATGGACGAGATCCCGTTCATTGTGACGGGCGGGAAGGACGCGGCGTCGCCGGGGAGAAGGAGAGGAGAGCGGAAGGGGAAGCGGGGCGGGAGGCACCCGCGGAACAAGGCGATGGACGCGGGCGTGCCGCGCAGTCGCATGGAGACGTCGTTCTGCTCCGTGTGCCAGGCGAAGAACCAGGGGCTGGTGGCGATGTGCTTGCGCTGCGGTCATGGGGGCCATTTGAAGCACATTCGGGAGTGGTTCTCCGATGACGTGAACAACCGGCGGAGGAAGTGTGCCATCGTAACGTGCCAGTGTCACTGCGTGTTCGTGGAGGAGAATGGTAATTCTGTACAATGGCGTGTTTGTTTCAGGAGGGCATTGTCACTATTTCGGTATGCAGAAGCAAAAGGTGCTTTCTTTGTATGGATATTTCTTGTGCATACTGGTAGTCTACATGACCTACTTGCAGTTTTTCAGTACCCCACTTCCTGCCTTGTTTTGTAACCGTGTAGAGAACGGCCAATCGACAAGTGCCGTTTCATCAGCATCAGGTAGGAGCGCGGATGCGTGGCTAAGGGACAGAATGCAGGCCAGTGTCATTGAAATACGAGCTGGGCAGCAATTCGATCAGTGGCGATGTGATTTCCGACTTCATGAATCTGTTTGTGCTTACGGTGGACGACGGAACGCCTCGGTACTCTGCGGAGTACATTATCGAGAACGGCATCTACCAGGGGAAGTATATGAAGGGTTCGAAGTGGACTGTTCACACGAGTCAGCTCCACGCCCTCCCGGGAGCGCTGTATATTGTTGGCGTGTATTCCGACAACGAGTGCGCGACGAGGCCTCTCTACATCAACCTGCCTCTGAATAAGTGTAGTTTCCTCTCGCATTTCGCGTTAGGAGTAGACATCCTCGGTAGCGAGATCTCGTTTGACGCGACGTACATCAAGAAGGACGACGAGTTCACCATCGTGATGCGAGGGAACAGCGTGATGGAAATCCAGTACTACCTTCTGTACAGAGAAACGGATGCGTACGTGCTGGACAACGAGCTCTTCCGCGACGAGAACTACATCGAGCTGTGCGCAATCGATACGCCGGTGATGCGTAGGGGAAAGCGAGGTCGCTACATCGAGTACGATGTGAGCAGCGCCATCGGGAAGTTCCACTTCGCGTTTGTTGGCTGTCGCGTGGAGGACGTGAAGAGCAAGGTTGTTCGCATCGACCTCGACCATCCCGTCGTGATTCCGCCCAAGCCTCTTCCTTCGGAAGACGACCGTGCGTTTTGTTTTGTGGACTAACGGGTAGTTCTCATTACGGCTGTTCGAGGAGAAAAGACGAAGCCACCCCCAGTGAGTGAATGCTGCATTGGCGTGTGAAGTGTAGACCCGGAGGTCAACTTCGGCAATCTGAACAGCGAGAAGCCGAGTAGAGGAAAGGGAGGTGTTTGACGCGTAGGACCGTCAAGCTCGAATTCGCCAATTCGCATTCGGAGCATTCAAACCATCCACAACATTGTGTTCATTCGTTGTATTATTATCGGCGGCCCCTTCGATGTGTACTACATGGTGATACCGGAGGCGAAGGGAAGACAAGATCCTGACGATCGCGCCGTGATGCGTTACGGTTTTAAGGTGGGTGTGGCTTTGGTGGTTCACGGCGCAGGCTGGAAGCTTTGAGAATACTTCTTTTGATATTGTTGTGACGGATTACGTTCGGTTTGTGAAGAACCTGGTGTACGTGGTCGCAGTACGTGGCAAGTCAGTTTCGAGTCCTACAAAGAGAGGCTTTTTCCCATAATGTGCTTTTGAAGTGCGTCTGTTTGATCGCAAGCAACACGATATGACTCTTGATTAGAACACAATAGAGGTGGAGTTGCACTTCGTGAGAGGGACGGAAGAGCCGAAGAGGGTGACGGGCTGGACAATCACGGTCATTCTCTTCTTCTTGGCGTTCAATTCTATTTCTGAGTATTTCACAAATTAGCATACTCTTCTTTAAGCAAAAACTCGTCGTTTTCGTCTTCCCGCAATACCGTCCGTCGATGAACACGCGGAAGTAGTCCACGATCGGCATAACGCCGTCCTCCAGCACCAAATCGCGCGCCTTCACTTGCCAGCGAAGAACGCCATACTGATTCTGCAATGCGTCTTGCTTGTTGCGAACGACCGGGTTCTGCAGCACCTGAACAGTGTAGTTGAGTGGAATGACTACGAATCAGCAAGAACGCAAGAAACCACAATCGGACTTCAGAATGAGCGAATGCGTGCTCGCCTTGTTCAAATAGAAGCAGCCCATGCGAAGCAGTCCTTCTTCGTACTTGTCGTTGGAGCACTGCAATGCGATGCTCTGAAGACACGTCACGTGGTAGTCCCGCATGTTCGGGTAAACGGTCCACCACCACCGGCTCCACCCGTTTCCGCAACGAGTGTGGAGGAAGGGAGCAATGCCCGCATCATCATCCTCGCCCAATCGCAGAACGCACGAATAGTCAGACGTGCTCGACAGCAACGGTTCCACGGTTTCCACCTTCCCCCGAATGACAATTCTCCACTTCGCCCTACATCTCACGATATCCACAAACAGGCACGATTTCGTCTCCACTTTTCCCACCACACTCAGAACCAACGGCTCGTTCACCATCATCTCCTCCTCAAACCGGAACAGCACCAGCTCGCGTCGCTTCACTCGCCCTCCAACGTAACTCCTCACTTGGAGGGATCCCCCACTATTGTACCCCTCGTCGTCCACCAGTTCGCCTTGCAGCTCGCTTCCCTGTTCGTCCGTCACATCCAGTAAGGGAAGCGTGGAGCAGAATCGGGGACAATACGAATTGTGGTCATAGCGGGTGCCTCGAATGAACTCGTGTTTCGTCACCATCTAGCCATGACTATCAAGGACGACTCATACTGTACAGAAGTTACTGTACAGCGGAAGCGAGTACCCACTGCCGTGCTGACCGCTCTATTGATTATCAAGCACCACTGAACGTGCATAGAAGGTCACGCACGTCGGACTCTGTGTGAGACACATGCTCCCGCTCTCCGTCACGCTCAACAGCGTGTTGTGCCAGAAATCGGCCTCCTTTTTGACATACTCGGAAGAGTACCGACAATCGAATTCGTGCTCAAAAACCCAGCCCGGAGCGAACAGTGCGCACGACAGTCCTTGCTTGGCAATGAGCTCCAGATCACTGTACGTGTTGTAACCGCCGCCACAGTGCGTGCCGCGTCCCCACACGTCGATACCCACGTACACGTCGCGTTTGCTACGGGTAAGAGTGTGACCGAAATCGGACCGATTTCCGGCAATCTGTCGCGTGGCGATCAAATCCTGGGGCTGCCACCAGTAGTTGAGGAAGATGCCGTCGCAGGCGTTGAAGAAGGGCCGGTTCTGGGCGTTGAGTTGGTTCTGGTAGTTGAGCGCGCCGCGCACGTCGATGGAGTCATACCAGATTAGCTGACACGTGGGCGAGATGGCGCGGAGCTGGCTGCGGAGCCGCTTCAGGAACTCCTGGAGTGGCTGGAGGAGGGGTGTGGGGACGGAGGGCGTTTCGATGTTGACGAGATAGCCGTCGAAGTTGGCCTCTTTGCAAAGTGTAGCGAGACGGTCGGCGAAGAAGGAGTCGAATCTGCGAATCACACAGCGAAGAAGGGGGGACTTCACGTTGCGGAGACTCGAGTCGGGTCCGGTGAGGAGTTGGAAGAGAAGCTGTTCATTCCGCCCCTCGACGATGAGCGTGCCGAGAACGGGAACGCCGTTGCGATGGCCTGCCTCGATCCAGTTGGAAGGGTGGGGTGAAGGAGAGCGGTGAAGCGATGGAAGGATATGGGAATGGAGACGAGGTGGTGGGAGAAGTACACAAAGAGGTCGATGGAGGACCAGAAGTGGAAGGCGTAATAGGGCGATGACGCGCCCTAGCCCTCAACAAACACGACAACACGCACATAAAACCAGCTGTCTTCCTGGTAGCCCCCACGCATGTCGTGGCAGTGCAGCACTCTCTACACTCGACGACTCCCGCAACATCTACCATGTGGTCGTCGCGCAGCGCGCGGTGGCGAAGAGGCACGCGACAGCTCTCGGCACTCACCTCGTAGCGACAGAGGTCGATCAGCGAGTCGATGCCGCGGTCCTGCAGTTGTGGGTGCTATGTGTCATGCCCCTCTCGCTCTCCCACCATCTCGTGATCACGCTCACTCAGTCCCGCCAACCGCTCTCTGTCCACCTCCTCCGTATAGTGCAGCTCCTTCACCACACACCCGCTCGCACTGTTGCCGTCGCACGCGCTCACCAGCGCCATGAAGCAGTCGTCCTCCAGCAGCGTGTTCTGCGGCAGAGACGCCTGCAGCACGCAGCTCGTGTTGAAGAGCAGGAAGACCTCGTTGCCGCTGTGGATGATCGAAATCGTCTCGATTTCTGGAACGTCGGAATGAATGGGGAATTGTGTCGCGTGGTAAGAAGGCTCGCGAATGCTCACCGTGCGGTCGTGGTCGATGGTGAACGAGGGACTACGTTGAAGGAGGAAGAAGGAAGGTACTCCCTCTGAAAATCGAGCATCATCACGGAAATGGGAGATGGCAACGCGCTTCCGTCTTCTCTCACAAAAAGGTCGTTGCGAACGGAGATGTGCTTCAGCTCGTCCAAATCACGACTCCACACGAAGCACAGAGTGCATTTCTTCAGTGAGCAGCGGAGCGTGCACTTGAAATCAGACGAAAAGAGAACAGAATGGGAAATGACGATGCGTCCCACTTTGGGCTGAAAGGGCTCGTAGGAGAAGAGGGACAGCGCATTGTTCTCAATGGTCGTTTCCTTCAAAGCAGAAAGCTACTGGGGAGAGTGGGACAGTAACACTCACTTCAGACAGATTGGTGAATGAGGACAGGTCCACGCGCTTTGCTTTCTAGAGATCAAGAGAAGGGGTGAGGAAGACGTTTACGGGAGCGGAGAGAATGCGAATCATGCGCTTCGTCTTGCTCTCCGAAGTGAACCGAAAAGCGCCTACGGTAACAGGAAAGAACCAACACACACAGCAATCAAAGCGGAATCCTGCCGCCGCAAATACAATGGAGAGCGTGGGGTGAGCATCGAGTAGCTCTTGGAAGAGGGGAGCCTTCACGTTGATCGACTTGTACTTGTCCTTTTGGAGAGACAGTGTTAGCATTCTATGAGGTGAGTCCGATACAACAGAAGCAACTTGATTACTCTCTCACATACCTTCACATCTCCAAGAATGGACTTATCCACGAAGGTTTCCATGGAATCGTCATCGCACGCAAATGCGCGATTCACGTACGAGCAGCTGAAGATGGTTCCATACTTCGCCATTCGAATCGCTCGCTGCACGATTGCCTTCTTCTCCTCCTCCGTTTGCGCGGACGCAACCAACCCTTCCCGCGAGCGATTGCGTCCACAGTCCATGTTACAACACTTGTCGTTCCTGCACCCCTTCGTGAGCTGCGCCAGATACAGTCGTCCTAATTCTTCCACAGATATCGACATGCGAATGGGACACTGTGAAGCTCACAGGAGTTTCTCTGTCAAAGAATCTGGCCTATTTCTGGAAACCCTCGGTTCCACACTTTCGGTGTTCATAACTCTGTCAATACGCATTGCTACAACAAACTATCTGTATCACCGTACTCCATTCACTCTTCTAATGATTTGGATAGTGTTTAATGAGACAGTTGAAGAGATTAGTTGCCGCTGTGAATGACCTCAGAAGTTGAGTGAAACTCTAGTTTCACGGTTGTTCTCCATCGTTTTTCTCATAACCATTTCACTCCTGTTCACTTTCCCTCGTCATGGGTATATGTTCACTATCCAGCATCATGGGTGTGCCTCCACCTCATAAAACGTGAATTTGAAACCAAATCATACGACTTGTCTCTCTCTGTGAAGAATGAAGATCAGCCCTTCAAAACCACGTCAGAGTCGTATTTGCTGTCATATAGACAGTTTGCTCCCTTCTGACTATGGGTTGAATGGAGATCGACTCCATCGGGAGTAGTCCAACTGCTCCTCTCACGATATGACAACGTGGATATCATCTTCTAGAGTGTGGAATCGATTGATAAGGCGTATAAGTTGATGGACAACGATAGAGACCTAACT
>ENA-UEQW01002522-UEQW01002522.1-human-gut-metagenome-genome-assembly--contig:-NODE-2522-length-13745-cov-4.287021_pt1 | contig 13745 bp, 23 predicted proteins | sample MGYA00242947_ERZ507947 | MGnify/ENA primary metagenome ERZ507947 (study PRJEB26167, sample SAMN06115421) | human gut metagenome | host: Homo sapiens | place: China:Guizhou | collected 2015-03-17... | reverse complement strand
CTGCAGCCCACTTGTAAAGACAGAGTGTAGTGATGACGATTTGTGATTCACTGTAGTCTCCGACTTCTTCATTCCTGCAAGAGAAATCACGATAGGTGGGCATATCGGTTCGGGAGGTTTCGGTGATGTGTATGAAGGAAAATACAACGGAGACAAAGTCGCTGTGAAGGTGTTCAAAAGAGAAAACGATAAAGAAATCCGCGTTTGCTCCCACTTGGGAGACCACCCCTACGTCATGAAGGCGTATGGGTACAGCGTAAAGCAAAAACCAAATCCGTCCATGTATGGTAGGGAAAGAAAGAAGATGCTGGTGATGAAGAAGTACGAGGACTCGATGCAGAAGTATCTGAGGGTACAGGGGGGCAAGCTCACGGTGAAGGACCTGAAGAAGCTCTTAGTGAAGATCGCCAAGGGAGTGGAGTACCTGGAATCGAAGGGGATTGTTCATCGCGATCTGAAGGTGCTTGCTGGGACGACTCGTCACTCGTAGGTGGACAACATCTTCATAGAGGGGGGCGTCCCTAAGATCGGTGACTTCGGCTTGTGCTCCCTTCTCTGTGACCCCACGTCATTTGGGAACGAACCCCACCTAGTCACGGATTCTTCCGTTCGGGACGGAAACGATGGACAGTTCTTCGTTCTGTACTCTGATGAGTCGTAGTCGCTCGACAGAAGCGCGTATCATTGAGCGCGACTGGAACGAAAAGCGGCCCAGCAATGAGTATATTGTGGAAGTTCTGAAGCACGAAAACGTGTATGCGCTCGGTGTTCTCGCCATGGAGATCATGATTGGGCGTGAGTTCATCGATAAGTGGATTGATGAAATCTATCAAAAAGACAAGTTGTTCAAGCTGCCTCCTCACCCCTACCTTTACTATGACAAGGGTTGCTTCGTAAATCACAGGAGTGATCTGTAGTCCTCTTCGGAATCGTACATGACTGTCTTCTCCCCTACAACCAGCGCCCACCCATTCGCGATCTTGTTGCGAGACTGGTGAAGTGGAGAGACGGACCGGACATTGATCTCCGCCAGTACGTAGAAGAGAGTCATCGCAAGTAGAAAGAGTCATACAACCACTTTTGCCTAATCGTTTGTTTCCAAACACTGTGTGTGAGCAGCGTTACCAAAACCTGTTGCGATAATTGGGAAGCTCCCCTGTTAGAATAGTTATTTCTTTGACATATGTCAATAGTTCTCGACATGTCGACAGATCATGTTTGTTCGCAACACCTGTGACGTTCTTCTTGTTTTAGTTCATTGTTCCAGTACATATTTGGCTATCTATCCACTATCATGATAGTGATCTGAACGACGATGTGAGATTATCTCAAATTGTAACAAATAACAGTTGTATCACAAAACAAACAGTTTACACTAGTTTTGGAACCTGACTTAAGAATGAACTTGTTTGATGAACCTCATACTAATCTGTATAAGCTATTCACGGATGAATTCGCACGTGCTCTTCCAAGAGGAAGTGGCATCGACGATGAACGAGTTCAGCGATTTGGAGAGAATTTGATCCCTGAACTTGAAAGGTACTACCACCCGGCAATCAATAGAAATATCGATGATCTGGTGAATGCAACATGCAACGAGGCACTCATTTACATAACTCAGTACCACAAACGAGTTGGTATAACAGTGAATGAGTACATCCGCAACAATTCTCACAGATACCCGTATCTAATTGAGATTAACAAAGAAATGTGTAGCTGTCCGGCGTCTTCTGCAGCGGTTGAACGCTGGTTCTCTGTTCAGGGGGGCATTCTATCTCCGAAAAGAAAAAGTGAAGAATCCGAGGGATGCACCAAGCGTTTGAACCCACGACTCGTTCATTCTCGAGGGACATCCCAAAGACATGCCAGAAAAACAGAATGAGAGTGGCTGTTGTCGTTGTTCTTATGCTCCTGTGTACGTACTGAGAGAGAGGTGTGAGAGTTAGGCTTTAGCCAGGGACTCTACTTCTTCTTGGAACATGTAGCCTCCTGGACGCTTCTCCCGCGTAACGTTTAGGATAAACCATTCTGTATCGTCGAAAAGCCGAACGAGGGGTTGCCGATCGTGTACAAGTACCGAAACTACGATCTGTTTATGTATAAACCGGATTATGACAAGGACGACGACCTGGTATGCCTCCGCGACGGTTCCGTCATGCGTAGAATGCAAAGCTGTATGTCGTTTCCCCGTTAGGAACGAAGTTCATGGAAACAAACGCGAAGGATTCCGTGAGTGTACGCACTGCTCGTGATGTGTAGGGAAAGCTGGTTTTTACTCCCTACGAGTCTGGCATGTACCGCATCTGCGCCGAACTATCTCGCCCTCTTCCGGATGAATTCTGGGAGTACGGAAATCCTCTCCGCTTCTACTTTGAAGTGGAGCACGGCATCAAGCAGCTGAACACGACCAAGCTCGCAAAGGTGAAGGACATCAACCAGGTGGACAAGGCGGTTACGTCGCTTGTGAGTGTGCTGAAGGAAATGACGCAGGAGCTGAAGTATCAGAACGTCCCTTGTTCTCGGGGAGATTGATGTGTAGACAAAGGAGAAGGAGGTGCGCGACGAGGACGACAGCGACAACCGGATGATCTTTATTTGGAGTCTGCTGGAGGTCTTTGTGATGATTATCGTCGCCGTCATCCAGGTGCTATCCATCCGCAAGTATTTGAAGCAAAAACAAGTGATTTGAGTGTGTAAATTGCGCTGTTTGTTGAAGTCCCGTCTCTTTTGAATGGAGGGGAGGCGTGGCGAAGAACCCGGGTGTGGTGCAACAAGGAGCGATAAATTACAACGAATCCGTCTTCTTCAGCACCCACGGCTTCATGTCCAGAGGACACTCCTTCTTCGTCTGCAGCCAGCGATCAATGCAATGAGCATGGAACGCGTGATTGCATTCACCCCACGCAACCTACAGGGAACACTTCATTGCCGGACCTACCTTGCACTCTCCCTTCTCTCCCGAATTCACCTTCGCCTGACAGTCGATGCACAGCGTCATCAGTTTGCTGCGACAAATGGCGCATGTGTCAACATCCGTGTTCCAGGACCACATCACCACGGAATTCCACTCCTTCAGTTGAAAACGTCCCTCCTTCTTATCAGGATTCTCCACTTCCATCTCGGCAAGAATTGAATGAATGGCGACCGCGCCTGTCAAACAAACATCGCAAACTCCAATTCGATAATCACAGAGCGTTTAGTGCTTGGATTCTCTCATCTTCTTCTCCTCGATGATGGAGAGCTTCACGCCGTTGCCCTTGGGCAGAGAGACCATCGGCTCAGCACCCTCACCAATGATGAACACGTTGGCGAGACGAGTAGCGAACTCGTGACCAGCAGCGTCGCGCACGTACACGATATCGAACGAACCGAAGTGGCGATCACGACGGACGATCACACCCACACGACCAATGTTGTGACCCTTCGTGATGAAGCACAGGTTGCCCACCTCGAACTTGATGTGGCCAATGATCTTGTTCGTCTTGATGTCCACCTTCACGGTGTCGTTCACCTTCACGGCGGGGTCGGGGAAGCGGATCGTGCGAGCGTCGTGGGTCACGATGAAGGGGATCTTCTTCGGAGACAGCTGGCGCTTCACGACCTTGCACAGCTTGAACTGAGCCTCAGCCTCGTCGATGCGGTGGAGCACGAAGCGTCCCTTCACATCATAGAGAAGGCGGAAACGGTCGGAGCAGTTCTCAAGGGTGATCACATCTACCTCTCACGCTCCACTCACCAAAACTACCCATGAAACCGGCGGGGAAGGTGGAGTCGGTGCGCACCTTGCCATCGACCTTCACCAAACGCTGCATGCAGATCATCTTCACTTCGTGATTCGTCAGAGCGTACTTCAGACGGTTGCGGATGATCAGCAGCAGAGGCAGGCACTCTCTCTGCTTGTGGGGACCGCAGCTAGGCTTAGGAGCCCACACACCGCCCATCTTGTTCAGCATCCAGTGCTTAGGGGCGTTCAAACGCTTCATATGCTTCTTGGGACCACGAGTCTAGCACATGATGAGACACCCGCTTCCAAAAGCGAACGAAAACAGCTCCGCTCAGACATCAACTTACCATTGCAACAACCGATTAAAACTAATAGTGAACGGCTGTGATTCCACAAGATGCGAACCCCACGGGTTTGCGTCGATTCGGAATTCAAGTATAAGGAATTGGACCCCACTGCACTCGAGTTGGTTCGCTGTTGTGAAGTGTTATTCGTTATGGTAGTGAAATCAGGGAGAGGTCACTCGTTTGTGCCAAATGCATGCTTTTCGCGGCTTCATCACCCAACCACACTCGATGGAGGAAATGAATAGTGGAAACGTTAGCGTATACTCTCCATTTGAAAACGAAAAGGGATAGAGGCTTTCCGTGATGGTTATCAACACGATTCGCCCGTTTCTCCCAAACTCCCGCCCCTGTGACAACAGCAATCCCTGCTCGCAATCCGCAACACTCCTCAGTACACATTCACATTGAGGGATTCCCGCGGTGAAGTGGATCCAGAAAACGGGGCGATTCGGAGTGATGATGCATTTCATTCCTGTCTCGCACATTCTGCTTCGATTCAATTGACTCTCCTGAACTAAGATGGCTGCCGCTGTGAAAACGATCGTGAAGTCCCAGAACAACGCCGGTCCTTCGGGCTACGGTGCTTCAAAGACGACAGGCGTTGAGCTGTAGCGGATTCGGTTTTCTTGTTATGGATAGTACTCCCTACAATGTGTTGATTACCAGTGTTGTGTTCGTGACGGGAGTGGTGGTTCTTCATCTCCTTCACAAGCTCTTCTAAGGATGATCGGGAATGGAACGTACTACACGAACTCTGTATTGTGGTTATATTATCTCTTGTGCCCTATTGACCTGTTTGTTGAACATTCCTTTCCCGCCACAGTGGCTTGAAGACGGGCATTCAATGCAGCGTGTGAATGCCTCGCGTCACTTTCATTTCTTCGCGATGTCCGTTCTCGGTGCTGTTCTACTCGTGCTGTACTGCGTATTCTATCGGTAGGATGTTACCCCACTCCAACCCATAGGAAGGTCCTTGCCCGGTGGTTACTTCATTTGTGTTGTGCTCTCGTGCATCCGCAGCTATTTCCAGCCCCGACTGAAGCATTTGACGGACGGTTGTCATGATTCGTGGGGATGACGAACAGAAAGCGAAATCTCGTTCCGCATCTGGTTCTGCGACATCGACAATTATGGGCACATGAACAATGCGTCATACAACCTGTACTGCGATTACGGGCGGTACAACCTGGGAATGCGACTATTTGGGCTGAAGTGTTTCCGAAACGGAGTCTGTCTCGTCGGCGCTTCCAACATCCAGTATCTGCGTCCCCTGAAACTCTTCCAGAAGATCACCATCCGAACGAAGATCGTCGCTGCTTCCGGGAAGAACGTGTGGTTCCGGCAGTCGTAGGCTCCGCTGCCTCCACTGAGTCGTAGCATCGAGTGCAACGGGAAGGTGCACGCGATTGCGATGATGAAGATGGTGTTCCTGAACGCCCAGTACCACAGCATTCCGGGCAAGGACGCGCTGACCGTCGCTTTGTGTTTTCTCCGTGATCCGTAGGACATTCTCGGAGAAGAGGAGATTAACCGAGAGTGGACGGGCGACGAGTACGCCTGTGCGCACTACGAGCAACTGGGAGAGCGATACATGACGCTGAACGAAGGGATTCTGAATTCCTTGGAAGAGGAGTACAAGGACAAGGGAATGAAGATGGCAGTGCATTCGACGCGGTCGAAGAGGGAGTGATGAGTGAAACAACTGTTTCGAGCAAAACACGCCAGTAACGCATGTATCGACTCAATAGATACATCCACACGACCTGAGCAACACTACTCGAAAAGACGAAGTAGTTCCTCAGTTTCCTCTTCCTCCTCTCCTCGTCCTTCCCCGCATTCACCGTCGCGTTCATCGCGTGGAGCTACGCCTCATCCCCTCTCCAAGCACTCACAGTGAAGATCACCATGCACACCCCCGTGTACAGCAGCACGCACAACGCGATCTTGTGGCTCGTCAGCACCGAAATGATGCCGTAGATGCACAACCTGATGATGACGGCGCTCCCTCACTCTCACCCGACGAACTTGTAGCTGATGATCGCCAGCAGGTCGATGGAGCCCACGGGACAGCTGATCAAGTAGAGCGCCACCTTGAGGAGAATCCACTACGTGTGAGGAGAGCACGCCACACCCACCTCCAGCGTGATCGCTACGAAGCATGCAGAAAGGGAAGACGAGATGATGGACGGAGAAAACTGCCCTTTCGTTCCTGCTGTGAAACCCACGGTGACGATGTAAGTGAAGATGGCCATCAACGGAATGTAGAGATCGGGCGCGTTCACGTCCTCGCGAGGGGGCAGGAACGTGTGCGTCCCGTCCTCATTCACCTGGGAGATGCGCTTCCACGACTTGGAGCCGAAGGGGAGCAGGAGCAACTGCGTGTAAGACAAATGAGGATATCAGCAACTCTCAGCTTGGCCACCACGTACCGATTGCTCACCTTGAAGTACTTCTTGAAATTGTTCCACAAGCCAGTCGCCTCCGGCGTGTACGCGTCGATCCGGCTCTTCATCATGTTTGTTGTTTGGTTGAACGCCATATCGAAGACGGCATTCCTAGTGCGTCACGAAGCATCCACTCACCGTACCCTGTATTCAAGGAAGGAATATTTGGGACGGAAAAGGAAGAAGGAGATGGCGCGCCTTGCTGATAGGGCTGCTGATAGGGCTGCTGGAAGGGGCTTTGTTGCTGCTGATAGTAGCCTTGTGACGACGCGGAAGGCTGCGATGCTTCGGGTTGCGTCTTTCGCAGAAACGGATTCGCGTCTACAAAGCGTCAATCCAACAAGTGCGTTTCGATCTACTTGGTGCACTCATAGGGGATGAAATGGGAGGAGGAAGGTGATTCATGTCTCTGTTCCGTTCCTTGTAGGGGCAAATGGGAAGAAGTGAAAAGTGTTCGCTTGTCGAAATGGTTCCTTTTCTTTTCTGCTCGGCGTGGAAGGGGTTCAAAGCGCGTCCTCTCTCTTTTTCTCCCCTCTCGAATGAGACGCAAGGGCTTGGAACCGCTTGGAACAAACACAAAACAGCTTCTTCATCATAAACCGAATCGCTCCTATGAGGACGAGGACGATGATGAACACGTAAATCCAAAAGTACAGGTATCCAAACCACAGGCATGTAGTCGAAGTTCATTCCGTAGACGCCGGCGAGAAAAGAGATGGGAGTGAAAATGGTGGTGATCACCGTCAGAATGAAGAGAATCCGCTCCTGCCGCTTGTTGTGCATCGACTCGACCAGGCTGTACACATTGTTGCTGCGATTCGAGCAGTACTGGATGTCGTTCAGCAGCTGCTCGATGTGGTCCTTGATGTCGTTCAGATAGACGGACACGCGGTGGGAGCAGTTCGGGTCGGATTGGAAGGAGGCGATGATGTCCAGAATGGGACGGATCTACGCGTCAGCGCAAGAGGAAGTTGCAACTCGGTTCTGAAACGCGTCCAGTTCGCGCGAGAGCAATACCGACTAGGCGTGAGCAGGAGTGGGCAATCGGACCTGATACACGGCGGTGCTGTCGGTGACGTTCTCCTCCACGTGTTGAATGTCCTCGGCGAAGCACTGCAAAATGCTCACATATGAGTCCACCTACACTGAAGACGCACAACGAGGCGTACCACGTAGTCCAGCAGCGCGTACACCAAGTAGGAGCCGCCCTCGCTCTTCCCCCGGTTGTTCTTGCTCTTCAGCAGCTTGTGGATGTACTCCCACAACTCCTCCTTCTCCTCCGTGCTCACGCTTATCACGCCCTGACTCGACTTCGCCCACGGGTTCGTGAACACGAAGACGATGTTGAAAGGCTGGATCTCCAGGTGGTGGAGGACCGAGTTCTTGATGTCCGCGCTGTTGCTCACGTCGGTTATGGACTGCTTGCGCGGCACGTCGATGGCGCCGTCGTCGTCGGTGAAGTGCTTCGACCGTTTCATCGCACTGTTGCCGTCCACACCTGGATTGAGACTACGGTGTGATGTGACGGGCATGAGAGTACGTGGAAACGATTTGGGAAAGGAGAGGAGCGTCGTCGACGTCCTGATGCACATTCCTCTTCTTGTTGCGGTTTTTGAACAGGACGTGGTACAGCGAGTCGTCGTACTTCCGATAGGAGATAAACGGGATGGTGATGAGCATGTGCGTCTTGTACTTGTCAATCTTCGCGCGGTCCTCCCTGTACGCCAAGTCCTCCACCACGAGAGGGTGCAGACGGTAGCGGACGCCCAGGCGCTGAACGGACAGCGCTTCTCCCTTGGACAAGTGAACCCAATTCACCGTCGACCACACCGGATCCGGGTTCATGAAAAAGGTCTCGATGCTCTGCGCTTCAGCAAACGATGGAGAGGCGTACCACCACAGGACGCTCGATCTCGATTCGCGTCTGGTTGTAGCTCAAGTGGCTCAGGTTGCCCAGCGCGTTGTTCCTACGGGTGAGGAGCGCATCGAAGGACGTGCCCGAGGAGACGCTCAATCACAGTGGGTTGGAAGAGAGACAGCATCTTCAACCGCTGCAGCATCTAACGGAAAGCGGTAACAGCAGTCCATACCACGGCGAACTCGTTCAGCGACAGGCCACCCGAGTGGTCGCGATCCACCTGGCGCACGAGCAGGTCGAAGATCCGGTCCTTCATCGAAATGCCGAAGAGGTTCAGAATGCGATTGCACTCCTCAAAGCTCACCGTTCCGTCCTTGTTCATGTCGAACTGGTTGAAGACCTAGTCGTAAGGCGCGGAGTGGAAGGACAACGCTGATAATGCGATCGGGCGTCATGTCGTAGTAAGTCGTGAGGAGAGACAGGAAATCCTCTTCCATGGAGTTCGGGTCGCTTCATGTTACGCATAGAAGTGGGGTCTACAAAGCCACATCGGAGATCTCGTTTTGGACCGAATTGAAATTGAAATTGTAGTTGTCCAGTATTTTCGAACTCACGGTTCCATTCAATGTGGAAAGACTGATGGAGTAGGGCGTGAGAGGAGAAACGTCCCCCTTTCGGGGAGTACTCCCGCTCTCGGACGACTTCGGGTCATCCGTGCTCATTCTCTACGCTTATTGTCCTCGCTGGCTCCATTTCCCCAGATGAAACCCCCGTTCCTCGTTTCCGTGAAACAATTGTTGTGTGTCCGTCCCGCGACGCGTGATTCGTTCCGAGCGGTAACAGGGGCGAAGAAGTGATTCAGGTGTACAGAGGGCAAACAAGGCGTCGCAGCGCGTTACGAAGGGTCGCGTTCCGTTCCGAGGGAGAGCAGCGCGATTCAAACACAATCAAACGAAACTTCGATTGTGCTCCAAAACCGCCGCGTTTTCATCCGTCTTCCCTGTTTCTCCGTTTGCGTTTTCCACATATTCTTTTTCTAAGCCCTACACTTTTAAAGTCGTTCCAAGAATGAGTAAAAGGGACTCTCCTGCTCGCCTGATGGCCAAGGATCTTATTGCTGGTTGTTTTGGTGGTATTGGTATTGTCGCTGTGGGTCACCCCTTCGATACGATCAAAGTCAATATCCTTTCATGAGCGATGGTTTGCGCCGTCGGTTTGCTTAACTGTCCACGACTGCAGACCCAGAATCCCGCGAATCCCATCTACAAGAACATGACTGACTGCGTCAAGAAGACGATCAAGTGGGAAGGACTCGGCGGATTCTACAAGGGCTTCATCTCGCCTTTGTGGGGTGTGGTGTGTTGCGGGGCGGTGACGCGTAGGTAACATGCTCTTCAACGCCGTTCAGTTCATCGTGTACGGGCAGATGAAGGAGGCTATTGGTCACGGAGAGATTCTGAGTCTCCCTAACACCTTCCTGGCTGGTGCCATCACTGGTGTTTCCGTGACTTTCGTTGAAACGCCTATGGATCTGTTCAAGTCCCAGCTTCAGGTTCAGATCATCCGCGCCAAGGACAATCCGGAGTACAAGGCGCAGTTCTCTACCGTCGGTGGCGCTATCAAGCAGATCATCAAGACGAACGGTATTCTGGGTTGCTGGCAGGGTTTCTGCACGACTCTGATCCGTGATACGATTGGTGTGTCTCTTTATTTCGGTTTCTACGAGATTTATCGTCGTGCTCTTTTGAAGAAGGATCAAGTGAGCGTCGTGTGGGTGGTCTGACGTGTAGCCTCTCAGCGATATGGATAAGCAGGGTACCTTCACCAAGTTCATGGCTGGTGGCGTGGCTGGTGTTGCCTACTGGGGCTGCATCTATCCTCTCGATATCGTGAAGGTGGGTGCAATCGCGGCGGCTGATGTGTAGTCCTCTCTCCAGGTGGAGCCTATCGTGAAGGCGGAGCGTCAGTACAAGGGATTCATGTCATGCGCTAAGGCCATTTACCAGAAGGGCGGTGTAAAGGCCTTCTTCCCCGGTTTCACTCCCTGTATTATTCGTGCCTTCCTCGGTAACGCTGCCTGCTTCGTGTGCTACGAACAGAGCAAGTCCATCATGAATAAGCTTTTCTAAGTCCAATGCGTCTGTTTGTTGAAGACGTGTGTAAGAAACAGGATTATTGGGAAGGCCTTGAGTTGGAGCGGCTCTCTCTCGAATCGACGCTCCTGTCACGTGATTCGTCCTTCTTTGGCGAGGGGCTGCGCGATTCCTGTTTGTCGGTTGGTTTGGAGCTCTCCTTCCGTTCTGTTGAGGTCGAGTTCTGTTCAGGGTGAGATTCCTTTTGTTCAGGGTGAGATTCTTTCTGTTCAGAGCGAGAACGGCTGCGGGAGTTCTTTTCTGAGCGAGAACGGGAACGGGAGTTCTTTCTTTCAGAACGAGATTCCTTCTTCGCAGAGCGAGAGCGGGAACGACTGCGTGAGTTCTTCCTCTCAGAACGAGACTCCTTCTTCGCAGAGCGAGAGCGGGAACGAGAACGACTGCGATCGCGACGCGACTCTCTGTGCGAGTAGCCCCTGGAGCGGTGGCGGGATGAAGAACGACTCGAATCGCGAGCACGATACACACGAATGCGACTGCGCTCTCCATGACTCACCAATTCCGTGTCATCCAAGTACTTCAGGGCGTGCTTCATATCGTCGTAGTGAGCAAACTCGACGTAGCCATAGTCCCCATGAACGGAAGAATACAGCACCTCTCCCTCCTTCTTCATGTGGTCCTTCAGGTCCTGCGTGTCACGCTGCGATCTCAATGCAAACCTGCCAACTGCAGTGGTACGGGAGGTGACGCACCTCGAGGCGGTAGCCAGAGCGAGGGAGACGATCATCTCTCCTATCGCTGCCGCTTCTGGCGGAAACACCCGTCGCTATCTCCACACGCAGCGTATACCCGCTGAGATTGCGACGATTCTCCCCCTTCACGGCCTCTTCGGCAGCCGCTGCGTCGGCGAACACAATAAAAGCGTAGGGAGTTCTCCACTGCGATTTGATATCCACACGATCCACGCTTCCGTACTACTCCTAATGGTGCGAACATGACGCTCACCTTCGAGAATAGGTCCTGCAACTCGGAGTCGCGAACGTCCGGAGGAAGATTCGCCACGAAAATCTTTGAAGGCATGCTTTGTTCTGATTATCGCGTAAACTGACAGAAAAGGGGGCGATTTGTGGCTTCCCTGATGAATGCAACAAACCCATCACATTAAAGCAACTGCCTGGTAAGGACCATCAACTTTCGCTCGTCGATGGCGAAGCCCACGCGATTATGCACATCCGTCAGCATCTTCTCCTCGTCGTTCTCAATATACACAAAATAGCTGTCCACTCCCCTCTGGCCTGCCCACTCTCCCTCGATGAAGTCACCACGTGAATTGCCGTAGTAGTACCGTCCCGGCACCAGCTGCTGCTTTCCGTTCTCCACGTAGTACACTCCCTGCGTGATCACCGTCGCAAACCCGTCCGCCACCGACTTCACGAGTCCGATGGGGCGATTGTAGACATCGAGGATGCTGAACGACGTGTCGACCGACTACGCGTGATAACAGAGCGAGAGGCACACGATGCGCCTGTAGAGACACTCGAAGAGGACGACGCGATGTCCCATCTCCGCCGCCGAAATGTAGTAGTACTCTTTGCGCTACAGGTGACGCAAAACGGGGGATCCCACAATGTCCGTGACGCCGCGCGACACGACGAACTGCGGGCCGTCGCCCACGAGCTCGAGCGAGGAGGAGAGGTAGCACATCTGCAGGGCGGTGAAGCCGTTGTTAACGACGCTGGAGTAGTACACCTACGATGAAGCACGCACGACACGCTTACAAGGAACCGACGGTTCATCATCATCAACAGAGCCAGGTAGTGCACGCCGTGCGTGTCCACGTCCGTCACGCCGCCGTTCTTGTTCGACATGCGCGGACCCAGTCGCAGCTTCTGCGCCTGCTTGTTGTACACGAGGTCACGAATGATCAGCCCGTCCGTCTCGTCGGCGGTCACGTAAGCGAGAATCACCTGCGTGTTGTTGGCGTCGAAGAGCACCCACGATCCCATGCGCAGGAAGGTCACCTTCTCGATGCCGCTGATCACCGTCGTGTTCCTGAACCCCACAGTGTAGTTCCCGCCCTCCAGCGTCTCCTCGGCGCACACGGCGCGAATCTCGTAGTCGCCCTCCGTCAGGCTCTCCGTGGCGAAGCCCAGCGCCAGCACGTCCTTCTGCACGTACACGACGGAGTACACGTCCGAGTGCGTCCACACCTCGTCCGAGGAGGTGATGGTCACAGAGCGGTCCGCCGTGACGGTGGCGGTGACAAGGCGCAGGCGGTAGTCGTTGTCGGTGAAGAGCAGCGCCAGCCGACCCTCGGGCGTGATGGCGACTTCGGGCTTCAGCTCCAAGGGCGATTGGTAGTAGGTGACGGGATTGCCGAAGATCACGGTGAACTCGTTGTCGGCGAAGGTCACGGTGGCGGGGAGGATTTCAGCGGAGCCGATGATGAAGAAGGTGTTCGTGCCCTTCAGGCCGACGGCGCGATCGATCATTCTGGGTTTGCCGATGAGGATAGAGGGCAGTTCGAACTAGGAGTGAAACGCGGAGACAAGGAGAACTCTCTTCTCGTTTTGAATTGTGTCGTCGTCGCTGAGCTTCACGAGGAGGAGACCCGTGTGGTACACGCACGCAATGACCCCGTTGTCCAGTAGCACCGTTTGCAAGTTGAGCATGTTCTTCCCCTCGAAAATGTGCTCATTCTTGTACACAGTCGATCCCGCCTTTCGCGTCAGAATGCCGTCGTCGGACAGAGAGACGATGGACCCGGGAACGAATCCAGGGTCGTTCATGTCGTATGGGTACACAGCAGTCGACTCTCTCGTTATAGTATCCTATCCGTGAGAAAAGACGGGAGAGAGAACGTCGGCATAGATTTTGTGCAGTCCGAAGAGAAGGGCGAGAATACTCGCGAGAAAGGCGCCAATCGCTCTGTAGGGAAGAGATTTGAGAAGGCGCTTCACGCTAAACTTCTTCTTCTGCTGCTTGACTCCAAACTCCATTCCTGATGGACAAACAAACGAGAGGTGAGAAGAGGAAAATAGTCCCGAAAATGGAATTCTTCCAAGAATGAGGAATTGGGTTTAAGAATAACGGAATTGGATAGAGGGTGTGGAATGTATGCCTGTGGGAGGTTTTGTGGACGTGGAGACAATGATGACTCCACAATTCGCTTTCCAGAATGGAAGAAGATCATTCCGTACTCTCATTGCACTTTCCGTATGACTGATAGGAAACTAGCTTCTTTTGGTACACCATTGCCATGTTCTACAAATACAGCAC
>ENA-UEQW01002519-UEQW01002519.1-human-gut-metagenome-genome-assembly--contig:-NODE-2519-length-13748-cov-3.462731_pt1 | contig 13748 bp, 10 predicted proteins | sample MGYA00242947_ERZ507947 | MGnify/ENA primary metagenome ERZ507947 (study PRJEB26167, sample SAMN06115421) | human gut metagenome | host: Homo sapiens | place: China:Guizhou | collected 2015-03-17... | reverse complement strand
ATTGACTTAAAGATTCCTTATGGAAGTTGCATTGTATTTGTTGCCTGTTACTTTAGGTGATACGGCTATCGAAAAGGTTTTACCCTCTTATAATCGGGAGATAATTGTCAATATAAAGCATTTTATAGTGGAAGATGTGCGCTCGGCACGTCGCTTTTTGAAAAAGGTGGATGCGGATATTTGTATTGATGAGCTTACTTTTTATCCGTTGAACAAGCATACTTCTCCGGAAGCTATATCGGGTTATCTTGCTCCGCTTGCAGAGGGACACTCCGATCCGGGAGCCGATGTGGTAGCTATTGCCCAGAAGCGGAATTTTAAGGTGGTTCCTCTGGTAGGGCCTTCTTCTATTATCTTGTCGGTGATGGGTTCAGGATTTAACGGACAGAGTTTTGCTTTTCATGGGTATCTACCGATAGAACCGGCTGACCGCATGCGCCGTTTAAAAGAGTTGGAGGCACGTGTCTATTCCGAGAACCAGACTCAATTGTTTATCGACACTCCTTATCGCAATCATAAGATGTTGGAAGACATCTTGAAAACTTGTCGTCCGCAAACGAAATTGTGTATTGCAGCCAATATAACTTGTGAAGGAGAATTTATTCAGACCAAAACCGTTAAGGAATGGAAGGGAAAATTACCGGAACTGAATAAGATTCCTTGTATCTTCCTGATTTATAAGTAGTATTTTATTTGAACTCTTTCCATATCTGGGCCACCATGTGGAGACGGTCACATTCAATTCTTAGTTCGTTACTGAACTTTTCCGGATTTTGTCTGATGTCTTCACAGGTAAAGAAGTATCCTTCCGAGAGTTTGAATTCATCTTCATGGCTGACGGGAAGTATATATAACTGCACGAAAGCCGGTGTACTGCCTTGTGTACGGTAGCTGAGGATGAGTCTTGGAAAAAACTTCTTCTTATGTGTGGTGTGAGAAGTTGACTGATGTTTTTTTACCAGGTTCTTTGCGTGACGCTGGCTTTTTCTTAACGGTCCGTCAAATAAAGTCTTGATAGGAGCATCCCAGATCGTTGGATTTTCAGCATGCGGGGTAAGATATATTTTCCCGTTGCAGATAGGAACAATCCGTATGATATGTTGCTCTTGAGGAGATTGTGTGGCAGCAATCTGTATTCCTACGATGTTAATGACCAGACATATTACGTAAATAAGTGTAGGAATCAAATAGATGATTCCAAAGTTATTTTCAGGAGAAAAGGGAATTAGCTTGTTGTACAGGAAAAACAGAATAATCAAATGGATACTGGAAAAAATCACGATTATTTTTGCTTCCAGTAGGTAAGAAGAAGTGAAATTAAGATGAAACTTCTTCAAGAAATTCCGATAAATTTCCGGAGCCGTCACATGGATGAAGGCACATACTAATAGCATGAATTCCAATGAAGGAGTCAGGCTGTTCTTAGGGATGTAATCATATCCGGTGAATAGTCTTAAAAGGAAGCAGACACCGATTCCAATAGTTCCTTGTAAAAGAAAGAAATTAAGTCCTTTCAGGCGCAACACATCATAAAGCAGTCCCGCAATGCTGATAGCAAGTCCTGTTCCCAACATGGCGGTCGTTGGGAACAGATGAATGCCTATCAGTGTGATAATGATAGGAAGCAATCCAAATGATACAATTTTATCTTTGTATTTGAGCAATAGATTCATCGTTGAAAAGCATCTGTTGATAAAATTGCAACAAATGGAAAAAGAAAATTGTTCATTGTCTGCGGAGATGTTTTTCAGCATGGTAAGAAGAACGGACCAGCGGACCGCTTTCTACAATTTCAAATCCTTTGGTTTCACCTATTTCTTTGAATTTCTTGAACTGGTCTGGATGGATGTATTCTGCTACCGGATAGTGCTTGGCTGTTGGTTGCAGGTATTGTCCGATGGTCAGTATCTGGCAACCGTTCTGTAGCAGGTCGTCCATCGTTTCTTCTACTTCTTCTATGGTTTCTCCCAACCCCACCATGATACCGGATTTGGCCTTTAGTCCATTTTCTGCAATCTGACGGATAACTTTCAGGCTGGTATCATAATCTGCTACACTTCTGACCTGTGGACTGAGACGGCGGACGGTTTCCAGGTTGTGTGAAAGAATATCGGGACGTGTTTCAATGACCTGTTGCAATAATTCGCTGTGGCCTTGAAAATCGGGAATAAGTGCCTCTATGGTGGTGTCAGGACACAATTTTCGGATGGCCATCAGGGTAGCAGCCCAGTGTGAGGCACCTAAATCCTTTAAATCATCCCGGTCGACAGAGGTGATGACCGCGTGGTCAAGCTTCATGAGTTGGATGGACTGGGCCACTCTGAGCGGTTCTTCCGGATCCAATGGGAGAGGTCTTCCGGTTTGTGTATTGCAGAACTTGCAGGAACGGGTACAGATGGCTCCTCCAATCATGAAGGTGGCGGTGCCTTTTCCCCAGCACTCACCTAAGTTGGGACAGCGTCCACTGCTGCAGATGGTATGAAGCTTATGAGTATCTACAATGCGTTTGGTTTCAGTATATCGGGCATTGGTGCCAATCTGGATTTTTAGCCAATCAGGCTTTCTGATGTGTGTCATAGTGGTAAGATAAAAGAACAAAGAAAAACAGATGACACCAGTTTCTTGTGACTGGTGTCGTCTGCTACATGAAATATTATAGGTTCTGCAGGAAGAAATTAGCCACTCTGTTCATCAGGTGGTTGCGGGTATTTCCTCCGAAGATACTGTGATTACGGTTGGTGTAAATCTGTGTATCAAACTGGATGTTTGCCTGTACCAGTGCTTCACTGTACTCCATGAAATTCTGCAAGTGTACGTTGTCGTCTGCACTTCCATGAATGAGCAGCAGCTTTCCTTTCAGCTTGGATGCCCGGCTGATGGCAGAAGAAGCCTGGTAACCGTCACCGTTTTCTTTCGGTGTGCGCATGAAGCGTTCGGTATAGACTGAGTCATAGAATCTCCAGTCTGTCGGAGCGGCAATGGCAACTCCGGCCTTGAATGCGCCTGAACCTTCGCTCATTGACATCAACGTGTTGTATCCTCCATAGCTCCAGCCCCAGATACCAATACGGCTTCCATCTACGTAAGGCAGAGTAGAGAGGTATTTAGCTGCTTCAGCCTGGTCGGTAGCTTCTTTCACGCCGATAGAAAGGTAAGTGCATTTTTCGAATGCTGCTCCTCTACCTCCAGTACCACGTCCGTCCACGCAGACCATGATATAGCCTTTGTCGCACATTACGGCTTCAAACATACCTCCGTCGCCGAAACTTCCGATACCCCACTTGTCGAGTACCTGCTGAGAGCCGGGACCACTATATTGGTGCATGATTACCGGATATTTCTTGGAAGGATTGAAGTTGGCCGGTTTCATCATCCAACCGTTCAGTTCTACTCCTTCACTGGTTTTGAAAGAGAAAAACTCTTTTGTCGGCATGTTTAGCTGAGCTGTTTTGCTTTTCAGTTCTTTGTTGTCAAGCAGTGTAACCATTTCCTGACCCTTGTTGTTGTTCAGCGTAATAAGGGTAGGAGTCTGCGCGCTGGAATACGTGTTGATGTAATAATTCAGATTTTTGCTGAATAACGCACTGTTTGTTCCGGTACGTGTAGAAAGTTTGGTCTTTTTACCTTTTCCGTCAATCTTGTACACCGCAGTGCGCAAGGGGCTTCCTTCGTTGCTGGTGTAATAGAAAACATTTGCTTTCTGGTCCCATCCCAGGAAATCTTTTACCTCAAATTCTCCTTTTGTGATTTGTTTCACCAGGTTTCCTCCAATGGTGTACAGATAAAGGTGGTTGTATCCGTCACGTTCACTCATCATGACGATGTGTTCCGGATAGAATGCAATGTCTGAATAGGCTTGCTCTTTAATGTACTGCTCTGCTTCGTCGCGGATGGCTACTTTGCAGATGGCACTGCGTGGGTTGGCCATATAAAGGTCGAAGCGGTTCTGGTGGCGATTCAATGTCATGATGGCCAGCTTTTCCGGATCATCTGTGAATTTGATGCGAGGTACATAACCGTCAGAATCTACAGGAAGTTCCATTTTGCGGGTTACACGACTTTTTATGTCAAAAGAATGTACGCTAACCTTGGAGTTTACAATTCCTGCTTTGGGATATTTGTAGTCATAGCTTCCCGGATAGGTGGTGTACTCTGTTTTTTCTGGAGCCATACCCTTATACCATGGGAAAGAGTACATGGGAACCTGGCTTTCATCGAAGCGGACGTATGCAATCATTTTACTATCTGCACTGAAATCGAAGGCGCGGTTATAGCTGAATTCTTCTTCATATACCCAGTCGGGAATACCGTTGAGCACCTTGTTATATTCTCCGTCTTTCGTTACCTGCGATTCGCTGTTACCGAAAAGCAGTTTGATAAGGTAGATGTTGTTGTTGCGCACAAACGCAATCTGGTGACTGTCGGGTGAGAACAAAGGAACCTGCTGCGGACCGTTGTTTGACAAAGGTTCAAGTGTACGGTTTCTCACATTGTATATATAATATACAGCTGTGAATGAACGACGGTAGATCGGTTTGGTCTCCGTTTGAATCAATATCAGACTTTCGTCCGGTGACATAATATAGTCATCGAAATTTTTCAACTTGTGGTTGCGGGCAGTGGCTACGTCAAAGATGGTAGCTACCTCTTTACCGGTCTTAAAAGAGTATTTGACGATTCGTTTGTGGTCCTTGCTGATCTGGGTGTAATGTTCACCGTCCAGCATCGGTTTTAATCCCTGTATACTTTGTGCGCGATAGGTACCGTTGGCTACATCCTGTAGTGTTACCTTTTGTGCCTGCAGAGTAACCAGGCACATTAGCGCATAAAAAAGTACAAAAAGTTTTTTCATGACTGTGTTATTTAAGTTTTACATTTATTCTTCTTTTTGAATAGCTCCTTCAGGTACGACTTCTGATGTTTTCTCTTCCTTGGACTCTGCGGGCGTATTTTCCTTGTCTTTGATGCCGAATAGCCAGCGGAAGAAACGGACTAAGAAGTTCCGTTTTTTCGGTTTGACTTCTGTGGCTTCAGAAGTAGACAACGGGGCAACTGTCTCTTTTTGTACGCTTGTACTGTCGGTAGAGACCACTAAGGTTGTATCCGTGGCCAATGTATCTGTCATCAGTGAGTCTACGGATGGCATAGGGATAACCTGAAGAACTGAATCCTCCGCAAGAGAGTCTGCTGGAGCAGAAGGTACCGAAAGACTGTCTTTCTTTATGTCAGGAGTGGATTTCGGGGCAACAGGAGGAGTCGGTTTCGGTTTCTTGAAAGGAACCGGAACAGAATATTTACAGCGTACGTTAATCCCATGTTCCTGAGCCGGAATCCAGTCGGGCATCACTATGATGGCATCTAAAGCGGCCGTATCCAGACGTGCGTCCAGCCCTCTTACGATGCTGGGAGAAGTGATACTACCGTCTTTCTCTACAATGAATTGAATCATGACCGCCCCCTCTTTCTGAGTTTCTTCAGCCAGTTCCGTGGTATGCGCCTTTCTTCTGATATAGTTGAAGAAGGCTTTCATGCCTCCAGGATACTCCGGCATTTTCTCTACTACGTGATACACCCGGTCGGCTCCTTTCTTTGTCATTCGTATTTCCAGCGGCTGGTTAGGGTTCTGCAAGAAAGATTCGATGTCGAGATACTTGTTTTCCATGCGTTCTGCCCGTATCATAATCAGGTGACTGTAATCCGCTTCAATACTGAATTCACCCTGCGCATTAGAGAATGTGTGTTTCCCAGTTCCCTGGATGCTGATTTCTGCATGAGGAACAGGTTTACCTCCTTCTTTCAGCACGCCATTTACCAGTAAAGTCTTACCGCTTTGCTTGAAGCGTGCCAAATCCTCCGGACGGTCTATGCGGATGATTGTATCTTGTGCTGCTTCGTCCAGTCGCAAGGATTTGATAGTTCTGTTCTTATCTGTCGGGAAGTAAAAATTGGCAGTACGAACGTAATTGTTGTCAATGGATTGTTCGAAATCGATGAGACCTTGTTCGTTACTGATATACTCGCTGCTGTAGCCTGCCACTTTCAGAATGATACCTTGTTGTGGTTCTCCTCCGGTATTCAGTACGGTAATTCGGAAACGCTGTTTCTTGTTTTCCAATGGAGAAGCCCCCACCTGAGGTAATGTAATCAGGCAACATATCAGCCCGGCGAATATATAAATAAGATGTTTCATAAGCTCGTTTATAAATATTCGCAAAGCTACGAGTATTCTGGGGTATTCACTCTTGTTCAGGTGTTAATAAAGATAAATTATCCGGCCTGGTAAAATTTACGAAGCCGGATAATTGAACTAAAGTTTGGTTATTTGGATGTCTTGGCAACCAGTTTTCGTAGCCTGAACATGCGTAGGCGTTCCATGGCATGTCGGCGGCTCAATATGATTTGTCGCCGGTAGACAATGCAGGTTGTGAAGAAATATACGATAGCCTGTATCCAAAGTGCCTGATATTCGACTAACACTTCCGGAAGAGTTGCGCCCATGTTATTGATTCTTACAAACCCGTTGATACCGAACGTAGATGGGAATATCCAGGAGAATACTTTCCAGAACGTAGGTACGGCAGCTCCCGGCCAGGAGATTCCGGAGATAAACAGGAGCGGCACGGAGGTGAAGACATAAATCATCAGACACGATTCTCTGTGATGTATAAAGATGGAGCAGGTCATCGCAAAGAAAATACATGCCAAGATGTAAGGCACCACAAAAGCCAGCAAGGTCATAGGTTGTGCAATTTGTACCAAATCAAATAGTTGCGGTACAAGGCAGAGCACATACGCAGCCACTAATGCATAAATCAGGAAATAGGCCAATGACTTTCCGCCTACAATGCGGAGCGTACCCTGATACTGCCGGCTGATGGGGACCAAGTCTTTGAAGCGGTTATTCTCACGGGCGGTTCCTGCTGAAAGTCCGATGCCTAACAATAGCGTCTGCTGTATAATCAGGATGAGCACAGCTGGAATCAGGAAGCTGGCAAATCCGTCTTGCGGGTTGAATAGCGATATATCTTCGTATTCAATGGGAGCCGTACTGATCTCATCCTGCCGTTCCGTTGTATTTCCCATCCGCTGTATCTGAATTTTTTTATTTAAGGTAAGTGAAGCGTTGGTACTTGCCAATACTAGTGCTTTGTAGTATAGCATACCACTCATGTCACAATAAATACTGACTGTAGTTTGTTTTCCGGAGGAAATGTCTTTACTGAAGCTTTCCGGAATGTAGAGAATGCCATATACCCTTGTTTCTTTCAACAGGTTTTTCCCTTCTTCCATATCTGCACAATGCGACTGGATATGCACGTCGGCACTTGCATCAACCGTACGGATAAACTGGCGGCTGAGTGCCGTGTTGCTGTTGTCTATTACCGCTACAGGCACTTCGCGTACCACCTCATTGGTATAAATAAAGGCATATACCAGCGGGTAGGCCAGCGGGACAAGCAAGAAGAAAATAAGTACGCCCTGGTCTTTGAACACGGCTTTCAGTTCCTGCTTGCATATATGGAAGAGACCTGCAAAGCCTTGTTGTATGGTTTGTTTTAACGATTCTTTTTTCATGAACGCAAAGGGTTAAGGGATATAGACATAATGCAGCATGGCCGTGCGTATTCTTTTCAGGAAGAAGAAAGGCAGGAGCATGAACAGCAGCAGGGCGGTAACGGCATGCCAGGCATAAATGACCGGATAACCGTTTAAGGCCAGATTCACGTAGAGCAGGAAATAATGCCGCAAGGGGAACAATACGGATAAAGCCTGCAGTGTAGGGTGCATCGCCATGACCGGGAAAGTGAATCCCGAGATGGAGAATGAAATGACTCCCCACAGAGAAGCCGCACTCAATGCCAGACGGAGTGAACCGAACAAACCGAAAAGGAATACACCGAATGCCTGTGAGGCAAGCACCAGCAGCAGTCCGGCTAGCAGCATCGGGAAAATCCCGCTATGACACGGATAGTGCAGAAATCCGTATAAGTACACGTTATAGAACGTAGCCATGATAAAGAACGTCACGGTTTGAGGAATCAATTTCCCTACCAGTGCTGTCACAATGGAGTTATCGGCCAGTTGCATCAGTTCCTTTGAAGTCTTTTCCTTTAATTCTGTTCCGATGGTATATACGGTAGTCAGGAAAATAAGCAGCATCAGGATACCCGGAAACAGGGTATTACACAGGTACACCGAGTAGTTCAGCCAGGGGTTGTTCAGTGCATGGGTAGAAATGACTACCGGTTGCAGGAAGGCAAGTGCCTGGTCTTCGGTGGCTCCTTTGGCTAATAGAGTTGCTTGTCCCACGGCTGCAGAGGCTAACTCCGACATGGTTCTCTGGTCCTTGTAGAGCAAGGAACCTGCTATCAGGTAAGAATAGTTAACATAGAAGGACACTTTCGGCTGTCTGCTGGCAAGGGCTTCTTCGGTCGTTCCTTTCGGAATGTAATAGAATGAATAAATCTCTCCGCGCTGTACGGCCTGTCTTGCTTCTGTGACACTTGGGTAATGCGCTACAATCTGGGTCTGCTGAAACGCGTCCAGGTTGCGGATAATGTTGCGTGTCGTGGCGGTGTTGTCGAGGTCCACCACTCCTGCAGGCAGATTGGTCGGCAGCCCGTTTTCCATCAGGGTGGTGAAAAACAGGAAACAGAACAATGGAGCGATGACCATGCAGAACAGGTACATCGGCTTGGTGGCAATGCGGAGAATTTCTCTTCGCATCACTTTCAGGTAACATTGATAGGTGGTTGTCGACATGTGGATTTATTTTTCAATGATAGCAGACATACCCGGACGTAAATTTTCTACAGACTGTACGGGTTTTGCCTTTACTTCAAAAGTCTTCAGGTCAAACTGACCGGTGGTCTTGGTGGCTTTCCATGCGGCATACGTACCTAAGTCCTTCATGACTGTCACCTGGAATTCAGCTTCTTTTTCCAGGGCAGGAACGTAGGCTTTAATCTTGCTTCCTACGGTGAAATCTTTCAGAAAATCCTCACGTACGTTGAATGTCACCCACATGTCATCCAGTTGGGCTACGTTCATGATGGGAGCTCCTGTACCAACCAGTTCACCTATTTTCGGGAAGATTTCGGCCACTTCTCCATCAGCAGCAGCTACTAAGTAAGTTTCCGATACGTAAGAAGAAACCTCGGCTACAGCTCCTTTGGCGCGTTCTACCTGTGCGGCAGCCATGGCCTTGTCTTCGCGCTGTGCACCATTCTTGGCCATTGTGTACTGTGCATTGGCAGCACGTTCGGTCGCCTTCATGGCATCGTATTGTGCTTTTGCTTCATCTCTTTTCTGTGCGGTCATCACCCCTTCTTCGTACAGGCGGTTCACACGGTTGTATGATTTTTCGGCAATCTCCAGTCCTGCTTTGGCTTTCTGCCACATTTCGTATGCAGCCTGCAGTTGCTCGCTTCTTGTACCTCTCAGGGCCTTCTCGTTCAGTGCTTGTGCAGCCTGTTCGGCAGCTTGTGCCTGCGACAATTTAGCCATTACATCCGGAGCCTCCAGAATAGCCAGTGTATCACCCGCTTTCACTTTATCTCCTTCGCTGACAAAGAATTTCAGGATACGTCCCGGTACCTTGCTCGATACCCTGTATTCTGTGGCTTCAGCCTGGCCTTGTATGATTTCAGGACCTTTTCCTAAGGTGAAGAATCCGATGATGCTGACGATAACGATTACGGCTAACAATGTAAAGAAAGCCAGCATGATATTGTTGCGTTGAGTCTTTTCCATATATCTGTATTATTTTAAAATTCCCATTGATTTGTTCAAATAAAGTTCACTCATTTTGACGTCTATCTGTGCGTCTATTTTTCCGGCTTGTGCCGAGAACCAGGCCGTTTGTGCTTCCAGTACGTTGCTGGTCGGAATGACTCCTTCCTTAAATCCCAAATTGGCATAGCGCAGGTTTTCTTCTGCTTTCTCCATGTTCTTTTCGGCTAAAGCTAATTTCTTGGTCGATTCGTTTACCTTATAGGAGTTCTGCGTCACCTGGAGTTCCACTTTTTCTTTGATGTCTTCCAGTTTGTAGCGGGCGATGTTCGCTTCTGCCTTTGCGGCCTTTACCTTATAGATACCTTCTCCCCAGTGGAATACAGGGATTTTTACGACGATTCCGGCAGCCCACATGCCGCGGAATTTATTTTCAAATCCGTTGACGAGCGACGGGTTGGTCACCAGATAATTGGCGGTCAAAGCTACAGAAGGAAGAAAATCCGCGCGGACTACGTTTACTTTCTGGCGATAGATTTCCGATGCCAATTCCAGACTCTTCAGCTCTTCACGGTTGCTGAGAGCCGTGCTTACGTTCGCCTCCGTGTAGGTGTTGGGAAGGGGCAAGTCTTTCATGCTTTCATCGGCCAGTTGGAAATCGGTTTCCAACGGAAGACCACAGAGCTGGCACAAAAGCATTTTCGAGAGGTTCAAGCCATTATCTACCTGAGTAAGCATCATTTCGGCTTCGTTCACCTTCACTTTGACACTTAATCCGTCGGCTTTGGTAGCCACCCCTTCTTTTATCATCTTGTCTACGTCCGAATCCAGTTTCTGTACCAGCTCTAAAAAATTCTCTGCCAGTTTTTTCTTATTGACGAGTGAAATGATTTGCCAGTAAATCTGGTCCGTCTGCAGGATAAGATCTTGCATACCTGTGGCATGCTGTGATTCAGCCAGACGTTCTGCATATTTGGTAATCTTGTTGTAGGCAATGATTTTTCCACCCATAAAGAGAGGCTGGGTGAGGGTCGCAGCTCCCATCGTCATGTTTCGGGTATCTGTACGGAAGGCATCCACCAGACCTTGTCCTACGGCATTCAGTCCATCCGTAAGTCCGGCCACAGCACCCGGCAGCAATCCTTGCAATCCGGCAGCCAGTCCGGGATTTGCCGCAGCAAGTTGTTTCATGGCAGCCTGGAATTCAGCCGACTGCATACCTTGTTGCAACTGGTTCCCTAAGTTGGTACCCATGTTACCGATGCTTTGCTTCTGTGCATCACTGAGCAGGGATATTTCTTTCTGCGTACGCATATATCCCCCTGTAAGATCAATTTTAGGCAGATAATTAGTGAATGCAGCCTTCTTCTCATAGTGGGCGGCATTGACTTTTTCCTGTGAAATTCGCAGCTCTTTGTTGTTGGCCAGAGCGAGCGCCCGGCAACTGTCCAGAGTAAGTACTTGTTGGGCATAACTGCTGAGAGTTGCGCCAAGCAGTAAGAGTAAACTTGTAATTCTTTTCATTACTGATGCTGACTTTTTATTTGGTTGCTTATGCAACATTGCAAATGTATGACATTAGAACAAATAGTCAAAGCGTTTTGTTGAAAAGAATCAGTAATAAATTTAATTTTTGCTGAGCGTGTGTCTTACCGGTTACTTTTATCTTTTTATCTGGTTGTAATGAGGCTTCCGTGCAATGGGGTCAACCAGCAATTGTACATGCTTGGAAGTCCGGCTGCGGCTTAAAGTCGTAGCATCTTCTGATTCGTCCGGATTGGTAACCACCGGGAAACTTCCGTTTTCCATTCTATATAGAACCGGTTGCATAAGCTGGTCTTCAGCCGAACCAAAATCTCCTAATTCAGCTCCATAGTTTTCTTCTATTTCGAAATCCGGCAATAATCCGTTCTTGAAATAGTCATAATATCCTTGTGAGTTGCTCAGGTAAGTAGTAGTGAGCCATAATTCAACGCCTGGAGCTTCTGCATTGGTAAACAGTTGCTGAGCCACATTCTTTCCGAAAGTAGCTGCTCCTACCTGATACAAACGGCCTTCCATATAGGGCTTCAGGCAGTTGATGACAATTTCAGAAGCGGAGGCAGTATTACCCGAAGTGAGGACATACAGGTTTTGATAAGACAGACTTGCTCCTCCGGTCAGCGGACTGGATTCGAAGTTCAGTGTTTCCGTTTTATTGATTTTGTCATTGTAAGTCATGTGCAGGAAAGGCTGTCCCATTGCCGTAGCGGGAGCCAAAGCCGAGCAAAGCTGCTGCGATGTATTTACGTATCCTCCCGGGTTATAGCGTAAGTCCAGGATTATATCGTCAAACTGCTGTCCGTTCAGTTGTGAAAACGCTTCTTTGAGTGCATCGGCACTTTCTCCAAATTCGTTGTACAGCAGGTAGAAAGCTTTTCGTGAACCCGAGGAGATGATGCTGTATTTAAGTACATCTTGTTCTTCCACGTAGCGAGGTTCCGGCATCTGGACTACTCCAAGCGTATCAAATTCCACGTAGTTGAATTCCGGGTCGTCCACCTCTTCCGGATAAGGATTGTATTTACCTAGTGTAAAACTGTACGCTTTTGTCGGTCGGGTGATATAAGTGGAATAATCACTTGTGGATACTTTCTGGTTGTCTACGGCAATAATCCAGTCACCTCGTTTCAGTCCGGCTTCTTCTGCTGGCGAATTAGGCTGTGTGTATAATACTCTCAGCGCATTTGTTCCTCCTTCAGTACGTACCAAAGCCGCTTCAAAACCGAAGCTTGGATAAGTGCTGGTGGCACGTGAAGTTGTAAGAACGGAGTCTACATGAGAAAACACATACCCGTTTTTCTGGTCTTTGGAGGATGCGGCTGAAGTAAGAAACTCAGCTGGTTTCTTGAAAAAGTCCAGTTTCTCTTCTGCCGGAATATCTTCATAAAAAAGATAGTTTTCCTGCATCACCTCGTAAATCCATGTCTTGGTGGCAATCAGGGCATAGTATTCCCCCGAGCGGTCTTCTCCGCAGGAAGATAGCAGGCCCATTAGTGCAAGCCAACCGTATATCAGGTGACTGATGTGCTTTTTCATGTTTTCTGAAAATTATTTCATGCGGAATGAACCCTGACCAATCATGCTGCCATCGGCAAATATATACACGTGGTATGTACCGGCCGCCAAGAATTCTTCTACGTCCCAGTATACCGTAACCGTCTGTTCTTCACCCGTGTATTCAATGTATTTCTTGATAGAATAGCTGATGTTGCGGTCTTCAAACTTGAACTGGTTGCTCGGACTCTTGGTCAGTACTTCGTTGTCCGGTTTGGCAATACGTACATAAAGGGTCTTGTTACCCGTCTGTGCCGTAATGTTTTTCACGATGGTGAATGAAATTGCAATCTTCTTGATATTCTTTACGCGTTCCGTATCGCGTCCTCTTTTGTTCAGTGTCTGTACCCGAATGTTGGTGGCATCCAGTTGGGCAGCCAGTGATACTTTTTCATTCAGGCTCTTTGTTTCTTGTGACAAGTTGGAAATCTGTGCGGTAGCAGCACTATATTTGCTCTTTACTTCCTGATTTTCCTGCATCAAGGCAGCATTGATTTTGTTCAGGGAGTCTATCTGCATTACGTAGCTTCTCAATACGGCACGTACGGTTTTCAATTCTTTTTTCAGTCGCATGATTTCAGCTGCATCGCTGGTTTTCACCTGACGCAGTTCCTCCAGTAAGCGTTGGGTTTTCAGTTTTTCACTTTCCAGCTTTTCGCGCAAGGAGTCATTATTTATCTGAATCTGCAATTCGTCATATTGGGTAGCAAACGTGCTGTATTCATTTTCCATCTCTTGTTTTTCCACCGCAAAGAGCTGACTCATTTCTTTGTTCTTGCGAGCTTCATTTACGGCAAAGAAAGATACTGCTGCTACAATCACAGCCGATATAATGATGGTGATGATAAATTTTTTATTGTTCATGGTTTCAATTTTTGCATTTGGCGCAAAAATACAATATTTATGAATACCTTCTTTTT
>ENA-UEQW01002509-UEQW01002509.1-human-gut-metagenome-genome-assembly--contig:-NODE-2509-length-13776-cov-5.700051_pt1 | contig 13776 bp, 10 predicted proteins | sample MGYA00242947_ERZ507947 | MGnify/ENA primary metagenome ERZ507947 (study PRJEB26167, sample SAMN06115421) | human gut metagenome | host: Homo sapiens | place: China:Guizhou | collected 2015-03-17... | reverse complement strand
GGCTTGATAGGTGCCCATCCCTCCTTGTTCAGGCGAACGCTGTCCATACGGAGGTTGTAGAGCGAACCGATCTTCTGCGACCGGCGCGCTCAGCTCAAAGCTGTAGTTGCCCATGATGCCGCCCGCCGTGCGCAAAAGGCGCAGGTCGCTCGCCAGCACCGGGTCGCCGCGCAGCTGGATCTTATAGTAGTTTGCAAGCGCAAGCGTGAGGAACGGCACCGCCGAGAGAAGATACGCCGCCCACGGCCGCGCAAAGAGGAAAAAGCCGAGGTAGACGAGAAGAAGCGGCATGAGAAGGTTCATCACAACGAGCAGCGGCAGCTTGAAGTACGATGCCCACAGCGCCTGCGCGTCGATGCCAGGGCAGGAATACGCCGCAAGATAGAGCGAGAGAAGGCCGATGCCGAGGCCAAAAACCGTGAGCCACAGGAAGACCCACAGCCGGTGCGCCCAGCGCATGGCCGCGCCGGTCTGCTCGTCCGGGCGCAGCAGAGAACGGAAAGCTTGCATAGAAAAGGTTCCACCTTTCGATCGGGCAAAAATAGAATAATAGAAAAGTATAGCATTTTCCCGCCGAAAACGCAACGGACAAGTGCCGCCCCGCTGCGCAAAGTATTTCCCCGCGCTTGACAAGCGACGCTGCGCATGGTATTCTGAGAAATAAGAAAAAGCTGAGAAAAAGAAGCGTTTCTTCCTCACCGCTTTCAGAGAGGGGACGGCCGGTGCAAGTCCCCGCGGAAGAAGAAAGGCGGCGCTTTTGAGCTGTGCGGCGGAAATGCCGCGCCGGACCCTCCGTTACAAGGGAACGAAGTGCCCCGCATCCAGCGGGGAATTCAGGTGGAACCACGGACAATGATTTGTTCGCCCTGAGCCTACTTTAATAGGCTCAGGGCGTTTTTTTCTCCTGAGCCAAACATCGAAAGGAGAAATTCACCATGAAAAACACCGAAAAGACGATGGACAAGATCGTCGCGCTGTGCAAAAACCGCGGCTTTGTCTTCCCCGGCAGCGAGATCTACGGCGGCCTTGCCAACACCTGGGACTACGGCCCCCTCGGCGCCGAGCTCAAGAAGAACATCAAGAACGCCTGGTGGAAGAAGTTCGTGCAGGAGAATCCCTACAACGTCGGCCTTGACGCCGCGATCCTGATGAACCCGCAGACCTGGGTGGCGAGCGGCCATCTCGGCGGCTTCTCCGATCCTCTGATGGACTGCCGCGAGTGCCATGAGCGCTTCCGCGCCGACAAGGTCATCGAGGACTGGTGCACCGAGACCGGCTTCGAGCTTCCCAAGCCCATCGACGCCTTCTCCCAGCAGGAGATGAAGGACTTTGTCGAAGAGCACAACATCCCCTGCCCCACCTGCGGCAAGCACAACTTCACCGATATCCGTCAGTTCAACCTCATGTTCAAGACGTTCCAGGGCGTGACCGAGGACGCAAAGAACACCGTCTACCTCCGTCCCGAGACCGCGCAGGGCATCTTCGTCAACTTCAATAACGTCCAGCGCACCACGCGCAAAAAGCTCCCGTTCGGCATCGGCCAGATCGGCAAGTCCTTCCGCAACGAGATCACGCCGGGCAACTTCATCTTCCGCGTGCGCGAGTTCGAGCAGATGGAGCTCGAGTTCTTCTGCAAGCCGGGCACCGACCTTGAGTGGTTCAACTACTGGCGCACGTTCTGCCACAACTGGCTGCTCTCCATCGGCCTGAAGGACGAGAACCTCCGCCTGCGCGACCACGATCCCGAGGAGCTGTGCTTCTACTCCAAGGCAACGACGGACTTCGAGTTCCTCTTCCCGTTCGGCTGGGGCGAGCTCTGGGGCGTTGCCGACCGCACGGACTACGACCTCACGCAGCATCAGAACACCAGCGGCGTGAAGATGGTCTATCGCGAGGGCGAGGGCAAGGACATGGTCGAATACGTCCCCTACGTCATCGAGCCGTCGCTCGGCGTGGAGCGCAGCGTGCTCGCGGTCCTGTGCGACGCCTACGATGAAGAGGTCGTCGGCCAGGACAAGAAGGGCAACGACGACGTGCGCGTCGTGCTGCACTTCCACCCCGCACTCGCCCCCTTCAAGGCCGCGATCCTGCCGCTTTCCAAGAAGGACGTGCTCGCCGGTCCCGCGATGGAGCTCTACAACGAGCTTTCCAAGGAATTCATGGTCGACTACGACGAGACCGGCTCGATCGGCAAGCGCTACCGCCGCGAGGACGAGATCGGCACGCCGTACTGCATCACGTTCGACTTCGACACCGTCGGCGACGAGGCCAACGGCATCGCGGCCGACCACTGCGTCACCATCCGCGAGCGCGACAGCATGGAGCAGGTCCGTATCCCCATCGATCAGGTCAAGGACTTCCTGCGCGAAAAGTGCGCGTTCTGAGAAAAGTTTTCCACAGAATAGCAAGAAGGACAGCTCTCTCTCGAGAGCTGTCCTTTGTTCTTTATTTTTCGATCTTCCGGCTCACCAAAAACCCGGCTTCATCCTTTATGATCTCATATTCCTTAGCCATCGAATGTTCAGACCCGACTACGCAGTAGTCGCATCTGTCGGCGTTCCCGCAGGTGCCGCGGCGGATCAAGGTGCCGTGAAGTTGGCTCATTCCCCAGTAGTCGGAATTGCAGAAAAGCGGCAGCACCTGCATCAGATCGTGCTTTTTCGCAAATTCCGCATTTGGGCACTGCGTAAAATGGTATCGCGCGGCACGTTTTTCTTGTCGTACGGCTCGGATACATTGCAGAAGCACACCGGATGCTGCGCGTACAGCTTGCGGTCCCTTTTCCCCACTCCTTGGAAGACCTTGTCGATCAGCCACATGTCAAAGCTGCGGTTCAGGTCAAAAATCTTTCCCAGCTTTACAAATCCCGACATAAAAAGGCTCGTGACAAGCTCCTGCAATTCCTCTGCCAGCGGATGGTCCGGCAGCAGAGGGTACAGGGAGAAGATCACGATGCTGCCGTAGATTGCAGGGTATGGCTGGTCTTTTTTCCACCGTAGTCAGGGAGCTCTTTGAGATATTCGCCATACTGGCGGCCGGTCGCCTCCCAGCGCTTTTTCCCCTCCGCTTCTCCGTATCGCGTGTTCAGCCACGCTTCTATCTCCGCGCAAAATTTTGGCATATCGCGTAACTGCATGTGCTCCGCCATCAATTTTCCTCCTGCCCGATCTATTTCATTCAACGGGACTATTCTACCACACCCCTGCCTGCCGGCAAGAACCCCACAAAGCGGGAAACTTGTCCGGTTGCGTTTTTCCTGTCGAAATGATATACTTTGTTATTATGCTTTCAGAAAGGGGACGTCCCCAACATGCGTTTTTTCTCTTCTCTGGTGCGGCCTGACGAGTCGACGGGCGTGGTGATGCGCTGGGTGCACCGCATCTGGGTCTTCTTCTGGCTCACGGTGCTGGGCGCTGGCATTGGCCTTCTCTCGCTCTACCTCACGGCACATTCCTACGCAAGCATCGACGCGACGGCATTCTTGCAGTCGTATTTCAAAATTCCGCTGCTCGTAGCGATGAACCTGCTTGCGCCGATCTTACTCGTCTACCTCGGCTTTTTCCTCTTTGCTCGTCCGTGGGCGGCGTACCTGCTCTCGGCGCTGCCGTTTTTCACGCTCGCGCTCGCGAGCTACTACAAGGTGCAGCTGCGCGGCGACCCCGTGCTCGCCACCGACCTGCGGCTCATCCGCACGGCGGGCGGCATCATGGGCAACTACACGTTCGAAATTTCCGCGCCCGTGATCGTCGTTCTTGAGGGGTTTGTGCTGATGCTCGTGCTCTCGTGCCTGATGCTCCGAAAAGAGCGCATGAGCCCGCGCTCCCGCCTTGCGGGCATCATGCTCATGCTCTCTGTCACGCTCGCGTGCTATTTTGAGTTCTACACCAGTTCATCTATCTACAAAGAGACCTCCAACAACGACCTCATTTCCCCGTGGTCGGCGGTCGAGGTCTACATCTCTCGCGGCACGACGTATCCGTTCCTACACAGCGTGCAGGACATGTTCCCCGAGCCGCCGGAGGGCTACCGCGAGAGCGAGGCCAAGCAGATCCTTGAGCAGTATGCGGACACCGACATTCCCGACGATCAGAAGATCACGGTCGTCGGCATCATGCTCGAGGCATTCTCCGACCTGTCCGACTTCCCTCAGTTAAATGAAATCTCCGCCGTGCGGAATCTCTACGAGCCGCTGCACGAGCTCGAGAGCCGCAGCGTCTCGGGCAACCTCCTCACGAATATCTTCGCCGGCGGCACGACGAACACCGAATGGGGCTTCCTCACGGGGTACAGTCAGCACGAGGAGTTCCGCGGCCCGATCAATTCCTACGTCCGCTACTTCAAGGATCAGGGCTACGACGCGCTCTACCGCCATCCCGGCTACTCGTGGTTCTACAACCGCAGCAACGTCAACGAATACCTTGGCTTTGACGAGTGCGTCTTTAACGAATCGGGCTTCGGCGACCTCATCTCCATCGAAGACGCGCTCTTCAAGTCCGACACCGTGCTCGTCGACTACCTCTTAAACGACATCGACTCGCGCACGGAGGACGATGACCCTCTCTTCCTCTTCTCCGTCTCGTACCAGAACCACGGGCCGTACAGCTCCGAGACCTACTGGGAGGAGTACGTCACGCCCGCCAAGACCGGCTGGTCGATGGAAAGCTGCTGCGTCATCAACAACTACCTGGCCGGCATCCGCAGCACGATCGAGCAGATGCGCCGCCTCACGCGCGAGCTGGAAGCGCGCGATGAGCCCGTCGTGCTCGTTCTCTTCGGCGATCACAAGCCGTGGATGGGCAACGGCAGCAGCGTCTACGCTGAAATGGGCGTTGACCTCGACGTGTCCACGCAGGAGGGCTTCTACAACTACTTCTCCACCCCCTACCTCATCTATGCCAACAAGGCCGCCAGGGAATCCCTCGGTCAGGACTTCCGCGGCGACGGCGGCGACATTTCCCCGTGCTTCCTGATGGACAAGCTCTTCTTCGAGTGCGGCTGGACGGGCGACGGCTTCATGCAGCTCCAGCGCGAGACGCGCGCCGTCACGCCGCTGATGCACGAGGACGGCTACCGCATGGTCGACGGTTCCATCACGCTCGACGTGCCCCCAGACGTCGCCGAGATCTGCCGCAGGTACCTCTGCGCGCAGTATTACCGCGAACAGCACTTTGTTTCCGAATCATAAAAAGGAGAATCGCCATGAAATCTTTCAAAATCACCGCACTTTCCCTCGTCCTGGTTCTGCTTCTCGCCGCCTGCGGCGCGAAAAACGACACCCCCGATGAACCCGCCGTCGATCCGACGCCGGAACCTCCTATCGAGCAGCCGGTGGAAAAAACGCCCGACGAGCGCATCAACGACATCATTGCAGATATGAGCATCGAGGAAAAAGTCGGCCAACTCTTCTTCGTCCGCTGCCCCGAAACGGGCGCGGCGGAGGACGTCGAAACCTATCACCTCGGCGGCCTGCTGCTCTTCGGCAGGGACTATAAGGATGCAAACGGTGACTGGCTCACCGAGGACGACTTCACCGCGGCGCTCGCGTCCTATCAGGCCGCGGCAGCCATCCCGCTTTTCATCGGCAGCGATGAAGAGGGCGGCACGGTCACGCGCGCGAGCAAAAACCCGAATCTCTTCTTCGAACCTCTCCCCTCCCCGCAGGAGCTCTATGCCGCGGGCGGCCTCGACGGGCTGCTCGAACGAACGCTCAGCTACAACCAGAAGCTCAAAGCGTTCGGCGTCAACGTGAACTTCGCCCCCGTGTGCGATGTGTCGACGAATCCCGACAACTTCATCTACGCGCGCTCGTTCGGGCAGGACGCGCAGACGACCGCGGACTATATCTCAAGCGTCGTGCCCGTCTATGCGCAGTCCGGCGTCGCCTGCGTCTTAAAGCACTTCCCCGGCTACGGCAACAACGCCGACACGCACACGGGCATCGCGCTCGACGCGCGCCCGTACACCACGTTTGAAAAGTCCGACCTCGTCCCCTTTGAATCCGGCATCGCCGCGGGCGCGCCGTTCGTGCTCGTGAGCCACAACATCGTCGAGTGCATGGACGGCGCGTATCCTGCGTCCCTTTCGGCGAAGGTCCACACACTGCTGCGCGACACGCTCGGCTTCACCGGCGTCATCGTGACGGACGATCTCGCGATGGATGCCGTCAAAGCCTACGCGCAGGACGGCAGCGCCGCCGTGCTGGCCATTCAGGCGGGCAACGACATGATCGTGACCACCGACTATCAGACGCAGATCCCGCAGGTGATCGCCGCCGTCCAGTCCGGCGAGATCGCCGAAAGCGATATTGACGCGCACGTTTTCCGCGTGCTGCACGAAAAACAGGCGCTCGGCCTGATCGACTAAAGGAGAACCCCATGGAAACAAGAAAACTCTACTATGAAGATCCCTTTCAGAAGGGCTTTGCCACCACCGTCGTCTCCTGCGACGAGGTGAAGGGCGGCTACGCCGTTGTCCTCGCGGAGACGGCCTTCTACCCCGAGGGCGGCGGCCAGCCGTATGACACCGGCGTTTTGGGCGAGGCGAACGTACTCGAGGTCCACGAGAAAAACGGCGTCATCACGCACCTTTGTGACAAGCCCTTCGAGGTGGGAAAGAGCGTCTCCGGCAAGATCGACTGGGCGCGCCGCTTTGACCACATGCAGCAGCATTCGGGCGAGCACATCTGCTCGGGCCTCATCTGCGAGCGCTTCCACTGCGACAACGTCGGCTTCCACATGGGCGCGGACGTCGTCACGATCGACTTCAACGCCGACATTTCGTGGGATGAACTTATGGAGATTGAACAGCTCGCCAACCTGTACATCTATGAGGATCACCCCATCGACATCCAGTTCTATCGCGGCGCGGAGCTCGACAAGGTCGAGTACCGCAGCAAAAAGCCGCTCGAGGGCGACGTGCGCATCGTCTCCTTCCCCGGCGCGGACTGCTGCGCCTGCTGCGGAACGCACGTCGTGCGTTCCGGTCAGGTGGGACTCGTCAAGTTCCTCTCCGTGCAGAAGTTCCGCGACGGCGTTCGCATCGAGCTTCTTTCCGGCAAACGCGCGCACCGCTACCTTTCGGAGTGCTGGGCGCAGGACGTGCGCATCGCACAGGCGCTCTCCGTCAAGCCGAACGCGAGCTTTGCGGGCGTCGAGCGCGTGCTCGCTGAGCTTTCCGCGCTCAAGCAGCGCTGCGCAAAGCTCGAAGAGTCCGTCTTCGCCCAGACCGCCGCGCAGTACGAAGGCAAGGGCGACGTGCTGCTCTTCGAGGACGAAATGTCCGGCGACAGCCTGCGCAAGCTCTGCGACGCGGTCACGAACCACTGCGGCGGCCGCTGCGCGGTCTTTGCCGGCGCGGACGGCGCGTACAAGTACGCCATCGGGCATGTCGGCGGCGATCTTCGTGAGCTCACGAAAAAGATGAATGCCGCGCTGAACGGCCGCGGCGGCGGCAAGCCGAATTTTGTGCAAGGCAGCGTGGCCGCTGCACGCGGGGCGATCGAAGCATTTTTCGCAGAATAATTTGCAACGATTCCCGCACCAATGCGGGAGACGTTTCCCCTGCACCGTGCAGGGGAGCGAGTCAAAGGGGCCATTCTCTTTCGCAAAAGAGAATGGCCCCTTTGGAACCCCAAGAGAAAGACTTTGATTGGCCGTCTCAGGCTCGAATGGTCTTTGTGCCTCCGGAAGGTGACTGCCTGCGCGCGGCGCTGCCGCGTTTAGAGCTGCTATACGATTTGACTTGCTCCTACTATCCGCTGCCGCTCTGCTCATCTTGTTGGAGTGCAAACTAATTTCCGCCTACCGGAGCACTCATCAATGCGGCGAGCACAGCAATGCCGCATTCGGCAAGCAGTCTGCCGCCAAGCAAACGTCACTCGCGCCTCACGATAGTAAGGCGCGGTTGCTGGATGTGTCGAATCGCAGGGATTCATGGCGAAGCCATGTACACCGCACCTGATTGCGCAGCGCGTGCAGCTCTTCGAGCTACAAACTGCCAATGTAAAATTTCTCTCGGGGGATTTAAAGGGGGATACTCTCTTTTGAAAGAGAGTATCCCCCTTTAGTTGCCCGTTTCCGCACAGTGCGGAAAACCGCCGCTGCACGGTGTAGCAGCAGATCACAGCAGTGTATCAATGCCGATTTGCACTTCCGCAGAGTCAGCAGATTCGGGACCTCCGAACCGAGAGACAAATTCTTCCTCGGAAAGAATAGGAACCTCCAGTTCCTTTGCCTTTTTCGTCTTCGACGAATTCGATTCCCCGTCGTTGCTGACGAGGTACGTTGTCTTCCCCGAGACGCTGCCGGTCACGGCGCCGCCTTGCTGTTCGACGTAGGCTTTGAACGCGCTGCGGTTTTTGAAGAGGTGCACATCGCCCGTGATGACGAAGCTCAGACCTTTGCAGGTTCCGTCGGTCTCCTGCTTGGGGGCGACGTCCTCCAATGTGAGCTCTGCCATCAGGCGGTCGAAGAGGTTTTTGTTTTCATCGTCAGCAAACCAGTTCAGGATCGCGTTCGAGCGCTCGACGCCGATGCCGTCCACGTCCTCGAAGCCCTCGCCGCTCTCGATGCGTGATAAAAAGCCCTTCGTGCCGAGCGCTGCGATGAGCTTCTTGCCCGCGTCCGCGCCGATGTTTGGGATGCAGAGGGCGAAGATCAGGTGGATGGGGTCGACTTTGCGGCTCTTTTCGATGGCCGCCAACAGGTTCGCGCAGGACTTTTCGCCAAAGCCTTCGAGCTTTACGATCTCGTCCGCGTGCGCGTCCATATGATAGAGGTCGGCAAAATCGCGCAGATAGCCGCGGTTGACGAACTCGTGCAGCGTTTGCACGGAGAGGCCGTCGATATCAAGCCCGCCCTTGCTCGCAAAGCGGACAAAGCGCTTCAAGTGCTTGGCGGGACAGTTCGGATCGGTGCAGCGCAGCGTCTTCACGCCGCTGATGGGACTGATACGCACCTCGGTCGCCGCGCCGCAGACGGGACAGGCCGTCGGGACTTCATAGCTGCCCTCGGCCCTGACGACCGCGATGCACTTCGGGATGATCTTGTTGGCCTTGATGATGCGAAGCTCGGTCTTGCGGTCCTTGCCGATGCCGAGGCGCTCGAGCTCGCTGACGTTGCAGAGGCTTGCGCGCGTGACAGTCGTGCCCTCGAGCTGCACAGGGTCAAAGACTGCGACCGGCGTGATGGTCGAGGCCGCGCACGACCATTCGATGTGGTCGAGCACCGTGTCGGCGGAGACGTCCGCCCATTTGTAGGCAAGACCCGCGCGCGTGGCGTGATGACCCGTCACGCTGCCGGTCGCTGCGTAGTCCGTGTCGTCGTAGGTGATGACAAGACCGTCCACGGGAATGCCCATCTCGCCGGAGTCGACCTTTTTCGTCCAGCGCGCGATGGCGTCGGGCAGATTTTTCGCATCCGTGTGCTCGCGCTCGACTGTGATGAAGCCGAGCTTTTCCAGATAGTCCATGCGCGCGCCCCAGGAGCGGATCACTTCATCCGTGTGGACGAGCGTAAAGGCGTTGAATGTCACGTTGCGCTCTTTCACCTTGTCGAGATTCGTCTTGTCGAGCGCCAGCGTGCCGGCGGCGAGGTTGCGGGGGTTTGCGTAGCGGTCGTCCGCGTCCTCGAGCGTGTCGTTGATGGCCTCGAAATCTGCATAGGAGATGGTCGCCTCGCCGCGCACGACGAGGTGGCCCTTGTCGCTGATTTTCGCGGGAATACCGCGGATGGCGGAGGCCATATAGGTGATGTTCGTGCCGACGGTGCCGTTGCCGCGCGTCAAAACGCGCGTGAGCGCGCCGCCGTCATACGTCGCCACAAGCGTCGAGCCGTCGAGCTTCCACGAGAGCCAAATGTCGCGCTCGCCCGCCCAGTCCTGCAATTCCTCGACCTTTTTCGTCTTGGCGAGCGAGAGCGCGGGGTACTCGTGCGCTTCCTTCTCCCCCTCGCCGTCCATTTCGTTTCCGGAATGGCTCGTCACCTGCGTGGGACTGTCGGGCCGGACATAGCCGGTCGCTTTTTCCAGAGCGGTCAGCTCGTCAAACAGAGCGTCCCACTCGTAGTTCGTCATCTGCTCCTCCTGCCCGCCATAGTAAGCGTCGGAGGCGGCATTCAGCCGTGTTACGATCTCGTCGATCCGGATATTTTTGTCCATAGTGCGTTCCCTCTCTCCGGCGGTGCGCAAAAGGCAGTCAGCCGTTGTTCATGATGTAATCTTCCGCGTTCTGCTCCATGTCCTCGCCATTGCTGAAATAGGTGTAATTGTCCGGCACGGAGCCGACGATAACGGTCTCCGCCACGGAATAGGTGTTGCTGAATTTTGTCGTTGTGGAAAAGCCCGGCAGCAGGATACTGACGTAGACGTCCACCACAAGATAAATTTGGTGCTTCGTCTGGTTGATGCCCGCCGACGTGAACGCATTTTCAAAATGCGCGCTCGACGAGCCGACCGACTGCATCCGCACGCGGATCAGCGGCCCGCGCCCCGCCAAAAACGGCGAGCCGAGCAGCGTGCCGACCGGCACGGAGAGTTCCTTCGTCGTCACCTCGGAGAGCTTTTCGAGTACCTCGTCGATGATGGCGGACTGCAAACGGTTGAACTCCGCCATGTTGCTCTTGACCGCCGTGATCTTTCCCTCCTTGTCCTTTTCAAAGGAGATGAGCTGGTCGTAATCTACGCCGCCGCTGTAGATCGTCTCGTTCACGGCGGCGGTCACGATGCCGTTGACCGTATTTGACACGCGCGCCGTTGCGAGCGACGTGAGCACGGGTTTTAGGTGCGTCATTGCCACGATGGCGAGCGCCAGCAGCGCCGCGAGCAAAAACAGCACAAGCAGCAGCGCCCGCTTCTTTCCTGAAAGTCTTCTGTGTCTCCATTTCGGCACAGAGCCTCACCCCGATTCCAGTGAAGCCTATGCCGCGCGGGCTTTTCCCTATTCGCCCAGCCCCATGACGAGCTTTTTGAACGCCTTGCCGCGCTCCATGAAGTTCGCGAACTGGTCGAACGCCGCGCACGCGGGCGAGAGCGTCACGATGTCGCCGCGCACTGCACGCTTATAGGCGGTCTTTACGCAATCCTCCAGACTCTCGCAGCGCACGATCTCGGGGCTGCCGTGATAGTCCGGGCACTCGCGCACGGCCTTTTCGATGGCGTCCGCTGTCGCGCCGCACAAAATAAGCAGCTTGACGTGCTTTACCACCTCGGGTGCAAGGGGTGCAAAGGGAATATGCTTGTCATATCCGCCCGCGAGCAGAATGACCTTTTCGTTGAACGCGTTGAGCCCCGCGATGGTACGCGTCGGGCTCGACGCGATGGAATCGTTGTACCACTGCACGCCACGGATCGTCCGCACCGGCTCGATGCGGTGCTCGACGCCGACAAAGGTACGCGCAGTCTCGCGCATGACCTCGTAGGGCACCAAACCGTCGAGCGCCGTCACGGCGGCGAGGTAGTTTTCGACATTGTGCATCCCCGGCAGACGGATGTCAGAGATCTGCATGACCGCTTCCTCGCATCCGTCATGGCGCAGGACGATGGTATCTCCGCGCAGGAACGCGCCGTCCGTGACTTCCTTGCGGCGGCTGAAGAACCGCGTCCACGCTGCCGCCTTTTTCGAGAGCTTGCGCGTGATGTCGTTGTCTTCGTTGAAAATGGCGATGTCGTCCTCGTGCTGATGGAGATAGATATTCTCCTTCGCCGCGATGTACTCGTCCATATCCTTGTGCACATCCAGATGGTTCGGCGCAAGGTTCGTCATCACCGCGATGTGCGGCGAGCGCTTCATATCAAGCAGCTGGAACGACGAGAGCTCGACGACCGCGAAGTCTTCAGGCTGCATCTTCTCCGCGTCGCACAGCAGCGGGTGGCCGATGTTGCCGCCGAGATACACGGTCTTCTCCGCCGCGCGCAGCATTTCGGCGATGATGCTCGTCGTGGTGGTCTTGCCGTCGCTGCCCGTCACGCCGATGATCGTACATGGGCAGACCTCGAAAAAGATCTCCATTTCCGACGTCACGATGCTGCCGCGCGCTTTCGCCTCGAGCAGCGCCGGAACGTCCGGCCGCATGCCCGGCGTGCGGAAAACGACGTCCGCGCGCAGATCATCGAGGTAGCCTTCGCCAAGCTGCAAGTGCGCGCCCAGCGCTTCGAGCTGCTTCGCGCGCTCGCCTAAGTCTTCGCGGCTCTTTTTGTCGCAGGCGATGACCTGCACACCGTTTCGGCACAAAAGCTCGATGAGCGGCGTGTTGCTCACGCCGATGCCGAGCACTGCCGCTGTTTTTCCCCGCAGGGAGGATAGATATTCCTCTATCGTCATAGACGTTCATCCTTTCGTCTGCACATACAAATTCAATATATAGTATAGCGCAGGAACGCCAAAATAGCAATGCATTTTCCGTTGACAAGCCCCGCGCCATGGGCTAAAATAGTTGTGCGAGTATGACAGACAGTCGCGCGGCGAGGCCGAAAGGCCCGCTGTGAGGAAAGTCCGGGCTCCACAGGGCAAGGATAACGGGTAACGCCCGCCCAGAGCGATCTGAGGAAAAGTGCAACAGAAATAGACCGCCCGAGGTATGCAAGTATCTCAGGTAAGGATGGAAAGGTGCGGTAAGAGCGCACCCGTCGGCTCGAGAGTGTCCGATGCTGTAAACTCTATCCGGAGCAACACCGGTATGGGAGCAATAGGTTGGCCCGACCGCTCCCGGGGTGGCTGGAGTACCGCGGCAACGCGGCGCGTAGATAGATGACTGTCAAATACAGAACCCGGCTTACAGTCATGCTCGTGCAAAATATGAGAGGGACGGCGGAAATCGCCGTCCCTCCCATTTTTTCTTTTCTGACATAGGACTGTCCAAAATGCAGAAAAAGCGGCGGGAGCTCCCGCCGCTTTTCTTTTTTATGAATCAAACTTCCTTCTTGCCGATGCGGATGAGACGCACGACCACGGGGCTCAGCACTACGTTGAAGAGGAGCTCGAAGATAAAATTCGCGCCGACAAGGCCAACGATCATATACTGGCCGACGTTTGCGCCAAAGCCCATCGCATCCGCCCAGCCACCGATGGTCTCCATAAAGAAGAGCAGGCAGCCGATCAGGAACACGCCGGTATTGACCACCGGGCAGACCACAGCGGCCACCGCCACGGCAAGCGTGCGGTTCTTGTTCTCAAACGCCTTGTAGACAAGGCCGGAGAGAAGGCCCGCCAGCGTACCCTTGACGAGCACCGTCAGGATCGTGCCAAGCGCGTTGACGCCGAGGAACGCCGCCGCGTCGCCGCTGAGCAGCACGACCACGCCGAACACAAAGCCGAGCCACGCGCCAGCACCTGCGCCGTAGAGCGCCGCACCGATAACGACCGGCACCAGCACCAGCGAAATGCTGAACGTGCCAAACCGGATAAAGCTGCCCATCAGCTGCAGAACGATCACAATAGCGGTGAACAGACCGAGACCAACGATCTTCTGCGTGTTGTTGTTCTTACTCATATGTTTCTCCTTTCACCCGGCCGTCCGTGCAAGGGGGGGCTATACAGGTGTTACAGCAGGAGCGCGCCGCGGAAAAAGCTCCTCCTCACAGCGCACCTTGTTTTTCTGCCGAAACTGGACGTCCGACGTGCCAAGATATAATACCAAACAACGGTGACAATTTCAAGTGGAATATTTATATATTTTTATAGGATATCCATATAAGTCAGGCGGCAAATAAATATCCCCCGGCCTAGCCGGGGGTATTTCTTAGACGGGCGAAGCCCTATGTTACCAGCCACGCCTCATGCGG
>ENA-UEQW01002507-UEQW01002507.1-human-gut-metagenome-genome-assembly--contig:-NODE-2507-length-13779-cov-10.436360_pt1 | contig 13779 bp, 13 predicted proteins | sample MGYA00242947_ERZ507947 | MGnify/ENA primary metagenome ERZ507947 (study PRJEB26167, sample SAMN06115421) | human gut metagenome | host: Homo sapiens | place: China:Guizhou | collected 2015-03-17... | reverse complement strand
ACATTATTGACAAGGTGAACAGCAGGGGCAGGTACAAAAAAAGAGTTAAAATGATAAGTTCACTTTGTCAAAATAACAGTGCATCACCCTGTTGTGCCTACTTGCTTTTGAACAAAAATATCATTTTGTTTAATTAGATTTTCCTCCCCCCGATGACCTGTCAGGTTATTTTGACAAAGTGAGCTTCCCCTTTTAGGCCATTTTTACGGCTTAGGGGTGAACTTCTCTTTGTCAATTTGATTGTGTCATGATAGGATAATCTTGGCGTTATTTTGACAAAGTGAACTTATCATTTTAACTCTTTTTTTACCTACCCCTGCTGTTCACCTTGTCATTAATGTTGCTCCGTTTCGTGTGTCATGATTGAATACGGCGTCAATTGAACCGGCAGCATCCGACGAATTTTGTGAACTCTTCCGGATAACAGGAATTCAACCGATCCCAGCAGATGATGTAATGCTTAAGCCTCGCTTGCAGAAACCGTAAGGTCATAGTTGATCGTGGGCGGAGTCCTTTTCCGATTTTATTTAGCTGCCCCATTACTTAGGCAGACTGTGGCCGTCATAGGCTGTAATGGCGAGGTGAAGCTCACTTTGACAACGAGAGTCTTTATCCGGTCTGTTTTGTTATGCCTAAAATTGGCGATTACCGCACAAAAATACTGCAATCCCCCCTTCTCTCACCTGTTTTACGTCTAAAAAACGCATTTTAAGGGGTATCTGCGGCAGTTCTCATTCTGGAGTTATTACATAGGGAACTTCACTTTTACATTCAAGCCGACGCCCCGCCGGGTTATTTTGACAAGGTGAACTTGTCACATATGTCTTCTTTTATGCATTTTCCAATTTGCGCAACTTATTGGACCTGTTGACAAAAGCAAAAAAACTGCTGAAACCCACAGTGGTTTCAGCAGAATAATAAATTTGGGGATAGCGAAAGATGGCATTTTGCCATCCGCTTAAGATTTAGGGCCATGGCAGCAAGGAGGCATTCTTCCGTAGCCGCGAGAATGCCCCTTTTTCGAATCTTTGAAATACAGTGTTCCCGTTTCAAGACGGAGAAACTGCCCTCGGCCCAGATTTTGCGAAGCCGCATCATGGACAGGTATTCAGGAGTTCCCACGCGCTGATGCCCTCTGAAAAATGCCGGATAGCAGCTGCTGGCCAACACTCTGCGCCGAATTCCAGCCTTGTCAAAACAGCCCGGCCGTTTTGGACAGCGCATCTGGAAAATCAACAAGCGTGTCCCAACTTTGCATATTACATCCCTCCTTAAAAAAGAATGCGGGCAAAAAGGAAGCCCTTTTACCCGCATCTTACCTTTACATTAACAACCCTCCAGTGCTTCCCGAGCATCAATGTAGGCGTCTATCAGGTCTAAAATTTTTTCTCGCCCATCTTCGTTTTTGAATGGGGTCATGCAATGAATAGCTCGTTCGCTATAAGCACTTGGAGTGTGCGCTTGAAGCAACTCATCCCCACAAACCTCAGAAATCTTCTGCATATCCATGCCGGTCAAGAAAAGGCGACCATCATACATCTTTTTCATCTCTTGGTGCGTAAAGCCTAAAGCGCACTGAAGCTGTTGCTCCATCTCTGAATCATGGGATACTCGCTCGCGAATGCTAAAGCCAAGTTCTCTGATACGTGACATATCGCATTACCTCCTACGCCACTGCTGGAACTCATCCATTACTATCTCCATAACATTTTACACTATTCCAGATAACGCCCTAAAGTGTTGGAGAGCGTACTCATAGAACACTATAAAACCACCAGCGGTCCATATAGTATAAACTTTTTTGACATAGATGTCAAGAATATTCTCTATAAAAGGGCTACAAATTCTCTATAAAAGGGCTAAAATAATAAATTCACTGTGTTCAGTCACTACGTACCATTTAAGTGAAACAACAACCTGACATGCCAGTGTATGCTCCACGGTCTCATTGTAGTGACCGGCGGAAAGGCTGTCTGTTTTCAGCGGTCAAGGTATAGGGCGACTAACGATCCGGGTGTAGTTTTTGATTGGTGTATCCACCTATCATTCTATCATTACACAATCAAATTGACAAAGAGAAGTTCACCTCTAAGCCGTAAAATTGGCTCCAAAAGTGAACTTATCATTTTAGCTCTTTTTGTACCTCCTCCTGCTGTTCACCTTGTCAAAAATGTTGCTCCGCTTCGTGTGTCATGATATTTCATCATTGTTGGGACAAGAATACTCATATCAATCGGCTTAGCAACATGATCATTCATCCCAACAGAAAGAGCCTTGTTTGCATCTTCTGCAAAAGCATTGGCAGTCATCGCAATAATCGGAATCCCAGCTTTTTTAGGGTCCTTCATCTCTCTGATAGTTAATGTAGCATCATACCCATTCATAATCGGCATTTGAATATCCATAAGAACCATCTTGTAATAATCAGCATCCGCCTTCTCGATCATATCAATACATGACACACCATCGCTGGCCGTCTCAACTATGCACCCTTCTCCTGTCAATAATTCTGTGGCGATTTCTCTATTGATCTCATTATCTTCAACTAATAGAACGCGGACGCCGCTTAAACAATTCTTATCGTGTAAAGCATTATTTTTCTTCACCAGGAAATCTTCTTCTGATGCTTTCCTGCAAGGTATAGTCACTGTAAAAGTTGATCCCTCACCCTGCTTGCTTTTTACTTCTATCGTACCATCCATGAGTTCCACAAGTTTTTTCGTAATACCCATGCCGATGCCACTCCCCTCAACATGACTGAGTGTAGTGTTGCTTTCTTTTTCAAAAGCTTCAAAAAGATGCTTCCGGAATTCTTCGGACATACCGATTCCATTATCCGTCACGGTAATCGCCAAATTGCACCAGTCCTCTTTTTCAGAAGATGTCTGTGCGATATGACAGGATATCGATCCTCCAGCATTGGTATACTTTATAGCGTTACTTATGATGTTGAGACAGATTTCAGATACATGCGGAGCATCCATATATACGTACGGATATAAAATCTGCTCTGTCATGGAAAGCGTCTGATTTTTACTTTCTGCCTGCTGTTGGAACATGGTGATACAGTTTTCAAAATTCTCGCGGACATTTGAAACCGTGTATTCCATTTCAGTCTTGTTATTCTCAATTCTTGCGAGGTTCAGAACATTATTGAGCAGTGACAGAAGTTCTTCTCCGCAGACCTGTATTTTTTCAAGGTATCTGCTCAGTTTCTCTGTATCGTTTACATGTCTGGTCGCCAGATTTGCATAACCAATGATTGCATTCATAGGAGTCCTGATGTCATGAGACATATTGAACAGAAATGACGATTTTGCTTTATTTGCACTTTCTGCCTTTAGTTTAGCTTCACGTAATTCTTTCTCCTGTCTTAATTCCCGCAGTTTTTCGTCTGTCACATCTCGATTTGCAAAAAGCACGGATGCAACATTTCCATCAGCATCATAGGTCTGTGGAACGATCATTGAAAGAAACCATGTCCCATCCTTCTTCATGAATTCATCAGACATTGACTCTTTATTACGAAGCCGCGCAGCCATGGTCTTGATATCAAAAAAATACATATACTTCTGCACGAAAGGCTCTGCAATCACCTCTTTAATAATCTCAAACTGAGGATACCAGTCTCCACTATCTTCCTCGATACCCATAGCTGATGCCCTTGACCTTTTGACGAGTTCGATTTTCTCTGTTTTCAAGTTCAGACTTGATACATGGTAATAGGCAGTGCCTAATGCAAGAAGCGCCTGCCGGTTCTCCTTCACCTGCTTTCCCAATGAAAGAGGGAATTCTTCACCATCCATTTGTTCCTGATCTGGAACTGATTGATGCAGATGCTGAACTACCCATTTATCTCCTGTCCATTTATAGATAATTGTAAATCTTGTATTCATTTTAAAGCAGACCGATCCATCTTCAAATAGACCTACAAAATCTACCATTCCAAGTACAAGAACATGCTTGTCATCAAGCTGCTCTTCTTTCTGACATAAATTTCTTATATCGATTTTGATTTTGCCTCTTCGTTTTACATCAAATTTAAACGAATCCAGAAACTCATGCAGATTCCTGTAAACCTCATGTTCTCCTGTTCCAATCAGACTAATATTTTCATCAAAATATTTTTCGATATCTAAACCATTTACTGATTCAGCGTTAATATATATTTTCAAAAGTTGCTCTGTGAGTTTTTTGAAATCATCCATATGGTTCTCTCTCACCTGAAAATATTAAAGGCCTTTTAGGTTTCTATTTAATTTCTTCACTTTCAATAATTCATATAGGGTATTTGTATAACGCAATTATACAGGACATATGGCAAAATAGCAACATATCGGTACGCTCCGCAGTGGTTCTGTCAATTTTGGTGGTTCTCCCCGCCGTCACACAGCATAGTACCTCTGCTTTCGGCTTTTCGGGGATTCTGGGAGCGTCATGGCCAGTTGTCCGGATTCCAGCAACGGCTGGACATAGTGGCTCATGGCGTAGAATACCGTCTTGATTCCGAGATAGCTTGCGATCTCCTGCCGGGAACGGGGCGTTTTGCAGAACGCCAGCAGATCCGGCTCATCTGTCTGCTCACCGTGCTCCGCGGCAGTCTCTGCCGCAGCCTGATTATACAGGATGACAACGAACTCGTTCCGGCGGTTTTCAAACACCGGCTCCGGCAGTCCATAGTCCGCCATGGCCCGGCGAATGGTGGGGATGCCGGAATAACGGTTTTCCGCGCCGGTCAGTTCTTCGGCCATGACGGCCAGCGCAGGGTTGCGGAGATCCGGTCTGGCAACACCCAGTTGCTCCACCGTCATGCGGCCATACAGACTGCCGGGGCTGTGGATCTCCAGCCGATCGGCAAAAAAGTCGATCTGCACAGGCGTTCCCTCTGTGTAAATGCTGTAATCTCGGTGAATGACCGCGTTCAAAACGGCCTCGCGGATGGCATTGATCGGATATTCCGTCCGATCCTTCCGTGTGCCGGTGACCGGGTCAATGATCGTGCGAACCTTCATATTCCGGCGGCAGAATGCAACGGCATCCTCCACCATCGTGTCAATGGTGCCCTCGATGCGCTTGTTGTCTGTAAAGCGGGCAGAATCGGCATCCGTATCACCGATCTGTGTTCCCGGAACAACGATCGAGGTAATGCCCAGCTGCGGGAAATAGCCCTGCGGATAGAGGCAGAAATTCATAACGGCAGCCAAGGTCACTTCCCCATCGCGGGTGATATTCAGCATTTCCAGCGTCTGTTCTCTGGTAAGCTGCGCAAAGCCCGGACGATCCGCCCGGCGCTGGAGGATATACTGCTCCAGCTTGTCCCCATCCAGCATGGAGAGCGCGGCCCGCTCCACCGGACGCTCATCATCGTGCAAATGGCGGCGGAACGCCTCGTAGCTGTATAACTCATAATCCGTCATGGGCAGGTCGGCATCACCGACCCGAATGTAGGAACCCTTGCTGCGTCCGGCTCCCCGATAGTAGCAGGGCCGCTCGGAGAGATCGATGGCAGGGATCTCCGCCGCGCAGATCCACCGGCCGTCCACTTCCGCCACCGTAAATACCGCCCGCACCGGCGGCTCCATCTGGCTGCATTGCTCCGTCACCTTTTTTTGAAGATCCTGCAAGTCATAAACGCCGACCGCCTGAAAACCGGCCTTTTCGTCGATGCCGAACAGCAGCACGCCGCCGCTGTCCTGATTGGAGAAGCTGGACAGCGTATCATACAGCCGCTTAGGGCAGTCGGTATGGGCGGCCTTGCATTCCAGCGTTTGCGTTTCTGCCCGTTGTTCGCAGACCGTTTTCACTAATTCAACCAATTCATTTGATAAAATAGCAAACACCTCCATCTATTAGCCTAAGAGTATCACATCAATTTAGCTAAACTCTTTGCTTATAAGCTGTTTTAACTAAATGGCTTTGCTTGTTAAACTAAGAATACCACATCAATTTAGCTAAATCAATCGAATTTTGCAAAACCATGAAATTGTTATATCTGCCTGAGCCTTGCAGCATTCACACTCAAAAAAAGCAGAAGGGATACCTGTTCCTACTCAATTCACTGTTTCGCCCCGCCCGGAGGAGCCGGCCCATACCCGCGACTGATAACGCCTCCCGGATCGCCGACGCAGCTTCCATTTCTTACACGCAGTTTTTGTGATCTGCGTGTCACGCTCTCATATTTACGAGGTCTTGATCTCGTTTGCCGCAAAATACCGGCAACTGCATCCGTGTCTGCCAGTATTTGTGCGTGCATAATATGTCTCACGTAAGTTTTGACCGAGTGTTTCTGTCAGGCACCCCCGTCCGAGCGGAGCGCATCCCGGCCAGTGCGCAGAGCCGTCTGTCAGCGTAGCCGCTTTCCAACGCAGCAAAAGGCGCCAAAATGACGCTTCCGGATGCACTCCCCTCCCCTGCACGCACCGTGCAGGCATCCTACGAGTGCCCTCTCCTGTTATGATCTTTTCCCCCCTTTGATCAAGCTAAGGAAGTTCATCCGGGCTTCTGCCACCATGGTAGGTTTCATCCTGCAAGATGCGGATGATGGTGGTGGTCGGCCATAAGTCGTCTGCCTGCCGCTTTTACCATGCGCCTGAAAATATAAAAAGAGGGAGCCTTCGCCGAAACGAAAGCTCCCTGGTTGGGAGGACCAACCTTTTGCTGTATACACATACAGCAAAATATATAGTATATGTCAACGCTTTTCTCCCAAATATGTTGTATCAAATGGGCATTTTTCAATATCCTCGACCGTGCGCTCGATGGCATCCACCGGGACGTGGATGCACAAGCTCACATCCTTTGCGGTCACAAGGTCCGGATAGGACACGATGAACCCACAGCCGCGCTTTAATCTGGTGGACGGGTTCTCGGATTCAGAGAGCTTTTTCTCCATCATGTACAGCATACCGGCTCGCTTGGCCCGATGCCACTTCTCGGCATCATCGCAGCGCCCAACAATCCAGCGGTACAGGTCGGAGCCGTCGACGCCGTCGTAGGCCCCTATAATGATGGTGGACGCTTCAAGGCTGCACATGATATTCCACACCACGTCGATATTGTGCTCCATCCCGAACTCGAACGCTCGTATGTCTTCCAATTCCATGGCGTCCTCATCCATGCCGGCGCCGGGCATCCTTAGCAGCGTACACGCATACGCGCACAACTCAGTCGACTCGGGCTCGTCGTACCCATCATCCGGGCATGGCATATCGATTTCCCCGGCTATTACGGCACGGGCCTTCTCCGTCATATCTTTACTATAGTACACAGCAGTCTCCTTCCTGTCAGGTGACGATATCCCCTTCCACCATCTGCGTTATCTCCTCTGTGGATATACGGCGCTGGCCATACACCAGGCGGCCCTCCTGTTGTAATAGGTTCTCCGGCTCATCCCCAGTTCGCTGGCAGCAGCAGCGGCGGAGATCTCGCCCGCCATCTGGCGCCGCACCACGTCACGGAGCAGTTCCTCGTCAGCCTCGATGCGGGGGCGGCCCTCGGTGTATTCCGGGTCAGTCTCGCGCCGTGCAGTCTTGCCGGACTGGGTACGTTCCACGATCATATCGCGCTCGTACTCGGCAAACGCCAGCATAACCGTAACCATCATCTTCCCCATGGGCGTGTTATCCGCGATCCCCATGTTCAGCACGTTCACGCGGATGCCGCGCTCCACGAGGTCTCTGACAATTCCGGTGCCCTCCGTGGCGGTACGGGCAAATCGATCCAGCTTGCACACAACGAACTCATCATCTGGCTCCAGCGCAGCCATGCACGCGTCGAACTGCGGCCGATGCATCTTCGTTCCGGTGTACGCATCGAGGTAGATATCCTCCTCGGCAACACCGGCAGCCATGAGCTGCTTCTTCTGTTCTGCGAGGCTCGTGCCGTTGCGGGCCTGTCCGGCCGTACTCACGCGCCCATAACCCACTCTCTTCATTCGTCCTCATCCTTTTCGTTATCCGAAACCGGATTGCTGGGGTCCACATAATCCAACACGAACTCTTCCGGATTCCGTGCTCTCTTGCTGGGAGACCGCTTCGGCCGGAGTACAACCTCATAACCAACTATATCAGCAATTTCGCAGAGTGTGTCAGTCCTGATAGCAGGCCGCATCAGTGCAGCCGAAAGAAAACTCTGGTCTCGCCCCATATTAACGGAAACCGTTTTCGAATTCGTTCCGCAGGTCTTAAATAAATCGTGCATGAGCGCCTTTAGCCGCATAATGTTACCTCTTAATATTTTTTAAGTTTATTATACTAACAATTGTTAATTCCGTCAAGCGGCAATGGCATAATGGCAAAATGACGGCCATTTCCTTAATATACACGGTTGGCACTCCGCAATGTTTCCTTCTTGTACCCCTCCACCGCCCCCAATGTCAAAAATCCAGCCGAAAAATGACGCTCTGGGCAGTTCAAAGCTGCCCGATTTTCTGGCAGGCAAAAACGCTAACAATTGTTCAATCTTTTTGGTGGAAACACTAACAATTGTTAGGCTGCCCCACACCGTGCAAAATGTTTTGAGTTTCTGCACACCTGCGCAGCCTGGCAGCCTTTTCAGAACTGAACGCAGCAGCAGAGCTATTATATGATGTATGCTCAGTTCTGAGCGTGAAGCCATGCCGCCGATCTTTCCATAAACGCCAGCCGCCGCTATCGCCGCTCAAACGCCCTATGCCCTTCCCTATAAAACGGCCCGTTGTAGGCGCTTCTGCTGGCTGCTGGGGGTTTGTTCCCTCTGTGTGTCTTCGTCTGCTTTTGCGGGTGAGCCCTGCGGTCAGTTCTGAGCGATGATTCAGAACTGACCGTAAAATTCCCTCTATCACTCAGTTCTGAAGAATCGGCTCGAAAGCAAAAAAGTCCGGGCCTCCCACCATTACGGCGGGAAACCCAGATATTTAACTAATCCCATGATCCCGATACATCATATCCCCAGGATGATGGAGCTCAGATGCAGCCATCTCATCCGGCGCGCTCCTCCCTGTGGAGTGCCCGGCAGATCCGCAGCTGCCCCTCCAGCGCGGCCCGCACCTGCTGGATATCTCTATAATTGATATTAGTCATCATTATAATAATCCCCCTCTCCCGGCAGCCCCAGCGCGGCGTATGCCGCCACGCAGGCCGCCTCATCCAATGTCTCGCTGAGGTCGCGCCCCAGCATCCCCTCCAGCCGCCGCACTGCGGCCGCATAGTCCGGCATCTGCTGCGTGAGTCCCTCGTGGATGAGGGCGGGCAGCCGCAGATATTCCGGCGGCAGATGCCCCAGCCGGAGGCGGAGCCGGACGAACGCCTCCCCCAGATGCCGGTCTGCAAGCGCACTCATAGCAGCACCCCCAGCAGCTCGTCCATCAGCTCGTCTGATGCCGCCGCCCAGTCGTCCGGGTATCCTGCCCAGGCCGTGCCGGTATGCGCCAGCTCGTCCAGCTCGTCCGAATGCTCCAGGCAGTAGTCTGCGAGCGCTTCCCAGGCCAGGCCGGGGGTGGAGCAGCTCCGGATGAACGCAGCCTCAGCGGTGACTCCCCGCCGCATCTCCCAGCTCTGGCTGGCGTGGTCCCAGCAGAGGCTCCAGCGTCCGGGCTCCGTGTCTGGGGCGTGGACGGCCGCCAGCTCCGCGCGCGGCATCTTGGGAAAGAGGGTGGGGAAACGCGTGCCGGGCCGCACGATGATGCGGAATCCGGTGGGGGCTGCGCCGGTGCCGGCGTCCTGCCACCCGTCGGGGATGGCAGGCAGAACGGGCGTCCAGCCAAGGCTGGGGGTGGTACGCGAGACGGTGCCCCAGGGGGTGCTGCAGATATATCCAACAATATTGTCCATAGGAATCCTCCTCTCTCCCAGACCGGATGACTCTCAGGGAGATCTCGTATTTCCCGGAGCCGGGGCTCCGGGCTCTGATTTTATTGCTCCCGTGGCGGCTGCCAAAACGCTTCCATCATCCACGTTCCCGGCCCCCATACGTTCGGCACAACCCGGATTCCGTCCCTGTGCCACATGGCAATCAGAGCGGAGTCTTTGGAGAAGTACAGCTTGCCCTCCGGGTCGAACCGCTCGTCCCACTCCGGCGGCACGCGGTCCGGTATCCACTCCTCAGGCGGCATCGCTCCCGGCGCGTACCACTCCATCCACGCTGCGTACACGTCACGGAACTCTGTGGAGTTCTGCGGGATGCAGCCGTCCAGAATCTCTGCTATGAGGCTCGGTGCGATGTTGCGCACCTGCGGCCCCTCATCGGGCACGATGCCATAAATACGCATTTCAATCATAAATCGCTTGAATGGTGAGCATTTTGCTCTGCTTAAGCTCCTCCCAATCTTCATCTGTAAGGGGCGGGAGGATGCTGCACAGCTCGTCAAAATGGTAGGCAGCCAGATATGACAGCGTCTGATCCCGGTCCGCGCACTCCGGCGGATAGTCCTCCAGCAGATAGCCGAGGTCCGGGTTGCAACGTACCCAGTAACCATTGTCCAGTTGGAGCAGCTTGCCGATCTCCCACAGCTGTGTTGCCCGCTGGTTCGTATATTGTGTGCCCAGCACATAGTTGATCCATCTGATATAGGTCTTTTCCCGCACCAGACAGCCGTTGATGAGCGTTGCGGCATAGGAGTTGCTCCAGAGCGTTGTTAAAATATGCACGGCGGCGATTGTAGAATAGTAGCAGCTTCCAATGATCTTGCCGCAGCCGAACCAGCCGTCTTTCGCGTTGAGACACCACTGCTCACCGCTGTTTTCGTCCAGATAATTGTAGTGGCCGACGGCCTCTCCGTCCTCGTCCAGTTCCGGCGGAGAGAGCAGGTACAGCTTGTGTCCGTATAGCTGTACCGGTTCCACTGTCACCATACCGCCTGCCCGCAGGAGCTTCAGCGCCTGCTGCGCGTATTCCGCCCGGTGTTCCTCCGGGATATTGATCTCTCCTAAATATTGACTCTCAATGCCCATGATTTTGTCCCCCCTTATATGAGTTCAGCATACCACGGAGGACGCGCGCAAACATTAAACCTATGGTATAAAATGAAGGTCGGGAACGATCTGTTCCCGGCCCTCATTATGCTCTATGCCGCCTGCTCCACAATGATCTTGTCCATGGGGACGCCCCAGAGCTTGCTCAAGGCATACAGGTTATCCACGCTGGGCAGATTACGTCCGTGCTGCCAGTGGTAGATCGCCTGCGGATGTTCGAGCCCTAAATAGGCCTGTAAGTCCTGAACGGAGTACCCTTGCTCCAGCTGCAGCTGGCGGATGTGTGCGCCGGTAGCCGCAAGGTCAATGGTCGGATAGGCCATGCTGATGCTTCGCATGATGCCGCCTCTATTATGCTGCCAGATTGATACAGAGGTCGATGCCAAGCTGCGTGGCCAGAGCGTGCTGAATAGCCAGCCGGTCATACCAGCCATATACTGTGCCGATGTGCCGAAGCAGACAGGACTTGTCCAGCGGCATCACCTGCTCGCACATGGCGATACTGCCGCTGGAAAGGCCGTAACCCCGGAGGTATACGTGGGTGGGCAGCGCGGGCTTGTGGCGCTGAGTGGTACAGGGTACTACCGACACGGCAGGGCTGGAGGCGTTGCCCAGATCATTGCTGACGATGACGACCGGGCGGGTGCCGCGTTGGACGTGGCCTGGTACAGTCGGCAGGGCTGCCCACCAAAGCTCCATACGGTGCACGGTGGGACGGGGAAGGTTCTGCTTTCGCTTTTTCATAGTTTTGTCTCCTCGCATAAAAGATATTTGGCGACAAAAAAGCACTGCACAGGCTATAGTAGTCCCGTGCAGTGCGGAAAACTCTCTTGCCATAGGGAAGCGAAATGGGTATAATAACCCTGCGGTACAGAGATCCTGTTGCACCGGGCGGTTAGGACGCCTGTTGCAGGCGGTGGGGAGTTGGCGCTCCCTGCCGCTGCCGTGCTATTTTGTTTTCCATTATGATTATACCGCTTGTTTATGAGCCGTGCAACCCGCATTGGGCCCATCGCGCGCAGCGGGAAAAAATTTTAATTTGTGTGGAACAGGCAGGAATGTCCAACCTGGACATTCCTGTTTTTTGTGTAGTCAGGTGCCGGCAGGTACTGTGTGGCAGTCAAAAAAGGAGACACAAAAATAGTTCTCTTTGTCAATTTGATTGTGCAATGATAGAAAAATTACGCGATCACAAACGAGCGGCGGCGCTGCTGCGTGCGGCAATTTCGCTGAAAGAACGGCAATGCAATTCGTGCTTCTGAAAGCTCACTGGCAGATAAAATTGATATAAATAAGATGTGCGTTTTCAAATTTTTCGAGCGTTTCCGGCGGCGTGTTCGCCGCTTTTTTTGATGAGAAATCGCAAATTATTCGACGGTTCTGACACGGCAGTCCTCTGTTTTTAGAGATGAGTTATAGCGAAACACGCGCGAAAAATATCGTCGGTTTCGAAGAAAACTGAACTCGTTTTACGAATTTCGGCTCTGTTTTTTGAGTGAGTTCTTCATAGAACCCAGCCGGTTTTTCGCCGGAATTGACGCTGCTTCCGGCGGAATGAAGCTGTGCGATCTGCGCAGTTCGACCGCTGAGCGACGCATCTGCGGCTGCTTGCACGCGCGATATGCAAGCTGTTTTGCTGGCAAAAATGCTGCGGAATTTCCGCTCAAGCGCGCCAACGATGGCGGCTTTTTTCTGATAATTTTGCGCTCGCAATCAGCGTTTTTGCCTTTGCATTTAGCTACTTTGCACGCTATAAAGATGACTGAAAGTGTCTGAATTCTCATCGGAAAAGTTTATTTATCGGCCCATTTACGAAAGAAAAAAGTCGGCGGAATGTGTTCCACGCGAATCGCAAAGCGCGTCCTACGTGAGCAAAAAAACACATTCTGCCGTCTCTTTTTTTGAGTACTCCTGACAGGGTTTGATGCAATTCAACTGCGGAGCTCTCCCCTGTTTTGATGCTCCGCAGTTACGAAAATCGGAGGAAAATTAAGAATGAGCGGAGCGTTCTCCACATCTTTTTTGCTCAGAAAATGAAGAAGAAACACGCATCCGCTGCCTCATTTGGATGGCGGTATGGTACGTCATTGGGGAGCTAGCAGTCTGGTGGAGCACGCCGTCCCGGCAGAGCTGAATGCCAATATCCGCCTGGAGCCCGGTAAGCATGAGCTGACCGCCGAAGAGATCGCAGCGGCCAAGGCCGATACCGCCGCCATCGCCAATGGCTATGGCCTTTGTCTGGTGGGTGTTCCGGGAGGCCGGTTTCGGCCTCTGCAAAGCGGCCAGCTGTGCGACGCTCGTGACCCTGTAAAAGGTTTTTGCCCCCAGCTCGGCTGCCCGGACCCGGCCTAAAACCAAAACGAGAACCGCCCTGCGCCGTGGGCGAATTTTTTTCTTGACTTCTTACGATAGCTGCCGTATAATAACATTGTAAATGTCTCTCATCGCCCGTCAGGGCTCGTCTCTTCTCCGCCCTTAGTGGCGGTCGTTTCTTAATTTGCGTTTCCGTGGACTGCTGTCAGGCCATGGAGGATACTATAACAAGAGAGTACATTTTATAACAATAGAGCATAATAAAAAACAAAGAGCTAAGACAAACCTTAGGGAAATCCCTTAGGTTGTTTTAGCTCTTTTGTTTTGCGAAAGACCTGCTAAGAAAAGTCAAGTAGAAATTTCAAGGCAATGCAGCTTATAAAAGTGCCGCACCGAACCAAGCCGCTTTGCATCTCAAAATGAAACGGCGGCCAGCCAATGCTTTATGGCGAAGATCAGGCGGTGTGTTCCAATGACTCCAAATAGGCTTTTACAGTGGCGTAGTAGATCCGCAGAA
>ENA-UEQW01002498-UEQW01002498.1-human-gut-metagenome-genome-assembly--contig:-NODE-2498-length-13802-cov-4.559781_pt1 | contig 13802 bp, 16 predicted proteins | sample MGYA00242947_ERZ507947 | MGnify/ENA primary metagenome ERZ507947 (study PRJEB26167, sample SAMN06115421) | human gut metagenome | host: Homo sapiens | place: China:Guizhou | collected 2015-03-17... | reverse complement strand
TGCGTGTGGACTACCAGCTGCGGAACGGCACGAGTCTGTGTCGTGAGTGGAGGGTATCGATCGTCAACGGCTCCGATATCCACCGGCTGCTGACCCAGCTGGTGAACCGCACCGACTGCCGGGAGTCCCTTATGGGTCTGGATACCCTGCGGAAATATGGCGGCGTGAGCAACGTGGCGGGCGGCTACGTCAGCCAGTACGAGACCGGCGCGTTTGCGGATCTGACCCGCCAGCAGGCGCAGGATCTGGTGTCCCATGCGCTGGCGGACGCCGCCAACAGCCGCGCACCCATCGACCCCCTGCGCGGCGGTATGTACAGCAGCACCAACCTTGACATTGAGATACGCATGAACACCAACGGAAAAACCGTCTCCCTTTCCCTCAGTGTCCCCGACTTCGCCGTGGAGACGAAAGCCTTCCTCGACGCGCTGGAGTTCGAGGAGCCGGTGGATGGCGGCAGCGATGTGCCGAAGTGCTACGACGACTACGACGAGCCTGCCACCCACGCCGTTGATGAGATCATATACGATTGAATAAGCGCAGTCCCCCGGCGAAAGGCCGGGGGACTGTGTGTTTTTCGGATGGAAGCCGTCCGGGGCGGGCTTGCTTACCGCAGGCCGGCGGCCTGCATGATGGCCTCGATGGGCTCGATGGGCTGGCTGCCCCAGGTGATCTCCACACCTGCGCAGCCGGCGCTGTCCAGCATGTCGCGGGCTTCGTCCGTCAGCAGCTTCTGGTAGGCGTTGTCCACCATCTCCAGCTTTTGCAGATACTCGGTCAGTCCGTCGTTTTTGGCGGCCAGCCATGTGGAGGCAGCTTCGCCGATCTCATCCGCGCCGAGGCCGGTGTTCATGCCCCAGTCGATCAGCTGGACGGCGGCCTGCACTGCGCGCAGCGATGAGCCGGACACGCCCACCGTCACCGTCTCGTCGATCTCGTCCAGAATGGCCAGCTTCAGCACCGGCGGCACGTCCGCCATAGCATCCGGTTCGCCGGAGGTGGAGCAGGTCACGCCCTCTGCGCCGACGGTCACATACAGCGTCCCCTTTGCAATGTCGTAGAAGAAGGATGCCTCCTCCAGCAGCGTATCGTCCGATCCGCTGGCGCCGACGGTGAAGAGCACGGAGCGGTTCTCCTCCCGCGACAGCTTTGCGATATCATCGCCCGCGAAGATCCATTCACCGGACTTCAGCGGCGTGCCGTCGGCGTTTTCGCACACCTTTGTAAAGCTGTCGCTGTTCAGATAGACGGCGTAGGCATCGTCACGCTCCAGCCTGACGTATATGCCCTCCTTTTTGGTATCCGCAGGCGCGTCCTGCGCCGGGGTAAGGCCGGTGCAGCCCGTCATAAGGGCGGCGGCCAGCAGTAGGGCTGCGATCAGCAGCAAGGTCAACTTTTTGCAATGCTTCATGGTTTCTCCTTTTCCCTGTGGTTTTTGCGGTCTGCGTCAGAAGATAACAGACGCAGTACAGGCCGTTTTCCGGTCTGTGCTGCGTCTGAGCGTCTGCTGAATGATTATATCTCTCTGCGCGAAAATGTCAAGGGCAATACCGCATAATGGAACAAGAGCGCAGAATTTCCGCAAAGCGCCGCAGCTTTCATTGTGCGGTGCTGCCCAAGAGCTGACCGGCCTGCATCCAGAGCGTCATGGCTGCCAGCAGGATGGCCAGAAAGCCGAAGCTGATGGCGGAGAACAGCCCCATGAACCGCCCCGTCTGCCCCTTGACGTGCTTTGTGTACTCCCGGAAGGTGATGAGGCTGGCCAGCGATGCCACCAGCGTCCCCGCGCCGCCGATGTTCACGCCCACCAGCAGCCCCTGATAGTCATCGGTGAATCGGCTCAGCAGGATGGCCGCCGGCACGTTGCTGATGCCCTGACTGGTCAGCGCCGCCACCGGCATGACCCCGTGGGTCAGCAGCTGGCGGAACAGCTGACGCACCGGCTCGATCCGCGCCATGTTGCCGGAGAAGGTGAAAAACGCCGCGAATGTCACCAGCAGTCCCCAGTCCACGCCCAGCAGCGCACGGCGATCCAGCACCAGCAGCGCCGCCGCGATGACCGGCAGCCCCAGCCAGTAGGGGATGCCCCGCAGCACCATAGCCACCGCCACGCAGAACAGCACGCCGTATATCACGGCGCGGCGCTTGTCCGGAGGCGTCTCCTGCCGGGGAACGGTCAGGCTCTCCCGCGGCAGGAACAGGCAGCACAGCAAAATCAGCACCGTGGACAGCAGGAACGGCGGCAGCATGATGGTCAGGAACTCCCCGTTGGGGATGTTGTAGTAATTGAACAGATACAGGTTCTGGGGATTGCCGAAGGGCGTCAGCATACCGCCCAGATTGGCGGCGCAGTTTTGCAGGATGAACGTCAGCGCCGTCCATTTCGTCTGGCCTGTGCTCTCCAGCACGAACCAGCTCAGGGGCAGAAACGTCAGCAGCGCCGTGTCGTTGGTCAGCAGCATGGAGCCCGCCAGCGTGATGGACACCAGCGCCGTCACCGCGCCCCGGGTGGTGTGGAACACCTGCACCAGCTTCTGCGCCAGCAGGGGAAACAGCCCTATGCCCCGCAGAGCGCCCACCACCGCCAGCACGCACAGCAGGCAGGACAGTGTTTTTACGTCGTAATAGCCCAGATAGTCCGCATCCGGCGGCACAAACACCGCCGTCACCGCCGCCGCCAGCACCGCGATCACCGGCATGGCGTTGGCCTTGCACCATTGCAACAGCTTCATAGACACCTCGCACAGCCCTTACAGGGCGAAAAATCCGACGGCTGTTACATTAGCATATTTTCCCCTGCGGGTCAAGCGTTCTGCTCCGGTCGGTGCGGCGCGGCATGGGCGCACCTCCGCACGTCAGGCCGCGGCGTTCCTGCCGGCTGACAGCGCCACCTCCGTGCCGTTGTTCACCTCGATGCGGTAGCCGCCGGGGTTGTATACATCCGTTCCGTTTCCCCGGAAGCGGCAGTCATCCAGCGCCGCATAGGAGTTCGGCGGCAGGCACAGAAGCTCCAGCGCCGTGGTGTTGTTCAAAAAGTCGATGCGCCTGATGGTATATGTATAGGAGTTGCTGTACGCGGAGTCGTACCGCGCGCCCACCCCGTTGCCGCCGATATACCCGCCGTGGAGATAGACCCAGCCGCCGTTCACGGCCAGCGCGCCCACGTCCCAGCCGGTTACGCGGCAGTTCTCCAGATAGGTGGGCGCTCTGGCGGTCACGCCGGTTCCGCTCCCATCCCCCTCAAAGCTGACCTCCGAAAAGCGGACGTAGGCGTGGCACCGCTCCGTGTCGCTCAGGGGCGTCACCGTCACCGGCGCGGCAAAGGTGGTGCCGCTGCCCTTCAGCGTGACCGCGCAGCCCACCGACACCGGCGCGTCATAGGTCACGTCCGGCAGCTCCACCGTGATGGACGTGTTCGCGTCGTACTCCTCCGCCAGCCGATCCAGCAGCGCCTGCAGCTCCTGCGCCGTTTCCAGCGGCGCGTCCTCCGGCGTGATGCGCAGCGCCTGCTGCTCCTCAAATTCCACGGTCATGGTCAGGTGCAGCACGTCGCCGCTCTTCATGCGCAGCGTCCAGACGATCTCGTTGTGAGTACAGGTGTTGTCGCCCCACAGACGGCGGTACAGCAGCGCCGGGGACTCCGGTGTTTCCTCCTCCGCGTCCCACAGCTTCACCCGGCTCACGCCCTCCGGCGCGGTGACGGACACGTCCCAGCTGTCCAGCAGCGCGGCGAAATCCTCCGCTGCGTAGTCCTGGGTCACGGCGTCCTCCACCATGACGGTGGCGGGGAAGTCCACCGTTCCGCCCGCCGGGATCAGCTCCGAGCGATAGCCCACCGGGTCGGTACGACCCTCGATGGACGGCGTCACAGCCGTGAACACATGGTACTCCCGCCCGTCCGCGCCGGTGTAGTAGGTCTGGCAGGCGGCCAGATAGGGATCGGCGGCGGCCTGCGCCGCATCTTCCTTGTCCGCCGTGTCCTCCGGCGGCGTGTCGCCCGGCCTGCTCAGCCACAGCACCACGGCGGCGGCAGCCGCTGCGATGACCGCCGCCAGCAGCAGCCAGCGGATCCGCCGGTGTCCGGCGCGGGGCAGGGCGATGACCCGCCGCTGCGCCAGCGTAGCGGTGCAGTGGGGGCAGAAGGATGCGTCCTGCGCCAGCGGTGCGCCGCAGTGGGGGCATTTCTTATCCGTTTTCGTCATGTCCGTCACAGCGCCTCCCGCAGCTCCTGCACCGAGTGATACCGCTGCTCCGGGCTGGTCATGGTGCAGCGCTGCACCACCCGTCCGGCGTGACCCGCCGCCAGCTGCCGGGAGGGATGCTGCCCGGTGAGCATCACGTTCAGCAGCACGCCCAGCGAATAGATGTCCGCCCTGCCGTCCGTCTGGGACAGGCCGAACTGCTCCGGCGCGGCGTAGCCGGTGGTGCCCAGCACCACCGTGTCCGCCGTGCCCTCGGGTTTGATGATCCGGCTGGCGTCAAAGTCGATGAGCACCGCCTGATCGCCCCGCAGGATCACGTTGCTGTCCTTCACGTCCCGATGCACCGCGCCCAGCGAGTGCAGTACCCACAGCGCCGCGCACACGTCCTCCGTCACCCGCCTGGCCTCCGGCCACGAGAGCACGCCGCCCTCCAGCAGGAACGTCAGGGTGTCGCCCTGCACGTATTCCTCCAGCACGGCCACCTGCCCGTCCCGCTCCGCCACCTCCTCGATGCGGGGCAGATACGGGCAGTCCACTGTCAGCAGCTTGCGGTACACCTCGGCGCTGCCGGTGAAGCGGCGGAATATGTAGCGCTTGCCGGTGCTGCGGTGCCGCAGCAGCGTCACGCTGCCCCGCGCGCCCCGCTTCAGCAGCCGCACCTCCTCAAAATATGTCTCCACATCCCGCAAAAAAGTGTCGTACACAGAAACTTTCCCCTTTCCCGATAGCGATTTTCCCCAAAGGCTATGCAGCCAGCATATTGTTTTTCTCTTAAAAATTTACTATTATATTACATGATATCGCATATTGTTGTAAAGGTGTAATTACGGAATGAACGAGAAAAACACAGATACCCTCCAGCAGGAACTGATGAGCACCAACAATCTGGATCGCTTCCTGACGGAAAACGACGCCAGCTTTCGTGACGTCCCTCTGCAGGAGGCCATCCAGTGCATTTTTGACGAAAAGGGCATGTCCAAGGCGCAGCTGGCCAAGCAGTCCGGCATCAGCGAGGTCTATCTGCACCAGCTGTTCTCCGGCCGCCGCTTTCCGTCCCGCAGCCGCCTGCTGTGCCTGTGCTTCGGGCTGGGCGCCACGGTGGACGAGGCGCAGTCCCTTTTGCAGCAGGCGCGCCACGCGCCGCTGTACTCCCGCGACCGGCGGGACGCCATCATCATCTTCGCCCTCAGCCACCACATGACCCTTTTCGAGGTCAATGACAAGCTGTTCACCGAAAATCTGGATACACTCTGCTGATGACCGACAGGGGAGACGGGGGAGGAAAAAAAGAAGCACCTTGCGGTGCTTCTTTTCGTTTACTTTTTGATCTCGCCGTTGGCGGCAGCGGTGAGGTACGCGTTGATGAACCCATCGATATCGCCGTCCATCACCGCCTGGATGTTGCCCATCTCGTAGCCGGTGCGGGTGTCCTTGGCCAGCGTGTAGGGCATGAACACATAGGAGCGGATCTGGCTGCCCCACTCGATCTTCATCTGCACGCCCTTCAGATCGCTGATCTTCTCTGCGTGCTGCTGCAGCTTCAGCTCCGCCAGCTTTGCCCGCAGCATCTTCATGGCGTTGTCGCGGTTCTGGAACTGGCTGCGCTCCGTCTGGCAGAACACCACGATGCCCGTGGGCAGGTGGGTCAGGCGGACGGCGGAGGACGTCTTGTTGATGTGCTGGCCGCCTGCACCGCTGGAACGGCAGGCCTGCATTTCGATGTCCTCCGGACGGATCTCGATCTCGCTGTCGTCGTCCAGCTCCGGCATGACCTCCAGCGCGGCGAAGCTGGTCTGCCGCCGGGCGTTGGCGTCAAAGGGGCTGACGCGCACCAGCCGGTGTACGCCGTTCTCGCTCTTGAGGTAGCCGTAGGCATTCTCGCCCTCGATGAGGATGGTGGCGGACTTGATGCCCGCCTCGTCACCGGCCTCGTAGTCCATCAACTGATAGGTGTAGCCGTGGCGCTCCGCCCAGCGGGTGTACATACGGTAGAGCATCTCCGTCCAGTCCTGCGCCTCGGTACCGCCGGCGCCGGCGTGGAAGGTGAGGATGGCGTTGTTGGCGTCATATTCGCCGCTGAGAAGCGCCGCCAGACGGCGCTCGCTGATCTCCTTTTCCAGCGTCTCGTAGCCGTTGGTGACCTCCTCCAGCTGGCTGGGATCGTCCTCCTCCTGCGCCATCTCGCACAGGGTCAGGGTGTCCTCCCACTCGCTGACCAACTTGTCGTGCTTCTTGATCTTGTTCTCCAGCCGCTTCACCTGTCGGCTTACCTGCTGGCTCCGCTCCAGATCGTTCCAGAAGCCCTCCTTCTCCGTCTCCTTCTGCAGCTGCGCCAGCTCCTCCCGCGCCTTGGGGATGCCCAGCGCCTTTTCCAGCTCGCCCAGCGTCGGCTCCAGCGCCAGCAGCTTCTGCTTATACTCGTCATATTCGATGACTGCCATATATCGTCTCTCCTTGCGTCTGCAAATTTCCTTAGCCTTTCTATTATACCAAAAAACGGCTGTTTGTAAAGAGCGGAAAACGGGGATGGCTGCACGAGGTGTTTCGCAGCCAAAGCGCCCTCCGGCGGATGCCGGAGGGCGCTCGTGTCCGCGTCAGCGGTTCTTCAGATAGTTCTGCAGGGCGGTGCTCTTGCTCAGCCGCCACAGAAGCAGCATGCCCAGCCCGTAGCAGGCCACCACCTCGCCCAGACCCACGGTCAAGGCGTTGAAGCCGTAGGTAGGCCAGAAGGCGGCGGAGGTGCCCGCCTGCTCATAGGCCAGCACCAGCCCGATGAGGACGGTGTTGGCCAGCACCGGCGGCAGGGGCGCCAGCCACATTTTTTTGCACCGGGCGGTCAGCAGGGCGGCCAGCAGCGTGGCGGCGGAGCCGACCACGATGTCCAGCACCCCGTAGGGGCTGAGCAGGTTGGCGATCAGGCAGCCCACGCCCAGACCCCACGCCGTCTCCGGCAGGAAGAAGGGCAGGACGCACAGCGCCTCGGAAAAGCGGCACTGGATGGGGCCGTAGGTGATGCCGAAAATGGAGCCAAAATAGCTGAGGACGGCGTATGCGGCGGCGGTCAGCGCCGCCAGTGTCAGTTGTCTGGTGCGAATCTTCACTGGTTTTCCTCCTGTGTCAGTACATACCAGTCGTCGGAGGCGGTGAAGCCGGCGGCGGTCATGGCGTTTTCTATGATGCTGTTATCCTCGCAGGGATGGCCGCTGCCATCGCTGGCGGTCACCTGCACGGCGGTATCGCCCCGCACCGTCACCTCCAGCACATAGCCCTGCTGATGGAGCAGCCGGGCGGCGTTGTCCAGTGCGGTGTCCATGGGGTCGTAGGGCTGGTCGTGGGCGCTGTCCTGCTTGGCGGCCTCGCCGGTGCGGTTTTCCTGCATGTCGCAGGTATCGCTGCCGGGGACTGCGGATGTGACCATATCCTCCTCGTGGCTGTCATCCACGGCGGCATCCGGGGCGGCCATGTCGCTCATAGCGTCCTGCCGGGAGCGGCTGTTCAGCGCCAGCGGAATGGCGGCTGCGGCCACCACCAGGCAGGCGGCGGCGGATACCATCCACTTCCAATAGGGGTTCTTTTTGCGCCTGGCGGCGTTCTGGGGCGTGGCTGCCACCTGCGCCATAATGCGGTCGGTGAGATCGGCGGGCGGCAGCGCGTCGCTCTCCAGCGCTTCACGAAGCAGTTTATCCATGGGGTCAAAGGGCTGCTGTGTCACGGCTGCTCCCTCCTCTCGTTATTCTCTGATGGTAAGACGAAGCCGGCGGCGGAAAGGTTCCCGCCGGGAGCCAGCAATTCACGCAGCCGCCCCTTGGCGCGGTTGATGCGGGATTTCACCGTGCCCTCGCTGACGTCCAGCGCCGCGGCGATCTCGCCGTAATCCAGCTCCTGCATGTACCGCAGCAGCAGCACCTGCCGGTGCTCCTCCGACAGGCGGGACAGCGCCCGGCGGACGGCGGACTGTGTCTCCGACTGCTCGGCCTGCTCCTGGGGCGACGGCGCGTCGTCCGGCAGCTCCAGCTCGGTGACATCGTCGGCGCTGCGGTGGCGCTTCTCCCGACGGAGCCAGTCGATGCCTGCGTTGGTGATCAGGCGGTACAGCCACGTGGAAAAGCGGCAGTCGCCGCGGAAATCCGGCAGGGCGCGCCACGCCGCCAAAAACGCCTCCTGCGTCACGTCGTCGGCGGCGGACTCGCCGCACATGCGCAGCGCCAGCCGGTACACCTGCGTCTGATAGGCCTCCACCAGCTGGCGGAAGGCCTCGCCATCGCCCCGCTGGGCGCGGCGGATCAATTCCTGTTCGTTGTTCATGTAAGATCCCTCTTTACGCCCTCCGCCACCCGGTACAGCTCCTCCAGCGTGGTGAGACGGACGATCTGTTCTTTGTAGTAGTTGGCGTGGCTCACGCCCTTGAGATACCAGCACAGCTGCTTGCGGGCTTCCAGCAGGGCGATGTGCTCGCCCTTGTCCTCCACCGCCAGCTGGATCTGCCGCACGGCGGTGTCCCACCGCTCACGCAGCGGCGGCAGGGACGGGATGGGTCTTCCCTCCAGCGCGGCCTGCGCCTGCTGGAACAGCCATGGGTTGCCGAAGCAGCCCCGGCCGATCATGGCCATGTCCGCGCCGGTGAATTGCAGGATGCGTACCGCGTCCTCCGGGGCGAAGATGTCGCCGTTGGCGATGACCGGCACGGACACCGCCTCCTTCACCTGCCGGATGGTGACCCAGTCCGCCTGTCCGCTGTACATCTGGGCGCGGGTGCGGCCGTGGACGGCGATGGCGCTGACGCCCGCCTGCTCCAGCATTTTTGCCAGCTCCACCGCGTTGATGCTGCCCTTGTCCCAGCCCCGGCGCATTTTCACCGTCACGGGTACGGGGCTGGCCTTGACCACGGCCTCGGCCAGGCGCGCCGCCTTCTCCGGGTCGCGCATCAGGGCGGAGCCGTCGCCGTTGGCCACCACCTTTCCCACCGGGCAGCCCATGTTGATGTCGATGATGTCCGCGCCGGACACCTCCGCCGCGATGACGGCGGCCTCGGCCATGCAGGGGATATCGCTGCCGAAGATCTGGGCAGCGGCGGGCTTTTCGTTGGGGGCCAGCTTCAAAAGGCCCCGGCTTTTCTTGTCCTGATAGCACAGAGCCTTGGCGCTGACCAGTTCTGTGCAGCTCATGCCTGCGCCCAGCTCACGGCAGATCTGGCGGAAGGCCAGATCCGTAACGCCGGCCATGGGTGCCAGGTACAGCTTGGAGTGTATTTCTACATTTCCGATATACATGAAGGGCTCCTTTGTGTGTGCTGCGTTTCTGCCGGATATTGTACCACAGAAATTTGCTATTGACAATTGGAATTAACTGTGTATACTGTACATATACAGTTTGCACAAGGAGGCCTCTTATGCAGCTATACATCGACAACCGCAGCGGCGCGCCCATCTATGACCAGATATACAGCCAGATCAAGGATGCCATCCTGTCCGGACAGGTGGCCGAGGGCGAGGCGCTGCCCAGCATACGGGCGCTGGCCAAGGATCTGCGTATCAGCGTCATTACCACCAAGCGGGCCTATGACGAGCTGGAAAACGAGAGATTCATCTACACCCTGCCCGGCAAGGGCTGCTTCGTGGCAGAGCGCAGCACGGAGCTGCTGCGGGAGGAAAATTTGAAGAAGATAGAGGGACATATGCAAGAGGTCCGCCGTCTGGCGTCCGCCTGCCGGCTGACAGAGAATGAATTGGACGAGATGTGGCGCTTGCAGAAGGAGGAAGCAGAATGAATGCATTGGAGATACGCGGCCTGACGAAGCAGAGAGGCGACTTTGTCCTGCGGGGATTGGAACTGACGTTGCCTGCGGGGTGCATCATGGGGCTGATCGGCGAGAACGGCGCGGGCAAATCCACCACCATACGGCTGATACTGAACGGCCTGCGGCGGGATGGCGGTACCATCGCCGTTTACGGAAAGGATAACCGAGCGATGACCGCCCTGGACAGGGAGGACCTGGGCGTGGTGCTGGACGAGGTGGGGCTGCCGGAGTACATGAACGCGCAGCAGATCGGCCGTATGATGGCGGGCATTTTTACGCACTGGCAGCCGGAGGCGTACGCCGGATATTTGCGGCGGCTGGCGCTGCCGGAGGATAAGCCCTTCAAGGACTTCTCCCGAGGCATGAGGATGCGGCTGGGGCTGGCTGCGGCGCTGAGCCATCAACCGAAGCTTCTGTTGCTGGACGAGGCCACCAGCGGCCTTGACCCGGTGGTGCGGGACGATATCCTGACCATTCTCTCGGACTTTACCCGGGATGAGGAGCATGCCGTGCTGATATCCAGCCACATCGTCAGCGATCTGGAGAAGATATGCGACTACATCGCATTTTTGCACAGGGGGCGTCTGCTGCTGTGCGAGGAAAAGGATCGGCTGACGGAGGAATACGGCATCCTGCGGGGCGGTACGGACGGTATCGCTCCGGCGGCGGTGTGCGGACGGCACGCCACGCCCTATGGCACGGAGTATCTGGTGCGGCGCAGCGCCGTGCCCGCCGGTATGACGCTGGGACAGGTGAACATCGAGGATCTGTTCGTGTTCATGGCAAAGGAGGCGTGAGATGAAGGGATTGTTTTATAAGGAGGCGCGCTGCCTGTGGAACTTCGGCAAGACGTATCTGCTGATGCTGGTGATTTTTCTGGGGCTTGCCCTGTACCAGTCCACGGACAGCAACGGGGGCGCGGTGTGGATGCTGTATCCCATATTCTTCGCCGGGACGCTGCCGGCGTCGCTGATCGGCGACGATGAAAAGAGCGGCTGGCAGTCCTACTGCGATACGCTGCCCGTGACCCGGCGGCAGATTGTGACGGTCAAGTACATCACCTGCCTTGTCACGGCGGCGGCAGTCTGCCTGCTGGCGGTGCCGGTGGTGCTGATGCGGCACGATACCGTGGCGGCCATGCCGTTTCTGGCGATGATGGCTCCGGTGGGACTGATCGTCCCCTCGGTCATGCTGCCCACCACCTACAAGCTGGGCGCCACCAAGGGGCGCGTGGTGTATATCGTCATGCTGATGGTCGTGGCGGGGGTCTGTGTGCTGCTGGTAAACCTGTCCAAGGAGTCCGGCGTACCGGCCACGCTGTCTCCGCTGGCGACTACGGCCATCTCGCTGGCGGTGTTCATCGGCAGCTGGGCGCTGTCCGTGAAGTGGTTCAAGGCCCGGGAGCTGTAAATAGAGCAGAGGGCGGCGATTACCCGCCGCCCTCTGAAAAAATTGCAGGAAAAACAGGAAATGGGTGTTGACATTCTGCGCGGTACTTGCTATAATAAGCAAGCTTGAGTTCCAAGACGAAAGCGCACATGGCCAAGTAGTTCAGTTGGTTAGAACGCCAGCCTGTCACGCTGGAGGTCGAGGGTTCGAGCCCCTTCTTGGTCGCCATATATGCTGCTGTAGCTCAGTAGGTAGAGCGCATCCTTGGTAAGGATGAGGTCGGCGGTTCGAATCCGCCCAGCAGCTCCAACAATTTCCGCCTAAATCGTAAGGTTTGGGCGGATTTTGCTATGTTTTTGCAACTTTTCGCGTGTTTTTGCAACCTCGAAAAACAGCCTCGTTACCAAAAAACGGCGTTTTACCAACTAACCGACCAACTTTTTGGCAAATGGAAAGCCCGCTATCCCTTGCGGCACAAGGGGTTGCGGGTTTTTACCTTTCCAACTTTCTATCAACTGGCGGTGTATATCCGCTGGATTGCTGCGGCTGCTTGTTCTGAGGTTTTGCGTCCCTTGACGTAATATTTCAGCGTCATGGCAGGAGTCGTATGTCCGGCTTCCGCTTGCGCTAATTTTATGTCTCCCGTTTGCTCATACAAATCGGTGAGGACAGTTGTACGGAAGCGAATAGGGGTTATATTTTCTTCAAATTTCAAGTCCTTTTTTATGCGGTTACACATCCGCCGTACCTGCGTGTAGGAAAGCGGCTTATCACCGCCGAACAAAAAGCGTCCGCCATCCATGCAGAGATACGGCAGTGCAGCGGCGGACAGGGCAATGGTGCGTTTGCTGCCGCCCGTTTTCGTGTCCTTGCTTTCCGGCTGGTTGCGGTTGGGGTGTGTAACGGCTCGTCGGACGTGGATTTCCATGCGGTCAATATCAATATCCTCTGGTTGAAGTCCTAACACTTCTTCAAGCCGGAGCGGGTGCATGGCCTGTATTGCCAAGTACATTCGGTCAATCGGATTTTCAATCTCGGGAATGTGCTGCACAAGATAGCGCATTTGCTCCACGCTATACGGCGGCGTTTCCTTGCTGGCCACACCCTTGATTTTTATACGCTTGGATTTTAAGGGGTTTTTCAGCAGCAAGCCATCCTCAACGGCTGCGTCAAGGATTTGGTTCAGCACGATTTTTGCCTTGTCCTTGGTCGCCTTTGCTCCTGACATATGATTGAATAGCTGCTGCACATCATCGGGGGTTATTTCCTCGACGTTCATCCCGTCAAAGGCGGGAATCAGGTACAGCCTGATTTGCCGTTCGTAGGTAGTCGCCGTGACCGTTTCTATATTGGGCTTGGAATAGGTATGAAACCAGTTCCACGCATAGTCACCAAACGGATGCCTACCCGCGCTTTGCGGCGTACTGAGCAGCTTTGCTACCTTGTCAGCGAACTCCTGCATGGAGCTTGCGGTGATCCATCGTTTTTCTCCCGCTATCATAACGGGCTGATTTATTTTCGTTTTTGCCATCTCCGTATCACTTTCCGAGGATGGCGTGCAATCCGACTCTATGCGATTGTCAAGGTGCGGAAGCTCCGTTCTAATTGAGCGATATGCTTCTATATCTTTAGTATAATAGAAACCAACGGCCTTTTCAATATAGTTAAGAAGAAATGGGAGAAGTACAGATGGGTTATCACAGATTGCGGAGTATATGTCGCTTATACCATCGGGGGATGACATTAAGTATCACCCCCTTTCTGCTGCTCGTTTTGGAGCATGAAGCTATAAACAGCGTCAAGATGCTTGTATAGCGCCTCAAAGGTTGCATCATCAAAGACGGCTCCGACAGCGGTGCTTATCATATCTTGCAGCAGTGGGGGCGCTTTATGCTTGGCAACGAGTTTGATGGCGGCGGGAAGCATAGCGGCAGCACAAGCGGCTTTAGCGCCATAAATCACCCCACGGCGAAGATGCTTCTTTGCGTCCCGGAGAAAAGCAGCGTTAAAAGCAGCTGCGGTGAGAGTTGGGGATACGGTGGTGAGTGCGGCGGCAAGTTCTTGAGCGAAGCGACCGACGTACTCAACCTTGATGGAACGCTGACCGTTGGGGGCCGTGTCCATAAAACCGCCCTTGATGTAGTCTGCGGGAAGAACGGCGGGGGCGGTGGTGACGGTGGGAGCCTGATTGGTGTCAGGCTCCCCGGTGGTCTTGGTGGCGGTGCTGGGGAAAACCTCCTCAGAGGTGACAGCGGAAGCGGTCTCCTCGGGAGTGCTTGGGGTGGGGATCTGGTTTTCCAGATCGGATACGACCTTGTTATCCATGGTGTTTGTCCTCCTTTTTATAGTTCGGCGGGAACGCCGTGGGCCAAACGCTGAAGCTTAACGGCACTACCTTTACCGTTGTGGGCGTA
>ENA-UEQW01002491-UEQW01002491.1-human-gut-metagenome-genome-assembly--contig:-NODE-2491-length-13847-cov-169.357516_pt1 | contig 13847 bp, 20 predicted proteins | sample MGYA00242947_ERZ507947 | MGnify/ENA primary metagenome ERZ507947 (study PRJEB26167, sample SAMN06115421) | human gut metagenome | host: Homo sapiens | place: China:Guizhou | collected 2015-03-17... | reverse complement strand
TTTTCACAACTATAGATCATGAGAATGGAAGCATTGATAGTGATGAGATCAAAGAAGTTCTTCAAACAATAGAGGATTTATTGTAAGAGAAAACCCTTTAATTTCTTTGAAGTTTATATTCATTCCTTTGTTTGGAGATAGCTTTATACCATCTCCAAACAAAGGAATGTTAAAAGTCATCTTTTAGCATCCATGAATCTTGATATTCTCGGCAAGTTCTTAATATTTTAACGTCACAATGAGCGTATAACCCTATGAGATGTTTATTTGTCAATTTCATGAGTTGCTTTTTGATTTCTAGCTCTGAATTTACATCATATGTGAAAATTCTAATTTTTCTTTTACAATTATTTTCTTTGTGATAGTGTATGCAATCCTGGAAAAAATCATAAAAATAATCATGATCATTTGTTCCTAAGGAGTGCCCAAAAATGTAAACTTCATCGGCTTCAGCTAAGTCTTCAACCAAGTTGGAACTTGCATATGAGCTATTTGCACTTTTGTAAAATCCAAAATATGCAGGGTTAATCTCGCGTTGGTCACCTGTTCCTAAAATTATATTATTATCTCTTATGGATCCATGGATATGAAAAAACATTTTACCTTCTGCTTCGAGTATTATCTTTCTTGCAATGCGATATACATTTGTATAGTTGAAGGTGTAAATTTTATACTCCTTTTTATTCCTTATAATTTTTTGTAGCACATTACGAGCTGGTGTATCTCTTTTAGCATGCATTGTAGTATCCATTTTTTTGCAAAACTCATCCTCTTGCGCTTGGAGATATTCTTTTAGACTTTTTATCACTTTATCTAAATCTTGAAAATCTTTTTCAGCTTGCTCAATAGTTTTATTGATATTTTGTGCAAATTCTGCCAACAACTCTTCAAGGTCAAACCATGTATTGACGTCTTCTTTTCTTTCATTTAAAAAGCAGGCTAGTGACCCCTGGTCTTTATTTGATAGATTTGTAAATGGCCAAAAAGTGCTTTCGGCAAAATCTCTGTATGCAGTTTTCATGCCCAAGTCTTTGTCGAATCCATTCCCCAATATCAATAATGAGAATGGGGTATAGCCTTCTTCTGTTTGAATATCATCTGTATGTGTCATAACATTTTATTTAAACATTTTCGTAAGCTCATCTATTAAATTGTCTTTTTTCTTGTCACTATCTTTCCATCGTTTTCTGTCTGATTCATGTTTTGCATGAAGGTCATTGAACTTTTTCTCGTCTCGTTTAGCCTGTTCAACAGTACCTTGAACCCTACCATCTCTTTTACCCCATTGGTAGAGGTCACTGCTTATAGGCATGTCTTCAGTAATGGTTTCATTTACTGATTTTTTTAGGCTATTCATAAAAGAATCACCTGTCTTGTTCATTTTATCTATTGCATCCATAGTATGCCCCAAGATAGGGGAACCGCCACCTTTCAGTGTTTTCTTTATTAATCGTTTAATACTCATGACATTCTATTTTTATATATTAAAAATGTTATTCTTTGAATCAATAATTTTATCCCATTCTTGGAAAATAAATTCTTCTTTAATTTTCATAATGAAGCGAGTGTCGGTTATGAACCTATATAGTGTAACTAAAAAACCTCCGATGTCGAAGTTTTTCCATGCCTCTTCATCACCATTGTAACTTCTAAAAGCTGTTTGTACGATATCCGAAGAGGTCGCTATCATATTTGAATATAATATTACTTTTCTGGTTCGTATATTATAAAATTCTTGACTTTGATCTTTTTGTGGGTTATAGAAAAATTTATGAATGGCACCAATGAGCATATTTATGAAAATAGCTTGTGAAGCAGATTTCATAGTTCTACGTAAAATTTGAGTATCATACAAATAGTCTAGATAATCGTAGCCTTCTTTGTACAACTCATAGGCTTTGTCTTGATCTAACAAACTCAAGAAAGGAATCGGCAGCCCCATCTTGGTATATTGATCTGATGCAAGGTGCATTCCTTGAGCAAATATAGCTGCATATAGTCGATGTTTGTCTTCTTTAATACTTTCAATACTCCCAGAAAATACAGACCAAGTGGTAATCTGCTCTTCCCAGCAAAAGTTAGAGCCCATATCAACATAATATGACTCAATATATGGAATTCTGAGTTTTTTTTCGCCAAGTTTGTATTCAGGACAAATAGTTATGCTATCAGTGATGATATTTGAAACACCAAAGAGCCATCCGAGTATTGGGTCATGCCCTAATGTCTTAACTCTATGCTGACCACCATGCATACTTCTGTTATGGAAACCTTCGCCGGAATGCCGGGTGGCATCATAAGGGACTTTAATTGTGAAGGCAATTTCTTGCCAAGAGCGATAGCTCTTTTGGCTCTTTTTTGACTTCCAATTACTATGTTCTTCCTTATATTTTTGCATTTGTTCTTTTACTTTTTCTTTGATGCTTGGATCATTATGAGCAAGTCTGTCTTCATCCTTAATTTTTTCTTGAAATTTAGAAAGCAAGTAGATTCTCATGACTTGTAGAGCAGTAGCAATCATAAGGATTGTAGTATCTGCGGCTGTCAAAGCTGTCCTTTTTTCAAAGGTACTATCAAGCTTATCCATAATAGATTCTGCGTTGTGCAGCACTACAGCGACACGTTCTTCTTCCTTGGAATGTTCGTCTATATCATTCCAAAGTTCTTGGAATTCTGCTTTAAGTGCAGCAACTTGTTTGAGAATTTCTTCTTTAGTCATATAACATTCACGTTAAATGGTTAAATTCTGCCTTAATGCTGCAAATATACAAAAATAATCGCATCTTCAAACACTTTTAGCAAAAAATAACGTTAATCCTGCTTTGAACTACCCACAAGCTAAAGATTTATGGGATTCCGACTTCATCAAGGAATGCTTGCAAGCAAGTCTTACGCCCTCTCCATCGGTGTAATCGACAGTTCCTGCCGATATATTTCTTAAACCTTCATCAAGTATATTCTTCGCTGCATTCAGGTCACGGTCTATTAACTCACCGCAATTTGGGCAAGTGTAGTAGCGGTCTGACAATGCCAGATCTTCCTTGACATGTCCACAATGATGGCAGGTCTTCGAGCATGGATAGAACCGGTCTATCTTAACCAGAATCTTGCCGTACCACTTCGCCTTGTACTCCAACATGGTAACGAATTTGCTCCAGCTAGCATCAGAAACAGACGTGGCAAGATGGTGGTTTCTTGGCGACATTATATGAGCATTCTGTATTGTGACCAATTCAATTGTGAACGCATGCGTTCACAATTGAATATGTATTGTAAAATTGGCGACAAAAGTTAAGTTGTCGCTCTCCAAATCCGCTTCCATATTCTGGCCCTATTTCTTTAGCAAGGCTCTTTATCAGATACTTACCATATTCGGCACTTCCCTTAGCTTGTTGTTCTTTTCCCACAATACGATGTCCTATAGCCCTGTACATCAGTACTCGGCAAAAATCAACACTACGCACTGCATGGGTATGAGCTGTGTTGATAATGGATTTTATTGTCGTTGACAAAACCTTGTAGGGTAATGTCTTGCTTATTTTTATCTGTCATATCTCTTTATTTATTATTCAACTATTAATTAATGAGTGCAAAGATACTACGATTCTGTGCATTCATTCTGCATACTTAAATATTTCTGCAGATTTTCTTCAATTTTTTCCTTAATTGTGTCTTTAAGGCTTTGAGGAGAAAGAACTTTCACGTCTGTAATGAACGAGAATTTCAGCTGGTTAAACTCTTTGTTGGGCTTAACCTGGATGGTTATGATTCTTATCTTCATTATTTGGTTACCTTTTCTAGTATATTTTGCATGATGTGTGCGGACTTATTGCACAGCTAGTTCTAGGTTCGTACTTTAACTATGAGCATTTGCCTACCTCTTATAGATAGAGAAAGTTGGCATCCTTGAAAAATATCTTCATGTATGTCTCCAAATCCGAGTCTGTTTGTTGGATGTATAGTTTATCCTCCAGAGGTTTAAGTGATTCAATTCTCTCCAGGGCATAGTATCCCATCTGGGAATATTGCTCAGTCCTTGCCATCATATACCACTTGTCATCATGCAGGCCTACATGGTAAGGGTCGCAAAAAATGTCGAACTCACGGTCATTGAAGGTATGGTAGTGTATCTTGAGAGGTTGGAAGCTAATGATGGATTCTACTATCTTTGCCAGGTGTTCCAACCCTTGAAGATTAAACTTCTGCTCTGGTAGGGAGGGATTCTCTTTACTTATGCCCAGCCTATTTTCCAGATATGGGATAATCGTGTTGAGAAATTCACAGCTACGTGTACAGTTTCCATTCTGAAACCTTTGCAGGGTTAGGTAGAGTGAACTTAATGAAGAACAGAGTGTATTGATAGCTTCAAATGGCAGGGCGTTATGGAATATGCTATAGTTCTTTTTGCTGTATCTATACCAGCTTTTTCCGTTCTTTGTTGGGAATTCCTCGATAGGTGCTTGAAAAGCGGTAGCTTCTTTCATATACTTGATATCTCCCAAAACCAAACGAGGGTTTACCTGGGCTCCAAGTTCTCCCCAAATGGCTTCACCTACTTTCTTGGAAAGGTCTATAGCGGTGTATTTGTGTCTTGTATCTGCGAAGCATCTGTCCAAGACCAGGTATCTCAACTGATTCTGTTTTTCTCTAATCATGATGATGGATGGATTATGTTATGCTTTTTGGGGTGTGGTGGGTTTGATGGTCAGCACCTCTTGTTGCTCCAGTGTACAGTTACAAAGTCTGGTTCCTATTTCATGGAGCTTTTGAATGATGTGCTCACTCTGTTTGTCTCTTGGCAGTTTCAGCCGGTTGGCATAGTGGGAGAGGAGTCCTTTATTAATCTGTGTCGCCTTGGCAAGTGTTGCCAGGGGTACATACTGGCTGTATGCTTTCAGAAGAGAAGCCATATCAGAAAAATGATAGGTAAAGTCATATTCCCCGTTCTTATACCATTCCGGAAAATCGCCATCTGGGTCACTGAAGAATGGGTTCAAGACCTCCAGACTTCCTTCTGCAAGTTCAATGAACTCATTGAAGTCTGGGGAACTCAGTTTTTTCACTACAGGTACTCCACTGTCTTGCCATACAGAGCCGGTGAATTCAGAATCTTTCCATTGGATATTGATGATGAAATGTCTCATATTGTTTTTGATCGCAAAGGTATGTAAATGAATACTATTACACAAATAAACAAGGTTAAAAGTATCTAAATGAATACCTTAATACTGCAAAAGAGGTGTTTTTTATCTTAAACCTTAACGGAAGTTAAAGTTCTTGCGATTTTGTCAAGGATTATCCTCGCGTGCGCGTGCGCGCGATGTTTTATTTTTAGGGATTTTGCATTTTTCCCAATTGTAAAGAAAAAGAAATCACGTTAATTTTGGGCTCGAAAAAAAGTGTGATTTTTGTTTGGAACTTAAGGAAGAAATTCATACCTTTGCCGCCGAGATGCAGAACAGCACTCAACGCTCATGGCTCTTTGGGATAACTGTGTTTAGGCCTTAATATATAACAGTTGGAGCTCCTACCCATTGGCTTTGTTCGTTCAAAGGATATTAAACCAATTAAATTGAAAAAGCAATGAAGAAGTTTTCGTTATTGATTATTGCGTGTGCTTTATTTATCAATGCGCATGCACAGAGGGTAGTAGCTCCAGAACCGGAGTTCATTGGTAGCTATTGTATGCTCACTAGCGATTCTACATACGTCGTTCTTCCAAAGGAAAACGGCAAGGTAGAAAAACACCAGAACAAGTTCTCTAAGTTTTCCAAGATTGCAGGTGCTGTAAGTGACCTCGGTTTTGCAGGTGGCATGGTAGGACTAAGCACAGGTAGCATGGCTGGACTGGAGACCGGTGTAAGAGTGATGGGTACGGCTGCCGGCGTGGGGCTTGCTGCAGATGCAGTGAACACTTTGGCTGGAGTGGAAGGAATGGATATTGCTTTTGCCGGAGGCAAGTCTGCTCATTCTATCAAAAAGGACGGAAAGGATATCCGATTACTTATCAAGGTTGAGAAGAATGATTATGACCCGATGGGCATCTACCGCATCGTGCGTTTCAAGGCTTCTAAGAAGGACAGAAGAATACAGTGGCTGACACTTCAGCCTGCGGTGCTCGGAAGCTCTGATGCACAGAAAAAGGGATATCTCTCCTTCTCTGGACACAAGTATGGCAACCAGAGTTATCTGCTCACCATTCCGGCTTCAGAGCTTGAACCATGAGAGTATGGAATCATCTATATGGCAGTAGCTTCTGCACAGGAGATTCCTTTTGGAACATTTAGTATAACTAAGTAAAACTACAAGATTATGGAGACATTATTAATGATGTTGTTTGTTGGTGCCTTGGCTAAGGGCACAACAAAGGCTGTGCTTGGTGGTGGCAAGGGAAGAAAGAAGAGAACCAACTGGGACCATCTTAGCTATGGTCAGAAGGCTTGGCTGCATGATCATTCGAAATAGCCAGGTTTTAAGTAGGAACGGAAATGAGTGAAATTTGCTTCATTTTAGTCGGATTCACCGCACTTGTTGGGGCTTGCCTGGTGCTTGACCGGGCAAAGAACCTTCAGGATGTGAAGATTACGATTTTCTTAACGATGGCAGTTTGTACAATCCTCCTCGTAGCTGGTACCATCCTGGTTTGAAGAATAAAATATCATGATTCCGTGATATTTTATTCATTGTTTTAGCGGTTGGCATATGATTGGCCATCTTGTTCAACGTGAAGTCTGGCAAGAGGTGGATAGACGAATTAAAAACTATAAGTTATGGTTCAAGAACGTAAGATTGCATTATTGGTGGATGCTGAGAATGTCTCTCACCATCGCATTGACCAGGTGATGGCAGCTGTTAAGAACAACCTGGGTGGCTTGGTTACAGTCAAGCGTATATACGCAGATTGGACTAAGCCCAATCTTTCCGCATGGAAGGCTGTGCTTCAAAAGCATGCCTTCCTTCCTATTCAGCAGTACTCTTTTACCTCTGGCAAGAACTCTACGGATTTTGCCTTAGTGATTGATGCGATGGATTTGCTGTATCAGAACGATATTGATGTGTTTTACATCGTATCAAGTGACAGTGATTTCACAAGGCTCGTCATGCGCATCAGGGAATCCGGAAAGATAGTGATTGGCATGGGAGAAAAGAAGGCGCTTGAGAGTTTTGTCTTGGCCTGCAATGATTATATTTTCTTTGAGGAGAGAGGGGATGCTTCTTCTACGGTTTCTGGAAGTTCCGATTTTTTGGAGAAGGTATCTTCTCAGGCTCCTTTTATTCCATCGTTTTCCGATACCTCGTATAGCGTGAGTTCTGTGGCTGCCAGTTTTGTGGTCTCTTCCACAGCTTCCTCTGATTCTTTCTCTTTCTTGGATGGAGAGGGTAAGATTGTTGCGGAAGGTATGGAGGATAGTAAGGAGGACAGCATGAAAGTATCGGAGCCTTCTGGTGGTTTTCTGAAGCCTGAGACTTTGAGTAGGGATACAGGACAATACCCTTCAAACCGCAGCGTCACAGCCTCACGGAGGTATTGCCCTCTATAAAGATACTGTTTTGAATACCTTATCAAGTACAAAGAAAACCAATTCATCTGAAATCAGCAAGAGAAATGGGAAAAGTTTTAATGTTGATGTATCATTTTGTTGAAACAGCAGTTGAAAATCGGACTTCTGAAAGGAAAACATGCCATTTTGTTCCAATTGTCATGACAGTTTTTGACGGAAATCAAGAAATCATACCCTTTTCTGCATTTTCTTTCCCAAAAATTGTGTACGCACACAAAAAGGCTTTATCTTTGCACTCGAAAAGATTGAATAACGAATAATTAAAGTAAAGAAAGGGTAACATTATGATGATATTAGGAATGACATTGGCAGTTGCAGCTGCTCTTTTTGCAGAGGTTGTAAATGTAAACCATAAGATTAGCCTCGGCAAGTAAGCAAGCTTTGAGAGGCATCCATAGGATGCTTCCAATGAAGCTTCTCTAATGGATATTAGATGAGGTAAAGAAGATGTAGATAAGGATAACAGATTGATATAGAGAAAGGATAAGATTATGATGATTTTAGGAATGATTTTAGCTTTGGTCGTTGCAGCATGCGCTGAGTATGGTGCAAGATCCAACATGAAGAACTTCGCTTAACAGGCGATGTTTCATGAAAATTTGAGAGAATTGTAGAAAGAAGTTTCCATATATATTATAGAGATGGCAGTTGTAGGCGTTTGTGAAGATGCTTGCAGCTGCCTTTTCTTTTTGTATCTTTAGGGTGTCGAAAATCAAAATTAAAGTTGTACCTTTGCACCCAAGTTGAGATTACAGAAATGAAAAAGGAACGTGAAACGGCAAACAAATATCGTCAGCAAGCTCTTGAAGGAGATTTAATGGCGATGAACAACATGGGTGTCTGCTATGCGCAAGGCATCGGTGTTGTGGAGGATCATGTGATGGCATTTCAGTGGTACATGAAGGCTGCTGAACTGGGTGATATTTACGCATGCTACAATGTGGCAGAATGCTACTACCAGGGAGATGGAGTGGAACAGGACTTCGAAAGAGCTCTTCATTGGTATCTGATTGCTGCAGAGAAAGGAGATGTACAATCACAGGTTAATGCTGCCAATGCATTTTACCTGGGTCAGGGAACTAAAGAAGACCACGTAAAGGCTCACCAATGGTGGCTGAAAGCAGCTCAAAGGGGACATCTTCAGAGCCAAAAGAATGTAGGTGCCAACTATTGGAATGGAGATGGAGTAGAGAAGGATGACAGTTGGGCTGCCTTTTGGTATGAAATGGCAGGTCAGCAAGGTGATCCACAGGCTCAGTTCTCTACCGGATGGTTCTATATGACCGGTACGGGCGTTAAACAGGACAAGCGCAAGGGACTCAAATGGATTCACAGAGCCACTGCCCAAGGATTTGAGCATGCCAAACAATGGTGCAGGGACAATGGGTACAGTATATATTAATAATGTAGTGAAACAAATGAAGACAGATTTACGATTGATACAAGAGCAGCAGCCTCTCATACACAACATAACCAATTATGTGGCTATGAACTTTGTTGCCAACAGCCTATTGGCTATTGGAGCATCACCAATCATGGCGCGTGCCGAGGAAGAAGTGGAGGAAATCAGTAGCAAGAGCAATGCCTTGGCTCTCAACCTGGGCGTTCCGGAAAGCACCACTGCTCACTCGATGATACTGGCAGGGGAAGCTGCCATGGAAAAAAGAATTCCTATCGTATTTGATGTGGTTGGAGTAGGAGCCACCCGCTTTCGTATGGATATAGCATCACAGATTATCCTCAGGTGTCACCCTACAGTCATCAAGGGAAATGCCAGTGAGATTCAGGCATTGTACTCTCACCAGATAGGCATGCAGGGAGTGGACAGTCACCAGGAAACCTATGAGGTTGAGAAACAGGCTAAGAAACTGGCTCAGCAACTTTCCTGTATCATAGTTGTAACTGGAGCCATAGACTTCATCACGGATGGCGAAAGAATGGCTTATGTTCATGAAGGACATTCCATGATGAGCAAGGTTACTGCAATGGGATGTACTGCCACTGGTATCGTTGGGGCATTTCTTGCTGTGAACTCCGATCCTCTGGAAGCATCTTTTCATGCCATGAAAGCTATGGGAATTGCCGGAAAAAGGGCAGCTTCCCAGTCTAGAGGCAATGGTAGCATGATGATTAACTTCCTCGATGAACTCTGCAATCTTGTGGCTGATGTCTAGGATTGTCAGAATCAAGAGACGTTCCTTCATGAAAAGCTTCATTGCAATCAATCTCTTTGGCATGATTGTTACTTGCGAAGAGCTTTCTAAAGTGGAACTCAACCATGAGCTCATACATACGGCCCAAGCAAGGGAGTTGTTGTATATCCCATTCTACCTCTGGTACATCTATAGAATGGTTTTTCTTATATCTCAGATATCGGGATTGGATGCGGGCATATTACAACATCAGGTTTGAAAAGGAAGCCTATGCTCACCAAGAAGACCTGGAATATTTAAATCGAAGGAAGCATTATTGCTATAGATGATGTTACGTGGTGCCATAATCTTGCTATTCCCCAGTTTTTTGGGGAATAGTTCTACACCTTTTCCCCAAATTCCACAGGGGTAATTTATGGCGCACAAATTATAAGTCTCTGTATATCAAGCTTATCATCTTTTCTATTATCTTTTGGCATGCAGGTTGCAACTATGAATAGCGGGTTCGATAATGAATCCACAAAACAGAGTAAATAACAATAAATAGTAACAATTTAAAACAGATAAGATTATGAAGAAGTTCGTTTTTGCAGCTATCGCAGCTATGGTAATGGTTTCAGTAAGCAACGTATTTGCATCAAGCAAAATGATGATAGATAATTCTGAAGTAGTTCCAGTTGATACAGTAGCACCTGAAACTCCAAAGGATTCAGCAGAGATCAGCACACCTGTTTTGCCTCAGGCTGGTACAGAAGATTCAACAGAGCAGGCGACTCCTGCAGAGACAACAGCAGAGTCTGTAGAAACAACCCAATCTGAGCAGCCAGCTGAGGTTCAGGAGACTCCACAGAAGAACGCCCAGCAGGAGTCAACAGAGATAGAACAGGCTGCTGTTTCAGAGTAACAAATATCTGATTTTCAATATAATTAAAACGCAGAGGTCTGCTGGCAGTAATGCCGGCAGATTTCTGCGTTTAATTTAATACATCTAATTATTCTTTAAAAAACTTGATAACCCATCTTATAATAAAGTAAATTATGTATTTTTGCATATTATAATTAAGATTAAAGCTATGACAAAGAATACAATGGCAAACAAACTTCCAAGGAAGTTGATTCAAAAGATGGAAATCGTGGGTGAGCAGATTAAGCTTGCCAGATTACGGCGCAACCTGAGCATGGCGCAAGTTGCAGAAAGGGCAACATGCTCGGAAGTTACACTTTGCAAGGTAGAAAAGGGATTACCAACGGTTTCCATCGGAATTTACCTTCGTGTACTCTATGCTCTTCAGCTGGATGATGACATCTTGCTCCTGGCAAAGGATGACAAACTCGGAAGGGCATTGCAGGATATGGGACTGAAGAATCGTCAACGAGCATCTAAAAAGGAGTAGGAATGGAACGACTGTTTGTTTTCGCTGATTTTAACTGGCTCGGCAAAGCGGAGCTGGTAGGGGAGTTGTGCTATGAAAAATTGCGCGGCTCTGACTGTTATGCATTTAAGTTTGATGAGAATTGGCTTAAGGTTCATGCCGGAATCAAGCTTTCAGAGGACATCAACAACTACCCTGGCATGCAATATACCCAGCCAGGAAGTGATATTTTCGGATGTTTTTCTGATGCTTTGCCAGATAGGTGGGGACGTACCTTGCTCAAAAGAAGAGAACAGATACAGGCCGCTGAAGAAAAAAGAGCCGTCAGAACACTTTCTTCGTTCGATTACCTCATGGGTATCGATGACTTCTCCAGAATGGGTGGATTTAGGTTTAAGAAGGAAATGGAAGGTGATTATATCAATGTGTCTCCATCTCTCAAGATACCCCCATTAACAGAGATTAGAGAATTGGTTCATGCCAGTCAAGAAGTAGAGAGATCTGAAGAGAATGATGTTTTGCCTGAAAAAAAATGGATAGCGCAGCTCATCCAACCTGGTACTTCATTGGGTGGCGCAAGACCTAAAGCAGGCGTATTGGATGAAAAAGGTAATCTATGCATCGCAAAGTTTCCTTCCCGAAAAGATGACTATGACGCAGGACTTTGGGAGCACTTTTCTCACCTGCTAGCTCAAAAGGCTGGTATCCTGGTAGCTCAAACCAGGGTGTTGGGAGGATTGGGTAAATATCACACACTCCTGTCTAAACGCTTTGACCGAACTGCAGAAGCTAAGAGAATCCATTTTGCGTCATCCATGTCTCTGCTAGGATTGAAGGATGGAGATAATGCACAAGGTGGTTATGGTTATCTCGATATTGTTGATTTCATACTCCAAGGTTGCTGCGACGTAGAGAAAAATCTTCTGGAACTCTACCGAAGGGTTGTCTTCAACATCTGCATTGGAAATTCTGATGACCACTTCAGAAACCATGGCTTTCTACTCACACCAAAGGGCTGGACTCTATCACCTGCCTATGATATGAATCCTACCCTCAATGAATATCAGAGTCTTCTGATCAATGAATCTTCAAACAAGGCAGACATCAATATTCTGCTTGATTCATCTGAAAGCTACATGATTAAGAGGGAGGAAGCTGAAATCATCATCCAAGAGGTTCAAGCAGCAGTTAGTCAATGGGAAAGTTTAGCTACTCTGCTTCAAATCCCAGCTAGAGAGATGGCTATATTTAAGGAAAGGTTTAAGCTTAACCTATAATATAATGAAGTATCAAGTCTATTTACTTCATTATATTATGGGTTATCCTGCAGTCTCTATCATGTCGATGATGGTATAGATTGGCAAGATATCCAATGCAAGTTGGGTGTTAAAATGGTAAGAAAGGAGATTATTTATGTCACAAAAGAAGATATTCAGATGCCAGGATTGTGGGTACGAGACCGAAGTATATGAGGGACGTGGCTTCATGGGACAGCATATCGAAGCCATGTCTTGTCCTGACTGCAGAAACATAGTACCTCTTGTGGTGGGTGGAGTAATTGGTGATGCTGCACCTAGTTTTAATTCTCTTGTAGGAAGGCTATGTCTAAGATGTGGTTCTGACAGGATTCACAGGTGGGATATGCATACTTGCCCAAAGTGCGGGGGCAAGATGCAACCCACTGGCGAAGAAGAGTTTTGGACATGAAAATTCTAGCCTATATTTACCTCTTTGATATTTTGCTGAAAATTACTTCTCCTCGTCTGAACGGTTTGACGAATCTCATATTTAACCTCCATGCCAAGGATATCCATGATTTTTTCAACCGTCGATAGGGAAGGCATGCACAATTCATTATAGAAATCATGACTATAGAAGAAGCTATCAAACAAAGACATAGTGTACGAAAGTACATATACAAACCTCTTTCAACTGAGGTAGTTAGAGCACTTGAAGAAAAAATCTTGGAGTGCAACAAAGAGGGTGGCCTTCACATACAACTGGTTACCCAAGAAACCAAGGCATTCTCCGGCATTATGTCATATGGAAAATTCCATGGCGTGGAGAACTATCTCGTAATGGCAGGGTAAAAAGACGACGATCTTGATGAGCGTATTGGCTATTATGGCGAACAGCTTGTGCTGCTTGCCCAAGTCCTAGGACTCAACACCTGCTGGGCAGGATTAAGCTATCGCAAGGTGAATGAAGCCTACAAGATTGAAAAAGGGGAGAAGTTGACATGCATGATTGCCTTGGGATACGGAGAGTCACAAGGGGTTAGTCACAAAATCAAGACCATGAAACAGGTGAGCAATGCAACCAGCAATTCTCCTTCATGGTTCCGAAAGGGCGTGGAAGCAGCTCTTCTTGCTCCCACTGCCATCAATCAGCAGAAGTTCTCATTCTTCCTGCAAGACCAGGAAGGTACAAAAGCTGGTTGTAAACCCAAAGTTCTTGCCAAGAGAGGCTTCTCAATGGCAGGATATACCAAGATGGACCTCGGTATTGCCAAACTTCACTTTGAAATAGGAGCAGGAAAGGAAAACTTTAAGTGGGTGGTAAAGAAAGGATGAGAGACTTCACGGAAATATGGCAACTTCAAGATACCATCATTACAGCAGTCAACGCATGCGGTTATGGTGTCTGGGATTTGCATGCTACCAGTTGGGGATTTCATCTGGAGTTAACAGAACATTTGGATGATGCAGAAATCTGCAATATCTGCAGTCAACTTCCGCTTTCTGGAGATTATGAAGGAG
>ENA-UEQW01002489-UEQW01002489.1-human-gut-metagenome-genome-assembly--contig:-NODE-2489-length-13856-cov-5.568474_pt1 | contig 13856 bp, 10 predicted proteins | sample MGYA00242947_ERZ507947 | MGnify/ENA primary metagenome ERZ507947 (study PRJEB26167, sample SAMN06115421) | human gut metagenome | host: Homo sapiens | place: China:Guizhou | collected 2015-03-17... | reverse complement strand
GTGCAGTTCATGATCAGGATGGAATAGCAGACGCCCTCGGGATAGGAGCCGAAGCGGCGGATGAAGCAGGTCAGCAGACCGCAGCCGAGACCGAAGATCAGCTGGCCGGGCTTAGTGACGGGGGAGGTGGCATAGTCGGTGGCCATGAAGATGGCACCCAGCATCAGGCCGCCGCCGAACACGTTGTACAGCATATACTGCACGTTGTCGATACCGGCGGGCGCCGCGATCAGGGTCAGGATGGCCACGGTGCCGATGTACGCCACGGGGATCTGCCAGGAGATGACCTTGCGGATGAGCAGGTAGACACCGCCCACCAGCAGACACAGGGCGGAGACTTCGCCCAGGGAGCCGCCGACCTTGCCCAGGAACATATCGCCGATGGAGTAGTTGCTCATCAGTGTGGTGAACGCCTCCTCGGTGCCCTCCTTCATGATGGTCATGGGGGTGGCGGCGGAGGTGACATCGGGACGGATCTGGGGAATGGCCCAGGTGGTCATCCATGTGGCATAGCTGGCCAGCAGGAACGCACGGCCCGCCAGCGCGGGGTTCAGGAAGTTGCAGCCGATGCCGCCGTAAAGCTGCTTGACCACAACGATGGAGAAGAACGCGCCGATGATGATGACCCACCAGGGCAGGTCAACGGGGCACACGAAGCTCAGCAGGATACCGGTGACCACGGCGGACAGATCGCCCACCATGCAGGACTTCTTCATGACCTTGCGGTAGGCCCACTCAAAGAACACGCAGGACACCACGGACACAGCGGTCAGCAGCAGAGCCTTCCAGCCGAAGCAGTACACGCTCCAGGCCAGTGCGGGCAGCAGTGCGATGATCACGTCCAGCATGATGCTGCGGGTATCCTCGTTGGAACGGATGTGGGGGGAGGAGGACGCGATCAGCTTGAGATTCTTGTAATCAGTCATAGTTTACGCCTCCTTCTTTTCGGCAGCGGCCTTTGCCTCGGCCTCCGCCTTGGCCTTGGCGGCCATTCTCGCGTTGTTGACCTCCTGCTTGCCCAGACGGAACGCATGGGTCAGGGGCAGGCGGGCAGGACAGGTGTAGGTGCAGGCGCCGCACTCGATGCAGTCCATGCCGTGCAGCACGTTCTGCCAGGTGTCCACGTCGCCCTTCATCAGGTACTTGTACATGAAAATGGGCTCCAGACGGATGGGGCACACGCCCACGCACTTGCCGCAGCGGATGCACTGGGGATCCTCGACGTACTGCTCCTCCTTGTCGGCGAAGGCCAGCATAGCGCCGGTGCCCTTGCCCACGGTAACATCCACGTCGTACTGCGCCAGACCCATCATCGGGCCGCCCATGATCAGCTTATACGTCTCGTCCTTCAGGCCGCCGCAGGCGTCGAACAGCTTGGTGATGGGCGTGCCGATGGGACACTCGATGTTCTTGGGGTCGATGACGCCGGAGCCGGACACGGTGACGATCTTGTTCACCACGGGCAGGCCCTCGTACACCGCGCGGTAGATGGCGCAGGTGGTGTTCAGGTTAAAGATGCAGCAGCCTGCGTCGGCGGGCAGCTTGCCGCTGGGCACCTGACGGCCGGACACGGCCTGCACCAGCTGCTTTTCAGCGCCCTGGGGATAGCGGGTGTGCAGCACCTCCACCACCACGGGGGCGTTCAGCTCCGCGATCTTGGCGTTGAGCACGTCAGCCGCGTTCTGCTTGTTGGCCTCGATGCCGATGTACACCTTATCCACGCCGAAGCACTTGGCCAGCAGGGTCGCGCCCTTGATGACCTGCTCCGGACGCTCCAGACAGGTGCGGTGGTCGCCGGTAATGTACGGCTCGCACTCCGCGGCATTGATGATCACATAGTCCACCTTGCCCAGACCGGAGCTGATCTTCACGTGAGTGGGGAACGTTGCGCCGCCCTGGCCGACGATGCCGGCGTTCTTGACGATCTCCACCAGCTGCTCAGGCGTCAGGCTGTCGGGGTCCGCCACGGGCTTGACTTCCTCGGACACCTCATCCTGGAAGTCGTTTTCAATGACCACGGACATCATCTTGCCGCCCATAGAGAAGGGACGGGGCTCCACGGCCTTGACCGTGCCGGAGATGCTGGCGTGGATGGGGGCGGAAACAAATCCGCCGGGTTCGCCGATCCTCTGTCCAATTTTAACCTTGTCGCCTACCGCTACAATAGGCTTGCAAGGCGCACCGATGTGCATAGACATGGGAATGACCACCTCAGCCGGCGCCGCCAGCTTTTCGATGGCCTTTTCATTGGTTGCGGCCTTCATGTCGTTGGGATGAACGCCGCCAAAGAAAGCTTGTGCCATTGTCTTCACCTCATCTTACTACCGGGTGGCACTATGCCACCGCATACTGTCTTAAATATTACAACAAAACTTTTCTCTTGTCCAGCCCCGCGTTGAAATTCCCACGTTTTTTTGCGGTTTTTGTCGGAAACTTCACCGGCAAAGACCGCCTCTTGTGTTTTTCGGGCAGCTGTGCTACACTATACGGTAGAGGGACGGACACCGCCGGAAAAAACTTCCTGCACTGCGGCAGACGGTCCTCCGCCGGATATCAAACTCTATTCCGAAAGGATGGTATTTTAGTATGGTACTTGACCGTGGTTCCCTGAAGCGGGAGTCCAAGATGCTGCTGAAGACCGCGCAGGTCAGCCCCTACCTGTTTACGCTGGTGCTGCTGGCCATCATGTTCGTCATCAACGGCATCAGCGACTATGTGCAGATGGACGACGAGTTCGCCTATATCTACTCCCTGCGGTTCGATATGGATCTGAGCTTCCTGGCGCTGCACCGGGCCTTCCCCGCTTTTGCGGTGTGGTTCGTGTCTATCGTGTGCACGCTACTGGGCGTAGTGCTCAACGTCGGTGCGTCCCTGTACCACCTGGGCATCCGTCGGGGTGAAGAGATGCCGTATGTGACGCTGTTCGACGGCTTTGCCTTTGCCGGGAAGGTCATCCTGCTGTTCATCGTGCAGTACATTTTCATTCTCTTGTGGACGTTTCTGCTGGTGATTCCCGGCATCGTGGCGGCCTACCGCTACCGCTTTGCTATGCTGAACCTGTGCGAAAACCCGGAGATCGGCGTCATGGAGGCCCTCAACATGAGCAAAGCCCAGACCCTGGGCTTCAAGTGGCAGCTGTTCGTGCTGGATCTGAGCTTTATCGGATGGAATATTCTGGTGGGTCTGACGCTGGGCATTCTGGATATCTGGGTGGCGCCCTACCGGGCGCAGGCCAACATCGCCTTCTTCCAGGAGATCAAAAAGATCAAGGGCGTAGGCTTCTTCCCGCCGCGGCCGGAGGATGACGATCAGTTCCGCCCCCATGACCCCTTTGGTGAGGATAACTGGTAATATGCAGAGAACAAGCCCCGGGGCATCGCTCCGGGGCTTGTTGTATTCACGCTTCGGCGGGAGCCGCTTCCTCCGCCTGCGGCATCTCCGTCGGGGCGCTGCCGTCGAAGGGCGTCTCCAGGCAGGTCAGGTCCCGCAGGCAGCGGCGGAAGTCGTGGCAGAAGGCTGCATACTCATAGCCGGTGCAGATGCGCTCGTCCATAACGATACCCAGAGGCATCATCTTCTTGCTCAGGTCGCCGTTCATGTAGTTAGGCACCGGCTTGCCCATGCAGACGAACACGCTGGTGGTGCCGAACTCATAGCAGTGGTGGTGGATGTAGCTGGTCTTGATAGAAGCCAGGTTGGTGATGAATATACTGGTGTGGAAGGGGCTCAGGTCGATGATCCTCCGGGGCAGCAGGCCGTGCTTGTCCAGATGGTAGGCCAGCCAGATCACGAACTTGGGCAGGCCGGGGATGGAGAACATCATCTTGGCGAACTTGTCGGTGCTGTTCTTCTGCTCCGTCTGGCTGTTGACGGCGATGGCATCGGTGATCTTCTGGTTGATGGTGAAAATAGTGTCCTTGGGCTCCAGATAGATCTTCAGCGTCGTCTCATCCGGGCTGCCGTCGGCCCGCTTTTTCAGGATGACAAAGGAGACGCAGAAATGGTTGCGCTCATAGAGATGACTGTTGACCACAAACCAGTTGAGCTTGGGGTTGGTCTGATAGGCCTTGTAATAGGCGGCGATGATCACCGCCATGTGGTTGATGCGGATCCCAGCGCGCCGTTTTTCGCGGATATAGGCCTTGATGCCCTCCTCGTCGATGTTTTCGGTGATGGTGTTCCAGGCATCGTACCGCTTGGGCATGATGTAGGGAATGGCTGCCACGATGGGGGGCAGGTCCTTTACTCGCTTTCCGTCAGGGCGCATGAGCAATTCCTCGATTCTGTCTGTGTTGTACCCATCATAGACCATATGTCTGCGGATTGCAAGCTGTTGTTTTCTTTTCCGAACAGGTGCGGAAAAGAAATTTTTTCTTTACCTTTCCGCACGATGTTGATATAATAAAGTATTAGTAATGTTATCATGGGATGAAAGTTCCATTTATCATGCAGAGAGGAAGGTGACCGCCGTGCGGTTCAGCAAGTGGCATATCGCGCCGGAAAAGCCGGAGGCGCAGGCGTGTCTGCGCGCGGCCGGCTATCCCTATCTGGTGGCCGCCGTGCTCTCCGCCCGCGGCATCGAAACGCCGGAGCAGGCCGCCGCCTTTCTGGAGCGTGAGGACAAGCTGACCATCAGTCCCTTCCTGATGCGGGACATGGACAAGGCCGCGGCGCGTGTGCAGCGGGCGATCGCGGGCGGCGAGAGGATCGCCGTGTTCGGCGACTATGATGTGGACGGCATCACCGCCACCTGTATTCTGGTAGACTATCTCAAGAGCCGGGGCGCCGACGTGGTGCACTATATCCCCCGGCGCATCGAGGACGGCTACGGTCTCAGCCGTGACGCCATCAAGGGCCTTTTCGACCAGGGCGTGCGCCTGCTGGTAACGGTGGACTGCGGCATCACCGGTGTGGAGGAGGTGGACTACGCCAACTCACTGGGGCTGGACGTGGTCATCACCGACCACCACGAGTGCCGGGAGGTCCTGCCCCGGGCCGTGGCTGTGGTGGACCCCCACCGGGCGGACTGCGGCTATCCCTTCAAGCATTTGGCCGGCTGCGGCGTGGCGCTGAAGCTGGTGCTGGCCCTGGGCGGGCCGGACCGGGAGGAGCCTCTCTTTGCCCGGTACTGCACGCTGGCGGCCATCGGCACGGTAGCGGACGTCGTGCAGATGTCCGGCGAAAACCGCACCATCGTCTCCCGCGGGCTGGCCACGCTGGAGCACTCGGACTTTATCGGCCTGCACGCCCTGCTGCGGGAGGCGGGTCTGAGCGGGAAGGAGATCTCTTCGGTGCAGATCGGCTTTGTGCTGGCGCCGCGGATCAACGCTGCCGGACGCATGGGTGCGGCGGACAAGGCGGCGGAGCTGCTGCTGTGCACCGATCCCGCCGCGGCGGAGGCCATGGCTAAGGAGCTGTGCGCTCTGAACCGGGAGCGCCAGAACGTAGAGCAGGATATCTACACCCAGGCGGAGGAGATGATCGACCGGATGCCGGAGCGCCAGCGCAGCGCGCTGGTGCTGGAGAGCAGCCGGTGGCACCAGGGCGTGGTGGGCATCGTGGCCAGCCGCCTGTCGGAAAAATACTCCCGGCCCAGCTTTATGATCCATCTGAACGGCAGCACCGGCAAAGGCAGCTGCCGCAGCTGGGGCGGCTTTAATCTGTTCGCCGCGCTGGAAAACTGCAAGGACCTGCTGCTGGGCTTCGGCGGACATGAGCTGGCGGCGGGCTTTACCATCGACCGCAGCAACATACCGGCCTTCCGGGACCGGATGAATGAATACGCCCGCAGCTACTGCGGCGGACAGCAGCCGGAGTCGGCGCTGGAGATCGACGTGGCCATCGCCCACCCCGCCGCGGTGACGCTGGAGGAGCTGGAGGCCCTGTCCGTGCTGGAGCCCTATGGCAGCGGCAACGCCAGACCGCTGTTCTGCCTGCTGGGCGCCACGCTGCTGCGGACCCAGAACGTGGGCCAAAACCGGCATCTGAAGCTGCGGCTGGGCAAGGGCTGCGCCCAGTTCGACGGCATATTCTTCTCCACCGTGGCCGAGCGCTGCGGGTGCCATCCGGGCGACCGGGTAGACGCGGCATTTTATTTGCAGATCAATGAGTTCCGGGGCAGCCGGACGGTGCAGCTGCAGATGGTGGACATCCGGCCCTCCCTCTGCGCCAGCGGGCGGGAGCAGGAGGCGCTGACACTGGCCCACCGGTGCGCCGCCGGAAAGGCCGTTTCTCTGCGGGAGGCGCGGCGGGCGCTGCCCACCCGGGAGCAATTCGCCGCCGCCTGGCGGTTTTTAGACCGGACCGTGCCCGAGGACGGGCTGACCACAGACCGCTTGCCGCTGCTGCGGCTGATGGCGGCGGAGCTGGGCGGCGCGGAACCGGTACTGCGGGCAGCCATGTGCGCCGCGGTGTTCCGGGAACGGGGATTGCTGGACTGGCAGCTGAACGGCGACGCCATCACGCTGCACCTGCGGCGGGGACAACACGTAGCACTGGATCAGTCGCCGCTGATGAACACGCTGCAAAACGATAACGAGAAGGGAGGCGGTGCGCTGTGACACCTCAGGAGCAATACGAACATCTTGTGGAGACGGTAAAGGGCTACAACCCGGCGGCGGGCTTTGACCAGATACGCGCCGCCTATGAATTCGCTGATACCCACCACGCGGGGCAGAACCGCAAGGACGGCTCGCCCTTTATCACACATCCCCTGGCGGTGGCACAGATCGTGGCGGAGGAGCTGCACCTGGACACAGAGTCTATTGTGGCGGCCCTGCTGCACGACACCATCGAGGATACCACCGCCACCCACGAGGAGCTGGCAAAGCTGTTTTCCCCTACGGTGGCGGATCTGGTGGAGGGCGTCAGCAAGCTGACGCGGGTACACTACACCTCCAAAGAAGAGGAGCAGATGGAGAACCTGCGGAAGATGCTCATGGCCATGGCCAAGGACATCCGGGTCATCCTCATCAAGATCTCCGACCGGCTGCACAATATGCGGACCATGGAGTACCAGACGCCGGAGAAGCAGAAGCAGAAGTCCTTTGAGACTATGGAGATCTACGCTCCCATCGCACACCGACTGGGTATGCAGAAGATGAAATGGGAGCTGGAGGACCTGTCGCTGAAGTATCTGGACCCGGTGGGCTACCGGGAGATCACCGAGGCGCTGGACGAAAAGGCCGCGGAGTACGACGGGTTCATGTCCGCCGTGCACGACCGCATCGTCACGCGGCTGAAGGATGAGGGCATCGACGCCACGGTCTACGGCCGGATGAAGCACCCCTACTCCATCTACCGCAAAATGTACACCCAGAACAAGAGCCTGGACGATGTGTTCGACCTGTTCGCCTTCCGGGTCATCGTGGACACGGTGGCGGACTGCTACAACGTGCTGGGCATCATCCACGACCTGTTCAAGCCCATTCTGGGCCGGTTCAAGGATTACATCGGCACGCCGAAGCCCAATATGTACCAGAGCCTGCACACCACGGTGGTGGGCGAAAGCGGCATCCCCTTCGAGGTACAGATCCGGACGAAGGAGATGCACGAGGTGGCGGAGTACGGCGTGGCCGCCCACTGGAAGTACAAACAGAACGGCCAGGGCGCCGGGGACGAGCGCAGCTATGAGTGGGTGCGCCGCCTGCTGGAAAATCAGGAGGACGCCGACGCCGAGGACTTCATCCACTCTCTGAAGGTGGACATGTTCGCCGACGAGGTGTTCGTGTTCACGCCCAACGGCGACGTGATCAACCTGCCGGCCGGCGCCACGCCCATCGACTTCGCATACACCATACACTCCGCCATCGGCAACCACATGGGGGGCGCCAAGGTCAACGGGCGGATCGTACAGTTCGACTACCATCTCCGCAACGGCGACGTGGTGGAGGTGATGACCAGCAAATCCGCCCACGGCCCCAGCCGTGACTGGGTGAAGATCGCCCGCAGCAGCAATGCCCGCAGTAAAATACGCCAGTGGTTCAAGAAGGAAAAGCGGGATGAGAACATCGTCAACGGGCGGCAGAGCTTCGAGTCGGAGCTGAAGCGCACCGGCGTGACGCTGAAGGAGCTGACCAACGAGGAGAACCTGCCCGGCGTGCTGAAGAAGCTGTGCTTCACGTCACTGGACGATATGTACGCCGCCATCGGCTACGGCGGCATTTCTGCACTGAAGGTCGTCGGTCGGCTGCGAGAGGACGTCCAGCGCATCATCCACCAGCATCAGACAGAACGGCAGGCAGAGGTCCCCGTGGCGGACCAGCCGCAGCTCATGCGTCCCGCTGTGCCCCAGCGCGCCAAGGGCGAGCAGGGGATCGTGGTGGAGGGTCTGACCAACTGTCTGGTGAAGTTCTCCAAGTGCTGCACCCCCGTGCCCGGCGACGACATCGTGGGCTTCATCACCCGCGGCTACGGCATCTCCGTCCACCGGGCGGACTGTCCCAACGCGGACCCGGCCCGGCGCAAGCCCAGCGAGGCGGGCCGGTGGATCAAGGTCTCCTGGGGCAGCGACACGCGGGAGAGCTACCGCACCACGCTGGAGATCACCGCCAAGGACCGCATCAACATCATCATGGACGTGTCCACGGTGCTGTCCAGCACCAAGACCCACGTCTCCTCGCTGAATGCCCGGAGCACGCCGGACGGCTTTGCCCTGCTGTCGCTGGACATCGACGTGCCGGACAGCGAGCAGCTGCGGACCGTCATGCGGCGGCTGGAGCAGATATCGGGCGTTATGCGGGTGACAAGACCGGCCGGATAAGGCCAATGTGAATACAAACAGTATAAAGGAGATAGAATTATGCGTGCTGTATTGACCCGTGTAAAACACGCCAGCGTTTCCGTGGACGGCAAGGTCATCGGACAGATCGGCGAGGGCTTTTTGGTTCTGCTGGGTGTGACCCATGAGGACACCGAGGCACAGGCGGTAAAGCTGGCCGACAAGCTGACGGGCCTGCGTATCTTCGAGGACGAGAACGAGAAGATGAACCGCAGCCTGACGGATGTGGGCGGAGAGCTGCTGATCGTGTCCCAGTTCACGCTGTACGCCAACTGCAAGAAGGGCCGGCGGCCGGACTTTCTGGCGGCGGCGCGGCCGGAGGTGGCCATCCCCCTGTACGAAAAGTTTGTGCAGCTGTGCCGGGACAAGGGCTTTCACACCGAGACGGGTGAATTCGGCGCCTATATGCAGGTAGACAGCCTGAACGACGGACCGCTGACCATCATTCTGGACACCGACACTCTGTAAGGAGGACACCATGACCATCAAAACACTGCAAGTGGGCCCTATCATGACCAACTGCTACCTGCTGTGCGACGAGGACGCGAAGGTCTGTGCCCTGATCGATCCCGGCGACGATGCCGCCCGGGTGGAGCAGCTGGTGCGCCAAAGCGGCTGCGCGCTCAAATATATCCTGTTGACCCACGGGCACTTTGACCACACCTCCGCCGTGCGGCCCCTGTTGGAGAGATACCCGGACGTACCGGTGTACATCCACGAGAAGGACAGCGTGACCGGGCGGGGCGGCGAGCTGCTGTTCACCCGGGTGGACGAGCAGCACCAGCGGTATTATAAGGAGGGCGACGTGCTGCCTCTGGGCGGGCTGTCCCTGCGGGTCATGGAAACACCGGGCCACTCCGAGGGCTCCGTGTGTCTGCTGTTGGACCGGGAGCACGTGATCTTTGCCGGGGATACCCTGTTCCGCTGCTCCTGCGGACGATGCGACTTCCCCGGCGGCAGCTATCCCAAGATGCTCGCCTCCCTGGGCCGTCTGGCGGCGCTGGAGAGCGACTGGCGGGTCCTGCCGGGGCATGACCGGGAAACGACGCTGGACTTTGAGCGCCGCATGAACCCCTATATGCGGCAGGGGACGGCGCAATGAAGCTGAACCTGCGCGGTCACGATGACCGCTACGCCATCGAGCAGAGCCTGCTGGCATTTTTCCCGGAGGAGCGCCCGGTATATGAGGGTGAGGATGGGGACAGCCACGCGGAGGTCACGCTGCACGAGGGCAATGTATATGCCACCGGGGTCACGACACTGACCTATGGCGGCAAAACGGCGCGGGGCGAGGCCCGCGTTCGGACCGCAGGCGTTTCCGACGCATACGAACGGGAACGCCTGCGTCAGCGTGCGCTGAAGCTGTCCTTTTTCCGGGCGGCCCGGGACGTCACCGGCGTAACGCCCAGTTGGGGTGCGCTGACGGGCATCCGCCCGGCCAAGCTGGTGCGGACCATGCTGGAGGACGGCATGACCCCCGCCCAGGCGGACCGAGTGCTGCGGGATACGTACTGCGTCTCTCCGGCGCGGCGGCGTCTGGCGCTGGAGAGCGCCGAGGCGGGCCTGAAGGCCAGGAGCGACCTGCGCCCCGAGGACATCTCTCTGTACATCGGCATCCCCTTCTGCCCCACCCGCTGCGCCTATTGCAGCTTCGTGTCGGCGTCGGTGGAAAAATCCTTTAAGCTGATGGAGCCGTATCTGGCGGCACTGACGGCGGAGGTGGAGGCCGCGGGCCGCATGGTGAAGGAGACGGGCCTGCGGATCAAGTCGTTCTACATGGGCGGCGGCACGCCCACCACCCTGTCCGCCAGTCAAATGGATGCGCTGCTGACGGCGGTGAACCGGAATTTCGACCTGTCCGACTGCGTGGAATACTGCATCGAGGCGGGACGGCCGGACACCATCGACCGGGAGAAGCTGCAGGTGCTGCTGGATCACGGTGCGGACCGGATCAGCGTAAATCCCCAGTCGCTGGAGCCCCGGGTGCTCTCCGCCATCGGCCGGAAGCACAGCCCGGAGGATATCGAAAAGGCCATGGAGCTGGCCACGTCCATGGGCCTTCCACATGTGAACATGGACCTGATCGCCGGGCTGCCCGCCGACACACCGGAGGGCTTTCGCCGGACGTTGGATACGTGCCTGACCTTCGGCGCGGACAACATCACCGTGCACACCCTGAGTCTGAAGAAGGGCAGCCGCATCCTGCTGGAGGGCCTGCCTATCCCCTCGGCGGAGGACGTGGCGGCCATGCTGGACTACGCCGATCCGGCGCTGCGGGAAAAGGGCTTCGCCCCCTATTACCTCTACCGCCAGAAATATATGTCCGGCAGCTTTGAGAACGTAGGCTGGTGCATATCCGGGGCGGAGGGCCTGTATAATATCTACATCATGGAGGAGCTGCACAGCATCCTGTCCCTGGGCGCGGGCGGCTCCACCAAGATGGTGGACGCAAAGCGGAACCGCATCGAGCGCGTGTTTCACCCCAAATTCCCGCTGGAGTATATCCAGCGGCCGGAAAAGCTGACGGAGAATTTAGAGGCGTTCCGCCGCTTTCATCAGGAGATGGCGCGGTGAGATAAGGAGGCACCATGACCCACCGGCGGCAAAACTTCATGGGCGGCGCGGCCATTCTGGCCGGGGCTGTGGCGGTGACAAAGCTGCTGGGTGCCCTGTACAAGATCCCGCTGGGGAACCTGCTGGACCGGGAGGGCATGGCGCATTTCTACGCCGCGTACAACATTTATAGTCTGCTGCTGGTGCTGTCCACGGCGGGACTGCCGGTGGCCCTGAGCCGCATGGTGTCCCGTGCCGCCGCCCAGCGGCGCTATGGCGCCGTGCGCCGCTGCCTGCACCTGGGCCTGGCCCTGCTGGCGGCGCTGGGGCTGGTGTGTTCCGCCGTTATGTGCCTGCTGCCGGAGGCCCTGGCCGCCGCGCTCCACGATCCGGACGCGGCCCCGGCTCTGCGGACGCTGGGGCCGGCGGTGCTGCTGGTATGCCTGTCGGCGGCACTGCGGGGCTATTCCCAGGGGCTGGGCGATATGGTGCCTACCGCCGCCGGACAGGTGGCGGAGTCCGCCGGCAAGCTGCTCATCGGGCTGGGGCTGTGCCTGTACCTGCTGCGGCAGGGTGCGGGGACGGACCTGTGCGCCGCCGGGGCCATCGGCGGTGTCACCGCCGGGGCGGGCCTGGGCCTGCTGGTCACCGCCCTGCTGCTGCCCCGGCGGGCCGCACTGCCGGAAGTGCGGGACGTGCCCCCGGCAAGCAGCCGCGTACTGCGGGAGCTGCTGCGGACCGGCATACCCATCACCGTGGGCGCGGCGGGCATGAGCCTGATCACCCTGCTGGACCAGGCGCTGGTGACGGCCACCCTGCGGGACACGCTTGGCTATACAACGGCGGAGACCACCGCCCTGTATGGCGAATATACCTTCGGCATGACGCTGTTCATGCTGCCGCCGTCATTTATCTATCCCCTGTCGGTAAGCCTGATGCCGGCGGTATCCGCCGCGCTGACCCGCCGCGACCGCGCTGCTGCCGGAAAAGCGGCCGGAGCGGCGCTGAAGCTGACGGTGCTGGCGGCCCTGCCCGCCGGCGTGGGACTGTCGGTGCTGGCGGGGCCTATCCTGCACCTGCTCTATCCCGCGGTGCCGGAGACCGCCGAGGCGGCGGCCTATCACCTGACGTTCCTGGGTCTGGCCTGTGTGTTCGTATGCCTGATGGTGGCCACCAACGGCGTCCTGCAGGCCTACGGTCACCCGCTGCTGCCGGTGATCTCCCTCCTCTGCGGCGGCGTACTGAAGATCGTCACCAACTACCTGATGGTGGGCGATCCCGCCACGGGCATTCGGGGCGCCGCGGTGAGCACACTGTACTGCTACGCGCTGATCGCGGTCATCAACCTGGCAGCCATCGCGCGGCTGGTACCGGAGCGTCCGGGGTATATCTCCCTGTTTGCCAAGCCCGTTCTTCTGACGGCGGTGATGGCGCTGGCGGCCCGGTCCGGCTATGGCCTGTTCTGCCGCCTTCTGCCCGAGAGATGGGCGGTACTGCCGGCGGTGCTGCTGGCCGCCGTTGTATACGTGGTGCTGGCGCTGGCCATCGGCGCCGTGACGCGGCAGGACCTTCAGACCCTGCCGAAAGGGGAAAAGCTGGCTGACCGGCTGCATTTGCGGTAAAATTCCTGAAATGCAGCGAACTTTTCCCCAGTTGCAGTGGAAAACCTCTTGCAATAGGAGCGTAAGTATGATAAATTTTACAAGGAAACCACGCTATGGCTACGAAGATCTGCTGGAGATCATCCGGCTGCTCCGTTCGCCGGAGGGCTGTCCCTGGGACCGGGTGCAGACCCACCAGTCCATCCGCCGGGGTATGCTGGAGGAGGCCTACGAGGCCGCCGAGGCCATCGATACGGACAACGCCGCACTGCTGAAGGAAGAGCTGGGCGACGTGCTCATGCAGGTGGTGTTCCACGCCGGCATCGAAGCCGACGCTGGGCGCTTTGACATGGATGACGTTTGCGACGGCGTGGTAAAAAAGCTGCTGTACCGCCACCCCCACGTGTTCGGCGATGGTCAGGCGGAAACGGCAGACACTGTGCCCGCCAGCTGGGAGCAGCTGAAGCGGCAGGAGAAGGGCCAGAAAACCACTGCCGATGCGCTGGATGCCGTGGCCCGCAGTCTGCCAGGTCTGTGGCGGGCGGAGAAGATACAGAAGAAGGCTGCGGAGGCGGGCTTCGACTGGCGCGACGTCTCCGGCGCGCTGGACAAGCTGGACGAGGAGACTGCCGAGCTGCGGCAGGCTGTGCGCGACGGCACCAATGTCGAGGAGGAGCTGGGCGACGTACTGTTCGCCGCCGTAAAGGTGGGTCGCTTCTGCGGCGTGGACCCGGAAACAGCTGTCAACGGCACCTGTGAAAAATTCATTCGCCGCTTCCGCGCGATGGAGGAGGCCGCGGCCGCAGAGGGCCGCAGCCTGTCCGACATGACGCTGGAGGAGATGACCGCCCTGTGGAACGGGGCCAAAGAATGTTCTTAATGCTATACAACATCGGTTTAGTATAGCCACCCAGTGCGCCAAT
>ENA-UEQW01002487-UEQW01002487.1-human-gut-metagenome-genome-assembly--contig:-NODE-2487-length-13867-cov-4.587020_pt1 | contig 13867 bp, 9 predicted proteins | sample MGYA00242947_ERZ507947 | MGnify/ENA primary metagenome ERZ507947 (study PRJEB26167, sample SAMN06115421) | human gut metagenome | host: Homo sapiens | place: China:Guizhou | collected 2015-03-17... | reverse complement strand
TGGTAGAACGCGGGCTTGGACCCGACGAGCTGGTTGTCGTTGAAGGCTACCACAAACTAACCCCGGGCGCGCTCGTGAAACCAGTGAGCCCCGAAATGATTAAAGAGGAGGAGGTTGCATTATGAAACCCGGTTTCTTTATTGACAGACCGATATTCTCGGCTGTGCTATCTATCGTCATCGTGCTGGTAGGATTCATCGGGTTGTTCCTGCTTCCCGTGGACCAGTACCCGCAAATCACCCCTCCCGTCGTGAAAATATCCGCATCCTACCCGGGAGCCAGTGCCGTTACCGTTTCACAGGCGGTGGCCACTCCCATCGAACAGGAATTGAACGGAACACCGGGAATGTTATACATGGAATCGAGTAGCTCCAACTCAGGAGGTCTATCGATTACCGTGACTTTCGACATATCCACGGATGCCGAACTGGCCGCCGTCGATATTCAGAACCGCGTGAAACTGGCAGAATCCCGTCTTCCAGCAGAAGTCGTGCAGAACGGGATCAAGGTGGAGAAACAATCTTCCAGCCAGTTGATGACTCTCACGCTGACCTCATCCGACCCCCGTTTTGACGAGATATACCTCAGTAACTTCGCCACCATCAACGTGCTTGACGTGCTGAAACGTGTTCCCGGCGTGGGACGTGTTTCCAACATCGGTAGCCGTTACTACGCCATGCAAATCTGGATTCTTCCCGACCGTATGGCCAATTTCGGGTTAACGATCAAAGACTTACAAAATGTACTGAAAGATCAGAACCGGGAATCCGCTGCCGGGGTACTCGGCCAACAGCCGATGAACGGGACGGACATCACCATCCCCATCACGGCTCCGGGACGTCTTTCCTCCGTAAACGAATTTGAAGAGATTGTCGTCCGGGCAAATCCCGACGGTTCCATCATCCGTTTGCGCGACGTGGCGAGAGTATCGCTGGAGGCCAGCTCGTACAACACGGAGAGTGGATTGAACGGCGAGAATGCAGCCGTACTCGGCATCTACATGCTCCCCGGTGCGAATGCCATGGAAGTGGCCAAGAACGTGGTGAAAGCCATGGAAGAAATCAGTAAAGACTTTCCGGAAGGAGTAAGTTATAACATCCCTTTCGATATCACGACTTACATCTCGGAATCCATCCACGAGGTATATAAAACCCTGTTCGAGGCGCTTTTCCTCGTGATCTTCGTCGTGTTCCTCTCCCTCCAAAGCTGGCGGGCCTCTTTGATTCCTCTCGTTGCCGTTCCCGTGTCCCTGATCGGAACTTTCGGGTTCATGCTGGCCTTCGGGTTCTCACTGAATATGCTGACCCTGTTGGGACTGGTACTTGCCATCGGTATTGTCGTCGATGATGCCATCGTGGTCGTAGAGGGTGTTGAACGCATCATGGAAGAAGAGGGATTGTCGCCCTACAAGGCCACCCGTAAAGCCATGAAAGAGCTGACGGGAGCGCTGGTTGCCACCTCGCTCGTGCTGGGAGCCGTGTTTGTACCCGTGAGTTTCCTGCCGGGAATCACCGGTATGCTTTACCGTCAGTTTGCCATCACGATCGTGGTGTCCGTGTTGATCTCGCTGGTTGTGGCCCTGACGCTAAGTCCCGCCATGTGTGCCATCCTGTTACGCCCGTCTAACGGGAAGAAGAACTTCGTGTTCCGTAAAATCAACGAGTGGCTCGCCCGCGGGAATAACAAATACGTTCATTTTCTGCAACGGGCTCTTGCCAACCCCCGACGAATCATCGCCGGGTTCGGAATGGCTATTGTCTTCATCATCGTGTTGAACCGGGTAATCCCCAGTAGTTTCCTGCCGGAGGAAGACCAAGGATATTTCAAAGTAGAACTGGCGTTGCCCGAGGGTGCCACGCTGGAACGCACCCGCAAGGTGACGGAACGTGCCGTCGATTACCTGAAGGAACACCCTGCCGTGGCATATGTGCAGAGCGTGGCAGGAAGTAGCCCCCGTGTCGGGACAAACCAATCCCGCTCGGAATTGACCGTTATCCTCAAACCGTGGGAAGAACGCAAGAAAGGCGGAATGTCCCTGAAAGAAGTGATGAATGATGTCCGCACCGAGTTCAAACAATACCCGGAGGCCCTTGTATTCCTCTCCACCCCGCCCGTTATCCCCGGATTGGGAACATCGGGAGGATTCGAACTACAAGTGGAAGCTCGTAACGGGGCCACCTTCGAGAATCTGGTAGATGCTGTCGACACGCTGGTGAAATACGCTGCAAATGACAAGGCCCTTTCCGGGGTATCTTCCTCGTTGCAGGCCGAGATTCCCCAGTTGTACTTTGACGTGGACCGTGACCGGGCCCAATTCCTAGGAATTCCCCTAGCCGATATATTCTCCACGATGAAAGCGTACACGGGTTCGGTGTATGTCAATGACTTCAACATGTTCAACCGGGTTTACAAGGTATATATGCAGGCGGAAGCCCCCTACCGGATGCAAAAAGAGAACCTCAACATGTTCTTCGTGAAGACATCCAAGGGAAACATGGTTCCCCTGACGGCTCTCGGTAAAGCGGAAAATACCACGGGCCCCGGATCTATCAAGCGATTCAACATGTTCACGACAGCCATCATCAACGGCGAGGCCGCACCGGGTCACAGCTCGGGAGAGGCCATGAAAGCCATCGAGAAACTAGCACGTGAACACCTGCCCGACAACATCGGTACGGAATGGAGCGGTCTTTCCTTCCAAGAGAAGAAAGCGGAAGGACAAACCGGGATGGTGATGTCGCTCGTTTTCATCTTCGTGTTCCTCTTCCTTGCTGCCTTGTACGAGAGCTGGCTCGTGCCGATTGCCGTGTTGTTATCCTTGCCGATTGCCGCTCTCGGGGCTTATCTCGGCGTGTGGGTATTCGGTTTGGAGAACGACGTGTACTTCCAGATCGGTTTGGTAACGCTGATCGGACTGGCAGCCAAGAACGCCATCCTTATCGTGGAATTCGCCAAGGTAGAAGTGGATAAAGGTGTTGATGCCGTACATGCGGCCATCACCGCTGCCCGAGCCCGGTTCCGCCCGATCTTGATGACCTCTCTGGCCTTCGTACTCGGTATGTTGCCCATGGTACTTGCCACGGGTCCCGGATCGGCCAGCCGTCATTCCATCGGTACCGGAATCTTCTTCGGTATGATCGTTGCCATCACCGTCGGGATCGTCCTTGTACCCTTCTTCTTCGTGCAAATTTATAAGGTAAAAATGTGGAGAAAGAAAAATTAAAATTGTCATGAAACACTATCACATCATACTCGTTGCCGTGCTTGTCGGAGGTCTAGCGACTTCCTGCAAGATTGGTAAAAAATATACTCGTCCGGAACTGGATTTACCGACAACAATTGCCGACACGAACAGTTCGGACACGACGACCGTGGCTGACATCCAATGGCCGACGATCTACACGGACACCGTGTTACAACGTCTCGTCAACACGGCACTCACTTACAACAAGGATCTGCTGGCTGCCGCGGCCCGGGTGAAAGAAAGTCGTTACGCCCACCGCATGGAGAAAGCGAACCTCTTCCCCAAAGTCGGTGCAGACGCGCTCGCAGAAAGAGAATATGACCGTTCTCCCGGTAACACGTTCAACGTGGAGGCCACCCTCTCTTGGGAACTTGACCTCTGGGGAAAACTCCGCTGGAGTTCACAGGCCAGTTTGGCAGCCTATCTCCAAACCGTGGAAGGACAAAGGGCCCTACGCATGACGTTAGTTTCACAAGTGGCACAAGCCTATTTCGAGCTACGGGCTCTTGACATGGAATTAAGTATTGTCAAACAGACCTACGAGGCTCGTGTAGAGAGTGTTCGTCTGGCAAAACTACGTTTCGAAGGCGGGTTGACTTCCGAAACAGCCTATCGTCAGGCACAAGTGGAACTAGCGAAGACCACGACACTTGTTCCCGATCTTGAAAGACAGATCCGGTTAAAAGAAAACGAAATATCCTTGCTCACGGGCCATTATCCCGGGGACATCCCCCGCGGGGAAAACATCGATCGGCAAACGCTGTTGACCGATCTTCCAGTAGGATTACCCTCTTCCCTGCTTGAACGCCGTCCCGACATCCGGCAAGCGGAATATAAACTAAAAGCGGCAAACGCCAAAGTAGGTGTTGCCTATACCAGCCTTTTCCCGCAAATCACGCTGACGGCCAGATACGGACGGGAAGATAGCGAACTCAGTGACTTCCTGAAAGCACCTTACTTTTACTTGGGAGGTAAACTACTCGCCCCCGTGTTCAATGCCGGGAGCAACCGGGCTCGTCTTAAAGCCGCCCGTGCCGCGCTGGAGGCCGAGACGTACAGCTATCAACAGACCGTTCTATCCGCGTTCAAGGAAGTTGATAATGCCTTGACCACGTTCTCGAAAATACGGGATATGCGGGAATCAAGAGCCCGGTTGGAAGAGGCCGCCCGCTCGTACATGGAACTAGCCAACTTGCAATATATTAACGGGGTGATCAGTTACCTAGACGTGCTTGATGCCCAAAGAGGTTACTTCGATGCCCAGATCGGCCTGAACAATGCCGTGCGGGACGAACTGCTTTCCGTCGTTAATCTTTACAAGGCATTAGGTGGGGGATGGCAATAAAACATCCCCCCCAATTTTTCCCACTGATCTTAGATTTAGTAACTGTAGATTTTAGAATCCTTAACTCCTTGTTCGGTAAGTTACCGTTAAGTCACCGGTAAGTTACCGGAAAGTTACCGGAGATAAGCGGTAAATGTCAAATAACTTAACACTGATTTTTACTTGCTTTTTCGAATCTAAACTTAAGGTAACCAGAACATTACAATAATCTATCAAGAACCGTAAAAAAGTACTCCAAGTTGTAAAAACAGGTCTTTTCCCGGTAAAACGCTTGTAACACACTATTTATCACAAAGTTACAAGTAATAAAAGATGTTAATTTAAACGATTAAAAACAGGATTTTTCCCCTTAAACGCACAGGATTATTGTAAAGTGAACCCGAAAACAACATGTGCATCCTGCGCGGCAGGGTTCAATACCACCCGGCTAAAAACAGGCAAGGAAAACCTCTTTGAAATCCGAATCTCTTTCGCGGCGGATAACGCGATATTACACACATCAAAACCTCCGGTTCCATACATATTCCGACTCTCGTAAGGAGTAAAACCCAGTGTTGCCGTCAGGTTGATCTGCCGAACCGTGAACGGGTAATTCAATTCCACGTAAGAAGAATAATTCTGTTTCCCGTCCCGGGCATCCTTATCAGCTCCCCAAAACATCGTGTTCCAAGCCACAGACAAGGGAAACCTCTCGGAAATTGTCCACGAAATCCCGGCCTCCAGACGATGTTTCGTGTCATGATTGTCCAAATTAAAATATTTGGCAGAAGAATTATCCTCTTTTTCCCAGAACTTGTCACCTTCCCACCAGTAGTCGGCAACAGACACGGATACACGTCCGAAACGGTAGGTAGCCGTAATATCAATTTCCTTGTGTAAATCGCTGATCTCTTTCGATCCCCAAACCGTAAGCGAGAAGTTACCCGCACTCATTCCCAGAGTTGGTTGGATACTGGCTCCGGCATTGTAAGCTCCACGCCATATGTAAGAACTCACCACGTCGGCACTCACTTTAAAATTCACCTTGTCGGCATCATGATTCTCACTCGTTACCTTCTTTTCAACTTTCTTCTCCGCGGGAACATTCTCTTGTCCACACACATTTAAAGCAAGGAGCAAAGCCCCTGCCATCATCATTGTTTTCTTTACTAATTGCATATTAAAACTTATTTAATTAAAGGGTAATAACATCCCTTGCGGTCACCCGACCGTTTCTTCCATTTTTAAGAAATCGGGGGATGGACGCATCCCCCGATGCAAAATAAACACCTAACTAAATCAAACTAATCGGCTTTCTCGTCCAAGGCCATATTTAGTTTTAGAACATTCACTTTCGACGGACCGAACATCCCCAACAAGGGGCCTTGTTTCACCTTTTCAACAATCGCTTTCACCGCCTCTTCCGACATTCCCCGAGCCTCGGCAACCCGTTTCACCTGCACGTAGGCCGAAGTCACGGAAATATCCGGGTCCAAACCGCTGCCGCTGGCCGTCACGATGTCGGCAGGCACTTCCTCCCGTTTCAGGTAGGGATGTTTCACGAGAAAGGTATCGATACGACTCTCCACCTCTTTCAGATACTCCGGGTTCGTCGTTGCCTTATTACTTCCGGCCGAACTGGTTGCATCGTACCCGTCACCGGCACAGGAAGGCCGTCCCCAGAAATAAATATCCTTCGTGAAATTCTGTCCCACGTTAGCACCCCCGACCACTTTTTCGCCAAGCACTGCCACCTCGGCGTTTCCACCGTTCGGTCCTGCCACCTTGGCAAACAACCAAAGGACAAGTATGTAGAAAACACTAAAAAAGACACAAAATACAAGGGTCAATCTGAATGATTTCAATAAATTCGATTTCATGATTATCTTCATTTACAAGTTTCCATTTTATAATAACCAACCGATTAATAGATCGATCAACTTAATCCCGATAAACGGGGCAATAATTCCTCCCAACCCGTAGATCAGCATATTCCGACGTAACAAGGCTGAGGCTCCGATCGGTTTGTAAGCCACCCCCTTCAACGCCAACGGAATCAGTAACGGGATGATAACAGCGTTAAAGATCACCGCAGAAAGAATCGCGCTTTCGGGGCTATGTAATCCCATGATATTCAACACGCCCAGCGAGGGAATTGTTGCCATGAACAAGGCAGGAACGATAGCGAAATACTTGGCGACATCGTTCGCTATACTGAACGTGGTCAACGTACCCCGTGTCATCAATAGCTGCTTCCCGATTTCTACTATTTCGATTAACTTCGTCGGGTCATTGTCCAAATCGACCATATTTCCCGCCTCTTTCGCTGCCTGTGTTCCACTGTTCATGGCAACCCCCACGTCAGCCTGTGCCAAGGCCGGGGCATCATTCGTTCCGTCTCCCATCATGGCAACCAATTTCCCCTCTTGCTGTTCCTTCCGGATGTACTCCATCTTGTCTTCCGGTTTTGCCTCGGCAATAAAATCATCCACCCCGGCTTTCTGAGCAATATACTTTGCAGTCAACGGGTTATCCCCTGTCACCATCACCGTTTTCACACCCATTTTACGCAACCGCTCGAAACGTTCCCGGATACCCGGCTTTATAATATCCTGTAACTCGATAACTCCCAGAATCTTCTCGTTCTCGCAAACCACCAGTGGTGTTCCCCCGTTACCGGAAATCGCACGGATCCTTTGTTCCGTTTCCAGCGGAAATTCGTTCCCGGCTCTCTCCGCGATCGCGCGAATGGAATCGAAAGCCCCTTTCCGAATCCGGGTACCGTCTGCCAAGTCCACCCCGGAACAACGGGTTTCGGCAGTAAACTTGATCATCCGAGTCACGGCCGTGTCAATATCCCTCATCCGGAGATGACTCTCCCGCCCTAGTTCCACGATAGACTTTCCTTCCGGTGTCTCGTCGGAAAGCGAAGACAACATACAGGCTCTCACGAAATGCTGTTCATCCACCCCGGCAGAAGGATAAAAACGAGTGGCCTTCCGGTTACCGATCGTGATCGTACCTGTTTTATCCAACAACAACGTATCTACATCACCCGCCGTTTCGACTGCCTTACCCGATTTTGTAATCACGTTGGCACGTAACGCCCGGTCCATCCCGGCGATACCGATCGCTGAAAGCAATCCCCCGATTGTCGTCGGGATCAAGCACACGAACAGAGATATAAAAGCTGCCACCGTGATATTGGTTCCCACGTAATCACCAAAAGGTTTCAGCGTCGCGCAGACAATCACGAACACCAGCGTGAACCCGGCCAACAGGATGGTCAGCGCGATCTCGTTCGGGGTCTTCTGGCGAGATGCACCTTCCACCAGAGCGATCATCTTATCCAAAAAGCTCTCTCCCGGCTGGGTCGTCACCTGTACACGGATCTTATCGGAAAGGACCTTAGTTCCCCCGGTCACGGAACTCTTGTCCCCTCCCGCCTCGCGGATCACCGGGGCGCTCTCACCCGTGATGGCACTCTCGTCAATAGAGGCTAATCCCTCGATAATTTCCCCGTCGGAAGGAATCACGTCCCCGGCCTCACACTCGAAGACATCCCCTTTCTTCAATTGGGAGCTACTGATCACCTGTACTTTACCGTTCACGATCATCTTCGCCGGAGTCTCCTCTCTCGTTTTTCGTAAACTATCAGCCTGTGCCTTCCCTCTCGCTTCGGCGATAGCCTCGGCGAAATTGGCAAACAACAAGGTGATAAATAATATAATGGAAACCGCCACGTTATAACCGAATGACCCTTGATCCGTGATCCCGGCAAAAAGAAAATACAACGTGGCAACAATCATCAACACCGTACAAATCTCCACCGTGAACATCACGGGATTCTTTACCATCAGTCGCGGGTTTAACTTCACGAACGACTGCTTCAAGCTCTCCAGCACCAATTCCCGCGGGAAAAGTGAAGTTGATTTATTGGATTTCATATTCATACACGATTTATAATTCAAATTCTAAAATGATAAATAATCAGCGATAGGCCCTAACGTCAATGCCGGGAAGAACGACAAGGCTGCCACGATAAAGATTACGAGGAAAGTCATGACGGCAAAAGTCGTCGTGTCCGTCTTTAGCGTACCCGCGCTCTCCGGGATAAACTTCTTACTTGCCAGCAACCCGGCAATGGCCACCTGACCGACAATCGGGAGGTAACGTCCCATGATCAGCACGATACCGCACGTGTAGTTCCAAAAATAGGTGTTATCGCTCAATCCCTCGAAACCGGAACCGTTATTGGCAGCCGAAGAGGTGTACTCGTATAGCATCTCGCTTAAACCGTGGAACGAAGGGTTATTCAGCCAAGCTCCCGCCAGTTCGGGATTGTGAGCCGCCAAAAAACTAGCTATCGCCGTGAACAACAAGATAAAGAACGGGTGAGCCAATGCCACGATCATGGCGATCTTCATCTCTCTCGCCTCCACCTTCTTCCCTAGGAACTCCGGGGTACGCCCGACCATCAATCCACTGATAAACACGGCTATGATGATAAACACGTAGTAATTCATGAATCCCACTCCGACACCGCCGAACCAACAGTTTATCATCATGTTCAACATCGTGAACATTCCCGTGATAGGAGTCAGGCTATCGTGCATACCGTTCACGGAACCATTGGATGTTACCGTAGTCACCTGACTCCACAGGGCCGTACCCGCGGAACCGATACGAATTTCTTTACCTTCCATGCTTCCCAGCTCTTGGGCTATTCCCAGCTCGTTGATCTGCTCACTGCCTCGCATTTCAAAATAATGAGCGGCAAAAACACCCACAAGGAAGGCAAATAACATCACTCCGAAGATCGTGTATGCTAACTTTTTGCGTTTCAAGTAGAATCCTAGCGCAAACACCATCGCCATCGGGATAATTAATATCGACCAACATTCCGTCATGTTCGTCAGGAAAGTCGGATTCTCCAAAGGATGGGAAGAATTCACCCCGAAATAACCACCGCCATTCGTTCCTAACTGCTTGATCGGCACGATGGCAGCCGTCGGTCCCTGTGAAATCATCTGGGTCTGTCCCTCCAACGTGGTCACTTCCATTTTCCCGTCAAAGCCCATCGGAACACCTTCTATGATCAAGATAAAACCAACAACCAAAGCTAACGGTAACAAGATTCGGGTACAACTCTTCACGAGCAACGCCCAGAAGTTACCGAAATCCCGTGTCGTTTTGGCAGCCATCGCCCGGAATATCCCGGCCAACGCAGCCATACCCGTGGCGGCAGTGATAAACTGAAACAACATGATCACGAACAACTGGGTGAAATAAGTCAATCCCGATTCACCGCTATAATGCTGCAAATTACAGTTTACCATGAAACTGATACAGGTGTTGAACGCCTGATCGGGTGTTTGTCCCACATTCCCATCCGGGTTCAACGGCAGATGCCCTTGGAAAACCAGAAGGAACATTCCCCAGAAGAACCAAAACAGGTTGATCGTCAACAATGCCACCAAGAATTTCTTCCAGTTCATTGACTCTTCCGGGTTTATACCGCTTAATTTAAACATCCATCTCTCCACGGGAGCCATAAAATCCGTCCATACACGCTCCCCTTTGTACACTTTTGCAATGTAACGTCCCAACGGGTAAGCCAGTACCACCAACAGGACGACTTGCAATACACTACCTAGAATCTCTGTATTCATTTTTTACTTTATCTAAAATTTCTCGGGCCGAACCAGTACATACATCATGTACCCGAACATCACCACACTAAAAATAAATAATACCGTAAACATCTTTTCCTCCTTTAAATCTTCTCAAACCAATCAATACACTTAAAGAAAAACCAGTAACAGACGACGCCTGTCAGACACAAGAAAATAAATGATAATACCTGTTCCATAATTTCATATATTAATTCAATAATCTTTGCCCTTGTGATACCAATGGTATGCCACATGAAGGAACAATTATTATAACCATCTATGAAACAAGAATATAAACATCCTTATAGGAAAGAATAAAAGACAAGAAACCCTACCAAAATGAAAAGGTCATCCTTTCATTTCGGTATAGCAAAACGGAAAACAAACGAACGATGCTTGTTATTTGTCTCCCAACCCGTATTCCTCGATTTTACGGTACAAAGTAGTTAACCCGATACGCATCAACCGGGCAGCCTCCGTCTTGTTGCCCCCCGTGTGTTGAAGAACCCTCCGGATATGATTCTTCTCGATATTCGCCATGTCAAAATCGGAAAATCCACCCGTTTCTCCCGCGGCCGGGACCGGACGTCGCAATTCAAGCGGCAGATCATCCACCGTCAACTGCCCCTCTCCCGCGATCACGATACTCCGTTCCACCACGTTACGCAATTCCCGGACATTTCCATGCCAGCCGTAACGTTTCAAACATTCCATGTAATCCGGATGAATCTCCAATCCCTTCTTCTTCATCTTCGCCCCGAAATATTGCACGAAAGCCCGCGTGTACACTTCTATATCCTCCACCCGTTCCCGCAATGGCGGTAACGGAATACAGAACACGGAAAGCCGGTAATATAAATCCTCCCGGAAATGCCCGTTTTCGATCTCTTTTGTCAAATCCCGGTTCGTGGCAGCGATCACCCGCACGTCCACCTTCGTGGGTTTCGTATCTCCTATTTTAATAAATTCACCAGCCTCCAGAATACGCAGCAACTTCGCCTGCAAATCAAACGCCATTTCCCCGATCTCATCCAAGAATATGGTGCCGTGATTCGCCTCTTCAAACAATCCTTTTTTGTCCTTCAAAGCGCCCGTGAAAGAACCCGCTTTATGTCCAAACATCTCGCTCTCCAGCAATTCCTTGCTGAAAGCCGCACAATTCACCGCCACGAAAGACTTCTTGGCCCGTTCGCTATTCCGGTGAATCGCCTGTGCGAACACCTCTTTCCCCGTTCCGGTTTCCCCCGTTAATAGCACGGGAACATCAGTCACGGAAACCTTCTTTGCCAGCGCAATAGCCTCCCGAATTGCCATTGAACTCCCCAGAATCGTGTCAAACGAGTATTCCCGATCTACCAGAATCTCCGCCTGACTCTCCTGCTTGGCTTTTGCCACCTGATCCATAGCCCGACTGATCAACGGGATAATCCGGTTATTATCATCCCCTTTCGTGAGATAATCAAATGCCCCGTTCTTGATCGCCTGCACCCCGTCGGGTATATTCCCGTGGGCCGTCAGCATGATCACCTCCACCAGCGGCTTTACCCGCTTGATCTCCGCAATCAACTCCACCCCGTTCCCGTCCGGCAAACGCACGTCACACAACACCACGTCCGGATCGTGCAAAGCCAATTGCTTTAACCCGTTCTTGCAGGAATCCGCCTGGAAGACCTCGTACCCCTCCAGCCCTATGATCCGGGATAATAATCCCCTTAATTGATCTTCATCGTCCATAATGAGTACTTTATTCATAAAAAGCCAATATGGGTACCAAGATACAATCATTTTATTACATTAAAAAGAACACGGGTTTCCAAAAACGACTTTTGCCTAAAAACCAATAGATAACATTCGCCTATTCGTAGATAAAAAATTAGGAACTTATATACGAATTTGCAGTAAACCAACTCCCTCCCGGCTTCGCCGTACTCCCTCTATAAACAGAGGGAGAGTTGAAATACTCCCTGTCTTCGGGAAGAGTCTCCAGCTCCTCCTCTGTTTATAGAGGAGGTGGCACGAAGTGACGGAGGAGTTCTTTGAGGATAAAATACCTTTTGACGCACCCTCCTTAATCTAAAATCCCTAAATCTAAAATTAACAAGGGTTTTATATCCCCTTTCTCAGGGTTATCCATCCTTGTTACCTGATGGTTGAGTGATTGTTAGGCGGCAATTAGGCGCCATCGCCCGATACTCGCCCGCTTATCGCCCGATCATAGCCGCCATTTTAACAGATGATAATTAAAAATAACACGAACGAATATCCTGTCAAGTAAACCAACAACGAGACAACTTACTCTCAAAAATAAAATTACGAGCCATTATATCCCCAAGAAAAGCCGGGATTTAGGAATACATCGCCTATTCCGTTACCATATCATAGACACCCGACCATGAAAATCCCCAATAAGCGCCAGTTTCATCACGCCATTCATCAATACCAAGAGGGATATAAGTGGCTATCCCGCTAAATTTTTCCTCCGGTATCTCCGTGTAATAAAATGGATTCGTTACATTTTTATAGATCACGACCTGATTATCCAAAAAATCACGATATTCCTTGTAAAGTCCTTCTCTCCCCTCGGTCATATACTTCATATACTCTCCCAAATCAAAAAACCTGTCATACTTGAAGTATTCCACCATAGGATAGCAATAAACGGCATTCTTGTCTATCGTGGCTACATTCTCTTTCTTCCCTTGCAAAACCTCACGAGTAAGATCAAATAAATGCTCCATCCCGTCCATCTTTATCAAGGCAATCGTACCAAACCGATTAGCGGCATTATACGTGTTATAATAATCCCAAAACTCATCACACACTTTCACCAAATCCTTCTCCAAATCCGTACCCTTCCCCCAGAAATAAGGCATCACCCGGGTATAAGGGAAACCCGGTGCCGGAAGTTCAGCCGGGGAGGCAATCACGTATTTTGCCTTGTCCCGCAAATCATAAAGCACTTCAATAGAAGACATCAGACAAGCATCGAACAGGATAAACTCCAGATTCTCCTTGTTGAAAGGAATTGCCTTTGCCATATCCCGCGTGTCCATCTCGTTCGGTCCGGTATAATCCGTACCGAAACTCCGGGTCAGCACGGGTTCGGCATATAACATCCGACTACTCCGACCAAATCCCCCTGAAGGAATCCACCCTGAAGCATGTGAACCAAGAATTAAACCATACGAATCTGACGGGTACAAATCTTGCATCTCATTCAATATCTTTTTCAGCACTTCCGGGTCCGCGGAATCCATCTCCTCATACGTTTTTAGCACTTGTTTCTCCACCTCTTTTCCGTTAAATCGGAACGTGTAAAGCTCCGGTGCGGCATTGGGAGCATCAAAATAAATCACAATATTCGCATTATAACTCTTCTTCCAAGCGGACATCATGGAACTGATATTCTTCTGCATATGCCCCGAAAGATTATTATCTCCCGCCAAATAAACCATCAACGTCCTTGTCTTCTGTGGCTCCACGTCATTTTTCTCGCAGGACACGAGGAAAAAGAAAAGAATCACACCGATATATTGAATAATTCGCATAACTTCCTTGCAATAATTACATAAATTTGTGCAAGATAGTAAAAATCACTGATATATTCCCATTTTATCAAGCCTT
>ENA-UEQW01002480-UEQW01002480.1-human-gut-metagenome-genome-assembly--contig:-NODE-2480-length-13894-cov-10.569009_pt1 | contig 13894 bp, 3 predicted proteins | sample MGYA00242947_ERZ507947 | MGnify/ENA primary metagenome ERZ507947 (study PRJEB26167, sample SAMN06115421) | human gut metagenome | host: Homo sapiens | place: China:Guizhou | collected 2015-03-17... | reverse complement strand
CACGCCCGAGACGGTGCCTTTCGTCTCCCACGCGTCGCCCATATGTACGGTCTGTGTATTCGCCGTGTCGGACGAAGTTTTGAGCGTTTTTGTTATCAGCTCGCCCACCCCGCTCTGCGGCAGGGATGAGAGATCCGCAGAAAAAGTCAGATTGCCGTAGCTGAATGTGCAGGTCGAGCCGCTGAGCTTCACTTTCAGGCCGCGAACGGTTGCCGGGGATGTGAACTCAAGCTGAGCTTCGGTGAGCGAAGTCTGATCGTACTTTGCCTCATACTCGCGCTCGCCGTTTATGATATACAAATCGGCTGTGAACGCAGTCGGGATATCCGGCGGCTGATCTTTGCTGTTTTTCAAAGGTGCGTTTTTGCATCCGAAGAGAGACAAAACAAGCAGCAAGCTTAAGATAAACGGAAAAATTCGTTTCAAGCTATCACTCCAATTGCCCGTTACCTCTCCATAGTTCGCAGCACACGCGGCAGAGCGGCTATGCAGTCGGAGGCGAGCATCGACGAGAGCGACAGTTCGCGCGCCGCTGCGTCTCCGGCGGCACCGTGGATATATGCGCCGAGCACCGCCGCGTCAAACGGATACACGCCCTGAGCGAGGAGCGCGAGAATGATGCCCGAGAGCATATCTCCGCTGCCGCCCTTTGCCATACCCTGATTGCCGGTGACGTTGATATATGCGTCACGCCTGCCCGCGCCGGCTATTACCGTGCTCGCGCCCTTGAGCAGGAGCACAACGCCGTACTCATCGGCGAAGCGGCGGGCGACATTCACCCGGTCGCGCTCGATATCGGCGATACTCATGCCGGTAAGGCGGGACATCTCGCCGGGGTGCGGAGTGAGGATAACGGGAGCTTTGATATTTTTCAGTATATCTATATTTGCGGCGAGCGCATTTATGCCGTCGGCATCTATAATCATGGGCTTTGTGCAGTTCTGCACGAGCGCCGGAAGGTCTTTAATATAGTGCTTCTCAGAGCCGATCTGCTCTGCCAGCGGCACATCCAGCAGCGCGGGTATCGCGCCGGACGAGAAAGTTCCCGCCTCGTTTGACGGCAGGGGCAGAAGCAATGATTCCGTGAGCTTCGGGGCTATCGCGTTATAGGCGGCATCGGGAAACGCGGCAGTTACAAGACCCGCTCCGCATCTAAGCGCCGACGAGGCGGCAAGCACCGCCGCACCCTGCATATTGCGGCTGCCGCAGATACTCAGAGCGCGCCCGAATGTGCCTTTATTCGCCATAAGGTCACGGCGCGGGAATATCTTTTTCGCCTGGGCGGGAGTCAGCACGGCGAGGGTATCGTCCTCAATGCCGTCGATTATATCGTCATCGATGCCTATTGCGACGGTTATTATTTCGCCGCAGAGCACGCGCGCGGGTTTTAATATGTGGACGGGCTTCATGCACGACACGGCTATTGTGATATCCGCTTTTATGTAGCTGCCCGGCACATCGCCGTTGTTGCTTTCGAGTCCGCTCGGGACATCGATTGAAACGACTTTTGCGGGCGAAGCGTTGACAGCCTCAAAGACCGCTCTCACCCGCTCGTCCTCTCTGTATTTATAGCCCGTGCCGAACACGGCATCGACTATCACGGCAGCAGATTCGATTGAATTTTTAGCGTTTTCCTCTCCCCAGAAGAACTCCGGAACGAGCCCTGTTTCGACAGCCTTTTCGCGCATGAGTATCGAGTCCTCGGCGGTAGGCTCGCCGAACGCCTCGACAACGGCAACATTGAAGCCTGCGAGGGCGAGCTTGCGGGCGATAACAAAGCCGTCGCCGCCGTTCTTGCCCTTTCCGCAGAGGACGCACATAAGCCCGCGCGACTGCTCAAGAGATGCAAATCGCTCTCTTACAGCACGCGCGCACGCGCTGCCGGCGTTTTCCATCAGGCGGGTGAAGCTCATTCCCCTGTTGACCTGTGCCTGTTCGGCAGAGAACATCTGCGGATTCTGATTGAAACGATGGGTGCGTCTGCGGCTTGCTTTGCGATATTCTTTCCGACTTTTGAACTTCGGCAGCAGATATATTTTGAGGTGTTCGGAAAAGAGTTGCCCTTGCAGGAAAACAGACAAAGGAGGTGGAAGAAAAATTGAGCGACATCAGAAGAAATGCCGACAGAAATCGTGCGATTCAAGCGATGATGACGGACGGTGAACAACTGAAAACGTTTTATCGTTTCGTTGCGAACAATCCGCACATCGCATTGCACGATGCCTGTCAGATCGTAATCGAGCGACCGAACGCGAGCGTATGCTTTTCTTTTGAAGAGTGGAACGCGCAGGGGCGAAGAGTTACAAAAGGCAGAAAAGGCATTCCGTATTACGACAGCGACGGGAACAAATACTTCGTATTCGACGTTGCCGATACGCACGGCGAGAATCGTTACAGGCGCATAACGCAACCTGTAAAAAAGATTTTGGACGGGCTTGACTTACTTAACGGCACGGAAATTGCGGACAGCAACCGCGGCGATTATCGCATTATGCTTTCGGGAGTTGTAACTTATCTCGGACAGAACGATTTTCTTACCGAAAACGACGAGATAAGGAACAGACTCATTGCAGAAGGCGTGGCGTATTCGTTGTATTCGACAACGGGTTTTCCGAAAGAAAGGGGAATCACGCTGAAAGGCTATCACTACGGTTTACAGGATAACGCGGATCTGTTTCGTGAAGTGCAGAAAGCGGTGGAAGTCTTACAACAGGACATAAACGACGCGATTTACAACAAACAAAACGAAGTACCCGTTATCGACGACATTGACGAAGAATACGTTTCGGACGAGCCTGTAATTCCGAAAGCGGACGAAAAGCCCGTAGCTCAGGAAGAAAAGTCGAGCGTATCGTCTTTTTATGCGAAGTATTCAGAGTTGCAAAAAGCGAACCCCGACAGCATTGTCGTATATCGTTTGGGCGATTTTTACGAAGTAATGGGTGAAAAGGCTGAACAAGCCGCGACCATTCTCGATTTAACGCTCACGGGACGGGATGTAGGTTTAGACGAAAGGATTCCTATGTGCGGTTTTCCGTATCACGTTGCGGACAGATATTTGGGAAAACTTACGGAATCGGTTAGCGTTGTCGTGGTTGATCCGGACGCAGAGCCTTTCAAGATTCTTTCGCGCGCCGAAGCAAGGAAAACGCCCGAACTTGAAGAATTATCGCCCGAAGAAAGCGAAGAGCTTGACAGTATTTTTTCCGAACAGGAAGAAACGGAAGGACAACCCGATTATGTAGGCGAGATAGACACGCGTTTCCCGATTGACGACGATTACGGAGATGAGGACGAGCCGACCGACGAAGAAATCGAAGAAGCGTTTGAAGCCGCAGAAGCCGAGGAATCGGACGAAGAAACGGAAGATTACGATTACGAAGAAGATAAAAAGCAGACCAAAGAAACGAAACCCGAAAACAGGGGGAAACCGATTTGGGAACGCAGAAATCGACCGAGTATGCAAAGGTCGCTGTTCGACGCGTTTGAGGAAAAAACGCCCGAAGAAAAACTCAAAGAGTGGGGCTTGAAACGCGGGAGCGGCTTTGAATACGGGAAATACCGCATTTACGAGAAGTATCAGGAGAACCCGACCGACAAAGAATTTGCCGATTTTTTAAGGAGAGAATACGGCACGGGCGGTGGCGGTTACGATGACGAGATATGGACTGACGGCAAGGGAATGAAGCTTCGCCATCGGGACAGAGAAAACCCCGAAAACGAAGTCGGAATGATTTTGAAGTGGGAACAGGTTGCTTACGGTATTGCAGACCTTATCGACGAAGATAAATACTTCGACGACAAAGAAAGCGAAGAATACATAGCGTTTTTGTCCGAGCGTCGCGGCACGGACGAAAACAGAGTAAAAGCAATCGCCCGACACATCGCAGAGGACGGAGTAAAGCGAAACGAGAACGGAGAGAGAACGACCTTCCTTTCTTGGCGGTATGCGGACTATAAGTTTTGTAAGGATCACGCGGCAGAAATCGAGAAAGCATTGAAAGCCTGCCCGGAAGTGGCTACGGCGAAAATCGACGGGGATAAAGTCGAAATAACCGTCAAGGAAGCGTATCGCAGGTATTCGGAGCAACCGTCTGAAAAACCTATCCGAGATTTAGACTCGCAAGAAGATGAAGAGTGGGAGAACCGTATCGAAAGCGGCGAAATAACGCCGATAGAGCCTACCGACGAACCCACAAAAGAAAGCAATACAGACCTGACGAAAATCGGGTTTGAGCAAAGCGAACTCGGCGGCGCGAAACAGCGTTTCAAAAACAACATTGAAGCCATAAAGTTAGTCAATAGGTTGATTAACACGCAAAAAGAAGCAACCGCTGACGAGAAAAAAGTGCTTGCAAAATACGTCGGTTGGGGCGGCTTGGCGCAAGCGTTCGATGAACATAATGTCGCTTGGAAAAGCGAATATGAGGAACTGAAAGACGTTCTAAGTGTAGAAGAATACGCGGCGGCAAAAGGTAGCGTTCTGAACGCTCACTACACAAGTAAAACCGTCATCGACGGTATTTATAAAGCACTCACTCGTTTCGGCGTAAAAGGCAATAACCGCATTTTAGAGCCGGCAATGGGAACGGGCAATTTCTTCGGCTTTATGCCGCAAGAGATAGCGGACGGCGCAAAACTTTACGGCGTAGAACTCGATAGGGTTACGGGTAAAATCGCAACGAAACTGTATCCGCAGGCGAAAATTCAGATTAAAGGCTTTGAAGAAACAGCGTTTCAGGACAATTCGTTCGACCTTATGGTTACAAACGTTCCGTTCGGCGGTTACACGGTATTCGATCCCGACTACAACAAGTATAACTTCTATATCCACGATTACTTTATCGCCAAAGGTATCGACAAAATAAAGCCGAACGGGTTGATGGCGGTTATCACAAGCAAAGGCACGATGGATAAGCAAAATCCGTCTATCCGTAAGTATATCGCGGACAGAGCCGAACTTGTGGGCGCGGTAAGACTACCGAATACGGCGTTCAAGCAGACGGCGAATACGGAAGTTGTAACGGATATTTTGTTTTTTCGTAAGCGGGAAGAGAAAATAAACGCAACTATCGAAAATACTGAATGGCTTGCGACGGGTAAGACCGAAGAAGGGTACGAAATAAACAACTATTATATCGCTCACCCTGAAATGATACTCGGTACGCTTGCCAAAGAAACGGGGCTTTACGGTGCGGAAGATATAACCGTAAAACCCGACGGCAGAGATTTATCGGAAGCAATAAACACGGCTATAAGCCGATTACCGCAGGATTTCTACGTTAATCCCGAATATGCGGAAGAAACGAAAAGCAGAGAAGAAGTCGAGGTTGATTACGACGTCAAGCCGATGAACCTTAAAGCGGTAAACGGCAAGCTGTATATGCGCGTGGGAGATAGTATGGTGGAACAACCCGTGCCGACGTTCCCGAAAGACGCATATCAGAGAATCGTGGAAATGATTGCTATCCGAAAGCAACTGCGTAAGGTTTTGGATTTGCAAGTCGAGGGCTGTTCGGACGACGTTTTAACCCGTGAGCAATGGCAACTCGGCGCAAGATACGATATGTTCGTCAAGCGTTTCGGGCATATCAACAGCAAGAACAATCTGCGACTTTTTAAGCCCGACGGCGACAGCGCGTTACTTTTTGCTTGTGAGAACGTTTCTGATGATGAAGAAACGGTAACGAAAGCCGACGTGTTCACGAAACGAACCATAAGACCGTACACGGCGGTAACAAGCACCGACGATTGCTTCGAGGCGTTGCAGATAAGCAAAAACGAGCGTGGCTCAGTAGATATTTCGTATATCGAAGAACTCACAAAGAAAGATTACGACACCGTGCTTGCCGAACTCGGAAACGCAGTATTTCGTAATCCCGTGGCGGTCAACCCGGAAGATAAATATTCGGGCTTTGAAACGGCGGAAGAGTATCTTTCGGGCAGAGTGGTAGATAAACTGCAAACCGCCGAAAGAATGAAACAAAGTAACCCCGATTTAATCGACTACGACAAGAATATTTCGGCTTTACGGGAAGTGCAACCTTCGCCTGTTAAGGCTTCGGAGATAGCAGTCAGAGTCGGAACGAGTTGGATTGACAAAGAACTGTATAAAGAGTTCTTCTGTGAACTTATCGGTATGCCGTACTACTACCGCGACGGTGTAGAACTTTACTACAACAAACACGACGGAAGCTGGCGTATCGACAGAACAAGATATGCGCGTGGTTATGATTCTATAAACGTAGATAAAGTTTTCGGAACAAACCGAGCGAACGCATACCGACTGTTTGAGGATTGTCTGAATCAACGTTCTACACAGATTTACGATACGGTTTTGGACGCGGACGGCAGAGAAAAACGAGTGCTGAACAATTCCGAAACTGTGGCGGCAAGGGAAAAGCAGAATAAAATCGTGGAAGCGTTCAAGGATTGGATATTCAAAGATCCGCAAAGGCGAGATGAACTCGAAACAATCTACAACAGACTGTTCAATCAGATTCGTTTGCCGAAGTACGACGGAAGTTATCTTCGTTTTCCCGAAATGAACCCTGCAATCGAACTTCGACCGCACCAAAAGGACGCGGTACACCGAATTATTACAAGCGGAAATACGCTTTTGCACCACATTGTAGGAAGCGGAAAAACATTTACGATATGCGCGGCGGCGATGAAACTCCGTCAGTACGGTTTGGCGAAAAAGCCGATGATTGCCGTGCCGAATCACTTGGTACAGCAATGGGCTAATTCGTTCAGAGAACTTTATCCGACGGCAAAACTCCTGATAGCAACAAAAGACGATTTGGACAAAGAGCATAGAGAGCAGTTCGTATCGAAAGTTGCGATGGGCGATTGGGATTCCGTTATCATAGCGCAGTCGAGTTTTGCGAAAATCAACATTTCGCCCGAACGACAGATAGCGAAGATACAGGAAGAAATAGCCGCAATCGAGCGCAGTATCGAAATGCAATGGGAGGACAGCAACTCGCCGTCCGGTTCTGTAAAGAACTTGGAGCGTATCAAGAAAGGCAGAGAAGCTCAACTCAAAAAATTGCTTGACGAGTCGAAAAAAGATAACGTGCTTATCTTTGAAAAACTCGGCGTAGATTATCTTTTCGTGGACGAAGCGGACGCATATAAAAACCTGTTTCTTTACACGAAAATGAACAACGTTGCGGGAATTTCAAACGCGGCGAGCGCAAGAGCGAGCGACTTGCAGTTGAAGATTGAGTACATCAACGAACTGCACGGCGGGGATAAAGGTGTTGTGTTTGCAACGGGTACGCCTATTTCCAATAGTATGACGGAAATGTACACAATGCAGACGTACTTGCAAAAACGAACGCTTGAAAAACTCGGTATCGACTACTTCGACGCGTGGGCGGCAGACTTTGGAGAAACGGTAACGGCTTTGGAACTTGCACCGTCCGGTAAAGGGTATAGAGCGAGAACGAGATTTGCAAAGTTTACGAATCTGCCCGAACTTTTAACGCTGTATCACTCGTTCGCGGACGTAAAGACGGATGTAAAACTTGACGTGCCGGAAGTGGAGCGAAAGGTAATTACATTAAAGCCGAGCGATACAGTCATTGACTTAACCGAAGAAATAGCAAAAAGGGCAGACGCGATTTACGCGGGTGGCGTTGATCCGCATATCGACAATATGCTCAAAGTTACGGGCGACGGCAAGAAACTCGCGCTCGATCCGAGGTGTATAGATCCGTTGCTTTCCGACGAAAGCGGAAGCAAACTGAATTATTGCGCCGACAACGTTTGCGAAGAATGGAAAAACTCGGCGGACATTAAGGGAACGCAACTTGTGTTCTGCGATTTGTCTACGCCGAAGAAACCGTATTCGGAATATGTTTACGGCAAGGATTTCGACGCATATAACGACCTGAAACATAAACTCGTCGAGCGTGGCATTCCCGAAAACGAGATCGCTTTTATCCACGACGCAAATACGGATAAGGCAAAACAGGATCTTTTCAACGCAATCAACGCGGGAACGGTGCGCGTGCTTATAGGTAGTACGGAAAAATGCGGTGCGGGAACAAACGTGCAGGAACGGCTCGTTGCGATACATCATTTGGACGCGCCGTATCGTCCGCGCGACCTGATTCAAAGAGATGGGCGCGGTATTCGGCAGGGAAATAGGAACAAGATTATTCGTATTTACACCTATGCGGAAGAGAGAACGTTTGATAGTTATTCGTATCAGATACTTGAAACCAAACAGCGATTTATTTCACAGGTTGAAAAAGGCGATATGACGGTGCGCGAAGCCGATGACATCGACGAAGCAACGCTGTCTTATGCGGAAATCAAAGCAATCACGTCAGCCAACCCGAAAATCAAACGAAAAATGGAACTCGATATGGAAATGGCTCGGCTTCGTGATTTGGAGAGCCGTTACAAAAAGGAACTGTTTGCTTTACAGGACAAGGTGCGAAAAGAATTTCCCGAACAGATTCAACGTCAGGAACTTTATCTTGAAAGGGTAAGGAAAGACGTCGAACTCGTAAAGGAAAAGTACAACCCCGAACGCTTTGAAATAAGCGTAAACGGAACGGTGTATTCGGACAGCGTAGAGGACGGAAAGAAAAACGGCGGACTTGCCCTTATGGACGCGCTGTTCCATAACAAAACGGGAACGGCGGTAGCCGAATATTGCGGTTTCAAAATCTCGTTGAATCCTATCGAGCTTCTATCAAACGAACGTAGCATTACGCTTTCGGGCGCGGGACAGTACAAAATGGATATAGGCGAGAGCGCAAGCGGAAACCTTACCCGTTTGGAAAATTTCATAAAGGAATTTGCCGCCCGCGAAGAACGTGCGGTAAAGCGTTTGGAATCCACAAAAGCAGACTTTGAAGTGGCGAAAGAACAAGTTAAAGTACCGTTCGAGCATAAAGACAAGATTATGGAGCTGAACACGGAACTTTCCGAACTCAATGCCGAACTTGACCTTAATAAGCGCGAAGAAGTGGTTATTGACGACGAGGAAAACGGAGAAGAACCCGTTACTGCCGAAACGGAAGATAACTATATGGCGTTACCGCCGAAACGAACCGAAGCAAAAACAAGGACGAATAAGAAAAAAACTATGTTGACAGAAAATTTATATAAAACTTACAAACAAATAGAAACACAGAATCCCGGCGCGATGGTGTTTGCTGTAAAGAACGGGGATTACACTTGTTTCGACGATACGACCGAAGAACTCACGGCGTTGTCGAGTTTATCTCCTTCGTATTTCAAAGTGGGCGAAAAGGAAGTAAAAACTCTGACGATAGACGAAACGCTGTTCAAGGAATTTGCGAGCGCATTTGTAAGCGCAGACTTAAAAATCGCATTGTTTGACGAACCCGAAGAAGAAAAAACGTTTATCGACGAGAGCGACAAGGTTGCCGCAATGCAGGTTGATATACTTCCCGATTACACCGTATCCGAGGAGCAAATGCACGAGTACGGTTACACTTGGGACGGAATGCTGCCTGTAAGAATCAGAACGGCAAGAGTGCTTTACGGCACAGGCGTGGAACTTTATAGGCTCGGCAAAAACGATACCGAAGGGAAAGTCGAAAACGGGGATTTTGAAGATACCGAGAGTTTATATGGCGTAGAAAAGCCCGCTTGGGAAGCGTTTATTTCTTCCGAAAGGGGTAAAGCGTATCTGACCGCTTGGCACAACGTTGTCGAAAGCGCGAGCGAAGTCGTGAACGAAGATATGAGTTACCTTGACGGAATGTACGCGGATGCGATTTCGGACAATTTTTATGAAGAACGGATAGCGTTAGACCGTGTGCTTAACGGCGAGTATGCGCCGAGCGAAGAAGCGAAACCGTTTATAAAGCCGCTTCTCGAAAGGTATCATAAGCGTTTTCCGTTGGATATTTTACTTTCGTCTTACGGGTGGGATAACGACAGCGTTTATTCGGCGTTGGCGAGAAATATTCCGAACGTGGAATTGAAAGATTATGCCATAGATGTTGTGTATGAAATAAACCTTAACGAGTTTATAGACGAGCAACTCGACGAAATAAATTGGCTTAATATGATCAACGGCGAGGACGAAGGACGTTTTGATGATATTATATGCGATTTGAAACCGTCGTTTGAAGATTCGTATTTTAATAAGAGCGACGATACCTACCCGTATGACGAATGGTATGACGATTTTACCGAAGAAAAGATTATACCGTATCTCGAAGAAAAACTGAAAAAGTCGGGCTATAAGTCGATAAACGAGCCTATTTCTGTGGAATCGCCGAATTACAAAGAGCTTGTAGTAAACAGTATCGAAAAAGAATTTGAAGAGTTCAAAACAAATCTTATGGGAAAGTCGGCGGAAGAGATTTTCCAAAGCAACTACGAGATTCATATTAAAACGGAACTTTTCGATACTCTTTGCGGCGAATATGTAGATGTCGGTGAAGAATATTACAGGGCTTTGTATGAAGAAGTGGATCACGGCGGAATTTTGCAACAACTTTACGACGACTTTACAAGTTCGGAGAATGCGAGCGTTTCTACGGGCGAGGATACAATTTTCTTCATCAAAGATTATTGCGAACATTATCATTTGGACATTATGAAAGAGTATCTCGGCGAAGAGAATTTTGCATATTTCGGAACAGACGAAGAAAATACGGCTTACTACTATTTCAAAGACAGTTTAAGCGTTGATAATCTGAATCGTATCAAGGAACAAGCCGACGAATATATCATTGCCGCGCCTGTCTTGTATATGTCGCAGGAATCTTTGGAAGATAAGAATATTACTTTTTTGAAACTCGGCAGGGACGTGGACGAAGCGGAACTTAAAGTAAACGACGAGATAGCAAAGTTTGCAATGAGAGCGGCGTATAACAAAAAGTATCCGCTCGAAGCAACGGGTATCAGCCGTAATTGTAAAGAGGATATAGAAAGGGGTATTGCAACCCATTTCGACGGAATGCACTTAAATACCGATTTTATCGCAAATTTGTATGCGTTATACGGTGAAGAGCGTATGAATTACGTTCTTGCAAACACCGTGCAGATGTCGGACAGCGACGGCAGATACAGCCCCGATAATAAAGCGTGGGCAAAAGAAATCAATATCAATAACGCCGAAGATGACAGACGAACGTTTTACGTTAATTCCCATCCGGCAGTTCTCGACGGTTTCATTACGGCTTACCGCAAACACGTTAAAGAGTTCAAAGAACAATTAGACAAGGAGGAAAAAAAAGAACAAATGAGCGAAAACACGCGTGACTACACGAAAATCACCGCAAGGGGAGATAAGGTAGTCAATATCGAAAAAGACACGGGCGGCAGAGATATAGCGATTATAGACCGCACGGCAACGTCAAACAAAGACTACGTTGTGGCAATCGGCTATCATACCGCCACGGGCGATTGGGAGCAAGGGAGATACGGTTTCGAGTCGCAGGAAAAAGCAGAGAATTGGCGAAAGAACGAATACGGCTCGGAAAAACCGAAAATCGAGTACATAAAAATCAACGTTGCAAACGACGCGTTTATCAAAAAGTCGGGTGTAGGGAGCGTATTCAAAATGCCGACAAACGGCGAATATGCAGGGTTTACTTACTATATGTTCAACGACAAAATCAGACCGTCGCGCCAACTCGTGGACTTACAAAGCGACAGCAGAGAGCTGTGCTACGAACTTTCCGTCCGCGAGGATAGAGAAATCGAACTTCGCAAAGGTTACGGAGATAACGAGCAAATTGTCGTGCTTACGGCAGAAGAGTTTAAGGAAGCGGTAGGCGGAACGACCAACAAAGACTACGAAACGCAGGAAAATACGGATACGAAATGGCTGAATACGAGCGTACCGCAAGAAGCGTTCCGTAAAGAGTACCCGAAGAGTATGCTGTTCGTTTTGCCGAATAAACAGGACTTCGGCGGTATGTCGTTCTTTATCCCGTCGGCTTTTGTCGGGGAAGATAAGAACAGCGACGACGGACGAATTCTGATCCGGTTGCCCGAAGATTTCGTTATTAAAGCGCAGAGTCGTGACGAAACGAGAGAAGCAACGCTAACGTCGTATGATTTCAACCAACTTTGCAACAACACGAGTGCAGAAGATTATAAACAGACGCAAGCGGAAAGCGCGCCGGGAAACGAAACGCCGAGCGATTGGAATTACGTTTCCGTTCCCGAAAAGGCAAGAATTGCGAGCTTTGATGAAAGCACATTATTCAGAATGCCCGACGGGAATTATCAGGATTACACCTATTACGTTCCGAACAAGTGTGTTAAAGAGAACGCCGAAAAAGGCACGATCAGATTGAGCTTACATAACGACTACACCGTTCGTTTAAGTGACAACAGCGGCGAAGAAAAGAAAACGGCGGAACTTTCGGCAAAGGATTTTTGCGAGGAAGTCAGAGGAAAGGATGCAGTCGCATACGGCACGGAATACAAACGACCGAGCGAACAAGCGAATACTTCTTTCGACGAAAAAGAAAAAGCGTTACGCACCGCCGTTCCCGACGAAATGAAAGCGCGACCGAATTGGGTTGTGGTTAAAACTTGGTGGAACGCAGACAAGGGCAAATACAATAAACGCCCCGTCAACTGCAACAGCGACAAGGGCGAGTATGCCGAAAGCGATAACCCCGAAACGTGGACGACTTTCGATAACGCCTTAAAGTATCTGAAAGAAAAGGGTGGCACGACGATTGCTTATGCTCTTGACGGAAAGGACAATGTTTCCTGTATCGACCTTGACCATTGCTACGACGAAAACGGACAGCCGTCCGCGCTTGCAAAAGAAGTTCTTTCAAAGTGCGGCAAGACCTACGTCGAAAAGTCGGTAAGCGGAAACGGATTGCATATTTTCGGCAAAACGAGCGGTATGGATATTCGTACATTCTCGAAAGACGGCGATTTGGAATTCTATCAGAAAGAACATTTCATCGCAATGACGGGCGACGGCTCAGGCTATTCCCGCCTTGAAAGTTTCGATACACCCGAAATGAAAGAACTTTTGTCCCGTAAATGCGAGAAACGCGAAGAGTGGAAAGGCGTATGCAAGGGCGTGAACGGACTGTCAACAATGACCGACCGTGACGTCGTGGAAAAGGCGTCGAACGCAAAGAACGGGGATAAATTCAAAAGACTTTATGCGGGCGAAGATTTGCAGAACAATCACTCGAACTCAGATATGTCGCTTATGAATTTGCTGGCTTATTGGTGTAACGGCGATAAAGAGCAAATGCTTCGTATCTTTGCCACGAGCGGGTTATTCAGACCGAATAAATCGCCGGACTATTACGAGGGAACGGCAATCAAAGCCTTGCGTTCAATGCCCGTTAAATCGACCTATACGCCGAATATTCCTAAAAATACAGGCGGTAACGGTAAGCGATAAAAGGAGGTAAAAATGAAGAAAAACAACATACGAGATACTCCCGTCATCGTAATTCCGAAAGGGTACACGATAGACGACCTGATGGATTTCGACGACGATGGGTACGAGAACGGCGATCCGGCAATGGTTGAGGAGGTGAAAGTTGTCTTTGAGCAATGAAGAGAAAAATGCGGCGTATGAGAAACTAACGCCGCAGAGAAAGCAACTTGTGGACAAGGTTATGGAAAACCTTGAAAAAGGCAATCTCTTTTGGACGCAAGGTTGGGTATCGTCGGGCGCGCCGGAGTCGGCAATTACAGGTAAGAAATATCGTGGAATCAACAATCTTTTTCTGTCGCTTATTGCAATGAGCGAGAACTACGGAGATAACCGTTGGGCGACGTTCAAGCAGATGGAAGAAAAGGGTTGGACGTTCAAAAAGGACGAAGAGGGCAACAGCCTTGCCAAAGGAAAGGGCGCGAGCATCGAGTATTACGAAATGCGAGATAAAGAAACGAAAAGACGTTT
>ENA-UEQW01002478-UEQW01002478.1-human-gut-metagenome-genome-assembly--contig:-NODE-2478-length-13898-cov-59.609941_pt1 | contig 13898 bp, 9 predicted proteins | sample MGYA00242947_ERZ507947 | MGnify/ENA primary metagenome ERZ507947 (study PRJEB26167, sample SAMN06115421) | human gut metagenome | host: Homo sapiens | place: China:Guizhou | collected 2015-03-17... | reverse complement strand
AATCTACGCTCATCTGTCATGTCTGAATACGTTCTCATTTTGATTAGTAAAGTGTCAACTTATTCAGTACAAGACAGTACACTCTCATTACCTAAAGAGTATAACCAAAACACGCCTATTGTGCTAATGATTACAGGAAGTGGACAGCAAAATCGAGATGAAGAGATGCTTAGCCATAAGCCTTTTGCCGTCATTGCTGATGCATTAGCTCGAAATGGAATAGCCTCTTTGCGCTATGACGACAGAGGCTGGAATGATAAGTCGATTAACTTTGCAAATTTTACAACCAACGACTTCAAGCAAGACGCTGAAGCAGGATTAGAATTTCTTCGCAAACGATTTTCGAACGTAGGCATTCTTGGACACAGCGAAGGCGGGAGCATTGCACTTTTGCTGGCAGAGGAAGGTAAAGCAGACTTTATCGTTTCACTGGCAGGCATGGTCGTATCTGGGAAAAGCACTCTTATAGAACAAAACAAAGAGGCTTTAGCAGCCATCGGCTTGCCCAACGATGTAATCTCTTCTTACCTGAAGACGCTTGACACCGTTCTCGATGACTTGGCAAGTGGCAAAAAAATCAGTGAAATCAAAAGAGATAATATACCTGCCATACTCAGACCTATGTTTGAAAAGTCACTACAACAAGGTGATAGCAAGTATATTCGTGAGTTCATAAATATTAATCCGAGCCGCACACTAAGCCAAATTAAATGTCCCGTTTTAGCATTAAACGGCACGAAAGATAAACAAGTGAACTATGCTACAAACCTTAGCGCATTAGAAAAAGGACTTACAAACTGCCCTCACACCATTAAAACCATGGAAGGACTTAACCACTTATTCCAGCATTGTCAGACAGGCAACGTTATAGAGTACCAACAGATTGAAGAGACGATCTCACCTGAAGTGCTAACACTTATAACAGAGTGGATTAACAAACTTAAATTGTGAACTCACCTCATTAGCCATTTAGGTGCGAAAGTTATATTTAAAAACTGCAATTGATAAAGCCTCTTCTCCTACCCCACCCCAGTCGGGGAGCGGTAGTGGAAGAGGCCTTATCAATTGCAGTTTGTCTAATCAGAAATGCAAACTATATTTTTTTACTAAATTATTAGAACACCCACTTCACGCCTAAACAAGGACGACACTTAAAGCCAGCTGTACTACCGAAATTATTACTAAGTTCGATTTCAGTTCCGACATTTAGATTTTCACAACCAAAGAGGTCACCAATATTGTACCAAAGTTGGGGTTCGGTTATGAAAACGGTACGCTTGCGTTTGCTGCTTCCATCAGCTTGAAAGTCGCAATCATGATTTTCCCACCAAAAGTCGGCAAAACCATCAAAAGTGAGTCGCTTTAGCCCTAATACATCTTTACACGTCCAAACGGCTGTGAATTGCATCGGAACGTCTGAGGTGCGCTTCTTAATGTTTTTATAAAGCGCCTTAAGATTGAGCGTATTTTTATATGACTTATCGTGAATGAAATAATCCAAACCTACAAGCCAAGCATTATTTATAGGATAACTCTTGGTTATACCACCATTATACTCTACATGCAAACTTAATGGGGCTAACTTCGTATTCTGCCAAAAGTTAAGACAACGCGCTATCTCAAGATACGTTCCGCCAGGAGCTAAATTAGGCCCTTCAACATGCTGATTATAGTTAAAGTCGTGGTCTACAAAAAAGTACGTATTACCCCACTTATCAGCCTTAAACATTTCAAGCGTCATCGTAACGTATTTACGATCAGAACCAAAGTCATAAAACACTTGCATGTTAACCTGCGCCATGGTTGCCTTAACCGAAACCAACAGGATAGAGAAGAAAAGAAGAAATTTTGATTTCATAATAGAAGTACAGATTATTAAAAAGTTTCAGTCAATGAAGTCGTCTAAACTTTTATGAAGTTCAAGATTTGCCTTTATTTTTGAGGCGATTTTTGGCATTGAAGAGGGAGTGTAGCGAGCTACACGACCGATGAAAGGTCAAAAAGCGGTCAAAAAGAAAGGTAAAGATTGAATTTAGAAGAGATAAAAGTTTAAATATAATCTTCGTCAGAAAAGTTTAGACGACTTCAATATTTTTTGTAACTTTGCAGAGCCTTAGAAATAAAAAAATGCTAAGGAATAACACTGTAATAAGCAAAAACTCAAAACATAGATATTAATCAATAATGAACGCATTTGTATTTCCCGGCCAAGGAGCACAGTTTGTAGGTATGGGCAAGGACCTGTACGAGAAGCACCCCATTGCTAAGCAATTCTTTGAGAAAGCCAACGAAATCCTCGGTTTTCGTATCACCGACATCATGTTCAACGGCACTGATGAAGAATTGAAGCAAACGAAAGTTACGCAACCCGCTATGTTTCTCCACAGCGTTGTTAGCGCACTCTGCTTAGGCAGTGACTTCCAACCCGCAATGGTTGCAGGCCATTCTTTAGGTGAACTTTCAGCTCTTACAGCAGCTCGTTGCTTGAGTTTCGAAGACGGATTGAAGTTAGTTGCCGCCCGCGCCAAAGCTATGCAGAAGGCTTGTGAAGCACAGCCCGGCACAATGGCTGCTATTATCGCCCTTGCTGATGAGAAGGTAGAAGAAGTTTGCGCCGAAGTAAGCAAAGAGACTGGAAAGGTGGTTGTTCCAGCCAATTACAACTGCCCTGGTCAGCTTGTTATCTCAGGCGAAGCAGAAGCTATTGAAGTAGCTTGCCAACGTTTGAAAGAAGCTGGTGCAAAGCGTGCATTGGTATTACCCGTAGGTGGTGCCTTCCACTCTCCCTTAATGCAACCTGCTAAGGAAGAACTCGAAGCTGCTATTGCCAATACAGAATTCCACAAACCCATCTGTCCCGTTTACCAAAACGTTGACGGAAAGTCCCACACCGACCCTGAAGAAATCAAGGCCAACCTCATCGCTCAACTCACCGCTTCTGTACTTTGGACGAAGGAAGTAAACAACATGGTGGCCGACGGTGCAACCGACTTCACTGAATGTGGTCCTGGCAAGACATTGCAAGGCATGATTGCTAAGATTTGCAAAGGCAATGCCGATGTCAAAGCTCACGGCGTAAACGATTAAACTATATATACCTTATATATAAGGAAGCATTCTTCACGAACTGAAGTGAAAAATTCAACTAAAAGCATAGGTAAGGTTAAGGCAAATCTAAAAGCCTAACTCTACCTATGCTTTATTTCATCATAAGTAGGTGTTCAAAATTAGTTGATATGAATTGGTGCAGTATTTCGTTTAGAAACATAGGTTGAAGAGGGAGCGTAGCGGGCTACGTGACCGATGAAACCTATGTTTCTGGGCGAAAGAATGCGCCAAGGCATATCAACTAATTCGGAACATGATTAATATAAACTAATTTTGAACACCTACTTAAAATAAAGACCTTAAATAAAACCACGTTATCTTCAACGTATGAAACCACTCATTTATCAAATATTCACCCGTCTTTACGGCAATCAGAATACCACCAATCAGCGCAACGGCAGTATAGAGCAGAATGGTTGCGCTAAGATGAATAATTTCACAGCTGCACAACTGCGTCGTATCGCCTCATACGGTTTTACTCACGTATGGTTTACAGGACTCATTGAACATGCTACTCAGACCGACTATTCTGCCTATGGTATCACCTCCGACCACCCCGCTGTTGTGAAAGGTCGCGCGGGTTCACCCTACGCTATCAAAGATTATTACGACATCGACCCCGACCTCGCCGTTAACGTCGACAAACGTATGAAAGAGTTTGAAGCCTTGGTTAAGCGCACGCATCAAGCAGGACTCAAAATGGTGATAGACTTCGTACCTAACCACGTAGCACGTCAATACCATAGCGACGCACACCCCAAAGGAGTAAAAGACTTAGGTGAGGGCGATGACACCTCACTCGCTTTCTCGCCCAACAACAACTTTTACTACCTCGAAGGACAAACCTTACACACCGAATTTGACACCGAGCGCTGTGCACCACAGCCCTATCGTGAATATCCCGCCAAAGTCACAGGCAACGACTGCTTTAACGCTTGGCCCAGCCGTAATGATTGGTACGAGACGGTTAAGCTGAACTATGGCGTTGACTATTTAGGCGGCAGACAGACACACTTCTGTCCCATTCCATCAACGTGGAAGAAGATGACGGATATTTTGCTTTTTTGGGCGAAGAAAGGAATAGACGCTTTCCGCTGCGACATGGCCGAAATGGTTCCTGCTGAATTTTGGGCTTACGCTACCGAGAAGGTAAAAAGCCTTTACCCCAAAGTGCAGTTTATAGCCGAAGTTTACAACCCCAACGAATATCGTCACTATATAGCCAGCGGTTTTGACTATCTTTATGATAAGGTAGGACTTTACGACACGCTGCGTGCTGTCATCACCGACGGACGTTCTGCATCGTGTATTACGGGTTGCTGGCAAAACATTGACGACATTCGCGACCATATGCTCAACTTCCTCGAAAATCATGACGAGCAACGCATCGCTTCTGCCTACTTTGCTGGCGACGCTCGCAAGGCGCTCCCTGCCTTATGTGTTAGTGCGATGATGGGCAACAATCCGTTCATGGTATATGCCGGACAAGAACTTGGCGAACCGGGCATGGACGCTGAAGGTTTTAGCGGTAGCGACGGACGTACTACAATATTCGATTATTGGTCTGTTTCCTCACTGCGCAAGCTGACAGCAGCAAAACCAGAAAGTGAAATGAATGCCGATGAGAAGTATCTCTACAATTATTATAAGCAGGTAATTCACCTTTGTAAGACGGAGGCCGCGCTCAATGATGGCAACTTCTACGACTTGCAATATGCTAACTACAATCGTGACTATGGTTACAATTGCGATCGTCAGTATGCCTTTATTCGTAAAGCAGATAACGGCCAAACATTATTAATTGTGGCTAATTTTGACGATAAGAGCGTACACGTTGGCGTGCGCATTCCTGTCCACGCCTTCGACTTCCTCCACCTTCGTAAGGGCATCACATCGGCTACAGACTTACTTTCGGGAAATTTACAAACAATTGAGCTAAAACCAGACGATGTAAGTTTCGTCGACATTTCCGCTCTTAGTGCTGTTGTTTTGCAACTTCAGAATAGCAAAACAAAGTAATAGAAAAGAAAATCGCATTTTTTTTGAAAAAAAACGCAGAAACATTTGGTAGCTATCTCAAAATGCTCTACCTTTGCACTCGCAAACAAGAAATAAGAACAATGGTTATAAAACACCGAAAGTTCTTCAACTTCTTGAGGACGCGGAGTGGAGCAGTTGGTAGCTCGCCAGGCTCATAACCTGGAGGTCGTTCGTTCGAGTCGAGCCTCCGCAACTAATAAAGCGCAACTTATTGAATAATAGGTTGCGCTTTTTTTGTGCTTGTTGCCCAACGCTATACATTATCTTTATAGTCCATTTCAATAAACAGCAATTTGTCGAAGAGAACGTCGTCCCCCAAAAAAGATTGCTTACTCCTGCTGTCGTGGGCAATTCCAATCATTAGAGGTTAGCTTTGTGTCCTTCTTCTTTATATTTAAACATTGTATTCTACGTTAAGTTTACATTCATTTTTTGTTCTGTAAACAAAGGCTGAAGTACATCCACCATAAAAGATCCAAGACTGCACAAAGGCAACGCTTGTCCTTGGCAGTCTTGGCTGGGCATACAGAATTATGAAAGTCGGATTCGTCTGCCCTTTGCATAAGATAGGCTGCGGCTCAGCAAAACGTTCAAGTAAACTTGACGTTTTGCATTCACCTTGCACTATCTTTGTTCCTGAATAGATGACACATTAAAATGTCCTTGTTAATGTAATGTTTACGGTAACTCTTACTCGTACCCCTTGTTCTGCTTTAGCTTTTTGTTTAGATCAAGGCATCTTTGCGGTATCGGAAATACCGTTGTGAAGCCCGTCTCCTCGTTTTCAATGGGTACACGCTGGTCGTATGCCTTGGTGTATTTTCCGAATCGGATGAGGTCCTGCCGTCTCCAACCTTCCCACACAAGTTCCAAAAGCCGCTCTTTGAGAATGTTGTCCAAGTTGGCTTCAACTCGTGGCATTCCGACTCTCTCCCTTATGGCATTCAGCTCCGCAGAACCGTCCTCGCCATTGCGTACTTTAGCCTCCGCTTCCATCAGCAAGGCATCGGCGTATCTGAACAGAACGATGTCGTTGTCAACCTGCTTGCCATCGGAGTAGGCGGTACGGTCAACCTCGTATTTTCCTACACGTGCGCCAGCGGTCTGCTTGTATGGACTGTCCGTCAGGTTTAGCTTCAGCTCCAATGGGCGGTACACCAGAGGGTTGCCGTTGTCAAGATAGATTTTCTTTCCGTCAACAAACACCGTGTCGGCATAGAAGTTTATGCGAAATCTGCTGTCTTCATGGTCAGTGTCGTATCCGAAAGCCTTGACGGTTGAGACCGTCGCACAGGTGCCGTTCTCCGATGAACCACCGTATGCACCGCCATGCTTGTAGTGGCGTGAGCGGAACAGATAGTGGTATTCGTTCTGATACAGGTTCTTGTCCAACGGAATCGTAAATATGTTCTCCCTGCTGCTTTCATTGTGTACGGCAAAGTTGGAGGCATAGTCGCTTTCCAACTCGTAGCCCTCGTCCTTCAACTGCTCGCAATACCAGATGCAGGTCTCCCAAGCGTTCTTCCTCTCACCGTTGACGGTGAAGAAGATGTCCTTGCCGTCAGGCCGTATGCCGTCCGTCCAGTCGTCATCGTCATAAACCTCGGCGTTCAATGCCAACTTCGCAAGTAGAAAATTCACTACCGGGCGTGTGACACGTCCATAATAGTCACCTTCCTTGTTGGAGTGGGCATTGGCAAGCAATGGTGCTACGGCTTGCAGCTCGTCAAAGATGAATCTGAACACCTCGCTTCGCTTGCTTGGCACAACCTGGTCGAGCTTTACATCGTATGACGTGACAAGCGGAATCTGCCCGAACATGTCCATTGCATAATAGTAGAATAGGGCGCGGACGGCTCTCACCTCTGCCGTGAAGTCGCGTTCCTGCTCCGCCGACAGCAGTTGCCTGTGGCTGTCAATGACAGAAAGCGACTGGTTGGACAGTACGATAACCTTGAAGAGGTATTTCCACACGTCATACAGATAGATGTCATTTGCGCTCCACTTGTGCTGGTACATGTTTTCCCACAAACCGCCGTCATACCAGTCACCGCCACGGATAGGTATCATCGCCTCGTCAGTGGTGAGTGTGTTGTAGTCGTATATGCCACGGCAAGTACCTTGCAGTCCCTCAGACTCCTGGTTGCTACCCACATAATTGTACAGTGAAGCCACGGCATTCTTATAGATGTTGTCGGCATTGTTGTAGATGGCTTCCTGGTCGAGCTGGTCTTTCGGATGCTCGTCCAGACAACCGCAGATGCACAACGTCAGTGGTATAGTCAATATGTAGCTAAAAATCTTCTTCATGCTTTTCTTTCTTTAAAATTGTACACTCAACCCCAGCGAATAGGTACGGTAGAGCGGATAGTTGCGCTTGTCGTCAATACCCATAGTGCTATTCACCACATAGCTATTGATCATCGGTGTAAGTCCCTTGTAGCCCGTGATGGTGCCAAGGTTGCTGACATTGCACGACACTCGCAATGAGCGGATGACGCGGCTCTTCAACGGCACGTTGTAGCCTATCGTCAGATGCTCGAAGTTCAGGTAGTCGCCCTTCTCCAGCCAGTAGTCGGACACGCGTTGGTCAACGATGTTCTTTTCCGGTGCACCTTTCAGCACGTTATAGTCGGGGAAACATGACATATTGTTGTAGGCAAGTCCCGTTCCGTTGAATATCTTGTGTCCGAACGCTCCGTTCATCTGCAAGGCTACATAAAAGTCCTTGTATCTGAAACTGATGTTCGAGCCGAGCGTCGCCTTAGGCGTAGCCTGTCCCGCGATGTAACGGTCGCCACCGTCGCTCAAGTCAACCTTGCCGTTGTGGTCGAGGTCTTCGATGTCGTAGGAGTAGCTTCCGTTCTCGTTCTTGACGAGTCCCTTGCAGTGAGGCAGGTAAAAGACACCGAGAGGTTGCCCGACAATCTGATAGACGATATTGTTGTCGCCGCCGTTCTGTCCGGCACCGTCCAATGAACCGATTGCCGTGACATCTGCGGCTGACATGCTCATTCCGTTGTAAGAGCCGCTGAGGGAGATGAGTTTGTTGCTCTGGAACGACAGGTTAATGTTGATGTTCAGCTCCATATCCTTCTTGCTGATGGGTTGCACCGACAAGCCAAGCTCAAAACCACGGTTTGACATTGCGCCGATGTTCGCCAGTAGGGTGTTGTAGGCAAACGGAGGCACTGGCACCTCGTAGGCATAGAGCATGTCCGTGGTCTTCGAATAGTAATACTCGGCTGTGAGCATTAGACGGTTGGCAAAGAAGCCGAGGTCTGCACCGATGTTGAACGTTGTCTTCGTCTCCCATTTCAAGTCGGGGTTGTTGTTCCTCACCATGCCGAGTGTAACCGTTGGCGAACTCTTTATCGGGACGATACCCGTCTGTCGGACAGTGTTCATGGTGGTGTAGGCTGATATACCGCCAAGGTTTCCTGCCTGTCCAAATCCTGTACGTAGCTTGAGCATTGACAGCGGTTTCACGTTGGAAAGGAAACTTTCCTTCTTCATGTCCCATGTGAACGACACGGACGGAAAGAATCCCCATGTGTTGTTGTCGCCCACCATGGACGAACCATCACCACGGGCATTGGCGGACAATGTATATCTGTCGAGCAATGTATATGTAACGCTGCCCATCACCGATGCGAGCGACTGGTCTTCGTAGGTGCTTTCCGTTCCACCATAAGGTCGGGCAGCGGTGGCTCCTAAGTTGTCATAGTTGAAGTCATTGGTAGGGATGCCCTTGGCATACACCCAGAAGGCAGTCTTCTTCAGCTTGCGATATTCACCACTTGCACCAGCAGAAATCTTATGGATGCCGAACTCCTTGTTGAAGTCAACGGACACGTTGCCGAGCCATTCCTCCTTCTTAAACTCGCCACGGTACACGTTGCCCTGCGCCCACACCCAGGTAGGGCAGAACTGGGCATTCTCGGTGGAGCCGTACAGATAAGAGCCGAAGGTGGATATGCGCCAGTTGGGGTTGAAGTCATAGCTCAGTTTCACATGTGCGTCAAAGTTCAAGTCCTTGGAGTCGTTCTTCTCGGCAAGTACGATACCTGGAGGGTTGATTTTGGCGGCTGACTCGTTCTTCAGCCAGTTGCCGTTCTCGTCTGTTCCAGCAGGGAACGTTGGGTTTTGGCAGGCTGCGGAGTAAAACAGCATCTGCGTGTCGAAAATGTCATGGTTCTTGAATGACGAGCCGAACACACCGAAGTCACCCGTCAGTCGGTTGTTGAAGGCTTTCTGCGTGACATCCATCTTGGCTACAAACACACCATAGTCCATGTTCTTGATAATGGTGTTGTGGTCCATAACGCCGAACGAAGCGCGGTAGTTTGACTGTGGAGTTCCGCCGCTGAACGCAAGGTAATGGTTGTTCACCAAGCCTGTGCGTGTTATCACCTTGTAGGTGTCGGTGTTGTAGCCTCCGTTGTTGCAATATACTCCCAAAGCCTTTGCTGTGGCAACATACTCAGCGGCATTGAGCATGTTGAGGTGCTTGTACATCTGCTCAAAGCCGACATTGCCCTCATAAGAGATTTGGAAGCCGCGCCCCGTGCCTTTCTTTGTCTTTACCTCAATCACACCAGATGCACCGCGCGAGCCGTACATGGCTGTCTCGGCCGCATTCTTCAATATGCGAAAACTCTCGATGTCGGCAGGGTATATCGTGGAAAGCGTAAGCACGTCAGAAGTCACGCCATCGATAAGTACCAACGGGTCGTTGCCTCCGATGATGGAGGTGGTGCCACGGACACGCACGCTGTTGAGCATGGCCATTCTGTCCAGACCGTTAGATGTTACGTTGACACCAGCCGCCTGACCGCTCAACACGTCAAGGGCATTGTTGGCTGCGCCCTTGCCAGTATGATCTCCCAACACCTTTATTATATTGTTCCCGTTGCCAATGGAATCCTTCTGCTCTATCGTGATTTGCTTTTGCGCATGAACTAGAGAGCTGCAAAAGAGTGCAAAGAGGAGTAGTGTAAAATCTTTTTCCCTTCTTGCCATATTCTATTTCTCTTTATGGTGGTCGTAATGAATAGACAAAGGTAACGAAAAGTGAACTACTAATTCATCGAATTTACGCAATATTAACTAAAAAAGACTGCAATTTGACTGCCTAATTGCAGTTTATAAGAAAAGTAAAATCACAACTTCATAACATTTAACCACTTAATCTATGCCTTTCGGCTAATTCTTATTACCTTTGTCTTGTCGTCCACAGGCCAGTGGAAACACGTCTACTGCTCAGTGGAAACACGTCCACGGGCCAGTGGCAGGGCCGACGCATTACTTTTCTCTTTCATAATCAGTGATATTCCATAGAAAAGCATTACCTTCCCAGTAAAAAACGATATGAACATCTCCATTATACTGAATAATATTCAAGATCCTCGTCGCAATCACCTTCAAAAACATAGCCTTGAAACTATAATTTATATCACTTTGGCAGCAGTAATTGGTGGTGCTGAAAGTTGGTATGAAATAGAAGAATTCGGCAATACACATATAGATTTTTTCAAGTCTAAAATAGAAGGACTTGAGGAAATACCTAGTCATGATACCTTTAATCGTGTATTTTCCATTATAAAGCCAAAGGATTTTGAGAGTGGATTTCGTCAATGGGTACAAGAACTGTACGGAACATATAAGGGCATTATCGCCATTGATGGCAAAGAAATGCGTGGTGCAAAATCAGAAGACGAGAATGGAAAGATTTGTCCAATAAGAATGGTAAGTGCCTGGGCTGTTGACAATGGCGTGTCATTAGGACAAGAAAAGGTTGGAGAGAAATCAAACGAGATAAAGGCCATTCCAAAACTTTTGAAGATATTGGATTTAGAAGGCTGTATCGTTACCATTGATGCGATTGGTTGTCAGCATAAAATTGTAAAGGAAGTCATTGAAAACAAGGGTGACTATCTTATTGCAGTTAAAGAGAACCAGCAAAAATTACATAAGTCCTTAAGTAGCTGGTTTTCAGAGGTAGATATCGAAGGGTTTAAAAAAAGAGGGCATGGTCACTATCCTCCTACAAGATACCAGTATTGCATACAAGAAAACCATGGACATGGACGAACGGAAAAGAGAATATGTAGGGTTATCTCGTATCAAAGCTACACAGAAAAAATTGTCCATTGGGAGGGTGCTCGTTCTCTTGTTTGCATAGAAAATACAAGAACGGATAATAAGACTGGAGAAACAACTTCTGAAAACCATTATTATATTACTTCGTTGCCTATGGATGCAGAAACCATACTCAATGTAGCCAGAAAACATTTGGGGATAGAAAATAATCTGCATTGGCAGTTGGACGTTTCGTTTAATGAAGACAACCAAAAGAAGAAAAAGAACGCTGCCCAAAATATTTCTCTTATTAATAAGATAGCTTTAGCAAGGATAAAACAAGATGAAACTAAGGGCAGCATGAAGGCAAAAAGAAAGAGAGCAGGATGGGACAGTTCTTTCCTTGCCAAATTGATGCCATAGAGTAATGCGTCGGCCCTGGGGCCAGTGGAAACATGTACACTGGCTTGTGGATGACAGCTCCTCGCCGATTTCGTAATAGATAGTCATTGATACGAAAACGTTGAAGTATGCGTAATAATAAATTTAAAACGCTTATAATAACAATGTCAACCATACAATTTCAATTACAAGAAGCCCCACGCCCTAAAGGCAAAGAAGCAAAAAGTTACTATCCCGTGGTGGCTTACGGAAATAAAATCTCAGGAGATCAGCTTTGCCACGCTATTAACGAACGTTGTTCCTTGACCGAGGGCGATGTGTTGGGCGTAATGGTAAGTGTTGCAAAGCTGATAGCTGATAATATAAGTTGCGGTAGACGTGTTGAACTGCCTGGAATAGGCATTTTTGCACCATCTATTGTAAGCGATGAACCTATCACCGATGTAAGCGATCGACAGATAGCTCGCCATCTTCGTATTGATACAATCGACTTTAGACCATGCAAGTCATTGATGAATAGCATGGAAGATGTTACATTTCATCGTGCAGAACCATTGGTTCTGGAACGTATTTCACATACCGATCAGCAACTTTTAGAAATAATACGTAAGTTGTGTGCCGTCTCGCCAGTTCACACTTTCGATCGTCTGCAATTTCAAGACGAATTGGGCTGTAGCCGTGCAAAAGCTTGTAGTGTCCTACGTCAGTTGACCGAAAAAGGACTTATCGTCAAATTGGGCAAGTCAAACTCTCCCTATTATGCCTTAAACAATGATTAATCAGAAAGAAAAGATGGATACAATCTGTGCTATCGCCACTCCTGCAGGTGGCGCACTGGGTATTATACGTGTGTCGGGTCCTGAGGCCATTACGGCTGCAGACCGCATATTTCGGCCTCGCGTAGGTGCTCCCTTGAGTCAGCGAGCAGCCTCGTCGCTCACGTTCGGTAATGTTGTAGTCCCTCAGACAGACGAAGCGGTAGACGAAGTGCTTGTAAGCCTATTCCGTGCCCCTCATTCCTATACGGGCGAGGATAGTGTCGAGTTTTCTTGTCATGGCTCGTATTATATATTGAACAAGGTAGTAGAACTGCTCTTGGCGCAAGGTTGTCGCATGGCACGCCCCGGAGAGTATACCGAACGTGCCTTCTTAAATGGTAAGATGGACCTCAGCCAAGCGGAGGCTGTAGCCGACTTGATAGCCTCTACTACCGAGGCCAATCATCGCATGGCTATGCAGCAGATGCGTGGAGGCTTTAGCAAAGAACTGCGCACGTTGCGCGACCAATTACTTCATATAACCTCGTTGTTGGAACTCGAACTCGACTTCTCCGACCACGAAGAATTGGAGTTTGCTTCACGTCCTGAACTCCTTGCGTTGGCGGAGCGCATTCGGAACCATATCAGTACCCTCTGTCAGTCCTTCCGATTGGGAAATGCGCTGAAACGTGGCGTACCCGTTGCACTGGTGGGCGAAACGAATGCGGGTAAGTCTACTTTGCTGAATGCCTTAGTGGGCGAAGAGCGTGCCTTGGTAAGCAATGTGCATGGTACCACACGCGACACGATAGAAGAGATCGTTAACGTAGGTGGTACGCTTGTTCGCTTTATCGACACCGCTGGCATTCGCGAAACTTCCGATACGGTAGAACGTATGGGCATAGAGCGCACTTTCGACAAAATGGCTGAGGCAGACATCGTACTTTGGTTGATAGACCTCACTGCTTATCAAGCGCAGTATGATGAATTAGCCGAAAAGATTGGAGCGCAAGTACAAGGCAAGCAATTAGTCGTTTTGCTTAACAAGACGGACTTGGTCAGCGAGAGTACAATCAACGAAGCAAAACAGTACATCAGCGGTCGGCTGAACAATGCTGTCCCAACACCAATGCTACTTACACTCAGTGCACAAAGTGGTAGTGGCCTTGACCAATTAAAGCAATTACTCGCTGCTTCATTATCAACGCTTCAGTCTGAAAACAATTCGACGGGTACAATTGTGAGCAATTTGCGTCATTATGAAGCCCTCAGTGCCGCCTTAGCAGCTACCGATCGTGTAATTGAAGGCTTACACCAAGGTCTATCGGGCGATTTCGTAAGTCAAGACCTCCGCGAGTGTATCTACCACCTTAGCGATATCGTAGGTGAGGTGACAACTGATCAAGTTTTAGGCAATATTTTTAAGCACTTTTGCATCGGTAAGTAGGTAGTGATTACCAGCGATTAGCATATATCATCAATGATTATTAAGGCGTTCATTTTGAGCGC
>ENA-UEQW01002472-UEQW01002472.1-human-gut-metagenome-genome-assembly--contig:-NODE-2472-length-13923-cov-36.996822_pt1 | contig 13923 bp, 10 predicted proteins | sample MGYA00242947_ERZ507947 | MGnify/ENA primary metagenome ERZ507947 (study PRJEB26167, sample SAMN06115421) | human gut metagenome | host: Homo sapiens | place: China:Guizhou | collected 2015-03-17... | reverse complement strand
TCCATTGTTTTTGCGTGAAGATAATATAGCACAAGGAGCTATTAAAATCAATTTATTAGTTGATAAGCTCTAAGAACATTTTCATTGATACATACATTGAAAAGCGAAGACAATTCCTCCAGAGAAGCATTATCTATCAGCATGGAAGCACGCGCTTCCATGCTGATAGAGTTACGCCAGGCTGTATCCTCCGGAATATTGTCAATTGGAGAAAAAAGTCGACAAGAAATTCTTTAGTTGATCTTGGGGATTCATCAGTAACTCCGTTCTAATAATGCACTTTCAAAAATTTTTACACTTTGAATTCTTGTGAATCCTACCAGTAATCGCAAGTTCTCCGAACTGGAAAATTGGTTCTAATTTTTTTCAAACTTCATAGCAGACATTTTTCCGCCTTCACTTTGGAAATGGTTGGGTAGTTACGAATAGAACAAGAGAGCAGAAAAAGCAGGCAGTTGTGCGGCTCCACCTGAAATTCACATGGCGCACCGGACACCCACTTCAATGTTTCATTCCCCCAGAGGTTCCGCAGCGTGCCCGCCGGCGCATCCGGCAAGGTGACTTGCAGGCGCATTGAAGTTTCAGCGAAGTTGAAAATTCCCAGCGCCGGAGTGCCGCTTTCCCGATCGATTCCGAACCAGACCGCCGGATATTCCCGGTCGAACCGGTCCAGCGGCCGCAGCCGGAAACGGTCGGGGGCCGCCAGAAGCAGCCGGGAGAGTTCCGCCCGTTCCGGTTCCAGCGTGGAAAAGCGGTCCGCCAGCAGTTTCAGCCCGCCCGCCAGCAGCAGCGCCGAAGTCCAGAGCCGGACCTCGGCATCGGTCAATTCATTCCGGTCCCGGCGGGCAATGTGCACGTCGGGATCGCAGAGAAACAGCCGCCGGTGCATGTAAGTGCGGTTGATGATGTTGCGGCAGACGTTCGGCACGCAGCAGTCTTCGCGGTACCGGTCGCGGCCGGGGGCCTTCCGCTCCCAGTAAGGCGTAATGTCGGTGCTGATGCGTTCGGCGTTGACCAGGCCGACGACTCCGGCGAGAACGGTGGTGCATCCCAGAATGAACCGTTCTTCCCCGAAACCCTCGCGGATCGCGGTCAGGGCGCGCCGGAGCGCATCCAGCCGGGTGGCTTTGGGATCGAAGTAGCGTCCCTTGCCGGGCGTGCAGGCATACATCATGAAATCCAGCTTGACATACTCGAACCCCAGCTCCGCCAGCTGCCGGAATAAATTCCGGAAATGTGCCTGCACTCCGGGATGGGTGCCGTCGAGAACGGCCAGTTCCGTACTGCCCCACGGCTCAAGCCAGACCGTTTCTCCTTCGGAAGTGCGAATTGTCCACTCCGGGTGTTCCGAATAGAGGCGGCTGTTTTTCTCCACCAGAAACGGCGCCAGCCACAAGCCGGGTTTGAATCGCTTTTCGGCGATGGAGTGCGCCAGCGCCCGCAGTCCTTCCGGAAATCTGGCGTTGGTGTGAAGCCAGTCCCCGTAAGCGGACTGCCAGCCGTTGTCGATCTGAATATATTCCAGCGGAAAATCGGAACGGCGGGCCGCCAGGTCTTCGAGATTCTCGGCGATGTCGGCGGCGGTGACGTTCTCGAAATAATAATACCAGCTGCACCAGCCGGTCGGAGCATGATCCCAGGTGCGGGCATTCATGTTTTCTCCCCAGCGGGAGGCGAATTCCTCAAGCAGAGCCTGCGAATCGCTTCCGCAGGTCAGCAGCAGCTCCTCGGATTCGACGGACTCGCCCGGTTCGACGAGAATATGATCCGCGTCGCAGCAGAGTTCCAGCTGCGTCACTCCGGACTCGGCCAGTTCGATCGTGAGGCGGCACATCATCCGGCGGGAGGTGATGAATCCGGCCAGCAGTATGCTGCCGGAAGGCCGGTGGTTCAGCAGCCCGACGTATTCGCCGGAGAAGCGGTTCGGCTCGGCCGCGTTATTGTAATGAACCGCGTCCGAAACCGCCGCCGGCAGATAATCGGGATTGCAGAAGTTGTCTTTCTCCCCGTAACGGACGCTCTTGGCCGGTGTGACCATCGTCCAGCCTTCGAGGAAAATCCGGTATTCCCGGCCGGGGAATGACAGAAAGTCCCCCGGTTCCGGCCGGGCCGTAAAACGGATCGCATCCAGATGCCGCGCGACACTGCCGCGGTTGTGAAATACGGCAAGATAACGGACTTCACGATCCCCCGTCACGGTTTTGACTTCCAGTTCGAGGCCGGGCGGCAATACGGAAGAACCGTCGACGACGGCCTCCGGGTACAGCCGCGGAAAGAGTATGTTTTTCATCGTCACTGCTGATTTACTTCCACGAAAGGCGCTTTTTTCTGATCGTATCCGAAATACGGGCCGTGGTTCCGCCCCTGAAACATTTTCATGCGCTTGGAACCCGGCAATACATTATAGAGGCACCAGACCCCGGACGGAGGACACACCCAGTCCGACAGGCCGGCTTCAATCTGAACCGGACATTTGATCCGTCTGGCGAAATTGACCGTATCATAGTAACCGAGTCCCTTTTTCCAGTTCGGCCGCCAGCCGCGAATCCGTCCGGCGGTTATGCCGCCCAGCTCGCAGAACCAGGGGACCTCCAATTCACATCGCGTGGCTTCCGGGGTCAGCGCCGTCACCGCAGCCGCCTGAAACGCACCCTGGCTGCCGCCGGCAATCGTCAGGTTGCGCCCGTCCCACTCCGGCAGGGTCATGGCGTACTGCACAGCTCTCAAATCGCGCAGAATCATGTACTTGAAATAACAGTCATGCGGATTTTCATTCTGCCGGTCGTCGAAACCGTAGCCATAAAGTTCTCCATCAGAAAGTTTCTGGTAGAACGTCGGTTCCCGGTGCAGATCAAGGCCGTGGGCGCCCACAAAAAATACGATTTTTCCGGGCGTGTCCTGTGCGACGATGTCCCGCACGCCGTAACCGTCAAACTGGATGTGAAGCGGCAGGGATTTCTTTTGCGCATCCTTGGGAATTGCCAGCGAACCGACCGTCGGCCGCGGGCCGGGCGCGCTGAGTTTCACATCGTAGATTCGGGAATCCTGCGTTGTTTTAAAAAGTTTGCGCTCCAGTACGCGCAGCGGAGTCGCCTTCAATTCCGCTTTGGCACTCTCCCAGAATTTGTCGAAATCAGCCGGTTCGGCTACTGCCTGAGTCAGTTTTTCCGGTTGAACCCCGGCGGCGAGGCCGAACTGGACTGCTTTCATGCTGTTTCCGCGTTTCCGCTGAATCTCATTCCCGTACTCATCAATGAGCTTGACTTCCGCCATCACGAAGCCGGGCTGATTGAGCGACGCGGACAACTCCAGCGGACAATCCGCCGACAGATCATATTCATTCTCCCGGCGGCTGCCGTCATCCCCTGCTACGACCACCCGGAGCCGCCCTCCTATGGGTTTGCCTGACTGCAGGATGCGGAAACGGAACTTCATCGGTTCTCCGGGCTTGTAGGAAACGGCATTGCTCCGGTCAAGCTCTCCGGTTATGATTGACCGGCTGTGGTCAATCTGCGGCTTGGGTTCGGAAAATTGAATATTCCGGAATTTCGCCGTGCCGGAAACCCCTTCCAGCCCGAGATATAATTCGAGTTTGCGGGCGTCGCTGGGAATTTCAACTTTAAGCGCATACCTTTTCCAATCGGAGTCACCTTCCCGGGTCGGCACCTGAAGATAGCGGGTATTGCCGTGGAAACTGGTAATGACCAACATCATTTTTACGCCATTGTGGGATTTCGGCTTTTTGGAAATCGCTTCATGCGCGATTTCCCCGCTCAAAACCACTTCCTGCCCGCCCAAAATGGAAAGCGGCAGGGGAATGGCAACGAAAGTGCTTCCGGGAGTTTTCCGGGTAATCTCCAGCGTGGGAACCGCTGCCGTTTCATCAAGCCGCCGCCCGTCGGTCAGCTGCTTTTTCACTGCTTCGGACATCAGGTCAATCGCGGGAAGCGGCGCAGCCTGCGGCTTCCAGCTGCCGCCGGCAAGGTCGAGCTGCCGGTTTTTCGCCAGCAGATTCAGAATCAGCTTCAACCGCGGGTTTTCCAGATCTTTGCAGGAAGTGTCCCGGTATTGATTGCCGTATTCCAGATCCCAGCCATCCCACTCCCGGAAAGAGTGGTAACACCAATCCCATTGGTATTCCTCGGCTAACGCCAGCAGGTCGGCCAGATACCGTTCGCCGCCGGGAGCCCAGCGGATGACCGAAAACTCGCTCATCACGATCCGGGCGCCGTATTTCTGCTGAAACTCGCGCACCGGCGCCAGGCAACGGCGCAACGCCTCCTTATCCCAATATTTTCCGTCAACATTGCCGGGGTAGGTATAGATTCTGGTTAATGCGGGGACGACCCGTTGATGGGTATAAGTCAACGGACGGTACATATGAACGTTGTAAATGATATTTTTGAGCGGCAGCGGATGGAGATAGGAGAAATACCGCGGACTGCTCCAATCGTTTGATGTAACGCAGATCGGCGTTTCCGGGTCGATTTCCCGGATCGCTTTCGCGGCGCGATACTGCAATTCCAGATAATCGATGCGGCGGGGCGTCTTCTGATTGGGCTCATTGATAAGATCGTAGGCATAAACCACCGGGCAATCCCGGTAGCGGCGGGCGAGTTTTCTCCATGACTCCACAAATTCTTCAGCAAATTCCGGATTGTCATACAGCTTTGCTTCTTCTTGAACCACACCATGATTGAATTCCTTTCCTCCGGGAACACGGTGAAGATCAATGATGACCATAATTCCAAGTTTTTGACATTGCTCCAGAACTTTGTCGAGAATATTCATGTCACGATCAAGCAAGTCAGCATATTTTTCACCCTCCCGAGGTTGTGGACGCAACTGCCAACGCAGAAGATTGACATTCCATTCCCGCATCGCCGGGAAATCTGCGCTTCGATATACAACAGGGGACATCATTCCACGCAATTGCGGCAGGGATAAAACCCGTTCGGTATATTCACAGCGGAAATTTTCCGGTAACGGAACCGGTGGACGATGAAGTTCTTTGGGATCCCAATCCACCAATTCGACATTGCGGACTTGCAATTTGCCGGTGCTTCCCTGCAGTCCGGTTTCCAGGAAAATCCATTCCGTATCGCCGGGTATCTGTTGCTCCACGGTGACTGTCTTCCAGTCAGAGGAACCGTAAAGCGGCGGACAGTTGGTCCAGTACTGTTTCCCGTTGGCAAAATAATGGATCATCAGTTTAACGCCGTTATACGATTCTTTCGGCTTGCTGACGTCGGAGTATTTCACCTCGAAGCGCACGATCAGGGAGCGGCCGAAGTATGGTTCCGGATCAATCGGATGCGATGCCAGTTGGGGTACAGCCGAATCTGTCGCCGAAATGGTCAAAATCGATTCGGAGATCGTCCCGTTCGGCGGAAGTTTCCAGTTTCGGTCAAAAGGGATGGCGATTTCGGCGGCAAGTTGCAAGCTCAAGCTGAGCAAAGCGAAAATAAGTAAAATTCTATATTTCATCGTAATCGATCCTTTCAGAGTGAATCAACGTGTGGCAGTAATTCGGTCTTGTGATTCCACGGATAAGATTTCTGACCATTCCAAATCGCATTTTTTGATAATTTTCCTGCTGATCCATTTGCCCTATAAAGAACGGTATAACCACCGTGAACGTCCTGTTTCCCATAATCCATAACAGTATTGCTGCCGAAACAGTAAATGAGTACTTCCCGGGTTAATTGAGGATAGGGTTTCAACTTGGGAGTAAAAAATCCATTGTCATTGTAGGAGTCCCGTCCATAGATATAGCTGATCCGCCTCCAGGCATTTCCGTCAGTTTGCGGCTTGACAGGGTTACAGACCGGACAATTGAGAATTTTAGGACTGATTCTGTCTTTTTTGGCTGTTTCAAGGTCAACTCCGCCTAAATAATTGAGGCTTGCAACCAGCATTAATCCTGCATATTTTCCGTCATCAGTTGCGCACCATGTGGGATCATTTCCGATTGCGCCGCCCAATGTGTGATAAGTAGGCGGAAGTCCTTGGTAATCATCCGAATACATTCCAATAGCAGTTCCATTTTGCTTTATCTGTGAAATGCAGCTCGTGGTTCGGGCGTTGAGGCGCGCCTTGTTCAGAGCGGGCAGCAGCATTGCCGCCAGAATGGCGATGATCGCAATTACGACCAGAAGTTCAATCAGTGTAAAACATCTTCTTTCTGTTCTCATCACAGGCGTCCTTTCCTTGTTTTCCCTTCTTTTTCATTTACACTTGCAACGCGCTTTCGATGAGCCGCGCATTGTGACGTTCCTTCATAACTTTACGGACGGTTGCTCCCGGATAAACCTGCGGAACAATCAGCCGGGTGACCGCGGGAAACTGCCGGGGATTGCCCTCCAGCCGGAGAGCCAGTTTCAACAACTCGACGGCAATCTGTTCATCGCCGTGTGAGATCGTCGTGATCGGCGGAGAGTGCCGGATTGCATGATTGGTACCGTCAAATGCAATGATTGAAACCTCGGACGGCACTTTCCCCGATCGAAAGAGCTCTTCGGAGATTTCCGAAATATTTTCATCGGAAACGCAGAAAATACCGTCACCACCTTCGGAAACTGCCTGATTGATACGGTCCCGGAACATCTGCAATGACTTGAGCGTGTCGGCATTCTGGTGTTCCACCACAGAGAAACGGCGCTGTTCATTTGCGAAAAGCTCGGCAAAGCCTTCCAGACGCAGCCGGAACTGGATATTAGTTGATTTTGCCTGCGGAATTACGCACAGGATATTCCGGCACCGGGCCTGAATGAACAATTCCGCCGCGATCCTCCCCACGGCGCGATTGTCGAGCTGGATGCAGGAGGCGTCCCGATTATCTTCCGAGTTGCATGGATCCAGAATCACCAATCTGGAACACACTTGCCGCAGCAGCGGCATCACGCGGGAATCTAAAATCAACGATACGAACAGCACGTCGACTCCGGCCAGCCCGGCGGCGAATGATTCAGGCGTTTCCGCAGGGTCTTCTGGGTCGTAAAGAAAACATTCAAGCTGGAGGTGCTGCTTGTTCATCATCCGTTCGAGCAGGAACCGCAGCCGGTCATAAGCGGCAAACCAGCAGCAGCCGCTGCCGCGGTGCCCGGTGTAGACGAACCCATAACGCAGCACCTGCCCGGCCGCCGGCCGGATGCGGGTTGACTTTTTCTCCTGATAAATCAGCCCCTCGTCGCGCAACTGGTTCAGCGACTTGATGATGGTTCCGCAACTGGCGTCGAACTCTTTTGCCAGTTCCCGTATGCCGGGCAGTATCAACTCGCCCCGGCACTGCCGTTCGCGCAATAACAAACGGAGTTCTTCCAATATCTTGCTGCTTTTTACATAAGGTTTCATGAGTATCCAGAAAGTAGTACAGTTGTTTCTCTTTTTATATTATAGCAAAGTTTTTCATATTTGCCAAGAGCCGGACGCCATTATTTTCGAAAAAAAGTTTAACAACTGTACTACTTTTGCAAAAAAACAAGGAATTATAAAACAAAAAACAAGTCATCTTTCAATCCGTCATTTAATCATAATGGGATAAATTCCCCGATGCTCGTATCGTTATACTGAAATTTTGAGGCTGCCCGCTGAGTGGATGTGCGAGGTTGGGCGTAAATACCCCGATGCTTGCATCGGGGATGGCCTTGACCGGAAAGCAAAATTTTTATTCAATAACTTCATGTAGTTCAATGAATTTTCACCTATATATTACCTCTTTGATATCAGGATAATCCTGTTCGTTATCGGTTCCGGCGGTCGTGAGACTGCCGGGGCCGATTGTGTTTTAACATCATGGAGGTAATGAAAATGAAGATCAAAAAGAGTGTGTTGGTGGATGCGTTGAAAGTGCTCGGCAAGGTGGTGTCGCAGACTTCTCCGGTGGAGGTTCAGCGGTCGGTACGGTTCCTCGGTGTCGGGGAACAGGTCTGGCTGACGGCGACCGATGGCGTGGAATCCGTCACGGTCGAAGTGACCGGTAATGCCGGGGAGATGGAGGTGTTCACGGTCGAGTATAAGGCGTTGCGTGAGTTGATCCGTTCCACGCGCGGCGGCGAGGTCGAAGTGACCGGCAAGCAGCTTGAATGGCCGGAAATGGAGGCCGTCCCGGATGACGCGATAACGGTCGAACTGCCGCCGGATTTCGGCAGGCTGCTGGCACTGGCGGCCCCGGTGGTGAATCTGCGTGAAGCACGGCTCGCGTTGCGGGGGATCAACCTTTCCCGTGACGGCGTGACCGCAACGAACGGTAAAGAGCTGCTCAATCTGCCGTGTCCGCTGAAAATCCCGGAGGATATGACGCTGCCGTTTCCGCTGGCATTGCTGACCGCTCGACCGGAGGGAGCAGGAACGCTGCACGTCTGGCGCAGCCGGAATGAGCGGCTATTCCGCATCGTGATCGGCGGTTTCCAGTGGCAGGGCAAGGTATTGCCGGGTAACTTTCCTGATTGGAAGCAGGTGATTCCTGCCGACAAGACGCTGGATTACCGAATCGAGATTCACAAGCCGGAGCAGATCATCGCATTCCTGAAAACGGTTCCCGACTGCCCGCCGTTCCATGCTGTCGAGCTGAACGTGGTTCCGAACGGCGTCACCGTGATTCCGAACAATTTCCCGGATATGGAGTTGCGGTTGGAGGCGACGGTGATCGGTGCTCAGCCCCGTGCTGTACTAGCGCTCAACAAGTATATCCTGCTGCGGATGCTTCAGCAGGGCTACACGAAGTTCCGGGCACATTCGGACGGCAGGATACCGGTCATTGCCGAGGGCGGCAGCGGCCGGTATATTGCGATGCCGATTCACATATTACCCAAACATCAACCCGAAAAGGAGGAAACGAAAATGGAAAACGTCGAAAACAAAGTGGTGTCTGCCCCGGTGCAGACGGTCGCCCCGAACCATGAACCCGAAACCAATCCGCTGGATGAACTCTGCAATACCATCGATACGTTCCGGAATAAACTCAAACTTGCTCTGGATGAATCAACCCTGCTGGTGCGCAAAGTCAAGGAAGTTCAGCTTGCGCAAAAGCAGAAAGAGCGGGATTTCATTCAGGCGAAACGCGCCATCGAACGGATCAGAATGGCGATTTAGCGAAATACCACAAAACAAAAACGGACGGATAGCCGGGAGCCTCACAGCTCCCGGCTATCCGTCTTTTATGGAGGAATGACTATGTTGAAACTCAATGCGTCATATTCAAAGAAGGTTCCGGCCGGAGAGGAATATTCCAGCCAGAGCTATCATGCATCAGTCGAAGTGGAGCTGCCGGACGGGTTGTCCGGCGAGGCTCTTCAGGCTCGGATTCACGAAACGTTCGATCTGGTACGAAACTCCGTCGAAGCGGAACTGCATGGGAACTCCCCTCGTAATTACGGTACTTATCCGGCTTCAAACAGGTCGAAAAACGCTCCGCAAGGCAGGAGGGCTGGAGACCGTCAGAATGAGGCTCCGGCGAGCCCGAAGCAGCTCTCGTATCTGCTTGATCTCGCCCGGCAGCGCGGCATCACTCCGCAGCAGATCGCGGCCCGGTTTCAGGTGCCGGACATCCAGCATCTAACCCGGCAGCAGTGTTCGGATCAGATCGATGAATGGAGGGCGGCGTAATGGCGACGATCGATGAACTGCGACAGGAACCGCACTGGTCGTATTCGGCGTTGAATACATACCTCAATATCTGTCAGGCGCAATTCATGTACCGGTACGTGGATCAGGCCGAGGTCGAACGGACTTCGGTCTGCTTTCCGTTCGGCAAAGCCTTTCATGCGGCATTGACCGCTCAGGCGTGGGAGTGCATGATGGGCGGTTCGCTGACCCGTGATGAGATCGTCGGACAGTTTGAAGAGGCGTTCAAGATCGAAGCCGAAGCTACCCCGAACCTGATCTACAAGGAGGGCGAGAACTTCGATACGGTGATCGACCTTGCAACGAAGATGCTGGATGCGGCGCTGGCGAACTGGTCGGATTACTACACGGTCAAGGGCGTGGCGCAGGCGTTCAGGATCGACGTTCCCGGACTGGACAAGCCCTTGATCGGCGAATACGACCTCATCGTTCAGGATGGACGGGATGCCTGTATCGTAGACTGGAAAAACTCGGCCAGTCGCTGGCCTGCCGGAAAAGCCGACCGCGATCTTCAAGCTACCGTGTTCAGTTACGCCTATGAGAAACAGAACGGCACGGCTCCGCTCTTTCGGTTCGACGTGATCACCAAAACCAAAAATCCGGGTTGTGAATCGCACTATACCAGTCGCGGATTCCACGACTTCCGGCGCTTCGAGGCACTGGCGAACCGGGCGCAGTATGCGATCAACAAAGGCGTGTTCCTGCCGAATGAAACATCATTCGCCTGCGGCGAGTGTCCGTATCGGGAGCGCTGCAGGCAATGGCATCTGAAGAAATGGAGGTGAAATCATGGGACTGATGATGAGTGAAGGCAAATTTGTCGGACGCGATGAAATCGCAATGATTCCGACTCCAACCGCTACCGCAAGCTGGAAGCCGGTGCCGCACAGTGAGGTGATCGACGCAGTAACCGACGTGGTCAAGGCGCACGACTGGCAGATTCTCGACGAACAATACGGTCTGGCCCGCGACGGCCAGCGGATGTTCGGGGTGATCCGAATCAACCGGAGTTCAAGCACAGAATGGAGTCGTTGCATCGGAATCCGCAACAGCCACGACCGGACGATTGCCGTCGGCCTGGCTGCTGGGCTTAATGTTCGAGTCTGCGCGAACCTCATGTTCGGCGGTAGTATGGTTCTGAAGCGGCGGCATACCTCCCGGATCGAACTGAACGGTCTGGTTCTGGAAGCCGTAAACGCTCTGGAACTGGAGTTTCTGACTTTGGAAAATGTAGCAGAGGAGTTGAAAATCGATGAACTCAATGATGATGAAGTTCGTGCTTCGCTGGTGGTGGCGGCGGAGCGTCAGGCGATTCCATCGTGCGATATTCTGACCGTCTGGAAGGAGTTCAAACATCCTCAACATGAAGAGTTTGCCGAACCGACCCGGTGGAGCCTCTTGAACGCCTTCACCGAGACCGCCAAGAAGTACAGTCCCGCCCGTGCCGACCAGTGCTACCGCAGTCTGACCCGACTGTTCGGACTGGACGGCAAACCGGCGGAACTCTGGAAAAGATAGTCCACGGCGCTCTGCCCTGGTACGCCCTCCGGAAAAAGTGGTGCGATTTCCGGAGTATCATGCACCCCGGCGGCTTCGGTCGCCGGTTTTATCATCTTAAAACAAGAAGGAATTGTTATTATGGCAAAAGTTTTCTGTCCGAAATGTTCCTCCATTGCCAACCCGCTTCATCGGGCCTGCACGGTTGGAACCGCAACCGGGATTACAGCAGGAGGTGCAACGGTAATCGTCGGCATGGTTCGCGGCGCCCGTGCGGGAAGTGCGTTGGGAGTTGCCGGCACTGCCATCGGTGCGACAGCCGGAGCCGTGTTGAATCTCCTCTGGGGTATCACTTCCGGGGGACTGATCGGCGCTCAGGCGGGCAAATTGATCGATGAAAATGTAATCGGTCTGTACCGCTGTCCGAAATGTCATCTGCGATTCAAGGCGTAGATGGCTGAAAACTCAGAGATACGCAGTAACGATGCGTGTCTCTTTTTTCGATTCATACCGGAATATCAGATTTCCGCAAGCATTTCCACAATTTCAATAAAACGTGCCGGAGTGACAATAAACATTTCCGGCGGGAAATGTTTGATATTGCCTGTTACAAGATAAGTATCATCCGTACCGGATTCTAATACAACTTCATAAAACGGCACATCTTTTTCGTCTGGAAGTATAACGCCGGTTTCTGTGACCTGAAGCAGTTTTCCGCAGTTACGCAGTTCTGTTAAAAATGTATCTACAAGTTCCGGAGTAAATCCAAATTTTTTTCTGCGCAACACATCTCCATATTCAGCGAGAATGAGTTCACTGAACACCGGAATAACCGTTCCATCAAACAGGTGATTCACAACTTTGACGGTTGCTGAATTTTCATGTTTTGCCAGCAATGCCGAAACCAGAACATTGGTATCAATCACTGCATAACATTTCATTTTTGCCTCTGGCACGGTCTATTTCAGAGTTGATTTCAGATAGAGACATTCCCTGAACACCATTGGCTTTCGCTTGTTTGCGTAGAGCTTGAAACGCATTCGCCCCGGCTGTTTTGCCGGTGGCAAGCGAGATTTCAAATGGAATCCGTTTCTCGCGAATGACCGTTCTTGCAAAAATATTGATTGCAAAGGAAGATCCTGCTTTTTATATTCCGGCAGCCTGTGTGACCGGATACCTGGTCCACAATCTGATCAGTTTTTCACAGGTACTCAGCTTTCCGTATGTTTTTCTGCTTATGGGGATGGAACGTGCCATGGAGCACAGGCTTGACAAAAATAAAAAATTTTCCTAAAATCAAAGCAACTGAATAAAAGTGGCGATGAAGAGGACTAGTAAGGATAGGCGCCTTTCAGAGAGAAGATCCCCGGTGGAAGAAGCGGGTGCTGAAAGATCTTTATGAGCAAGAATCCCGAACCTGCCTTGGAGCTCTGTATGAAAATACAGCGTAGCACCGGCGATAACGGTATGAAAAGAGAATGTTACAGCATTAAGTAGGGTGGTACCGCCGGATTCCGGTCCCTGATCGGGGTGGAAGAAGGTGTACCACCCTTTTTTGACAAAGTAAGCGGAAAGGCGCTACAGGCAGCCTGCCAGAGCAGAAAACACAGAGAAAAGGAGAAAAAAATGGCTGAGAAGAAGTTAGTCGAAGCGATTACATCCATGAGTGAGGATTTCGCCCAGTGGTATACGGATGTAGTCAAGAAAGCGGAGCTGATCGATTATTCCAATGTAAAGGGATGCATGGTGATCAAGCCTGCAGGTTATGCAATCTGGGAAAATATCCAGAGACAGCTTGATGAAAGATTTAAGGCAACCGGAGTAGAGAATGTCTATATGCCCATGTTTATTCCGGAGAGTCTGTTAAATAAGGAAAAGGATCATGTGGAAGGGTTTGCTCCAGAGGTTGCCTGGGTTACCCATGGCGGGCTGGCTCCTTTGCAGGAGAGAATGTGTGTCAGACCTACTTCCGAAACACTATTCTGCGATTTTTATAAGGGAGACATCCATTCCTACAGAGATCTTCCCAAGGTTTATAACCAGTGGTGCAGTGTGGTGCGCTGGGAAAAGGAGACAAGACCTTTCCTGCGTTCCAGAGAATTTCTCTGGCAGGAAGGCCATACTGCTCATGCAACAGCAGAAGAAGCAGAAGCAAGAACCGAGCAGATGCTGAATGTATATGCTGATTTCTGTGAGGAGGTTTTGGCAATCCCGGTTGTTAAGGGCCGTAAGACAGAGAAGGAGAAATTTGCAGGTGCAGAGGCTACCTATACCATTGAGGCACTGATGCATGATGGTAAGGCGCTGCAGTCAGGAACCAGCCACAATTTTGGGGACGGCTTCGCAAAGGCTTTTGGCATCCAGTTTACAGATAAAGATAACAAGCTGAAATATGTTTACCAGACATCATGGGGAATGTCTACCAGAATTATCGGAGCGATCATCATGGTACACGGAGATGATTCCGGTCTGGTGCTGCCTCCAAGGATCGCACCGACACAGGTTATGATCATTCCGATCCAGCAGAAAAAGGAAGGTGTTCTTGACAAGGCTTATGAACTGAGAGACAGATTAAAGGGCTTCAAGGTAAAGGTAGATGACTCTGACAAGAGTCCCGGATGGAAGTTCTCCGAGCAGGAGATGCGTGGTATTCCGCTCCGTGTGGAGATCGGACCGAAGGATATCGAGGCCGGTAAGTGCGTGATCTGCCGTCGTGATAATGGCGAGAAGATTGAAGTGGCACTGGCTGAGCTGGAGAGCAAAGTAGGTGAGCTTCTTGATCAGGTACAGGCAGATATGCTT
>ENA-UEQW01002467-UEQW01002467.1-human-gut-metagenome-genome-assembly--contig:-NODE-2467-length-13932-cov-4.967232_pt1 | contig 13932 bp, 7 predicted proteins | sample MGYA00242947_ERZ507947 | MGnify/ENA primary metagenome ERZ507947 (study PRJEB26167, sample SAMN06115421) | human gut metagenome | host: Homo sapiens | place: China:Guizhou | collected 2015-03-17... | reverse complement strand
GGCCGTTATAGGACAGTTGGGTGTGATAAAATCGAACCTTGAAGGCCTTCTACCCACCGAAGATCAGCAAGGCCACGAGTGCATCACCGACGCGATTGGCAGCGTGAAAGATGCGATTGGGGATATTGAAGAAGCCATGGACTAAAGAAGGACAATACTTTCTCATTCTACCCGCTTCGGCTTTGAGGTGAAGAAAGGCGCGGCAGGCTGCCGCGCCTTAACCTTAGCTATTATTATAGAAGTTGAACATATGATACGAGTTGACAACATGACCGATCAGCAGATTGTGGAGGCATATGCTGCGTACTTTGCCCGTAAGGCTCAGGAAGCCTATAACGACTATCAAAGCGTAGGCATGGAAAAGTACGACAATGCCTACCACAAATGCGCCGCCATCGCTGAGGCTCTTGAACGAGATGTCCAAAAGGCCGATGACCGACAGGCATACGGGACGCTTAAATCGAAATTGATATGGCTGGCATCTTCGGCAAGCAATGCGATGCGAAAAGACGCCCCAGAGGACGCATTACTGAAATTTGCAAAGGAAGTCATAGCTGCTGCCCGGCTTTACGGATATGACGACAATGGTGAGGGCGAACTATAAACCGGGAAGAACACTTCCGGGGCGTGGACGATGCAATGTATGTCGGAACTCTGTTCAGGCTGCTGCATTTTTGTTTAAGGCGTAGAATTTTCCCTCGCAGATGTGGTCTTACCGCCAGTCTCTTGTTTATCAATGCACAACCGCTGTAAGAACTGTGCAGACATGCCTCCTATATTTTGTGTCGTCAAAATGACAGTCATGAGCTGTGCCGACAGTATTTACCTCTTGCGTATATAGAACTTATGTTCTATTATAGTGTTTAAGAAAACTGGGAGGAGGACGGATAGATGGGACGGAATATTCTACACGTAGACATGAACGCATTTTATGCATCTGTGGAATGTCAGCGGCGCCCTGAACTGCGTCAAAAGCCGGTGGCAGTCTGCGGTGATCCAGAAGCCCGTCACGGAATCGTCCTTACTGCCAACTATGTAGCAAAGCCACGTGGCGTCAAAACCGGCATGACCATCTGGCAGGCGAAGCAGCTTTGTCCCGATCTGGTGGTGCTGCCTGCCGATATGAGTGAGTATATCCGATTCAGTAAGATGGCTCGCGAGATTTACGAGAAATACACCGACCAGATCGAGCCGTTTGGCCTTGATGAAAGCTGGTTGGATGTGACCGGCAGCGTCGGTCTGTTCGGTTCGGCCGTGAGTATTGCTGAAGAGATCAGCGAGCGGATCAAGTTTGAGTTGGGGATCACCGCCAGCATCGGCGTTTCCGACAATAAGATCACGGCGAAGCTGGGTAGTGACTATAAAAAGCCGGACGCCATCACCCGTATCGAGCGGGATAACTATAAAGAAATTGTCTATCCGCTGCCAGCATCCGATCTGCTCTATGTTGGTCCTGCCACAGAGCGCAAGCTGCGCGGTGTTGGGATTTATACCATCGGGCAGCTTGCCGAGGCGTCGCCGAAGCTTTTGGAATACAAGCTGGGGAAAATGGGGCTGGTGCTGCACACTTTCGCCAACGGGCTTGATGTATCGCCTGTGCAGCGCAGTGATCATATCCGTGCCATAAAATCGGTAGGCAACAGCGCCACCACGCCGCGCGATCTGGTGAGCGACGATGATGTGCGACTCATGCTGTATCTGTTGGCGGAAAGCGTCGCCTGCCGGATGCGGGAGCTGGCATCAAAGTGTACGGTGGTCGAAGTCAGCGTCCGGGACAAAGAACTGCACTGGTATAGCCGCCAGCGGAAGCTGGCGGTTCCAACCTGCTCCAGTGCAGAGATCGCAGAAGTGGCGTTCGATTTGTTCCGTCGCAGCTATCCGTGGACGCTGCCGGTACGCAGCATTGGTGTGCGCGGCGCCGAACTGGTAGATGCGACTATTGGTATACAAACTTCGCTTTTTGATAACGATAGGCGTCGGAGCGCGTGGGAACAAATCGACGTAGCCGTGGACAGGCTGCGGCAGCGATATGGCTATATGAGTGTGCGCCGCGCCATCACCATGTCTGACCCGGCATTGGGCTGCATCAATCCCAAGGATGACCATACCGTGCATCCGATAGGCTACTTCGCAGGATAGGGGGAATATCCATGGAACTTGAAAAGAAGTATGTGCCGGTGACGGTGCATTTTGACGCCAACGGGAAGATGCGTCCTATCGAGATCGAGTTTGACGAAATACGCAGATATCATATCGACAAGATACTGGACGTGCGCCGCGCAGCCTGCCAAAGTGTAGGCGGCGTGGGAGAGAGATATACCTGCCGCATACGGGGCAGGGAGAGTTATCTCTGGTTTGAAAAAGGCCGCTGGTTCGTAGCAGCGAAGGATGGAAAATAAGAAGGAGGCTGCCGGCGTTGCCGACAGCCTCCCTTGCGTAGAGAAAACTACTTACCAATACTTGGGATACTTGCTGGTGCTCTGCTGATTCTTCGCGTACTCCCACCATGGGACTTGATTCGTGAAGTCAGTCATCTTATCCCAGAACTGGTCGGACAGCGTACCCTTGTTCACATAGACCGTAACGATGTAGGTCTTAGTACTGCCATCCTCCATGGTGGCCGTATAGGTCACGGAGTTGGTGAAGTCCATCGTTACGCCGCTGCCGGGCGTCAGAGACTTGACGCCGTTGGTGGCGATGACGGGGGTCAGCTTCGTCACATCTGTGCCGCGGGGCATGGTGATGGTAATGGTGTTGGTGGTGTTGTTTACCGCGGCGGCCACACCATTGATGGAGAAGGCTGTGATACCCGTGGAGGTCGTCGCGGCTGTCTCCCACTGACAACTGATGGTCACATTACCTTCGGGCATGGTAAAGCGGTTGTTGGTGATCTTCACCGTCTTACCGTTTTCTATCGCCAGCGTGTAGGTCAGAGAGCCTTCCACCATCTGATAACCATCATCGGGCGTTACGGTAACGATGATCTCATCGCCCTCATTGGCGCTGGTGCGGTTGGGGATGATGGTACCGCCCTTGGGGGTGTTCACTGTAATGGTGTACTTACCGGGATTTGGTTCGTAAGCGGGGATCCCGATCTTCAGGGGTGCACTCTCGCCGCTGGCTGCCACGACCACGATGTAGACATCACGGGCATCCCCGGTCAGATTGCTGATGGTGAAGGTTGTCTCACCCGCGCTGGCTGTACCATGGGTGGTAGATTTCTTGATTTCATCCACCGTGGGAGCCGCTGCATCGTGATCCACTACCTTATAGTAGTAGGTGCCTGCCACATTGGAGGTGAACGTCACCGTTGCGGCGGTCTTGCTGCTGCGGGTGGCGGAGCCATCGGACAGTAACGGAGAACCGGAATAGACCAACTTAATCGTATAGTCCTTGGTGGCCGTTCCTGCAATTACCCGGAAAGTAACTTCTTCGCCTACCGGCATCCAGCACACAATGTCACCCTTAGACCAATCGCCTGCCCAGCTGCCGCCGCCGTCCATCTGCTTTACTGTTACGCCGGTGGGCGTCTCGATTTTCAGGTTCAAACCGGACAGTCCTTCAGGGATCTTGGCCACCGTCTCCGCCGACACGGTGTCGGGAATGGTGATCGTCCAATTGTCGCCGGACGGAACGCCATTTGCAACCTCGCTGCCGTCGCTCTTTACCAGTGCGACAGATGTAATCGTCGGTGTAATCTCCGCCGTAGCCTCAAACTCTGCCGTTACCGTGACCTTGCTCTTAGGCATCGTGAAAGTACCAACATTGCTGTTAGTCTTATCTTCGGTGACAGCAATGCTCTTCTGCTGTTCGTCCTTCACGATCCAGCTCTTCAGCGTGTAGCCGCTACCGGGAGCAGCGGTCAGCGTGACGGTCGTGTTCGGCTGTGCAGTCGAGTTGGAAGATGTGATCGTACCGCCTGTCGCCTGTTTCAGCATGATGTCATGCCGGGCAGTTTCCTCGGTTTTGTCATTCAAACACACGAACAAACTAATACTCGTCCACTCTGTGAGCTTAAAAGTACCGGAATATTCTGTAAAGGTTTCTTCTATGCGTGTGCTACCGGTGCGGAAAACTCGTTTTCCAACTTTTTCGAACACATACTTATCAGTGTCATTGACAGTCACTGAAAAGCTTATCACATCGTCTTTCTTGACCTTGGTATAATTGCTTACCGACGAACCATTTACGGATACCTCCACATTTGCAAGGTCGGAAGCACCTTGATAGCCACTGCCGCCTCCCTTCATGACCTCCCAGCTGAGTGTTACATACCGCTCCTTCAGGACTGCCTTTATACGGACACCCTCCGTCACGGACGGCATAGTAAACTCAACACTACTGTTTCTGCAGTCCTCCTCAGAAATAAGCGACACTGCGGCCTCTGTCGCTGTTGTGATCTCCCAGTGGTCGAATTCATAATACTCATCCACATTTGCAACGGACGCAACAACAGATGTGCCCTCCTTTGCCGAGGTAATAGCTTTTCCATTCGCTTTGACCTCGATGGTTGCCTTACCTTCAGGGGCGGACGTTGCTTGAATCGGCAGCGGCTGAGAATCTGCACTCTTCTCGAATACAGCTGTAAAGGATGCCGCTTTGGTTCCAAACACAAACTGAGCTATCGAAATCATTTTCTGATCTGCTGACAGATATGTGCTGCCATCAGCTTCGATCCACTCCTTAAATCTGTAGCCATCCTTCGGTATCGCTCGCATGACTACATGCGTTGCCTCTTGCTGCGTTCCACCCGCCAGGCATTCCGGGGTAATTTCTACGGTTCCCATGGTTTCATCGTTGGATACAGCCTTGAACGAATAATAACCAAGCTGGTGGAACTCTGCGTTAACAATGACATCCTCGTTCGCAATAAAAGCGATATACAGTCTGCTGTTCTGTATTCTGTACTGGGAATCCTCATAGCGAACCAGGTCTCCCAGCTTTTCTGTAGCTGTCGATGTCAGGCCTTCGCAAATATAGGTTGCTTTGCTGTCAACGCCCGCAGGAAATGCCGGATATGTATTCGCCTCGACAAGGATGCCGATCCCTCGTTCAATATAAAGCGGCCATTTTGCCATTAACCCAGTGAAGCCCGCTTCATAAAGATTATCTAGTTCGCCCCGGCTCTTCTTTGCAATTACTTCATCGACCGTGAGATCCTGGGCATCAAATGTGTAGAACTGGAAGGGATAACAACTGAGTTCACCTATCCAGCCATTTTCGCCAAAGGCGTTGGGGCGATCTACATCCTCCGTTCCCGTGTTAATGGCATGGAAATCCAGCTCTACTTTTCCTTCCTTGCTTTCAAAGATGGGCTTAATAGTGAAAGCTGCGTCAGGAACGACAAATGTCACAGAATCCTCATAAACATTTTTGTCTTCTACATTTGCATCTGGAATGCTCCATCCGTCTAGATAATAGCCCTCGTCTACTCTGGCAAATACAGTCACTGTTTTGCCGGGAGTAAAGGCAATCACGTCGCCGTTGTTGTATTCCTTGCCGTTATACTCCAGCTTGCCGTGCTCTGCATCCACCGTGGCACAGCCGGGACCTTGGGGAGTATCTCCGGTCTTTTCAAAGACGGGCTTGATAGAGAAGAACTTGTCAGGAACGGTAAAGGTCACGGAGCCATCTTCTGTACCCGCATATGTCGTACCGTCGATGATCCACTCTTTCAGATGATACCCATCCGCCGCTTTCGCGGAGACCGTCTCTTCGGCTGCGGGAGTAAACGTAATCACATCGCCATTTTTGTATTCTGTCCCGTTATACTCCAGCTTGCCATTCTCCGCTTCTACCTGCGCACGACCGGGGTATTGCAGCAGAATGGTACCCTTCTTCACCGTGCCATCCTTGTCGGTCATTGTGAAGCCTACTGCGTAAGCATCTGCGCCAATCTTGAGCTTCTGGCCAATTCCACCCTTCGAGTAGTTCGTTGCATCCGCGCTGTCAAACTTAAACTCCACGCCATCAGCCACACGCTTGAGACCACCCCATGTCGTGTAGCCGAGCAAGGCTGTGACCTTGTTGTCACTGCCGAGTTCATTAAATTTCACTACAATGTCTTCACTCGCATCGTTCGACCACCCTGTGATGCTTGCTGCCTTCTTGTAGCCAGGGAGAAGATTGAAGACCAGCGGCTGCAGCTCACAGTAATCGTAACTAAGGAAGTGCCCGGCATCTGCCTTTTCAAAATGCGCCGTTACAGTCAAAGGCTTCGCCTCGGTGTTCGTTTCGCTTATAGCCAGTGTTGCCGTGTTGTTGCCCTCGTCTTCGGTCAGCGTGTAGATAGTGACTCGGCTGCTGTAATCAACCATAGGATCGCCATTGGTATAGGAGACCGTCCAGCCATCCAGCCGGTAACCGTCCTGCGGTGTGGCTGTCAGCGTGACACCTGCCCCACCGGGTACCGCCTTCTCCGCGCTTGCGGTAACTGTACCCCATGCATCGTTGCTGCTCTTCGCCTGGATGCCTACGGTCTTCACAAAATTCGCAGTAAGGGTAACAGGCGATGTACCAACGTCAACAGTTAAATTTGCGGTTTCGCTGTTTTCATAATCAATAGTTCCACTATCCACAGACCAGCTTCCAAAAATATAGCCTTCATCTGGCTCCGCCTTTATACTTACAGTTATATCTTTATCTTCTTCTGACTCTGGCTCTGGTGAAACCGAATGCTTCCCGCCATCCTTCACCGTTTTATCGCCAATTACTACACTGCCGCCTTTGGCGGTAACATTGATCTGAACTGCATCTGCCGCCATTATTTGCGCGATAGATACAGGCACAATAATGCATAGCGACAGCAAAAGTGCCAATAGGGGAATGAATCTTTTTTTCATTAAATTCCCACCTTCATTTAATAGTGATTATATTCTCCATCATCGGTCTGATCCTGTTTACGAGAACCGGTGTGTGCTGCGGCTCTCCTGGTGATCGGTTACCGTATTATCTTCAGAGACCTTGTCCCAAAGCTGCTGTGAGGTGCTGCGTTGATACACCACACGAACAACATAATATCGTGTCTCGCTGCCAAGCCTCACGGTATAGGTAAGCGGTGTGGACAGATTCACCACTTCACCGGACACAGGGCTTACCACCGCACCAGCAGGTACAGTGACCGCAGGTGCTACCGCAGTTACATCCGTCCCGTTAGGCAGTACAATCTCAATCGTACCAGCGGTGTGATCGATCTCACCGTCTACACCCAGCACCGTAAACTTCTCGATCCTGGCAGAACTGGACGGTGTTGGCGTCTCTCCGGAGGCAGAGATCAAGCTGCCTGCCGTGTTCGTTACCCGAACCGTATAGGTACGGCTCTCTACATCACGTCCTGCGACCGTATAGGTGACAGGTGCAGAGAAGTCCTGTTCGGTTCCAGACAGCGGGCTGCACACCGTTGTGCCAGCGCCCAGTGTGATGTCCGGCGCAAACTTTGTGGTAGTCAGATTGCTGTCGTCCACACCAGTCACAGAGATCGTGCCGCTTACGTCGTCAATGTCTCCGTCATAGACCGTGCCATTGATCGTCAGCGAAAATGCCGTGATGGAGGCTACCGTTTTCGCTTGCACCTTGATTCGATAAGTAGCGTGGTTTTTGCCATCCGCAGAGGCAATGGTAAACTCCGTCCAATCCGAAAGGTCAAGGTTCACAGAGCCATCCAAGACAGGCGAGGCACTCGCGCCATAAGAGATGTTGGCGATAACACGCAGCTTTGTTACATCAATACCGCTGCTGACCGTCAGCAAAATGTCCGCGCCGTCCTCTTTCACTGTGATGGTCTTGTCCAGAATATCAAGATTACGCTGATTGGCATCTTGCAGGACTATGGTCGAAGTATCAAGCTTCGCGCCTGCCGGATCCACATCACCAAATGCAACCGTGACATAATAGGTTTTTCTGGTCTGGCCATCCTCCGCCAGCACAGTGAACGGCTGGGCCGCACCCTCAGCGAGTGTAACGGGGATCGTTGGAGCCTCCAAAATTGCGCCCGCTGACAAGGTGAAATCGGGCGTTATATTCTGGAGGGGCATTCCCTTGGGCAAGGTAACAGAAATGGTGTTCTGACCATTTTCCTCTCCGAAGACACCTTTCTGACCCTCAATAGAGAATTCCAGTATGTCGGCTTCCGAAGAAAGCACAGTGGAGAAATCATATCGATGATAATACAGATAGTACGGATGTCCCGCTCCACCGTTTTCCAGGAAACCAAGATACCACTGTAAGGCATAACAGGATTCGTATGTCGCCAGCAGGTTGCTGGCAGATTCGCTCTGCACATGCTTAAAACCATCCGGCGTGGAAAACATATCCATCCACTGTGTAAGGATCGTGCGGTCACCGTCCCCGAAACGGGGGTCAGAATAAGGGTCAATGCCACAAGAGGCCAATGCGCAAATGACCTGTGCAACAGACTCGCTGTTTACGGTTCCCCAAGAGTGGAACGTGTAGTCTTCACGCATTTCTTTCAAAATGGCTTCGACACCCTCGTCCAGTTTTGCCTTTGTCCGTTCTTCATAACCAGAAACCTCCTGATACGGCGCAATAGCGTACATCAGCATACCGACCATATCAACGTCATAGCCGTCCGACCCATATTCATGATTGAGTAGCTGCTCCAACAAGGACTCCCTGCTTCTCGCCCCATTGGCGGGAAGCGTATAATTGCCCATGTCCAGCGCACACAATGCGAAAATTCTGCCGTTTACACCACCGTCAGTTGTGGACGCAATATTTGCAACGAGGTTGTCTATCTCATTGTTGCTTCCATCCAAAAAGGGCTTGCCGCCGTTATACTTGGCAAGGTTTGAACAATCATACCCTCTTGAGGTCAGGAGCATCGTCAGTCTGGCGATGTCTGTCATTCTACCTTTCGGGCCAACGTTCAAGTCTTTGATCTCTTTGACAATATCAAACCCGTTGTTGGTGTTCGGCCCGTTGTCCTGCGGCAAATTTTCGTAGATGCCAAGCTGCATCCACTCCCAGTCGTCTACCGCGCTCTCCCGATATTTATCGATGATTGCGTCCAACTTAGACTGATAGGCCGATTTATCAGGATTCTCTCTTCGTTGCGTAGAGACCGTTACAATGACTTTGTACGTCCTGGTATCGCCGTTCTGTGCGGTAACGGTATAGGGAACCGTCTCGGTGAAATCCTGAAGTACACCGCTGGCTGGCTCAACAACGGCAAATTCGGAAATTGTGATCTGCGGAGCGAAGCGCTTGGTAGACCCTTCCGGCAGCTCAAGCGTTATTGTCTTTGCATCATCGTCAATCGTGCCTTCCAACGATCCGCAGTAGAAGCTCTTGATTTCATTGCCGGTGGCAGGGGGGACCTTCTTTACAATAACAGAATAAGTCCATTGGTCTTTTCCATTCTCCGCAGTTACCGTGTATTGGATAGGTGTCGTCTCGGAGTGTTCAAAATCCTCACCATTCGGCATGGCGATGGTCGCATCATAGGATATGGTATAGCTGCTCTTGAGCGTATTCCAGTCCGTGGCGTAGGGAATCGTTACCGTGATCGTCTTGCCGTCAGCACTCCAATCGATCTGCTCACCCGCCACACCGACGGAGTAGGACAACAGCTCACATTCAGCGGAATCGCCCTGCGTGAAATTTAGCTCATAGTCCTTGTGGTAAGACAGTCCCTCGGTATCTTTACCTGCCTGCGCATATGACGACAGATCCTCAAACAGGCGCAGCTTTTTGGCCTTTGAAAAGTCGATTTGGTCGTTTTTGTCACGCTCTACGGTCTTCCCATCGGCATCCAGGAATTTATAGCCTGTTCCGGAGCAGGTAATTTGAGGGATCTGTTCCGGCAACCAGTCCGGAGCAAAATGCAATGAGATTGTCAGATGATCCTCGTCAATGCTCGCCGTGCGGTCATTGATCTGGAAGGAATGTACCGAGAATTCCGGCGCATCCGTACTCGAACTCAGCCGCAAATAGTAGCTGCCTTGTACATAACCGTTAGCGCCGGAGTTATATACCGTGTTTGTCGCAGGATCTCTTGCACTCAGCAGCAGCATTATTCCCGCGCCCGGAGTCCAATTTCCCTTTGTCTCAAAAACGTTGATGGTATTTGCGCGATACTCGATCGAGGACGAAGCCTTTTTCCAGTTCACGCCTTCTGGCAGACATAGAGAATACTCCGACTCAGACACCTTGACCGCATCGACACCCATGACCTGCAGCGACAGCAGCTCCGGCTCTTCAATGCGTGCTTCACAATACTCCCAATAGTACCCCAGCACGTCGGTAAACCATGCGGTTGCCTGCTCAGGAGAAAACCAGCAGCCCTGGTTAAGCGTCTGCTGAACTTCTGCAAGTGCATCCTCAGATTTGCTATAGTAATCTTTATACGAATCGAGAAAACCCGCACGAAGCCAGTTAGTGGAGTTAAGTATTCGCATCAAACAGCGATAATTATCAATATAATAACCGCCAGCCACACCCTTTTTTGTTGCGGCAAGGCTGTTATAGAAGTCGTCCAATTCATTTCCAAGCAACAGATCCAAGTACATTTGCGCAGGCTTACTGAAATCCGCCTTGGAATAATCCCGAATTTCAGGGATCGCAATGATAAAAATATCGCACTGCCGTCCATCATTCGCGGTCCATGTAACGCGAACCGGTAAATAGTAATTGTTTGTAGGAAGTTTTAGTTCCGGTGCGTCATTGTTTTTTTCCTTCAGAGTCAGTGTTAAATCGTAACTCTTACGTGATGCCGTGGCTGCGTCCAGTCCTGGGATAGTGACAATATAGAAAATCTCCGGTTGAATATTTGTCACCTTGTTCATTGAGCCTGCATCCGGGTACTCCTCGGAGTAGACCTGTATGTCGGTATATGTGTTTTGGGGGAAGCCTCCGTTTGAGCTAAAATCGCCTGGCCAGTAGAGGAATACACCCAAGCCACCGGTGACGGCATAAGTCGTGACCGGCTTCAGTGACCCTATCAGCACAAGCAATGCCAGCAATACCATCCAAATTTTGGTCTTATCTTTTGTGGTCATTTTCTCCTACCTATTCATAGCATACACACGCTTTATGTTGGCAGGGGATGCCCGGCCCAGAAAGGACCGGGCATCCCCCAAGTGTTAAGGAATAGTTTTTAAGTGCTGTGTCGCTTAGAACATGGGCGCACCCAGATCGTAACCAACGTCAGCGGTATACTGCCAAGTGACTACATCACCGGGCATCAGGTAGAAAGAACCTGCGCTAATGGAGGGGTAAATCGCGTCGTTGCCACGTAAAACCTTGAACATCCAGCCACCAGAGCCGTAAGGGCCTCCCCACTGAGGATGAACATACTTGCCGGCGGTGTCCTGATTAAGTGCGCCGATCTGGGAGATATAGCCGCTGCTATTGGAGATGTACACGCCCTTCGCGTTGCAAATCTGGGTGATGATATCGGCCGCAGTATAACCATAGCTCAGGCCGTTATAAGTGCTGGAGGTGCTGCCCTTAAAAGCGGCATTGGTCTTATCATACGCAGACTGAGCAGCCAGCTTCTGCTGAGCAGTGGTCACCTGCATATACGGGTTCTGGGTGGTATTCGCACCTTTATACTTCGTATTGACCGCTGTCTGGGAGAACGCATAGGCAGTATTAAACTCGACACTCACAGAAGCATAGAATGTGGTACCTGTTTTCCATGCGCTGATATAGTAGGTCTCGGTTACGCCGTTGGTGCTGGTCAGCGTCAGTGCTGCAACACGGTTGATAACATTAACATAGGTTGTCACCGTACCGCCACCGGTATAGGTGGTAGTTCCGTTTTTCAGCGTGCCGCCGGAATATGTTACCGTAAGCGGCATGTTCGCCAATACAGAATTGTTAACGTTAGCAGACTCAAGGTGGCAGGAATAAGCCGTGAAGCTCTCGCCATCGCCATCATCACCAGTGTAGGTATACGGGGTAATCGTAAACGATTCGGTATTATACTTAATGGACGTGATCGTGTTGTTACCTGTTGCCGCGAACGCGGGGACGCTGAGACTTAACGCAAGGACAAGCGCAAGAAACAGCGCGGAGAGACTTTTGAATCTCTTCATATTTTGTTCCTCCTCAATAAATTTGTTCCAGGAGTGTACGTGACTCTCCAGCTATCCACACTCCACAAAGAATAGCTGGCTTTGGGGATCGGCTTGCAATTCCTACCTACTGCATTGGTACTCCCTCCTATTCCTTAACACTTCTATTTTGATGTTGCCCACAATTATTTATGAGCAACTGGCTGATGCAAAAAATACTCTTGTGAGCCCATCAAACTCGAGGCCAATTTCGTGTGTTTTGCCCTCAGAAAAATCGAGCATGAGCATAATGGGAGAAGCCGTGGTGACCATTGTACCGTCCAATGTAAGAACATCTCCATTAAAGTGGATCAGTACGGGGAGGTTCGCTAAGTTCGTATCAGATAGAAACGTACCCGTGGCATAGTAGTTAGTCTCAATTTCGCCGGTCTGCACATCTTCTATGGAGACTTTCTCCATATCAAAATAGTAATCATAAAACTGCATGGTAACTGTTCCAGGCTGAGTAAGATCATCTGATAAGGTTATACGATACTCTACATACTTATCCTTTTTTCCGCAGCCCGCCAGACACGGCAGGATGCAGAGCACGGCCAGAATCGCACAGCATATCTTTTTCATAAATGCTACCTCCTCACTCAGAGCGGATGGCTTCGTTGGGGCTGATGAGCGTCGCCTTACGGGCGGGCATCCATGCGGCGGCAATGGCTACCGCGCCTGCGAACAGCACGCCGCAGACCGCCAGCCACCAGGGCAGTACGCACCGCAGCTCCTGGGACGCGAAGATCACCGGTATCAGCCATTTGGCGATAAAGCTCAGCACCAAGCCTGCCGCGCCGCCTATCACGCCCACGATCAGCGCCTCCGTCAGGAACATCTTGAAGATGTCGCCCCGGATGGTGCCAAGCACCTTCAGTACGCCGATTTCCCGCGTCCGTTCCGTAATGGACATCATCATGGTGTTTGCCACGCAGATGGCGGAGATCAGGACAGCGATACCGCCCAGCGCGCCCAGCATCCCCTGGATCTGCCGGGACTGTGTCCGCACCGTCTCCAGCATATCATTGAGCGAATAGGTGTTCAGACCCGTGTCCCGGATCAGCTTGACGATCCGCTGCACGTCGTTGACGTTCTTGACCTTCACCCAGACCAGATCGTAGGTAGGGCCGTTGGCCTTTTCCTCCGCCGTCTTGGTTTGAGTTGTAGCACCCATGTAATTGGCGTTGGCCTGCGTCATCTCCTGCAAGCGGTCGAAGGACATGAACGCGGCGGTGGCGAAGTTGTTATTCAGGGTGGAGCAGATGCCCGTCACCCGCAGGGTATAGAGATTGCTGGAGGGCAGTGCCCGTCCGTCGGTGTCGGCCTTCGGCTCGCCGGTCAGGCTGGAGGAATCGAAGGTCATGCGGACAGGCACCTCCAGCAGATCGATGAGGGCGTTGCCGTTCTCGTCTACTGCCAGTTCCCAATCCTTTGCCTTGTTGGCAAGGCCAGCCGCCACGTCGTCTGTGAACATGACTTCCGGATGCAGGCGCGTGCCGTCCCCGGCCATAACGCCCCGCTCCGGCGTCAGCATGAAGTTTTCCGCCGTGGTCATGTCAATGCCGTAGACGCGCACCATGTTGACATAGTTGCCGGACACGATATAGGCGGACTGCTGATAGACCGGCGTTACCGCCTCCACACCATCAATGCCCCGGAACGCCTCCAGTGCCTTGTCGTTCAGCAGTGCCTTGCGCCCGTAATCGCCGGTGGCAGGCGTCACATCGATCTTTGTCAGGCTGCCCAGTGCCTCGATGCTCTCGCGGTACGCCTGCTCATAGCCCAGACCTACGGAGATCAGCACCACGATACACATGACGCCCACCGCCATGGATAGGGCTGTCAGCGCCGTGCGGGT
>ENA-UEQW01002466-UEQW01002466.1-human-gut-metagenome-genome-assembly--contig:-NODE-2466-length-13936-cov-4.614835_pt1 | contig 13936 bp, 23 predicted proteins | sample MGYA00242947_ERZ507947 | MGnify/ENA primary metagenome ERZ507947 (study PRJEB26167, sample SAMN06115421) | human gut metagenome | host: Homo sapiens | place: China:Guizhou | collected 2015-03-17... | reverse complement strand
ATGAAGTCACCCGTAGAATTGAAAATGTGAACGTTCCCGCGATTGAAGGATCCTCCAAGGTCTGCAAACTCTTCACGCTCCTCTCTCTGCTGAAAGTGGGTGCTGAAGTTCTATGTGAGTCTGTAGGGCGAAGGAATCAGCAACGAAATGGTCGAGGGACTGGTCAAGGAGATCAATTCCCACGACGGAAAGGACGTTAGGGTATTTGACTACGAGAAGTGTATGGCGGAAATGAAGGGAGAGGGTGCGACTCTGAACGACCACGAAAAGAGTTTAATCAGCATGGCAGTTGGTTGGAGTGCGTCGTGACATGTAGCTGTCCCCTCGAACGACGGCGCTGTGCTACCTCATTTTCAAAGAGGGTGAGAAGCTGAACGCGTTGGTGCTGGCAGTCGCCTCCCTTCTCCTGTCTGTTCTCAAGGCGAGAATGGACACGCTCAACGAAACGGTCTACGAGGTACGGTTTCCCTCTCCCTCTGTTGCGTAGATCGACCGTCCCCACCGCTGCGCGGCGTACATTGCCCAGATTCTCCGCCTCATGCTCTTCGGCGCGAGCCAGCTGAACGAGGACCACGACGCGGCTGTGAGCGAGCTGCCCGAAGTGCGTCACTAACTCCCTCTCTGAAGCGTAGCTGCTGGGTCCGTGCTACGACCTCCTGAAGCACCTCAAGCTGTCGCTGCAGGCGGAGCTGAACGCGCCGGCGATGCGCGAGGGCTCGACCATCCTGGTGTCGCACTGCGTGAACATCAACTACCAGCTGCAGAACATGACGAAGCGTGGGGCACCGAGGCGGGCGTGAGGCGTAGACCTGGTGAGCATGATGAAGCTGGTGGACGACTCCTGCTCCGAAGCCGTTGATGCGCGTATGGCGTGCTTCGACGCACTCTGCGCGCAGCTGACCGGTGTGGACGAGTCGCTGGCGGTGCCGTACCGCGTGCTGAGCGCCATGACGGCGATGAAGGACGTGATGGTGATCCTGCTCTCGCGCTGCACCGCTCTCCTGAAGGAGCGCATCGAGAAGTCCGTGAAGGTGGTGGAGGAGAAGACGATCGACCCCGCCATTGAAGCGCGTCTGGCTGCCGAGCGCGCGAAGGAGGAGGCGGAGATGGATCCTGCGACGCTGGCGCGCATCCGCGAGAAGAGAGCGGCGAAGGAGGCGAAGAAGAACAAGAAGAGCGCGGGCAAGAAGGAGAAGAAGCTGAACCCCGTAAACGGCGTCCAGGCTCTGCTCGAGCTCCCGAACCTCACCGAGTGCGTATTGTCGCCTCTCGCTCACACGCAGGGAATCCAGCTACGACCTGACGGTGGGCGCCATATACCCCGCGCTCGCCTCTCTCTACGACTCTCTGCAGTCCGGCGGCGTGCACCGCAAGCCCAAGATCCCCAAGGTTTGAGCGCGCGGTGCGGGTGAGCGATAGGGCACGCGCGACTTCCTGCCGGAGCAGATGGAGGTGCGCGCGAAGGTGATGAACATCATCCGCGCGGTGTTCCGCCGCCACGGCGCCGTGGAGATCGACACGCCCGTGTTCGAGGAGAAGGAGACCCTGATGGGCAAGTACGGCGAGGACAGCAAGCTGATCTACGACCTGGCGGACCAGGGCGGCGAGATCCTGGCGCTGCGCTACGACCTGACGGTGCCGTTCGCGCGCTTCCTCGCGGTGCACCAGGTGGGCAACATCAAGCGCTTCCACATCGCGAAGGTAGGCGGTGGTCTGTCGCGTGACGCGTAGGTGTACCGCCGCGACAACCCGGTAGTGACGAAGGGCCGCTACCGCGAGTTCTACCAGTGCGACTTCGACATCGCGGGCAGCTACGGCCCGATGATCAGCGACACGGACGTGCTGGCGGTGGGCGTGGAGATCTACAAGAACCTGGAGATCGGCGACTTCATGATCAAGGTGAACCACCGCGAGCTGCTGGACAGCATGATGGAGATCTGCGGCGTGCCTGCCAACAAGATCCGCGCCATCGGTGAGAGTGAGGGAGCCCGCTGACGCGTAGGCTCCGCCATCGACAAGCTGGACAAGGAGACGTGGGAGACGGTGCGTGTGGAGATGGTGGAGAAGAAGGGTCTGGCGCCCGAGGCGGCGGACAAGATCCGCGAGTTCGTGATGATCAAGGGCGACTGCTGGAGCGTGTACAACCAGCTGGCGCAGATGCCGTCGATCCAGCAGAACGCGCGCGCGATGAAGGCGCTGAACGACATGAAGCTGCTGTTCACGTAGGCGTCGCGCGCGTGTCTCATGCATAGCTACTTGGAGGCGATGGGCTACCTGTCGTACCTGAGCTTCGACATGTCGCTGGCGCGCGGCCTGGACTACTACACGGGTCTGATCTACGAGGTGGTGCTCAACAACAACCCCTACGGCGTGGGCTCCATCGGCGCGGGCGGTCGCTACGACCACCTCGTGGGCATGTTCAACGCGGGCGGCAAGGACATCCCGTGCGTGGGCATCTCGATCGGCGTGGAGCGCGTGTTCACCATCCTGGAGAAGAAGGCGCTGGAGAAGGGCGGACTGAAGTGCACGCCGTGCTCGGTGCTGGTGGCGTCGGTGGGCAAGGACATGACGGTGCACCGGATGAAGATCGCGGCGGAGCTGTGGCGGAACGGCATCGCGGCGGAGTTCGGGTATCAGGAGAACCCGAAGCTGCAGAAGCAGCTGACCTACGCGCTGGAGAGCGGCATCAACTGGGTGGTCGTGATCGGAGAGGAGGAGATGAAGGAGGGCAAGGTGAATCTGAAGAACTTGGGAACGCACGAGGAGGTCACGATCCCGGTGGAGAGCATTGTGGAGGAGCTCCGCAAGCAGGGACTGAACTAGACGCTGTTCTGTTTGTTTTCACATTGTGTTTCCCCTCTCCGGTGACCGTTGGGAACGACGGAATTCTCTTGTCTCCCCTCCCGAATTGTGGATCTGATCTATCGATAGTGTTGAACGGCACCCTAAACGAAGATGGACTTTGACGTCGACAGAATCATCACGCTGCTTCTCGACACGAAGAAGGATAAGCCGGGAACGCAGGTGAACCTTCCGGAGGAATGGATCCGCACCCTGTGTCTGAAAGCGCAAGAGGTGTTTAAATCGCAGCCCATGCTGCTGCATCTGAGTCCTCCGATACAGATTTGCGGTATTCCGTGCGTAATTCGCGTTCCTTGTAGGCGATATCCATGGACAGTACTATGACCTCCTGCGCTTATTTGAATACGGCGGTTTCCCCCCAAAATCAAAATACCTGTTCTTGGGGTGCGCGATGGTTTCCGGACTTATCCGTAGCGACTACGTTGACAGAGGAAAGCAGAGCATCGAGTGCATTTGCCTGCTCTTGGCGTATAAGGTGAAGTACCCGCAGAACTTCTACCTTCTGCGAGGAAACCACGAAACGGACAACATCAACAAGATCTACGGCTTCTATGACGAGTGCAAGCGGCGCTACAACATCCGTCTGTGGAAGGCCTTCTCGGAGTGCTTCAAGTACCTCCCGGTCTGCGCGCTTGTCGACGAGCGCATCATCTGCATGCACGGGGGTCTTTCTCCAGAGCTGACCTCCCTGACCAAGGTGGAGGAGATCAAGCGTCCCTGCGTGGTCCCCGACAACGGCTTGCTGTGCGACATCCTCTGGTCCGACCCTGAGTACGAGCTGGCATCGGGCTGGGGCTTGAACGACCGCGGCGTGAGCTACATTTTCGCAGAGGACGTGGTGCACTCCTTCCTGGAGGAGCAGGACCTGGATCTGGTGTGTCGAGCGCACCAGGTGGTGGAGGACGGGTACGAGTTTTTCGCCGACAGACACCTGGTGACGATCTTTTCGGCGCCGAATTACTGCGGCGAGTTTGATAACGCGGGAGCGATGATGAGCGTGGACGAGTCGCTGATGTGCTCCTTCCAGGTGCGGGCGAGTGGAGAGGGTGACGCGTAGATATTGAAGCCGGTGACGTCCAAGCAGCGCTTCCACAGCAACGGGGAGTCCATTTCGGACCCGTTGGAGGCGGACGCGGACGCGAAGAACAAAAAGCACTATGACAAAGAGAAGTACCTTCAGTAGTTGGTCGTGTTTCTTGGAACAAAGCCGGGCATACACTGTGGTTCGTCACACGCAACTGGTAAAACAGGACGTAGGCATCGCGGTTGTCCTCGACGTGGTGCTCCTTCAGCGGCGTGACCAAACTGTCGTTGTAGCAGTGCCAGTCGAACAGCAACTCGTTCTCGGGGTGGGACGAGTGATTGATGTAGGCGATGTAGTGTCCCGACGACGTGCCGCCCAGGTGGTTGATCACTCCGATCAGGTCGTATCTACGCGTCAGTCCCTCCCGCCTCTCCGACATCAAACTGCCCGACGGGAGACCGTAGTACTTCGACACGTCGAGCCCCTACACCTCACCAACTCCAGGAACCGCAACGTGAATCGGGTACTTGACGTCCTCGAAGATCTTGACCGGCACGCACTGGTCGTAGGCGAAGCGCATGAGGTGGATGATCATGACGGCGGGCGCGTGGTCCATCACCGTCTCCCGCATCACGTCCACCACCTGGTGACACGACTCGCACATGTACTCCACCGTCAGGTCCAGCACCTCCTGGCGGAAGTACTGGTCCAGACACTGCTCCAGCGTGATGGAGGAGATCATGGAATAGCGCGACTGCGCGACGGAGGGGTCGATGAACAACGGGGTCGTCGAGGAGGACTGCGACAGCTCGGCGAGGCGTGCGAGAAGCGTCTGGAGACAGGGCGGGAAGGAGAGGGCGTCGAGCTGCTGCGGCGACAGCGTGCAGCGCGAAGCCTGGTGGACGGACTTCACGGACGGGTCGATGGTGACTAGGAGCTGGGTGAGGTCCTCCGTCAGAACGGCGCTCAGCGGCTCTGTCTCGGGGACTTCGGCCAACGACACCACGTGCTTCTTCTTCTCGTCCTGGAAAGACACGGCAAGAGCATCGCGGTCTACCGGTCATCATGAATCATCGAACGCACAGATCTCTTTCATCTGCGTCACGAAGCGTCCCACAGTCATTCCCTCCACGGCGACGAACACGAGACGAGGCAGCTTCTTCAGCTTGTTCTTCTACAGCTGAGGCGACAGCACATTGCCCACCTGGAGGACCTGCAGATAGAAGCAGTGGAGAACGGACGGCGTCTTCTCGTCCTCCGCCTCGCCGTTCATAGCGGTGTTCAGGTGGAGGGTGTTGGAGGAGATAGGGGGCACCACGCGACAGATCAGGTTCTTGCCCTGGGTGAGCATTCCGTTCAGCCACTCCGACGCCGTGTGCCTGTGGGTGAGGCGAAGGAGACGTATTGACTTCGTGCCCGAGGACTGGATGGAGTAGAAGGAGGTGGGAAAGTGGAGCGAATCGACCTGGGAGAGGAGGTCCTGCATGGAGGCGATCGAAATGTCCTTCTTCACCTGCACCGAGTACTGGTGAGGGCGCGTGGTGATGATGAAGGAGGGGTGGACGAAGTACGGGGAGTAGATGATGCACGACAGAATGATCATGTTGTGGACGGGCAGCGGCAGCGACAGCGAGGTGCAGGACTGGAAGGAGGACGTCTGGTGCCCGCAACTGCCGCACGTGGAGGTGGTGCGAAGGAGGAAGGAGAACACGGAGGTGAGTGGCGACAGAAGGGAGTGGCAGTGGTTGAACCACGGCGACGACGCCTGGAACGCGTCGCGCGGAGAGGCGTTCTCGATTTGCTTGTGCACGTTGGTCTCCTCCATGAGAACTAGTTGTGAGTGCGGAACGCAGCACTCACCGTCGATCAGCTGACTGATGGCTTCGTGCGCGTCCTCCTGGCCCCACAGGGAGAGAGAGGGCACGTGGCGCAGCAGACACGAGCGGACCTGGTTGCTGTAGATGGAGCGAGTCCCGAACCGCATGTCGCGAAAGGCGTGGCTGAGCGCGACGCACAGACTGTGCGAGGACACGTGCTACACGTGAGGGACGCGAGGAGGAGGGACGGTGGGCGAAACGTAGCGAAGGAACTGGTCGCTCATCAGGAGACGCCGCAGCGGAGCCACGGAATAGAGACACTGCAGCGAGGACGCGAGGTAGCACGTGTTTCCGGTGTTGACGATTCCTTCCCGCGAGAGGTCCGTCGTCGAGTGGATGATCTGGGCTTCGGAGAGCGGCACGGAGGGCGAGGTGGTATGCTGCGCGCACTCCGAGCGGTGATAGGGATTGTGAATGGAGTAGCAATGCAATGAACAGTAGTAGCAGCGATTACACTGCTTGCAGCGGATTACGGAATCAGTGCCGCATATGATACAGGGAAAAATGGCAGAGAGAGAAGTGGGCGTCATCTTCGCGAACGAGTCAGGAACGGGGGATTCCTTCGGAGATGACACGGTAATTGTCGACTGACACGACTCTGAGTGGTTCGATAGCGAATCCGAGTCGATCTGTGGGGAGTGAACTGGCTCCCTTTCGTTGATGATTTCCTCGTCGTCCAGCTGTGTTACGGATTGAGTAGGGGAACGACAACGCCGCGTCGCATGGATCGAGGTGCCCAGTGACAAGGCAAGATCAAACCCATACAGCGAGCTCAGATAGTCCCACACAGAAGAGTTCACTACGTAGTAGTCAATGCCCTGCAAAAGGTTGGGTTGCAGGACGATTGCGCTGGATTCACTCCCTGTTGACATGGACAGCTAGACATTCAAATGCACGCGAAAGCAAGGTACGACTAGCGCTTCGTTGTTTATCCTTTCCGGAGTATCCCCGTCGTCCTAGCCGTGACAGCGATTCCAAATTGACAAACGAATATATAGTGCACCCATTGACGCATCCACTTTCCCGAAACGATGTAGCAGCTCTTGGTCACGGAGTTCCACACAGGAAGCAGCACGTCCACGTCCCGCATCTTCTTTGTTTCCCCTCTGTCGTATATGTTGCTCTCACACTTCTTTTCCGCTTCGACGTAGGACGGAAGGTCAAGGAAGGGCGATAGGGAGGACAGAGAGTTGTCGATGAACTCCTCCTTCTCTATTCTGCACGTGTATCGATTGAACATGCGTGACCAACCGGAATACCAAACAATGAAGGCGTCTCCGAACAAAGAGGACCACAAGCGGGTGGTTGCAAAGTACACGTTTACCAGTTAAGGAAATCCATCTCATCAGCAGCGGCAGGAGCAGGCTCGGCTTCCTCCTCTCCCTCGTCGAACTCCTCTTCCTCCTCCACAGCCTTCTTCGCGGGCTTCTTCGCAGCCTTCTTCACCGCCTTCTTCTTTGGTCTCTCCTCCTCCTCTTCCTCCTCGTCGAAGTCCTCCTCTTCCTCGTCGTCGTCATAGCGAGACGCCTTCTTCGCGGGCTTTCTTCTCGGTCTCTCCTCTTCCTCCTCGTCATCATCATCGTAGCGGGAAGCCTTCTTCGCCTTGCGAGGTCTGTAGTCGTCGTCGTCGTCGTCGTCATCATCATAACGAGACGCCTTCTTCGCCTTGCGGGGTCTGTAATCGTCATCATCATCATCATCGTCGTAGCGAGACGCCTTCTTCGCCTTGCGGGGTCTGTAGTCGTCGTCGTCGTCGTCATCACTCTCTCTGAAGCGCATGCGCTCGCCCTGCATCTTCTTCTTGCCGGGCACGCCCTTGCGCTTCGAGGACTACACCTCACACCACACACCATCACCCACGCTCACCTTCGTGATCACCTCGTCGTCGAACTCGTCGTCGTCGTCATCGTCGTCCTCATCCGACGCCTCGTACTCGTCCTTGAAGTTGCTCGCGATGGTCTGCGCCATGTGCGGCACGCGCTTGCCCACCTTCGGCTTGATCACCTTGAACAGGTCCACAGCCGACGCGCGCTTGGCGGGCTCGGCGGTGAGCATGCTCTTCAGCAGCGCCACCAGCTCGGGCGAGTAGCGGTGACGAGGCGGGATGGTGTACTTGGCGCCCAGAATGGCCAGCTTGCTCGCGTTCAGGAAGGGCTGCTTCATGAACATGAGCGTGTACAGCACGCAGCCCAGCGCCCAGATATCCGTCTTCTCCGTGATCTCCTCCACGCCGAAGAAGTCCACCATCTCGGGCGCGCGGTACATCTGCGTGGTGTACTTCTCGATGTCCTGCTCCGCGCGGTCCACGTCGTCCTTGTTCTTCAGCTTGATCGTGCCGAACACGACCGAACCGAAATCGATGAACTTCCAGCGACCGTCCTTGCCCTGCATGATGTTCTCCAGCTTGATATCGCGGTGCACCAGAGGCGGGTTCTGCTTGTGCATGAAGCCCAGCGCGCTCACCAGGTCGTACATGATCTCCCAGATGTCGCTCTCGGGGAGGAACTTCTTGTCCTTCTCGAGCGCCTTCATGTAGTCGAACAGGCCGATCGGACAGTACTCCATCAGCTCGCGACCCTCCCAGCCGCCGTACACCTTTCTCTTCTGCAGAGCGTAGATCTTTGCAACGTTTTGGTGGTCCTTCACGATACGGAGAACGTCGAACTCCTTGTCCATCAGCTTCTCCATCTCGTCCGTCTACACATCACCCGGCGAGCCAACGCGCTCCCACCTTGCAGTCCATTCTCTTCAGCACGTAGTCCTTGTACGTGTCCTCATCCATAGCGAGATACACGGAACCGTAACCACCCTGTCCAATCTTCTTCTTCAGCTGAATCACGCGGTGACCCATCTTCAGTCTGCCCAAAATCTGGGGCTGCGCCGTCTTTCCCGCAGCGGCCGTCGAAGTGGAAGCAGAAGACGTCGTCGTCGTCGTCTTCTTTCCGGGAATCATTTCCTTCAGTCTTTGCATTCTGTACTGAACACTTGAAACGCTAACGCTTGCCTATTCTGTCGAAACAAAAACGGTCCCCTATGGCCCAATTCCGTATTCGGAGCCAGTTCCATCCGAATTCCTCTGGCGTGAAACACAGCGTTTCCAACGAAACAGCACAATAGATACAAAAGCACTCTTCCTATTGCCTAAGATACAAAGAATACAACGTCTCAAGTCCATGCAAAGACAAGCTCGCGAAAGGAGGAGTTGTGGGTGCGTCTACACGTTATCCCTCACGACTAACTCAAACCCGTAGTCTGATCCTTCTTCCCAAAGATGCTGTACAACACGATTGCAACCACGATCAAAACCACCAAAAAGAAGATCAGGCCCATGATGATCTTATCCGTCATCATACGGACCAGGTACGTCTTGATCAACTACAGGGAATGGAGGCAAAGAAGAACCCACCTGCTCCGATCGTTTCAGCTGGTTGTCGATGCCCTCCACGTCTCCCTTCATACCACTGATCTGATTCGTCTGATTCGCCAGCGTCTCCGTCGTCGCCAGCGCCACCTGCTTGGTCTCCTGGAGGAGCATCAGCGTATTCTTCGCCGCATCGATCGTCTTTCCCTGCGTCTACGCCATGAACGCCGCGTAGCCACACCCACCTGAAGCGCGTGCTGAATCAGCATGTCTCCGCCTTCCACGCCCTCGTTCTCTGCACATGACCCCGAACTACAGAACTCACTCGGTCCGCCAAGAAGATCCTTTCTCTCCATGGACTGGAACTGGAACTTCAAATCCGACTGGAGGACTTTGATGCGGTCGGCAAACGCGGCTTTCTTCTAGAGAATGACACGGAGGCACTACCAGCACATTTAAGTAATTGAATTGGGACTCTCTCGGCAGCTTCTTGATTTGCACGGAGAAGGCGTCCAAGTTGTCTTTGGCTTCATTCATCTGCGTATCAAGCGAAAAGGAAAACGAAAACGAGGTTCTTCGACTCCGAAAGGAGCATTCTCTTTTCATCCGTCGTTGTATCCTCTGTGATTTGGCGATAGCTGTTCTCAGCCTTCGACAACGCGTCTTCGACGTCATCGACCCATCCATCAATTGCTGACATGACTGCTCGGAAAGGGAAAGGGTTTGTGAGTGGAACAGGATATGGATGATGCTGGATCGGAAAACGGGGGATTGTTGGGGTGAGAGCGTCCAAGGAAGCAAGCGTGTGTGGGGAGTAGTGGCTGGTCTTGTGTGGTGATACGGGGGCAAGGAAGGGTTTCATCGGAGACATGGCGTCTTCCAAGGGAAGTGGGAGTGTCTGCTCTGCCTATTGAGATGTACAATGATCTGGAGTGCTTTCTATCGTCGGAAAGGATGATCCTCTTCATGCATGAAAAGCGATCTCTCGACCCATTCATACACACGATAACAAACAGCAAAAACGACGAACTACTCATCTGGGTGAATTGTCGAAATGCAGCACCACTTCCCCTACGCCTCACACACGCAGCCAGCGCCAACGTCAAACTTCTGCTTCCACATCCGCACGCAGTTGTCGTCCCCGCTCGACGCGAGGACAGTCCCGGTGATGTTCCACTCCACTCTCCACACGTCGCGCCCGTGCTCGCGCAGGCAGTCCGTCATGGAGCACTCGGTGGGAGAGATCTGGTAGATGCGGATGCACCCGTCCTACGCCTAACGCGAAGAGGAGACGCAAACGGAACAGCCCGCCGCAATCGTCTCGTAGTCCTTCCCGATGTTGTTGCTCCACGCGATGCTCCGCACCGCGCTCTCGCTGTCCTGGAGAACGCCGCGCTGCTCCCACACGTGGCTGTCGGAGAGCTCCCAGATCTCGGCGTCCTCGTCCGTTCCGATCGCCAGACTCATGGGGTGGTTGCGCGACTTGCACCACGACAGGCAGTTCACGGGCTTGTTCACCTGGAAGGAAGAATCGCTCGTCCATGTCCATATCTGGAACGTATCCACCGGTTTGAATATATAAACAGACTCGTCCTTGCAGCAGATCGCCTAGGCATCAAACTCCCCTCCGTTCGTCACCAAGTACAACCCAAAGCAGCTGGGGCAGAACGATATATCGAGCGGCGAGAGGCTGTTCGTGGCGATGCTGCAGCGCTTTATCCACGTCTTCTTCTTGTCATCGCCAATTGTCTCCTGGTAGATGGCGACCGAGTCGTTGTGCAGGCAGGCCGCGAAGATCTGGCCAAAAATGGGGTGCGCCCAGTCCACACGACTAATCAAGGAGGTATGTGCTTTGATTTCTGATTGCAGTTTCCACTCGTCATTCACCAGATTCCACACTCTCAAATACCCGTCTGCAGACGCAGATACCATGCGCTTTCCGTAGTAGTCGAACGCCGTGTCGCTGATGAATTCGCGATGGCCCGACGGAATCTGCTTCACGCTGTTCTACGATTCATGCATCCCTATTGCGAGAAACCATTCTGTGAAACAAACAATGCGCATTACGCTAAAGGAACAGAGCAATTCGTGTAGTCGTACACGGTCCTGAGATGGGGTGGAAGGGGCGCAGTGAACTACATGAGAGAACAACACACTGACCTACACACATCTCCTCTCCGCCCACCGGCACCCGCATTCTCCAGCAGTGCAAGTACAGCGCCTTTTCTTCGATGTCCATGTCCAGTCCGCGCGTCCGTCTCCGGTTTCCGTACTTCCCGTCGTTCAGAATCTCGATCCCCAGTCCATCCTTCAGATGCACGCGGATCTGGTGTGTCTTCCCCGTGTACAAGCGGCACTTCATGAACAGAACGGGGCCCTTCCTGGAGAGAAGGGAGTATCCGGTAATCGCCACATCGCCATTCGATCTGACGTGCGAGGGAAAGGAAGATGTCGTTAGTGGAGAAATACGTGTGTCCACGCAGCGATACAGCGGTCCCGTCACCTGGTCTGTCTACAGGGAACTCCACACCGACGCTCAAACCCGGACGATGTGCGAGCGAATCATGCCCGCCGTTGGAAGACGTCGCTGCGAAAACGAGCGGTCGTACCCTGCCGCGATGTACGTCTTCGCGATGTGGCGCGAGGCGAACGCCGTCCCGAGCGCTCTGGCCGTCTCTCGATCCTTCGCCACCAGAAGGACCCCCGTTGTGTCCTACGATAAAGGCAGGGAAGGAGGGCGACCCGATCCAGACGATGCACGGGATAGAAGAGATCGGACGGAAAGAGCGAGTGCAGAAGAGAGTAGATGCAGTACTGCGAGGTTGGGGACGGCTAGGGGAAAGCGAGGAGAATCCAACTACCTGGCAGCACAAGTTCGCCGGCTTGTTCAGCACGATGAGGTGGGGATCGTTGTAGAGAATCCGCTTCGACAGGTTGAGGATCGGCGGAGACGCCAAGTCGATGGGTCGAACACTCCGATCCTTTTCAATCTTTTCGAAACAGTCGGGAAGGTGGACGGTGCACTTCCTTGTGAAATGGTCTCCGGGACGAAAACGGACTCTAGGACTCATTCGCTCGTTTCCCTCTTCCCACTTTGTACACTTCGATTCCACCATTTCTTCCATGTAGATCTTCTTCTCGCGCAGCTCCCTCTGAATCAGCGAAAACGGTATCTATCTCTCACAATCATAGACCAAAACTACCCTCGGGTATTTATCGCGGATGAACTTATCCACACGCGTTCCGATGTACTCCTCGCCAATCTCAAAGTGGACGCATCGAAGGAATCGGTGGAAATAGGGACAGCATCGCAGCGAGCGAGGACATAGCATTCCCACTCCCCTCCCGTTGAAACAGAAATGAAATGGAGTCCAAGACGGAGTGGCCGACGATTCACCCAACGTCAATAAGGGACGAGATTGATGCGATTTCGGTATGGATGATCGAATCGGAGTGATGGGTCCAGATTCCAGATTCCCTCATCCTCGACTCTCCGAAAGCGGTTTCTCCGATAGACGATCCGTTTGTAAAAGACGTACGCTCTCAGCGTCACTGGTCACGCTGTTTAGGTGAACGGCCTTGTTCGCCGAAATGATCTATTGATATCCACACAGTCCGATTTGGTGAGCGCGAAGACCCTGCTCCTTGTAGGCTGTTCCTGTGCCATGTCCCCGTAGGTCCGCTATTGGTGTCTCTTGCAAGCCTACAGTCGTATCAATCAGCAGAGGGAACATTCAGTGCCTTTGCGGAGTGATGAAGTGAAAGCGCTGCTCGAGCGAAACGAGTTCGTGGGCTGCAACGGCGACGTATCTATGGATGCGTTCAACGCATTTCGTGACGAGTTCGAGCACTGCTCGAGCGACACATCTCGCTGCATTGCCTTTCTTCAGGGAGTGGGAAGTACTCGTGAGCGTGGCCATTCATTCTAGACAAAAGCATTGCCATTCCGATCAGTCGCGAGGAGTTGGCGAGCATTCCCCCCTCGTCTCCTGAGCAGATCGAGAAGGATCTGAAGCGAGAGTCGCTCGTGTTCAATGGGTGCGAAATCAACGGCGCGCAAGGGTATTCCTTCTGGAGACCCTGAATCGTAGTCTGCAACGCATTCGGCAAACGATTGCATCCGCTCTGCACGTAGACGCAGTCCGTCTCTCGGAGGACGAGCGGGACGCGCTGGTGGCGACAACCCTCCAGAGAATCACGCGAACGCGGATAGGAGAGTACTGCTACAGCGTGCTTTGTATCACCGATCATAATTCGATGACGTGTAGTGCACCTCCTTCCGATGAGAGAGGGATCGTTGATCATCACCGTCAGCAACGAGGATTCCTTCCCCATTGAAGTCCAGATGCACTACGGAGCATTTCGGAAGAACGACGAGTGGAAGTGGGGCGTCTGTATGAGCGCGCTCTTCTCCTTCAAGTACTCCGTATGCTCTCGTTCTGGAAGTGAGCAGTAGATTGTCAGTATACACGACGAAACGAATCAGATGGAGCAGGTTGCCAGTGTGACCATGCGATGCCACTATTCTTCCTGCACGGGCGTGGCAGAGTTTAAGGGCGAGGACGTGGACGGGTATGGCGACGTGTCCATTCATATTGAAGTGTGACGGTGGTGGGCGTTTCATCGTTGTTTGTTTTCCCAAAACCTCCTTGAACTGATGTTGGGCAAACGAATTCTCACCTCGAATGCGTGGAAGAGCGCTGGTAGATGCCTTTCTACAGCAAATCCGATTCGTTTGAGTATGACCGAGGAATTGCCGGGGTTTGGCTCCATTTCGCCTCCTCTCAAGCGTAGCATTCCGAAATTGAAGCC
>ENA-UEQW01002452-UEQW01002452.1-human-gut-metagenome-genome-assembly--contig:-NODE-2452-length-13985-cov-34.854616_pt1 | contig 13985 bp, 12 predicted proteins | sample MGYA00242947_ERZ507947 | MGnify/ENA primary metagenome ERZ507947 (study PRJEB26167, sample SAMN06115421) | human gut metagenome | host: Homo sapiens | place: China:Guizhou | collected 2015-03-17... | reverse complement strand
TTGACTATGGGAGAGTAGCACGGTGCCGGAATTTTTCTTACCTCCAGTTGCTTCGCACACAACTGGAGGTTTTTTTTATGCCCGGATTCCGGTAGATTGGCCGGAGAAGACGGGCAAAGTGCGGCGCAAAAGAAAGCTCGCCGCAGACCGGGGGAAGTGCCGTTTATCGGGGGGAAGAAGGCTCTTTCCCCCGGTGCGGACAGAAAAGAAGCCACTCAGAGGTGGAAGAAGCTCTTTACCCCGTCGAGAATCATCCCCGCCGCGATCGCCGAGAGAAACAGCCCCGTCAGGCGGGTGATGATGGCGATGCCGCGCCGGCGGAGCAGCCGTTCGGCGCGCGTGCCGAGCAGCAGAAGGCCGGCAAGCAGTGCGGTGGCAAACCCCAGCGCGGCAAGGTTGGAGACCGTCATCCAGAGTCCGTGATTCTCCAGACCGATCACGATCAGCCCGGCCGCGGTGCCCGGACCGACCGCCATGGGGATGGCGATCGGAACGACTGCGATGTCGTGCCCGGGATCGTCGCCGTTGTCATCCGCCGCGCCGGCTTTCCCCCAGATCAGCGAAATCGCGCACACCATGAGGATGACGCCGCCGCCGATCCGGAACACATCGATGTTGATGCCGAAGAGCGAGAAGATCACACTTCCTCCGAAAAAGAGCGTGACACCGGCGACGATGACCGTTATCATCGCCCGGAGCACGAGCATACGCCGTTCCCGCTCCGTCCAGCGCGGAGTCATCGCCAGAAAGGTGGAGAGCACTGCAAACGGATTCAGCAAAATCAGAATCTGTATGGAAGTAAAGAGTGTGGCGGTCATCTGTTTTTTCTCCTTATTTTTCTTTCTTTGTTTGATATTTTAAATGATGTTCGTTATATTATACAGTGGAAGGCGGAAAATACAAGCCGGAAATTTAATATATTCTACAAAAAGTATAGTATAATGAATATGGAAAGAAAGATTCCGGATCCTCCGGCATTGGGGAGCAACCTGCATCGGGAGCGGCGCAGGCAGCAGCTGTCGCTGGACGCGCTGGCGGCGGCGAGCGGGGTGTCGAAGGCGATGCTGTCGCAGATCGAGGCGGACAAGGTGAATCCGACGATTGCGACGATGTGGAAGATCGCCCACGCGCTGAACATCGACTTCGAAACGCTGCTGCGGGGTGAGGGGAAACGGTCGAAACGCTTCGAGGTCAACCGGCGGGAGAACATCACGTCGATTGCGGCGGAATCGGGGGCGGTGTTCGAGGTGCTTTCGCCGGTGAACATGGCGGAGGATCTGGAACTTTACCGATTGAAGCTGGCGCCGGGGTGCGTGCACCGGTCACTGGCGCACTCGCCGGGGACGGAGGAGTTTCTGACGGTGCTCTCCGGTTCCATCCGGGTGAAAGCCGGCGGGAACGAGGCGGAGCTGAGGACGGGGGATTTCATCCTTTTCGAAAGCGATGTAGAGCATGAGATCGGCAATCCGGGGGAGCTCCCGGCGGAGGTTTCGATGGTGGTGCGGTTTGCCGCGCAAACCGGCATGGGCAAAAAGTGAAAAAAAGCGGGAATTCCGGGGATTTTATTTGCAATTTCCGCTTCCGGTTGTTATGTTACCGGATATTTCGTTCAGAGTACAAGTATTTGACTGGAGGATATGAGAATGCAACTGGATCCGACCAATCTGCTCGACAGTCTGGAAGAGCACATGATGAAGACGGAAGAGGCGCTGGGAAGCAGCTTCTCCGCCATCCGTACCGGCAAGGCCTCCCCTGCGCTGGTGGAACATGTGACCGTGGAATATTACGGCACCCCCACCCGGCTCAAGGAGATCGCCGGGATCACCGCGCCGGAACCGCGTCTGCTGGTGATCCAGCCCTGGGATACGACCGCGGTTTCCGCCATTGAGAAGGCGCTGCTCGCCTCCAACATCGGCATCACGCCGATGAGCGACGGCCGTACCCTCAAGCTGCCGATTCCGGAGCTGAGCCAGGAGCGCCGTCAGGCGCTGGCGAAGCAGGCCAAATCCGAGTGCGAAGAGGCGAAGGTCGCTCTGCGCAACATCCGCCGCGAAGGCAACGAAGCGGCCAAGAAGGCGCAGAAGGACGGCATCTACACCGAAGATGAACTCAAGAAGATGCTCGACGACATTCAGAAGCTGACCGACCGGTACATCACCACGCTCGACAAGCTTCTGGCGGCCAAAGAGAAGGAGCTGATGACCGTCTGATGTCCCGCTCCGGAACAACAGTTCGGAAAAGCGCCGCCGCCTGCGACAAGGGGCGGCGTTTTTTACGGAATCTCGCCTGGATTTCCATCGCGGCTCTGCTGCTGCGCCTCGGCGTTTCGGCGGAGCTCGCCGCAATCAACGGCGGGAACAACAGTGTGTTCTCCCCCTCGAAACTCAGCGATCTGGCCACCTACATGCAACTGGCCCGCGACATGGCGGCGTTTCAATATTCGGGGGAGTTCTACTATCAGCCGTTCTATTACGCGGTCTTTCTGCCGGTGCTTTATCTCGTCTCCGGCGCATCGATCTGGTTTGTGATCGCGGTGCAGTCGCTGCTGGGCGCGGGCTGCTGCTGGTTCGCCGGACTCTCCGCCGCCCGTCTCTTCGGCCGGAATGCCGGCTACGCGGCGGCGGTCCTTACCGCGATCTCCACGCCGCTTCTGCTCTATACGCCGTTCCATCAGAACGAGACACTGCAGTCTTTCAACCTCACTCTGCTTTTCTATCTGGTGCTCCGGGCGATGGAGTGGAAACAGCTCCGGTTCTGGATCACCGCCGGCATCATGACCGGAATCGCGATCTTGACCCGCGGCAACATCTGGATTCTGGTCCCCGGCATTGTGCTGCTGGGCGTGCTGGCCGGACGCCGCCGGGCCGTCTCCGGGCGCCGCATCGCCGCCGGACTGGGGGTGTTTGCCGGGCTGTTGATCGCGGTACAGCTGCCGTTCGCCATTCACAACACGCGGGTGACGGGACGGCTCTCCGGGCCGAGCACCGCCGCCGACGCCGTGCTCGGGCTGGGCAACTCGCAGGAGGCTCCGCCCGGCGGCCGGGAACCCGGTCTGCCCGCCGGACCGATGGAGTACCCCGAGGCGTGGCACCGGATGATGGAGCTCTCCCGCTCCGGTGTGTCGGTGGCGGAACAGATGTTCGACTGGATGTGCCGGGAACCGGCGGCGTTCTTCGAACTGCAGTTCCGCAAACTTCTGCTCTTCTGGGATTACCGGGAGATTCCGAACAACGTGTCGCTCTACGGAGAAGGGGAGGCAAGCCGGATTCTCCAGGTGCTGGTGTTCGGCCGCAGTGGACTTCTGCTCGCTCTCGCCCTCGCCGGAATCGTGGTGCTGCTGCCCCGGCTGCGGCTTCGCGACTCCCTGCCGGTCTGGCTGTTGTTCTACTTCATCGCGGCCTACTGGGGGGCGACGGCGCTCTTCTACATCCTCTCCCGGTTCCGGGCGCCGATTCTGCCGCTGGCGGCGGTGGCGGGCGGGGCCTTTGCCGGCTGGATGATCCGCCGCTGGAAGAGCGCTCCGCAGGCGCGGAAACAGACGCTGCTTCTCGGCGGCGGCGCTCTGGTGGCCGCCTTCTGGCTGACCACCTCCGGCTATGAGTTCTACCGGCAGCAGTGCGAAGCTGCGGTGATGCGGCTGGTCCGGCCCGCCGGCACCCGGCTCGATCTCGGCGACGGGAAGAGCGCGTGGTTCGATTACGGACCATTGACCTTCGGCGGCTGGCAGGAGCTGCCGCTCGAACCGGGGATGATGCTGGAAAAACGGTTCCCGATCTCCCCCGCCCGGGCGGAACTGGAGTGGACGCTCCTCACTGTCACGCCCGGAAGGCTCGCCGTCAAAATCAACGGCGAGGATCAGCTGTTCGATCTGGACCGCCCCGGATTTTCCAAAGTGCGCATGCCGGTTTCCTGCACCGACGGGACCGTGCGGGTCGATCTGCTCGCGGTCTCCGGGGAACAGCGGCTGATCTGTGACGCACAGCGGAACTATCACCGTTCCCGCTGGAACGGCCGCCCGCTCGACGGCGAGTGGATCATGCGGCTCTATCCCCTTCCGGCGGAGGAGGTCGGAGGGGACGGAGAGGGGAGTTTGCCCGAAAACCGGACCCTGCCGGTTGAAAAATGACGGCGATACGTTATATTATATCATTTTCGTTCTTGTAAATCCGGGAGAGAGGCAGCTTTGGAGTTCATCGTCAAACCGCAGAATTTTCAACTTCCCGAGCCGTTGGCGCTCGATTGCGGAAGGACGCTCAAAGGGGTCAACATCCGTTATGAGACGGTCGGCACCCTGGCGCCGGACCGCTCCAACGCCATTCTCATCACCCATGCGCTCTCCGGAGACGCTCACGTCTGCGGACGGCACACGCCGGAGGATCCCAAACCCGGCTGGTGGGACGAGATGGTCGGCCCCGGCAAGGCGATCGATACGAACCGCTACTTCGTCATCTGCAGCAATGTGCTCGGCAGCTGTGCCGGTTCGACCGGACCGCGTTCGGTCAACCCCGACACGGGCAATCCCTACAACCTGGATTTCCCGGTGATCACCATCCGCGACATGGTTCGCGCCCAGCGCTACTTGATCGACTACCTCGGCATTGAGAAACTGCTCTCCGTCGTCGGCGGCTCCATGGGCGGCATGCAGGCGATGGAGTGGGCGATCAACTACCCGGACCGGCTGGACAGCGCCGTGCCGATCGCCACCACCAGCCAGCTGTCGCCGCAGAGCATCGCGTTCGACTGGGTCGGCCGCGAGGCGATCAAGTACGATCCGAACTGGAACAACGGCAACTATTCCGCCGACCACGTGCCGGACCGCGGCCTCGCCGCCGCCCGGATGCTCGCGCACATCACCTATCTCTCCGACGAGTCGATGAGCCTGAAATTCGGCCGCGATCTGCAGGATGCCGACTCCTACAGCTTCGATTTCCACCGCGACTTCGCCGTGGAGAGCTATCTCGAGCATCAGGGGCGCCGTTTCGTCGAGCGGTTCGACGCCAACAGCTACTTTTACATCACGCGGGCGATGGACTACTTCGATCTGGCCGCGCGGGCGGGCGGGGATCTTGCCAAAGCCTTTTCGACGGCGACGGCGGCGTTTCTGGTGGTTTCGTTCTCCAGCGACTGGCTTTTCCCGACCGTGGAGTCGCGCAAGATCGTCAACGCACTGCTCAAAAACCGGCTGAACGTCTCCTTCTGTGAAATCAAATCCGCCTACGGGCATGACGCATTTCTGCTCGAAGCGGATGTGCTGGGGCCGATGCTCCGGGATTTTCTGCACAACCGTCTGGAGGGCCTCCATGGTTGAATCTCTCTACGTCGATCTCAAACTGCGGCACGACCTCAAAATCATCGCCGACCTGGTGCAGCCGGGCCACCGGGTGCTCGACCTCGGCTGCGGCGACGGCAGTTTCCTCAAAATGCTCCGCGAAACCCGCGGCGCCGACATTCTCGGCATGGAGATCGAGCACAAACTGGTCGCGCAATGCATCGCCAACGGCGTGCCGGTGATTCAGAGCGACCTCAACGATGAGCTGGACTTCGCCGAAGAGAATTCGTTCGATCTGGTGATTCTTTCGCAGACGCTTCAGCAGGTGAAACGGCCGGACCGGCTGCTCCGGCGCATTGTCCGGGTCGGACGCCGCGCCGCGGTCAGCTTCATCAACTTCGGCCATTTTCACTGCCGCCTTCAGCTGCTGTTCGCCGGCTCGATGCCGCGGACGACCCAGATCCCCTACCAGTGGTACAACACGCCGAACATCCACCTCGGCACCATCCGGGACTTTCAACGGCTCTGCAACCATCTGGAAATCCGCATCTACCAGGAGATTCCGGTGGGGATGACCTTCCCGCTGCTGACCACGTCGATGCCCAATCTCTTCGCGGTCGGGTGCGTGTTCGTGCTGGAGCGGAAATAGTCCGCCGAACTTGACAAAGTCCGGTTCCCGCGGTATTGTTATGGGACCGCACACTGGAGAACATTCAACCGGGAGGAGCCATGATTCAGGTGATCGAACGCTGCTTTACGATTCTGGAGAAAGTGGCGGAAGATCCACAGCGGGTCTGGTCCATCCGTGAAATGGCCGACCTGATCGGCGTTCAGCCCGCCACCTGCTTCCACATCGTCAACAGCATGGTCGAGCTCGGCTACATGGAACGGCTCGGCATGCGGCGCGGCTACCGGCTCGGTCCGGCGGTGAACGGCCTCTGCCACAACTTCGCCTACCGCCCGGAACTGGTCCGGCTGGCGGACTCCCCGATGCGGCAGTTCGTGCAGGAGCAGAAGGAGGGCGTCGTGCTCGCCGTGCTGAACGGCACCAAGCGCTATGTGATCTGCGAGGCGAAGCCGGATCTGCACCACAAACTGCAGGTCAACTACAATCCGACTGTGATCGAAGATGTCTATTATACCGCGACCGGACTGCTGTTGCTGGCACACTGCACCCGGCAGCAGCAGGAGAGGTTTCTCGCCGTCTCCGGCCTGCCGGGGGAGGCGCTCTGGCCGGCGGTGCGGACCCGGGAGGATTTTTTCCGCGAGCTGGAACGGATTGCGGAAAAACCGATGCTGATCCGGGACTGGCACCCGACGCTGGTGTCGGTGGCGTTCCCGGTGTTCGACCGGGGGGAGCGGTTCATCGCCGCCCTCGGGGGATACATCCCGGCCTACCGGTTCGAGGGGGTACACCGGGAGAATGTGCTGGCCGGACTCTACGGAATCACCCGGGTGATCCAGGAAAATCTTCCGGCCGACGGGGAGACACCCCCGGAAATCATGAAATTCATGTGAGATGACGAAAATATTTGGCGGAATGCCTTGCAATCTGGTCATGATAGATTTAGATTATACAATCAATGAGCCCAATGAGAGAGGAAAACGCATGCCGAATTTTCGCTTCGCCGTCCCGGCTCTGCTGGTGATGCTGAGCTGTTTTTTCACCGGTTGCACGACCATCGACAACAACTACCTGCGGCCGGAGGATTTCGCCGGTTATCTGACCCGCGCCGGCATCAAAGTGGACGGGGTCCGGCCGTTGCTGCCCGACCCGTTCCGCGCGACCAGCGGATGCGGCATCATGGTGGATGGTTCCGAGATCGGCGTCTACAAATATGACCGCACGTCGCGCGTCCAGCGGAAGCGGCTGGAGCGCCTCGCCGAACAGGGCAGAACGTACATTCAGGGGATCCCGTATCCGATCGAGGTGCGCGGCTCCTTCATGATCATGGGGTTGGAGAAAAACAAGCAAAAACGGGCGATTCTGCGGGTTTTCGATACGTTCAAGTAATCGTCCAACAGAGGGAAGGGAGAAAAAATGGCAGGAAAGAAGTATGTGTACTCCTTCGGCGGCGGGAACTCCGAAGGATCGGGCGCGATGAAGGAACTGCTCGGCGGAAAGGGCGCCAATCTGGCGGAGATGGCTTCGCTGGGGCTCCCGGTGCCCCCCGGATTCACCATCACCACCGAGTGCTGTGTGGACTATTTCAAGAACGGCAGCAAACTGCCCGCCGGCGTGGAGAAGCAGGTCAAGACCGCGCTCGCCGGGGTCGAAAAGCAGATGGGCATGAAGTTCGGCGACGCGAAGAATCCGCTGCTGGTCTCCTGCCGCTCCGGCGCGCGCAGTTCGATGCCGGGCATGATGGAAACCGTCCTCAACGTCGGACTTTCCACGAAAACCATTCCGGGGCTGATCGCCAAGACCGGCAATGAGCGGTTCGTCTACGACGCCTACCGGCGGCTGATCATGATGTACTCCGACGTGGTGATGGAGAAGGCCGAGGGGATCGAACCGGCCGAGGGCAAGGCGATCCGCAAACAGCTCGACGCGATGATGGAAGAGCTCAAGGAGAAGAAGGGTTACACCTCCGACACCGACCTCACCGTCGAGGATCTCAAACTGCTCTGCGACAAGTTCAAGAAGCAGATCAAAACGACGCTCAAGCGCGAATTCCCCGACGACGCGATGGAGCAGCTCTGGGGCGGCATCGGCGCGGTGCTCAAGAGCTGGAACGGCAAAAAGGCGGTCTCCTACCGCCGGATCGAGGGGATTCCCGACGACTGGGGAACCGCGGTCAACGTGCAGAGCATGGTGTTCGGCAACATGGGCGACACCTCGGCGACCGGCGTCGCCTTCACCCGCGACCCTGCGACCGGCGACAACAAGTTCTACGGCGAGTGGCTGATCAACGCGCAGGGCGAGGATGTGGTCGCCGGAACCCGCACCCCGAATCCGCTCAACCAGGATACCTGCAACGAGCAGAACAAGCACCTCAAATCGATGGAGGAGCTCTACCCTGAACTCTACCGGCAGCTCTTCGGCATCCGCAACACGCTTGAACAGCACTACCATGACATGCTCGACATCGAGTTCACCATCCAGGAGGGCAAACTCTACATGCTCCAGTGCCGCGTCGGCAAACGCACCGGCACCGCCGCGCTGAACATGGCGATGGATATGCTCAAGGAGAAGCTGATCGACGAGAAGACCGCCGTGATGCGGGTTTCGCCCGCGCAGCTCGATGAACTGCTTCACCCGATTCTCGACCCCAAGGCGGAGAAGAGCGCTCAGCTCATCGCCCGCGGCCTGCCCGCCGGTCCCGGCGGCGCGGTCGGCAGGATCGTCTTCAACAGCGAAGAGGCGGTCAAGGCCGCCGCGAAAGGCGAGGCGGTCGTCATGGTCCGCGAAGAGACCAACCCCGAGGACGTAGAGGGGATGCGCGCCGCAACCGGCATTCTGACCGCGCGCGGCGGCATGACCAGCCACGCGGCTCTGGTCTGCCGCGGCTGGGGCAAGTGCTGCATCGTCGGCGCCGGATGCCTCGAAATCAATGAGGCGGCCGGCACCATGAAGGTGGATGGCAAGGTCTACCGCGCCGGGGAGATCATCAGCCTCAACGGCACCCGCGGCTACGTCTACGCCGGGGCGGTGGCGACGATGGATTCGAGCGAGAATCCGAAGCTTCAGCACTTCATGAAGCTGGTGGATAAATACCGCCGGCTCGGCGTGCGTGCCAATGCCGACAATCCGGAGGATGCGAAGATCGCCCGCAATTTCGGCGCCGAGGGGATCGGCCTCTTCCGGACCGAACACATGTTCTACGGCAAAAACAGCGAAAAGCCGCTCTTCGCCCTGCGTAAAATGATTCTCAGCGCGACGCCGGAGGAGCGGCAGAAGGCGGTCAAGGAGCTGTTCCACTTCGTCAAGAAGGACATCAAGGGGACGCTGACCGCGATGCAGGGGCTCCCTGTGACCTTCCGTCTGCTCGACCCGCCGCTGCACGAATTTGTTCCGAGCGCCCGGGAGGCGCGTCAGGAACTGGCGAAAGCGCTCGGCATCAAGCTGATCGACATCGCCCGCCGCGCGGAGGGGTTGCATGAGACCAACCCGATGATGGGCCATCGCGGCGTCCGGCTCGGCATCACCTATCCGGAGATCTCCGAGATGCAGATGCGCGCCATCCTCGAAGCCGCCGCGGAACTGAACCGCGACGGGCACACCTGCAAGCCGGAGATCATGATCCCGGTCACCTGCGATGCGTCGGAGATCAAGTTCCAGAAGGAGATTCTCGCCCGCGTCGCCGCGGAGGTCGCGAAGAAGTTCAAGGTCCCGGCGGTCGAGTACAAGGTCGGCACGATGATCGAGATTCCGCGCGCCGCACTGCTGGCCGATCAGATGGCGGCCGAGGCGGACTTCTTCAGCTTCGGCACCAACGACCTCACCCAGATGACCTTCGGGTTCAGCCGCGACGACATCGGCGCCTTCCTCGGGGATTACCTCGACAAGAAACTGCTGGCGGCGGATCCCTTCCAGACGATCGATCAGGCGGGCGTCGGCAAATTGATCGATATCGCGGTGAAGGGGGGCCGTTCGGTCAAACCGAAGCTGAAGGTCGGTATCTGCGGCGAACAGGGCGGAGAAGCGAAGTCGGTCGAATTCTGCCACAAGGAGGGGCTCGATTACGTTTCGTGCAGTCCCTACCGGGTGCCGATCGCCCGTCTGGCGGCGGCGCAGGCCGCGATCCGTTGCGGGAAATAGGGCGTTCCGCCTGAAAAACGGTCCGGCCGGAGCGGAAGCGGCCGGTCGGACTGCTGTTCTACTCTGACTGCGGGGGGCCGGTGCGATGAGGTGTCCGAACTGCGACCAGGAGCTGGAGCGGGAATTCTACCGGAAGGTGGTGGTGTTCCGATGCCCGTCCTGCGGCGGCCGGATGCTGACCGTTTCCGGTCTGCGGAGTCTCTGTGCCAATCGCGCTTTCGTCGATCTCCTGTGGCGGACCGCGCGGACCGGATACGCGGAGTCAGGGCCGGACTGCGGTTCCTGTCACATGCCGATGCGCCGGGTCACGCTGCCGCTGTCGGGGAAGGCGCTGGAGCTGGATCTCTGCTGCACCTGCCAGACGGTCTGGTTCGATCCTGCCGAACTGGAGCGGATTCCTCTGCCGGAACCGGAGGCGGAGGAGGAGCTGCCGCCGAAGGCGCGGGAGCTCCTCGCCCTGCGGCAGATTCAGGTGGAGGAGGAGAGGATCAACCGGGAGTTCCGTCAACTCGATGGCGGAGAGCACGCTCCGGACGAGGGGTGGAAATATCTGGTCGGCCTGCTCGGGCTTCCGGTGGAGCTGGATGCGCCTGCCACCCGCCGTCTGCCGCTGATCACCTGGGGGATCTCCCTGCTCTGTCTCGTGGTGTTCTGCCTCAGTGTGCCGCATCTGCGCGAAACGATCGACAACTGGGGATTCATTCCGGCGGAGTGGGGGCGCCACGGCGGATTGACGCTGTTGAGTTCGATGTTCCTGCACAGCGGAATCTGGCACCTGGTCGGCAACCTCTATTTTCTGCTGATCTGCGGGGATAATGTCGAGGATGAATTCGGAAAGGGAAAGTATCTGCTTCTGCTGCTGGCTTCCGGGTTGTGTGCGTCGTTGCTGCATGCGCTCTTCGATCCGCGCTCGGATATTCCGTGTGTCGGCGCGAGCGGATTCATTTCCGGGGTGATCGCCTGTTACGCGGTCTGTTTCCCGCAGGTGCGGCTCTCTTTCATGCTGTTTTCCCGGAGTATATTCGGCGCTCTGATGGCGCGGCGCAACTGGTTTTCGATTCCGGCGTGGGGCGCATTCATGCTCTGGATTCTGCTGCAGATCGGGCTGGCGCTTCTGACCCGGTCCGCCGGAACGGGCGGCGGGGTCGCCTATCTCGCCCACATCGGCGGCGCCCTGCCGGGACTTCTCTGGGGATTCTACCATCGGTTCGCTCCGAAATCCGCCTCCTACGACAGCCGCGAGTACCGTTCCTGAGCGGGGGGGCCGCTTTCCGGATAATGTATGAGCCTTGCAAACGTTGCGAAGGCGGTATCAGGTAAAATGGCTGTGCAGGCGGTTGTAAGTAATGTTTTTCATCAGTAATCGTTGGGAAAGAAATATACGCCTATCTACAGGAGAAAGAGAAACCATGAAAGTGATTGCAATCAACGGGAGTCCCCGGAAAAACTGGAATACCGACACCCTTTTGAAGAATGTTCTTTCCGGCGCCGCATCTGCAGGGGCCGAGACGGAGATGGTCTATCTCTACGACCTGAATTTTCGCGGTTGCCGCAGTTGCATGATGTGCAAACAGCGCAAGGAGCCGCGGCCCGATTGCTGTGTAGTGCGCGATGATCTTGCCGCGGTGTTGAAGCGGCTTCACGAAGCCGAGGTCGTGGTGCTGGGCAGTCCCATCTACTTCAGTGAAGTTTCCGGAGAAATGCGCTCCTTTTTGGAACGTTTTCTGTTTCAGTATTTGAACTACGATGATTACAGCAAACCGTTGAGTCCTGCGAAAAAAACGGCATGGATATTTACGATGAATATACCGGAGTCTCTGTTCGGAGAGTTCGGATACTCTGCGCTGTTTCAGCGATACGCAAACTGGATGAAACTCTACTTCGGCCACTGTGAGACGCTTCTTGCCACGGATACCATGCAGGTGAAAGACTACAGCTGCTACCACCTCGGCTGCTGGGACAGCGACGCCAAACGGCTTCGTCACGAGACCGTGTTTCCGGAGGAGTGCAAAAGAGCGTATGAACTGGGTGTGAAGCTGATGGAACCCTGAAGGGGGCTCACCGGGCGGAGCCATCAGAGCGCCGGATGTAAGCCGTGGATCCCGCGATCTGAGTGCATCGGCCTGTTTCCTGGACCATTTTTTTATTTTCCAGAAAAATTCTCTCCACCTCAAAATGGCGAATTTTTCGAGTCTCAAAAGGAGGAGCATTTTCACTTCTCGAAAAATTCTCCGTGAGAAACTGGAACTTCATTTTACCTCAAAAAAGAGTTTGAACATCGCGAAAATGGTAGAAAAGAGATTCGAACTTCCGACCTCTACTCATGACCTGTCATACGAAAAAATCAGACTGGCAGACTGTCATAAAATCCCTATTTTTCTGACAAGAGCGAAAATCCTCACGCGCGCGTAACGGGGGTGCATAAATTCCTCACGTTCACGCCGCCATCGGTTCCCGTCGATAACCGTGAAGCAAGCCACCAAGAAATGAAACCTCTCTGACCGGGGCATTCATATCCTGCGGATACGGTTTGACCATTTTGCCGCCAAGCCCGGCATGGGGACGATAATGGTTCCAGTATTCAAGATATTCCTTGACCGCCAGCCGAAGTTGCCGTTCTGAAGTAAAAATAATCTTGTTCAGACACTCTGTCTTGATCGCCCGAATGAAATTCTCCATGCGGGCATTCATCTGCGGTGTGAACGGCGGCAGCCTCTTGATTTGAACCCCAGTGGATTCAAAAACGGAATCGAATCTTTTGTTGAAAAGTGGATCGCGATCATGGATCAGGTATTTTTTACCCAGCATGAAGCCGTTCCACATATCGCACATGTTTCTGGCAATCTGTGTAGTCCAGTTGCTGTCGGGATTATGAACAATACCTCCCAGGCATACTTCCCGGCTGCCGATGTCCATAAAAAACAGCAGACTCTCACGAATCAGTCCGAATGGAGTCAAACGCTCCACCTGGGCGAAATCCGTCGATGCCGTCACATACTGCTGTGTTTCGATAAATTGAGACCAATCTCCGCGCAGTCGTCGCTCAGGATCAGGAACGATGCCGTTCGCTTCCAGAATATGCCGAATCGTTGTCGCACTGACATTGTATCCCAGATACCGCATTGTTCCGGCAATGTGTTCATATCCCCAATCGGGATTGCTTTTCGCCAGCTGCAGGACTCTTTCAACTATTTCCGGAGAGACGGGCTTTCTGCCCCGCTTCTTCTGTCCCTCATTGACGCTGTTGTATTTCGCTCCAACCAGATCGGAGTACCATTTTCGGATTGTTCCGGGAGCCCATGTCGGTTCTATGGCGGCAAGCAGAATATCATTCAATTCTTTGCCTTTTTGAGCCAATCGGCGTTTGTCGGATTCCGTCAGGATTGGGCGTTTCTTGCCTGTCAGCGAAGCCAGATGCTCCTCGTAGATGCGGAGCTTCTCCGCCATGTAGTCATTCATTTTCTGCATATTCACGAGAATTGTCCGCAGATCCCCGTCTTTCACATCCTGCATGAACGAAAACAGTTTATTGACTGTTTCATTGACCTGTTTACTGTTCATATATGTAATCGCTCCCTTCCACAATTTGGCTCCTTTATTTTGCATAATATACAGCCGCTCTTGTCCGGTTGCGAATGCAAGATGTGAGTTTATGCACCAGCGGCTTTAACGTTTAAGTAATCGCTTATGCAAAAGCCAAATGCGCGAAGGAAAGAACCTTTCCTCAAAAGGTTTTTCCTTCTCGCGCTCTTCCTTTTCCAAACCTTTTTGAGCCGCTTTGATTCAATTGGTAGACCTATCCCCCAAATGCCTAGGCGTATACTTTTGAACGTAGTTTTGTGCTTCATGGGGTACAAAAAACGTATACAAATGTTTTAGAACTTATCAACTAATAATATCATAACGGAGGATAAATTGCCATAATTTTATTCATCGTTATCATCATAGCTGCCA
>ENA-UEQW01002442-UEQW01002442.1-human-gut-metagenome-genome-assembly--contig:-NODE-2442-length-14019-cov-3.581050_pt1 | contig 14019 bp, 21 predicted proteins | sample MGYA00242947_ERZ507947 | MGnify/ENA primary metagenome ERZ507947 (study PRJEB26167, sample SAMN06115421) | human gut metagenome | host: Homo sapiens | place: China:Guizhou | collected 2015-03-17... | reverse complement strand
CGGTCCTTCATGTTTCTTGGAAGCGCAGCTAATCACCCAAACCGAGTTTGCCGATGAAACTGCGATTCCTTTTGTGTCTGCATTCCTCGTAGGGACGCTACTATCACATAGCATCGGCCTCTGCTGTTCCGGGAAACGTGAAGCGTTGGATCTTCCGATTGGGAATGGCAAACACGCTTCCGCTATCCTTTTCTGTTTCCGATTCTGTGCTATTGGAGAACAGTCTGCTTCCCATTGGCGAAGAAGACGATTCCATAGAGATGGAGAAGGACAGCGTTTCTCCCAGCCTCGATACTACGCTGGATCTGAGTGCGCTTCCCTTTGATCCGTGTAACCCGTTGCTGCGTTCAGCGCCTGTTAGTGTTCTGGCAAACTGAGCCATTTTCTCTTTTAGCGTGATTTATGAATTGCTACCAATGCGTACGAATGTCCCTGTTGTTTGCACACACGCATTCATTCTTGCCTTGATGGAGTTCTATAGAGCGTCGTATACGTCCATTCTCGGAGAGACGACAGATTTTGTCTTTCCCTCGCAGAAGGAATCGGCGACTGTCGCTGATGTGGTTCGATCGGCCTTGCATCACCTGTCGTTAATGTAGAGTTATGCATTTGTGGTGTTGACATGATAGGCATCTGTTCACTGGAAATGCGGAGCGTGTTGAGGATATCGCTGTTTCCGTGGAGTTGGTTGGAGACAAGGTATTGTTTGAATGCTCATATGAATTGCAGGATCACAAGTATATGATATCGTCTGAAATGAACGTGCCCTCAAATGTGAGTCATTTCTTCTTTAGTCATTTTCAAAACACGTCCTTTGGTAGTAAACAGTGTGTTTGAGTGATGTGCAGTATGTACTGGCGATTCTGCTTCTCGGTTGTCAGTTAAGCGTGATGAGAGTGACTCCGTCGAAAAGGAATCTGTAAAAGTGCTTGATATTGCGTTTGATGATGGACGTAGAAGCAGCATGTGGAGACTCCTGTGACTGTTGAGAATGAGGTTGTTGAGAGTGTTCCTGAAGTGGAGAAGAAGATGGAAGTGGAAATCAGCAAGGATGAGAAGAAGGAAAGGGTGGAAGAAGAGAAGAAGGCAGAGGCGGAGGAACAGAGAATGGAAGTGGAGGAGGAAGAGAAAGAGAAGACGGAGAGCAAAAAGGAAAGTGGAAGGAAGGAGAGCACGGAAATGAAGAAGAGTGAGAAGGAAGAAGAGAGCAAGAAGGAAGTGCTTAAGAAGGAGGAACCTAAGAAGGAAGACCAGAAAGAAGAGTCCAAGGAAGTACTGAAGAAGGACAAGAAGGAAGACAAGAAGGAGGAACCTAAGAAGGACAAGAAAGAGGAGAAGAAGGAAGAACCCAAGAAGGATAAGGAAGACAAGAAGGAAGACAAAGAAGACGCAAAGGAGCAGCCAAAGAAGAAGAATCTCTTATCCTCCTTCTTCGATTCCAGTGACTCCGACTCCAGTGATTCTAGTGACTCCGACTCCAGCGACTCCAGCTCCGATGATTCAAAGGAAGAGCCCAAAAAGGAAGAGCCCAAAAAGCCCGAAGAGAAGACGATTTCTCGTTTCACCTTCATCGACTCCTCCGACGAATCCAGCTCTTCCGACGACTCCAGCTCTTCCGACGACTCCAGCTCCGACGAGTCCGAAGAGGAAGAAGAAAAGCCGAAGAAGGCAGCCCCTTCTGGACTATCCTCGCTGTTGAAGAGCGGTAACGCGCCTATGTTCCTTCTTACGCGTAGCCTCCAAATCGGTTCCGCAGATCTCAGAGAAGAAAACGGTGCCAAAGCCCTCGTTGAAGACGCGGTCGTCGACGAGCGGTAACGGTCCTAGCCGATCGTTTAAGAACATATTCAAAGAGTATGGTGTGAGGCGTGTCGATTGATGTGCAGCGGAGACAAAAAAGAGGAGATCGAAGTGCCTACGCCGACGCTTCCCGAAGCCAAGGGCGGTGCGAAGGCAGCCAAGGGGAAGAGAAAGACGCCGAGCAGAAAAACGAAATAGAGAGTGTTTCTTCAACAAGCACGCTGGCATTACTTGAAAAGCAGTTTCCATATTAAAACGAACGCCAAAACGATTACTAGGACAAGAACTACTAAAGTGGGCTGATCGGCATTGGAGAGAAACTTTCCCACCTTATTCAAGGTGACAGTCAGTCCGTTGTTTGCACGAGACATCTGGGAATCCTACGGAGTGAGTGACGGAGGAAGAGCGAACCATCTCGTTCAGGTATCGGTTCGAACTGTCGACTTCCGAGTGGATATCGATGGCAATCTAGGGATCAGGTGGAAGTACGGAATCGACATCCTTGAGAGAAGACAATTTGCTATGCAGCTCCGCTAGATGGGAGTCGTTCTCCTGCTCCAGCAACAATCTGGAACGCTCGAGACTTGCTCGATCTTCATGCGTCTATTCTTCAGCAGCACGCCGCATCCGCAACCCCGATAAGATCCTTCTTCGAAGCCATTCGCGACCGTCCCTGATTCATCCTTCTTTCTGACGACTCTGATATTTTGCACATGCGAAAGGATGGGGAGTTTTGCTCGGCGCTGGAATAGTTCATAAAGCATGCTGGAATGAAGAGGGTGAGTGTTGCACTTGGAGTACTGTTCAGTATTGCACTGTTTTTGTCCGGCGTTTGCAGCGTTGCTTGATCTGTAGCCTGCTAGTGCAGTTTGAGCAATTGAAAGTCACAAAGAGAATTGACGTATCGTTTTGATTCAGTACTGATGAGCAGGGTGGCACAAAGAAGGATGACTTGGTGAGTGCCATCAAAGAGAAGCCCTCCCCTGCCTCTGTGGCTGGTGAGAGCGTGCAATTGCAAAAGGCAGACTCTTTTCGTCCTTTAGGTTGGTCTCGTGCCGTCCTGTGTTACGTCATAGAGTGGGGTGTTAGTAAGCAGGATATGAACAACGTAATCAAGCGAATGAAGTTAGCGAATCAAGCATTCATCAAGTCCAAGCCCGATTCAACGACAGTCCTTCCAACGGAAGCAGCGAGTCAAGCGATCGATAAGACAGAGAGTGAGAATGGTCCGACAAGACCAGGGGAGCGTGTTGAACCTGTCAAGGAGGATATACACGCTTCTCCGACCGAGGCATCGAAACCAGTTGTTTCTAGCAATAACACTACGCACCCCACTCCAGTTAAATCATCAATACCCGTTGCCATTAACATGACCGGCAGTTTTATCCCCACACCGGATCCTCGTCGTTTTTCTCCAGAACGAGTTCCGCGCAAGAAGTGGGAGGACGGTGCGCTCATCTTCAAGTACGACGACTGCAAGCATTGCCACAAGATGGACAAGATGCACTGTCCGTCCCTCTCCCATGCTTCACTCCTAGCCGAAAAGATCGACCGCTCGCACTACGACATCACGGCAGTCACCATCGGGAGCTCCAACCGCTTCTTCGAGTACTCCATCTTCGCCAGTCGGTGGGACGGGTAGGGTAGCTTCGCCCGCGTGACCCCTAGGCCCGTCGTGTTCGTCACGTACCTCAAGGAAGAGGAGGTTCCCCTCTTCGACCGTTTTCTCGCCAACACGACCTCGCTTTGCACGCCTCGCATCCAGTTCGTCACGTACGTGGCGCCGCCCAACACCTTCTTCTACTACAACTACCCCATCAACATTCTACGCAACCTCGGCATCCGCCAGGTGCGCACCACGCACTTCCTTCTCATCGACATGGACATGTGGTTCAGCCGTCGCTGCTCGGGCGGGGTCTCACGCGTAGAGGGGTCGTACGAGGCGCTGATGGCGCTGCCGTCGTTCGTGCTGGAGGACCCGCGCGCCGCTGTGGTGATTCCCGCCTTCTTCCACACGGGCTGGCGCATCGCCAACGGAACGCTGCTCGAGCAGGTGAACTCGTAAGTCTCCCTCGGTGCATTCACCGTAGCGTGCGACACCGCATCCCCTACACGCTAAGCAACCTGACGCGGTGCGTGGAGAAGGCGAAGTGTCACCCGTGGAAGAAGCACCTGTTCACGCACTACTACGTGTCGACGGCGTGGCTGCTGGACCTGAAACGGGAGAAGTTCCCTTCCGTGTATAAATACACGTGCTGGAAGAACATTTACCAGGAGCCGTACTTGATGGTGCAGCGGAATGACAGCATTACGCACTTCTTCGAGGCTTACATCAACTACGGGTTTAACAAGATTTCGTACGTGGAAACGCTGCGTACAGAGGGTGAGAGTGAAGCCGGAAAGTGATGATTAGGCTACACGTTTTATTTAGCGAGCAAAATGTTTGCGTTTGATTTGCCGCATCATCCGTATTGTAGAGATTGTGGTGTAAGCGATAGGTCTCGTTTCCAGAAGTCGCATGTCAAGAACAGGGCGTCCGGGAACTACGTAACGAACTTTTACCATATGAAGAAGGTGTACGCGAAGGCAAAGAACACGAGCCTTCCCATTTGCAAGAGTGAAAAGCAGTATGTGGAGAGACTGTACTAATAGAAGTCTGTTTGTTGCAGGTTGTGAATTTGACGGAAGCAAGCTGATGTCACGCTCTGAGTGCATCCCACGTATTTGAACAAGCGAGAAGGAGGATTCATTCGGAAATACGAAACCGCTGGCCTTGCGCGATGAACAACTCAACGTACCTCATTGTTGCAGCGTCGCAGGGAAGTGGATTCAGGAACAGAGGACGATACAAGCTGATGGTGAGGGATGGCTGCGATTTGCTGATCGTATAGTGTGATTTCATGGACAAGACATACCGGTCGCACTTTACGGAAAAGAGCCAAGAGCCCTTGTTCAATTGTTGTATCATAATTCCTTGTACGTCCGAAGAGTTCCACAGCAACCCTCTGCACATTTACATTGCGTCGGATCAGTCCTTTTTGCATAAGCCGTTTCGTCTGTGGTTTGGAGTGACAAGTAGAAAGAGAGTGGCGTCTTTTGTGTACTCGACACTGCACAATCCGTTAGAAATACTGTACGGCCCCAGGACGGTTCCCCTTGCGGACATCGTCACTGGAGAAGAGTACGGGAAGGTGGATATGTACATTGAGTACGTCGAGCGCTTTGCGACGTTCTGCCGGTTCCCCTCGTTGAAGGGTCTGTCCAGTCATGTGTGTTGTCTTTCGATCGTGATCAAATCTGCAGATCTTTATGTGCAAGTGTGTGTGGAATATGATTCTGTAGAAGGCGGTGGATTACACGAAGAGTGGTGTGTATTGCGAGCTCTATGTGAACAACAAGTCTGTAGGTTACACGCAGGAGTCGCAGAATCTTTGTCAGTGAAGATGCGTTCTGCATTACGTCTAGGTTGGAATTTCCGCTTCCTCTTGTCAGCGGACTACTACAACCCGAAGAACACCTTCTACCTCGCGTTGCATTACAACAAGAACTGCTACATCGGCGAGGTCAAGCAATCATGCGAAGATTTGTTCTCGGACCGTGTTGACGTCCAGGAGTTGGCTGTGAGAATGGGCGTGAGAGATGAAGGATAGATCCTGAACGGTTTTACGAAGGTGGCCACTCTTCGTGCGGAATGTCGTGTGATCCGCTATGATCACGGTTACGCTCTGTCGAACGTGTCTCTCAACTCCAAGAACCGAATTGGTATGTTTGTTCCGTTTCTATCAGAATCCAGGTCTGAACGGCTATGGCACAAAGAAGCCCAATTTCGGTGCTCTGAGATCGAACAAGCATCATGTCACTCCCAACCAAGCGATCTCGCGTGTGGTGTACGACGAGTACGCGGACGACATACAAGGTGCGTTTCGCGCGCGTCTCTCACCTTATAGACGAGTACTCCGTGCCCTACACGCCGTCAGTGCGAGTGAGTGTGCCTTCTCAGTCCTCGCAGAGCGGTCTGGCGCGCTCGGGCGTGCAGCGTCTTCACTACTTGAACGTGGATGACGATGGAGATGACGCCGTGCTGAACTCGTTTCAGGTTCAGTCTCCTGGTCGTGTGGCTGGTGTGGGCGAGGGTCCTGCGTTAAGTGAAGTGAGTTATCCGTTGACGGAGGTGAGTTACCCGGCTACTGAAGTGAGCTATCCGGCTACTGAAGTGAGCTATCCGGTTACGACGGAGGTATCTGTGGCTGGAGAGAATCACCAGTTAACTGAAGCGAGAGCATTCACTGAAGAGAACGCAATCACCGAGAATCCTCCACTCGCTGAAGAGGATTCGCTAACTGACAATCAGTTAAGTGATCGTCCATTCACCGAAGACCACAGAGCGGAAATCACTCCCATAAGAGAAGAGGACTCTCCTGAAGACGCAGAGCCGCAAGACTCTCTTTCCCCTCCCGTCGAGCCGCACGCAGAGAACACTCCTCGTCCCGATGCGTCAGAACTGTCTCTTCCTCTTCAGACGGTGAGCGGGGAACAAGACTCCACTCCAATGCCGCTCGCTCCTGTCCCTCAAGCAGACTCAATCGCCAATGACCCACAAGAGGATTCACCCATCCAGCCCGTATCTGCCACTCACCCAGCGTCTCCACCTTTGGGGACGGAGAGTGCCTCGACGCTGCCGCCCTTGCCGGAGCGACCTGACGCACTCCACCAGATCTCGCTGGACTTCTTGTCAGCGCACTCGTGGAGCACCACGCCGACGCGCTACGACTCCGTGTATAGAGAGGAGAGCGCGACGTCCAGAGGCCGAACGAGCGATCTGGACAACTTCGAGTCGTCGTCGTCGTCACGATGCTCGTCGCCGTACGGCACGCAACTGCTGGAGGGAAACACGAGCGTGTTCTTCGCGGATACGAGGGACAGCATCTCGCTGGCGAGAGATCGGAATGTGCGCTGTGTGGCGGCCCCTCCCGAGCCAATGGAGGAGCCAATGGAGCCAATGGAGGAGCCAATGGAGCCAATGGAGCCAATGGAGCCAATGGAGGAACTCGGAGTGGCTGGAGATGAACGGAGCATGGGAAACCTCAGCCACTCTTCCTTCGTGTTTGAAGGAACGGAAGGAGATGCGTGTCTGAACGAAGGCGGGAACGACGAGGTGGATTCGTGTGGTTCTCATTCAGTGTCGCTGGAGAATGGGAATAGCCCAGTTCTCGATGAATAGTCGTTGTTTGTTCCAGTCACAGTGTCAGTCAACAAACACACTACGAAGACGCGTAAAGAGGACTAGGATTATGAACGAAATGACTCAGAAGGCAGCGAGGGAATCAAGAGTCTTGCAAACTTAGGGGTATTCTTTCCAGTCTTTCGATTGACGCTGAAGAACAGGAACACCATCCACTTCTTTCCTGGGATGGTGATAATAGGATTGAAGTCGTTCTTTTCCCTCCGTGTATCCATTACACGAACGGGACACTGCGTAAAGGAAAAGCGACAGGGATGGTTGATGACGAACCGAGGCCGCTTACCCCTTTCTGGAGACTCTTCGATAGTAAACAGCGCCGTCTTGAGTTTAGAGATCACACGGCGATCAAGTGGAACATAGGAGAAATGAGGTGGCAACTCCTCACTAGCAAAGCTGATAACATGGGGGTCCTCTTTGTTTGGCTGTAAAAATGGTCTTCTTGGCGAAACTGGAACCCTGCTGTTGTGAGATGGAGAATGACAACAATCAGGGTTGCATTGATGCGATATGGCGCAAATTTGCGGAGAGCAGGCAAACTGATGCTTGACAGGGGATACATTGCTGACTTCAGGAAGGGGAGTCGGAATGGACTGAGAACCACTTCCATTCCTAGTTGCTGCAGCAACTGGACTCACGGGAGAGCAGTATCCAGAGGCACAACCCACAGAGGCGAGAAGGGATCCTTGTGGATTCGGATCGGGAAGCGCTATACTGGCGTTCAATCCCCTGCTACTGTCAGGTTCAAGAAAGGAATTGGAGGATTCAACGTTCTCTCTGACATTCGATTGCTCAAGAGAACTGGAATCACTTGCGGCCGTATCACACGTAGGGTCGCTGCTAAGGGTATTGGGAGTACGAGTATTCTCAAACTACGTGGTAATCCACCCCATGAAGGGAGTACAGGGGAAAAGTGTTGAAGCGAATCATCCGATTCAGATATGCAGGAGGAATCAAGAGGGTTGGAGCTGAAGTCGCAATCAGGCCTGCTCATATTCGATGGTATAACTAAGAATAACGACACACGTGGGCCCCTCCAAGTGGGAAACTCACGTTAAGTGAAATACGGTAATGAACATGCCCCCATATTCGGTGAAGGGCGTTTATTGCCGCCAGTGCCCCAATTGTTTCTTGACTCCGCGTGGAATGCTGGCTTCATTCACGAGAGTGCTGCACCGGACGGGTCGTTACCTGTAGCGTTCCCTCATGCAAGTGGCGAGAGGCGCCACTCCATTCACCGGCAGAGGTACTTCGTTTCAGTGACTGCTGCTATGTATAGTAACCCCCGTGAACGCAGTGCGCTCATTTGCGACCGAGAGTACGCGTGATCGTGGTGTGTGAAGACTAGCGTCGGACAACGTGATTTTCATTCGCGACGAGAACATGTACAACACATACAAGGCGGTAGGGTCCCTTTGTGTCCAGTGATGCGCGTAGAGCAACAAGCCAACCCTCGTTGCGTTTACGCTTGGCGGAAACGCGTCCTGCAAGCTCATTTCCCCTCTCTTTTCTCACTTTAGGTCGCGCTTTGCCTCCTTGCGTTATGGATAGTACGGTGGTCCCTGAAGCGACGTTCGTCTCCGTCGATGCCAAGGAGATGGAGCCTATTGCGAAGAGCGAGCAGGTGACGGTGATCCCCTCCTACAAGCTGTTCAAGGGAAGCAAGTTGCTGTTTGACGTATAACCTCACCCTCCGACCTAACGTGTAGTTTACGGGCGCAGACGGCAACAAGCTGATGGAGATGGTCGAGAAGGCGCTTGCGAACAAGGACTCCTCTCTTTGTTCCACAAACAGTGCAGTGAAATAGCCCCTTAATTCATGTACTTGTCACAACTATCAATCACAAGCTGAACGTTCTCCTTCCACTGCCCCACCTTCTCCAGCATATTCTTCCACTCCCCGTCAACAACGATGCAGTGCGTGCGTCTACTCCTCACCTCCCCGTCCAAGCCCTACGTCACGACGAACTCCTTCTTTATTTGATCCATCTTGCCCTCCACGAGATTCGCCTTAATGGCGTCGACGATGCACTTCTCCACCTCGGAAGGCGCGATGTTCAGCGCCTTCGCGATCTCCTCGTAGCTCATCTGCTGGCGAGAGCTGCACAGCTTGGCCAGAGCAAGAATACGGCAGTGCTTGCGGATCACCTCTTCATTCAATTCTAGTGCTCATGCTCACTTCGAACTCGTACGGTATGTCGAGATCACAGAGGAGGACTGAATGAGCTCTTCCAGTCCGTTCAAATCGCCGCTGTTGACGATCGTCAACAATCTGGCGAGATTGCTCTCCTTCTCCTTGAGACCCTCCAGAACCGTCTGCTCTTGGCAGTGGATGGACTCGTCAAACACGAGGCGGTTCAGCAAGGAGATGGCTACACATCATCTCTCACCCTCGCTACCCACAGCACTCCGTCGCATACTTCACGTACTCCTCGTCGTTCGTTTTGTAGGTGCTCAGCAGCTTAATCAGGCACTGGTAGGCTTCATTGCTACGATGAGCAGGGAAGAGACAACGCCTACTCTCTCTTCATTTGCAGCAGCAGCTCTCTGAAGGAGACAAGAACCTGGCGGTATTCGACGATCACGTTCTCCCAATCCGCGTTGTTCTGCTTCAGCAGAAATTTGTAGAAGAACTCGAGCGACTCTACCTCTCAGGACAATGCGCTGCGGAACTACTCGATTCCTGAGCGAACGAAATGGTCTTCTTCAAGAGAGCCACTCTGCACGCCTTGAAGGACGGCATCGCGTTCAGAATCATGGAGAGACTACGCGTAACGGAACACTGCAGGCTGAAACAGTTTTGCTTTGAGATTTGTGGGGTAGGAAGAGGCAAGCAGGATGTCGCACATCTGGATGCAAATATCCTTGCACTCGTCGCTGTTGCCCAGCTTCTTCACGATCTCCATGATGAGGAAGTAAACGCTCTCCACATCTACACGACGGGTGAGACAACCGGATTGTCGAGAGCCACATGCGTACCCTTATCAGTATTTGCGGTGTAGTTGGCAGACAACTCATGACAGCAGGAGAGCACGAACTCTCCATACTTCTTGGAGTTCAACGAGGCCATCAGCGTCTCCTTGAGCTTTGCTGCCTCTTCTTCTGTCTACAACGTCATTTCCTGCCGACGCCCATGAACATGTAAGCTGCAAATGTAGGACACGATAATATCGTTGAGTTCTTCTTCTGGCTTTGCACTGTAGAAAAGAGCGGAAGACATGGCACTAGAATCGATACTTAGAGAGTTCCAAGGATGAACCAAAATCGTGGATGGAACTGGAATTGGCTCTCGTGTGGAAACGAAACAGAGGCACTACAAAAACGGTTCATTGCCTGCTCTGCAGGATCATTCTCAAGGCATTTAGCTGGCTCAGCGCCACAGTCGTATCAGAGGAGGCAGGAGCGTATCTGCCCTATGGGTGAGGTGCCCTGCCATGAACTACAATCGGTTTCAGCAACATGCTCTGAATCGAATCGATGATGCCCATGCACGCTTTCAAGTCAACCTCCGAGAGATACTTTCCACTGCACACTACGTATCAGCAGGAGCTCACACCAGCCACCCGTCTGGTTTGGCACAGAGACAACACTTGGGACCGAAATCGCGGTTTTGTCTACGACTCACGCACTTCCTCCATCACACACAGCCGGGCGCCGAAAACGACTCTCCCTGCGGCACAGGCAGGGCGCTAGATGGAGGAGTGGCAAAGCCAGGAGCGGCTGTGGACAGCGGGAACACGTTGTTGGAGTTTCTGCGAGAATGCACGTTGTTGGAGTTCTGATGGACATGGCTGGCGTAGGGAACTTGGTAGGACTGGTACGCTGGCGCGACGTCGGGCACGGGCATGGCGTTGTAGCCCACAGACACGGATGGGCCCTGGAAGGGGGGAGTGGCGTCCGCGTCGCTCGTGTTCTCCGTTATGTCCTGAACACGCGGGAGAGGCGGGATCGCGATGGACTCCTCCAGAGCGATGGAGTCGTGGAGCGTTTCGTGGGTGAAGTCCTGCTTCGACTCGGGGGACAGCGGGTGAGACGTGGCGACTGAAGCCCGCTTGAAGGAGAGGTGGATTTCTTCCACGGGGGACAGGTCTGGAGACTTCTCGTTGTGCTCGTTGTTGTGCTCGTTGTTTGTGGGAGCGATGGCGGGCAGATCGTTGTCTGTGATGGGCAGCCTGTCGATGGGGAGGTCGTCGACGGGAGGGAGAGGCGTGTCGGGGAGTTTGTCGATGGGAATGTCGTCGACGGGAGGAAGAGAAGTACCTCCAAGCTTGTCAATCGGCAAATCGTCCACAGGAGGCAACGAGTCTCCAGGTAACCGATCGATCGGCAAATCATCCACAGGAGGCAGTGCGCTCTCCTCAGGAAGCCTGCCAATTGGCAAGTCATCGACGGGAGGCAACGCAATCTCATCTGGAAGCTTGCCAATCGGAAGGTCATCGACGGGAGGCAACGCCTCTCCAGGTAACCGATCAATCGGTAAGTCATCGATAGGAGGCAACGCAATCTCATCTGGAAGCTTTCCAATCGGAAGGTCATCAACAGGAGGTAGCGCATCGTCACCAAGTCGATCAATCGGCAAATCGTCAACAACAGCGGAATTCACTAGCAATCAGCATACCACCACACGAAACATACTAGTACGATCCGCCTCTTTCCTCTTCTTCTCTTCCAACTACGCCTCACATCAACTACAGTACTTCCAACAATACGGTTCAATCCCTGAAACACCCCGCTCTCTGGAGAGTCGTAGTCCTTCAACAGCTCCTTTACGCACTCGAAAAGCAGCTCCTCCTACCCATCACAACGATAGTCCTTCAATACCTGCGAATCCAGATTCTGCATGCCCTGCAGAACATACATATACATATAGAGCCTCTTGATGAAGGACTTGCAACTACCGATGAAGAAGGAGGAACATAATCACTTTGAATCCAAACGGCGACCCTCCATGCCGTTCAAGCTCTCGATGCAATAGGATTTCATAAACGAAACGACTTGCTACGCATCACAAACAACACCGTGGTCGAACCATTAGCTTATTGTTGTCTATATCACACCGGAAGTAGTTCTGCACGTCCTTTTCATACTTCTCACAGCCCCGAAGAAACGTCTCTCTCTCTTTATCCTGCAACGCCTGCAAACCGTTCCGCATCATGCCGATAGATACGGAAATGAACTTCATTCCCGCGTGCACGTAGATGGGGTCCTTTTGACTTTGCTCGATTAGCGATTCTCCTTCCCTGAAGAACCATGTGCCCTCTCGGAACTGGTCGATCATCGGAGGATATCGAGTTCCGTTTGTATGCCCGAGTGCCGGCAACAGTTAACGGGGCATAAGAGAGAATCTGTCCGAATTCAAGAACAAAGAGAGTTCGTAACAATTCCTTCCGCGTGTCGCCTTTCCCTGCTGTATCCTACTGCGACTATTCAGTGAGAGCAGCTGCTTGAGAGGTGAATGAGTGCTCGACAAATCGACCAAGGGAGGAGTGAAAAGAGAGACCACGAAAGCGTCAACGAGGTGAGGTGGAGTCAGTTCGTTCCGGGAGTGCAAAGAGTACAGTTCAATGTGTCACCTGACGCACTTGACAAGTCTTCACTTCAGCTACTTCCAGTGACTGTACGGAACGGATTGGTGACGCTCATTGTCATAGGGAAAGGATAAGAAACGAAAGTGGCCCGGTGACACTTCGGGAAGTGTTGCCGTATTATCTTGTGGAGGGACTAACTGGTAGAAGAAGCAGCGCTTTCATTGGAGTGAGTCCCTTCATACACAGTTCCTACGCCAGATATATAGATACGGATTGGAGAGTAAGCAGTAGTTTACCGGGTGTGATGCGCAGATATCCCGACGCGCAAAGTGTTTGACACGATGCGTCAGTACTGCAACGACGTGACATACACATTCATAGACGACATGCTCGCTGTATGTGTGCTGCTCTCGGCTTATCGGTAGTCCTTTCGGGAACACATGGAAGAGTCGCTCAACAATTTCATTACGTATTATAAACAAGCATTGCACTACCAGGAGAGTTATTCGGGAGTATGTATTGAGGACCCCGTTCACGATTCAGAACGATGCTGTCGTTGGGAGGTTCTCCATGTATCCATTTGCTCCGCAAACGGTGAGTCAGCTTGTCGTAACTAGCACGCGAATGGTTTCATTCTCAGACCGAATTCCAGCTTCTTTCGCAGATAGCGGGTCAGCACCCGTCTTCTCCGGGATCAAAACCGGAGACAAATGCAGAGCCCAATCCTGTTCAAAACGAAGTGGTGATGGAGAAGCCGTCCTCGGAGAATCAGTTCCGAATCGCGGTTCCTCGGACATCTTTCGCAGATTTATCTGTGGACTACAGCGGCGTCGACAATTCGACATCCACTCGGGAGTGCGCCATGGATTCCCAATTCCAGCTGCATCAGGACATGGTGTTTCAGAACAATTATCTTTTGCAAAGAAATGTGGATACTGAACCTCATACGGGACGCAGCATCGGAGATAGCGTGCTGAAGCAAGCGTCGGACGTTGTTCTTATCACGAGTTCCGAAGATGATTTGGAGCGGAGGCGGATTCTCCAGAAGAAGAAGTCCAATCGAAAACGGGCCGAGGAGGAGCATTCTCCGACCCTACTCATCTCAAGCGTGTTATCAGCCCAAAACGTGATACTTCACACGACCCATTATGTATAGGACCGGTATGTCGAGCAGGTCGACCGATTCCTAGCCGAATACCCATCGCCTCAGAGGGGTAGAAGAAGCAGGCGTGGCTTAGTTGTAGAGACCCCCTCCGATATGAACCCGTTCGATATCGGCTTTGAGCAGCCCTTTTCTGGGATTAGCTTTGATAATCCCTATTTCCTGTCGAATACAGAAGATGTATTTGATTTCTTGAAACCGTAGCATGTATTTGTTGAAGAAACAGGCGAGCAAATGACCTTTTCAAACACAGCCAGGGCAGAACGGCTAAAGGTAGCGTATGGCACCAG
>ENA-UEQW01002435-UEQW01002435.1-human-gut-metagenome-genome-assembly--contig:-NODE-2435-length-14064-cov-4.500250_pt1 | contig 14064 bp, 9 predicted proteins | sample MGYA00242947_ERZ507947 | MGnify/ENA primary metagenome ERZ507947 (study PRJEB26167, sample SAMN06115421) | human gut metagenome | host: Homo sapiens | place: China:Guizhou | collected 2015-03-17... | reverse complement strand
CAGCCTCGTGCCGCTCACACCGTGGCTCCTGCCAAGCCCGTCAAGACCGTGTACGTGCTTCCCTACGAGATCTTGGCTTAAAGATGTGTCTTGTTGGAGTGGGTGCTGTTTGGTATTTGTTTCACAACTGTGACGCATTCGTACTTTCTGCGGCGTTGAACAGCACAATCAGAATAGAAGGATGGTGTTCTATTACACGATTCGAGGTTTGGATTGCTTTGACACGGTGCGTCACTCACATTGCATAGGAGGCTACAAGTGCTACATGGGAAAGGACAAGTACGAAAACGAAGACTTGATCGCTTACGGATGGCCGGAGGATGTGTGGTAGGTGATGGACGAACGGCATGCGGGATATCTCACCGTGTGAAGGTTTCACGTGGACGACGTGTCTTCGGCGCACGTGTACATTCGGTTGAATAAGGTAGGTGAATACGATTCAATGGGAGGGTTTCTTATGAGTAGGGGGAGACGATTGACGATATTCCGGAAGAGACGCTGGAAGACGTGTTCCAGTTGGTGAAGGTTAGCGTTTTGTATTCTTATAATGACTAGAACCACTCCATTAGCGGTGTGAAGATGCCCAAGGTGAACATCGTTGGGAATGTTCCCGTCTCGTCATCGTTAGGTGTACACGAATTGGAGCAATCTGCGAAAGGGCCAGGACATGGACACGGGTACCATCGGGTTCTTCGATACGAAGCTGGTGCACAAGAAGATCGGCGTGTCACGCGACCGTATGATCGTGAACCGCATCGAGAAGACGAAGGTGGAGGCTCATCCGGACTTCAAGAAGGAGCGCGAGGAGAGAGACGCGAAGGAGCTTCGCGAGCGCAAGAAGGAGTTCAAGGACCAGCGCATTCGCGAGAAGCAGGAGGAGGAAGAGAATCGCAAGAAGAAGGAGGCGATGAGCTACGAGTGGGTGTTTGGAATGTCAAATGAGGGCTAGTCGCATATTCGAGCACACGGAGCTGATGGACTACAACGACTTTATGGACAAGAGTGGCGATGTGTCGGCGTCGAAGGCGTACGAGGAGGACTTTATGTAGTGAACGTGGCATGTTTGTTGAAGTGTTCTTCGTCTTCTCCGTTTGACAAGACAGAATTGACAGGTGTCACACTTTTTGTCTAATCTTGGGCTATGGGACAAGAGTACGATCCAATTGCAATTGTCGGTATGGGAATGCGTGCTCCCGAAGCGGATGACGTTGACACTTTTTGGAAGCTGCTGGAGGAGAAGCGAGATGTGACGCGAGAGATTCCAAAGGATCGATTCAATACCGACTTCTGGTGCAATAAGACGAAGTTCAAAGGGAGTTCTGTAGGGGGAGGCGGCTCTTCCTCATTTCCTAGATTTCATTTCGTGGAGGTTTTATAGATTCGATTAGAGACTTTGATGCCCCCTTTTTCAACCTGAGCGCCAACGAGGCTCGCGAACTAGATCCGCAGATAAGACTATTACTAGAGACTGCATGGAATGCAATAGAAGATGCCGGAATCACTCTCAACGAGTCCACCACCCATGGAGGCGTTTTTATCGGACATATGACCCATGCATGCGATGCAGATGAACGTGAGATGTAGGACTACATGGAGATTCTGAGTAGTTCTCGCTACACGATCAATTCGCACTGCATGCAAGGGAACGCTGAGACCATGGCGGCGAACCGTCTTTCCTTCTTTTTTAACATGAACGGACCGTCCGTCACGTACAACACGGCCTGCTCCTCCTCCCTTGTCGCCATTCACGGAGCCGTGCGAGCCATCCAGTCTGGGGAGTGCGACTGGGCGATCGCCGGAGGCGCCAACGCTCTCCTGGACCCTCGCTACTTCATCGGTTTCATCTCTTCCGCCCTCTGACGGCTAGGCTTTACGGACTGGGGAACGATGTCTCCTGACGGCCACTCCTTCTCTTTCGACAGTCGCGGCAACGGGTACGTGCGCTGCGAGGGCGCGGGCATCGTCGTGCTGAAGTCGCTTCGCGCCGCGGTGGAAGCCGGCGATCGCGTGTACGCCGTGATTCGCGGGTGTGGCGTGAACCACGACGGCGCGAAGCCCGCCATCACCAACCCTCGCGGCGAGACGCAGCAGGAGCTGCTGGAGCGTGTGTGCAGAGAGTCGAAGACGGACCCGTCCACTGTGGTGTACGCCGAGGCGCACGGCACGGGCACGGTGGCGGGTGACAAGACGGAGGCGAAGGCGCTGAGCGGCGCGTTCTGCAGCGGGAAGAGAGAAGCGCCGTTGCTCATCGGCTCGCTGAAGTCCAACTTCGGTCACATGGAGGGCGCGGCGGGCGTTGCGAGTCTGGTGAAGGGCGCGCTGTGCGTGTACACGGGGAAGATCCCCGCGACCATCAAGGTGAAGGAGCCGAACCCGAACATTCTGTGGAAGGAGTGGCAGTTGGCGCTGCCGCTGGAGGAGCAAGCGTTCGAGACGAGGGATGTGCCGCGGCGCGTGGTTGTGAGTAGCTTTGGCATTGGCGGGACCAACGCGTGCTTCATTTTGGAGGAGGCGCCGTCTGTGTCTTCTCGCGCGAATGTCACAAGTTCGTCTGGTTTAACGACTGTCACAAGTTCTTCTGCTGTAACGACTCTCACAAGTCCTTCTCTCACGACAGACACAAACCCCTCCCAATTCATTCTCCTGTGGTCTGCGAAGACAGAAGGCGCATCGCGAGCCGTGAGCAAGCAGCTCCTCGACGTGTGGGAGAAGACGCAGGACGCCGCCGCGCTGCACTCGCTCTGCTGGACGATGGGCACCCACCGCACGCTCCTCCCCGAACGCGCGGCGGTGGTGGGCGACGCGACGACGATCGCGACGGCGCTGAAGCGCCACAGCGAGGGCGAGATGTGCGCGGACGTCATTCGCTCCACCGCGCTGGAACACGGGTCACGTCCCGTGTGCTTCGTGTTCTGCGGTCAGGGCGCGCAGTGGAGCGGCATGGGCATGGACTGCTGCGAGGCGATGCCCGTGTACAACGCCACCCTGCTGGAGTGCGCGCGGATCGTCAAGAAGCTGGGCGGCTGGGACCTGCTGGAGAAGATTCGCTCGGACGAGGTGAACACGACGCGCGTGTCGCAGCCCGCGACGACCGCTGTGCAGCTGGCGCTGGTGGAGCAGCTGAAGGCGTGGGGCATTTGCGCCTCCGCCGCCGTGGGACACTCCTCCGGCGAGATCTGCGCGGCGTACACGGCGGGCACGGTGACGCTGGAGGAGGCGATGGAGCTGGCGTTTTACCGCGGGAGCGCGATCGCCTCGCACTCCGGCGAGAGCGGCGGGATGGCGGCGGTGGGTCTGACGGAGGCGCAGCTGCTGCCGTACCTGGCGAAGTACCCGAAGCTGGTGATTGGCTGCTACAACAGTCCGAACGCGCTGACGGTGAGCGGGGACAAGACGGAGCTGGCAGCGCTATGCGCGGAGCTGAAGCGCGACTCCGTGTTCTGCCGACCGCTGGTGGTGACTCACGCCTTCCACTCGCCGTGCATGGAGCCCGCGATGCCCGAGTACCGCGAGGCGATCCAGCACATCCGAGGGCGAGCGTTGCACTGCCGCCTGTTCTCCTCGCTGCGTGGTGAGGAGGTGGTGGACGCGGCGACAATCAACGCAGAGTACTTCGTGGAGAACCTGACGCACCCCGTGCGCTTCCCCGACGCCATGCACTCGCTGGGCGAGGCGTTCCCGCAAGCCGTGTTCGTCGAGGTGGGACCCCACCCCACGCTCCACCGTCCCGTCGTGCAGTGTCTGCAGGGCCTTCAGGGTCTGGACGGAGTGCAGTCGCGCGTGCTCGGTACCATCGATCGCCGCATTCCCGGACCGACGGCGCTGCGCAAGTGCGTTGCGGGCTGCGCGTGCTGCGGCTGCGAGTTCAGAGCGGCCTTCGAGGCGCTGGTTCCTCCGACGACGCGCTTCCTGCGCCTCCCGCACTACCCGTTCGAGCGCAAGACGCTGTGGTTCGAGTCGGAGGAGTCGTTCCGCTTCCGCTGCCCGCAGTTCGACCACCCGATTCTGGGCGTGCCGCAGATGACGCCGCTCCCCACGTGGGAGAACGAGCTGAACGTGGAGACGATCCCGTGGGTGCAGGACCACGTCGTGTCGGACTCCTGCCTCGCGCCGGGCGCGATGTACCTGGACATGGCGCTGACGGCGGGCTGTCTGTTCTTCCAGTCGTCGACGCTGTGTCTGAGCGACTGCTCCTTCCTGCAGGCGCTGGTGCTGCCGAAGCAGGGCCACCTCCTCCTCCGCACGACGCTGAACCCGGAGAACGGAGAGGTTCTGATCTACCACCGCGACCGTCCCGAGGACGTCGCGCGCACCTTCACGGAGGCGGAGAAGCGCCGCTGGACGCTGCACTTCCGCTGCTACGCACACCCCGAGGTGGAGGCGTGGCAGGAGAAGCAGGCGGAGGCGGTGATGAAGACGGCGCGCGAGACGTGCACGACGACCGTCAACGTGGACTCGCTGTATCATCGCATGGCGGTGCAGGGACTGCAGTTCGGACCGTGCTTCCGCTCCATGAAGAAGATCGCCGTGGGCGTGGATGAGGGCTGCTGCGAGGTCGATGAGCGTGTGCTGGGCGTTTCGCCGGAGTCCCGCGGGAAGCACCGCATTCACCCTGTTCTTCTGGACACGATCTTCCAGAGTCTGATCACGGTGTTGGGGGACTCCGTGGGCGCGTGTGTTCCGACGTCGATTCGCTCGCTGAATTACCGCCAGAGCGTGCTGGAGTCGGAGGGCGCGTTGCAGGTGTTGGTGCAGAAGTGCCACAAGAAGGGCGTGTCGCACTCGGGCGATGTGTGGCTGTGTCGGGGCGGCACGCCGTGCATCGCGTGTCAGGAGGTGAAGGTGGTGCCGCTGGCGCACCCGACCGAGAAGAGTGTGCTGAGTGGTGTTGGCTTCCGCGTTGTCGTCCGTGATTCGTTGGGGGGTGTTTCTGAGAGTGTTTCTGAGAGTGTTGTTTCTCAGGTGGCTTCTCAAAGCACTTCTCAGAAGACGACCACTCACTTCATCCAGGGCAGCGCCCTCACCGAACTCTTCCCCGACGCGACGCCCATTCCACGCCAATCGCTGTCCTCCACTCCCGCCAACACGCTGCTGTTCTGGGGCGTGGACCTGACGGAGCCCACGCTCATCGCCACCTTCCAGTCCCAGTTGTACCCCACTGCACGCGCTCTCCTCGCGCTCTGCCGCTCCTCGCGCTCTCTCCCCTCCGTGGTCGTTGTCACACAGGGAGCGCTGCTGGACGCTGCGAAGCCAGAAAACGCCTCTGTTTTGGGCTTCGTGCGCTCCCTCCACACCGAAGCAGCCTCTCTGCCTCTTGTGTTCCTGGACCTGGATCCGCAACTGCCCGTGGAGGAGAAGAGACACGTTCTGACGGAGTACTGTTCGCACCCACTCTCGGAGTACCACGAGTGCGCGTACCGCAACGGCACGTGGTACGAGCCGCAAGTCACGCCACTCCAGCTGAGCACGCCCGTGTACAAGGAGCCGGCGGACCGCCGCTGGAGCCTGATCGAGTCGCGCGATGGCAGTCTGGACTCGTTCCAGCGCACGGAGCTGCGCACGCGGGAGATGACGGACGAGGACGTGGTGGTGCGCGTGGACTACGTGGGGCTGAACTACAAGGACGTGATGATCGCCGTGAACCTGCTGAAGGAGGACGCCTTCGCCGGCGGACGGTCGGGCATCACCATCGGGCTGGAGGCGTCGGGCGTGGTGGAGCGCGTGGGTGCGAGCGTGACGAACGTGAAGGTGGGCGACGAGGTGTTCGGACTGCTCGACAGAGGCATTGCGACGCACACGACGACCGAAGCCTGCTTCGTGACGAAGAAGCCGGCGAGCATCACGATGGAGCAGGGTTCCACCGTGTTCGTTCCCTACACGACGGCGTACGCGACCATCGTCTCGCTCGGGAAGGTGAAGAAGGGACAGGTGGTTCTGATCCACGGCGCCGCGGGCGGTGTCGGCTCGGGCGCCATCCAACTCGCCCACGCGGCGGGAGCGACGGTGATCGCGACGGTGTCGAACAAGAAGAAGGAGGAGTACGTGCGCTCGCTGGGGGCGGACTTCGTGTTCAACAGCCGCTCGTGCGACTTCGTGTCCGACGTGCTGCAGGCGACGCACCAGCGGGGCTGCGACCTCATTCTGAACTGCCTCTCGGGGCGCTTCATGCAGGAGACGCTGCGCTGCCTGGCGCCCTTCGGAACGTTCATCGAGATCGGCAAGACGGACGCGATGGAGCGCCACAGCGTCGGCGTGCACTCCTTCCTGGACAACGGAACGTACATCTTCTTCGACATGGACCGCTACTTCGCGCAGCGCGACGTCTGCGTGGGGTGGATTCAGGGCATGGCGAAGTGCGTGGCGGAGGGCACGCTGAAGCCGCCGCCAACGGAGGTGTACTCGCTGAAGAACCTGAGTCTGGCGATGCGTCGCCTCTCCGCCGCCAAGCACATCGGTAAGGTCGTGATCCAGCTGCGCGACGAGGACGGCGAGCTGCTCCCCTCGTGCAAGCAGCTCCCCTTCACGCCACACCAGCTGCTTCGCAGCGATGCGTCGTATGTGATCGTCGGCGGCACGGGCGGTCTGGGACTGGTGGTGGGCGAGTGGATGATCCATCACGGCGCGACGCACCTCCTGCTGGTCAGTCGCTCGGGGCGCGTGCACGATGAGGACCGGCTTGTCTTCGAGCGCATGACGCGCTGCGGCGTGGACGTCCAGATTCAAGCCGTCGACGCGTCGAACAAGAGGGCGCTGGAGAAGTGCCTGGACGCGTACCTGGCGAGCCACCCGCCTCTTCGCGGCGTACTGCACACGGCGATGGTGCTGCGCGACGGACTGATCGACTCCCTGTCGGACGAGGCGATCGCGACCTCGCTGTCGGTGAAGGTGCAGGGCGGGTGGAACATCCACGAGTACTGCTGCACGAGACAGCAGGCGCTGGACCTCTTCGTGGTGTTCAGCTCCATCAGCGCGGTGGTGGGCAACCTGGGGCAGTCGAACTACTGCGCGGGCAACATGGGTCTGGAGGGCCTGGTGTACCACCGTCGCCAGCAGGGCTTGGCGGGAGCCATTCTGAACCTGGGTGGCGTGTACGACGCGGGCGCGGTGTCGCGCGACGGGTCGATTCTGAACGCCTCGCTGCGCGACCAGATGATCAGCAAGAACGACGTGCTCCACGCCCTGCAGGTGGTGGCGGAGCGACAGGCCTATCTGATCGAGCCCACGCTGCACGTGGCGCGTAGGACGAGCGAGACGGGAGAGGAGAAGGAGGAGGTGGAGACGCCGCACCAGATCGTCGTGTTCCCGTTCGACACGGGACTGAAGAGTTTGGGGGACCACCCCGTCTTCGATTCCATGAAGTGGTCGCTGGCGTCGTCGTCGGTGCAGGCGGACGCGCTCATCACGCAAATCCTGCAGCTGCCGTCGAGCGAGCGTCGCGTGGCCATCGGCGAGAAGGTGAAGGGCGACCTGTCGTCGATTCTGGGCGTGGACGGCATCAAGCCGGACCAGTCGCTGCCCTCGCTCGGTGTGGACTCGATTCTGGCGGTGGAGCTGAAGAACAAGCTGGACGCGCAGTGGAGCATGAACCTGCCCGTGTTCGAGCTGACGTCGGGGAAGACGGTGGGCGACCTGATCACGACGGTGACGGCGCACGTGGAGAAGCAGGCGACGAGCGGCACCACCACGACCTCCGGCGTGCGCCAGACGAGCCCCGTGATGTCGGTGAGCGAGGTGATGAAGCGCGTGAAGTCGCAGTCGCACGGCACGGGGCGGAAGCTGGAGCAGAACGTGCTGGACCTGGTGAACGCCATGAAGACGAAGCTGGAGGTGTCGACGGACTTCGCGGAACGCTTCGACTGGACGACGACGCGCGAGGCGCTGGAGACGCGCGTGTACCTGCAGCAGCTGCCGTGGAACCCGTACTTCTTCACGCAGGACCGCAAGAACGCGACGGTTTCGCGCGTGGAGGGCTTCGCGGACTGCGTGAACTACACGTCGTACGACTACCTCGGCCTGTGCACGAGTCGCGAGGTGGTGCGCGCCACGGAGAAGGCGATCGAGAAGTACGGCGCGTCCGTGTCGGCGAGTCGTCTGGCGGGCGGGCAGATTCCGCTGCACAACGAGCTGGAGACGGCGATCGCGTCGTTCCTCGGCGTGGAGGCGTGCATCGTGATGCTGGGTGGCCACACGTGCAACGTGAACACGATCAAGTGTCTGATGAACCGGAAGGACCTCGTGCTGCACGACGAGCTGGCGCACAACTCCATCATCGAGGGCGCGGTGTACAGTGGTGCGGCGCGCCTGGCGTTCCGGCACAACGACTGGCAGGACCTGGAGCGCATTCTGTCGGAGCACCGCAACGAGTTCGAGAAGGTGCTGATCTGCATCGAGGGCGTGTACTCGATGGACGGCGACATCCCGGACCTGCCGCAGTTCATCCGCGTGAAGCAGCGCTTCAACTGCATTCTGTACGTGGACGAGGCGCACAGCATCGGCGTGCTGGGCAAGACGGGTCGCGGCATCGGCGAGCACTTCGGCATCGACATGACGCTGGTGGACTTGTGGATGGGCTCGCTGGGGAAGGCATTTGCGAGCGCGGGCGGGTACATCGCGGGCAGCGCGGTGGCGATCGAGATTCTGCGCTACCGCACGCCCGGGTTCGTGTACTCGATTGGAATGCCCCCGCCGAGTGCGGCAGCGGCGCTGGCGGCGATCCAGCAGGCGCAGAAGGAGCCGTGGCGCATCGAGCGGCTGCGGGAGCGAACGCAGCTCTTCAAGCGACTGTGCGTGGAGAAGGGAATAGACATTTACGACTGCACGGAGAGTTCGAGCGCGGTGATTCCCGTGAAGTGCGGATCGACGGAGCGCTGCATTGAGGTGATGAAGCGTCTTCGCTCGCGCGGCGTGCTGGTGAGCGCGGGCATGTATCCTGCGGTGGCGAACGGGAATGCGCGTCTTCGCTTCTTCATCAGTGCCAACCACGGAGAGAGCGAGATCAAGAAGACGGTGGATGCGGTTGCAGTTACGTTGGAGGAGACGAAGGCGATGTAGTTGTGTTTGTTGGACATTTGTGTGGAAGTGCTGTCCTTCCATACGAAGGGGCTTTTGAAAGAACACTGTATCGTGCGTTTTGAAAGAGAGGGGACCGACTCCACAAATAGACACTATTTCCGCCCATTTCAAACTCAAAGCCACGATTTCATGGAGAATGTTGATTCTGGGTGTGGTGTTGTGACGTATAGTTGCGTGCGTACTGCGCAGCACTGAGAGATCCCGCTCTGCCTGAGAAGGAAGCGCTCTCCATCATCAAGGCGATTGGGAACGTGTTTTCCTCGATGAACAATCGTACCCTCTCTTCTGGTGAAGTGGAGCGTGTGAAGGAGACAATTGTCGCATTGTGTTTCATTTCTGACGCGTAGAGAGCCTTTTCGTCTCTGCTGGAAGTGTCCAACGAGATTACATGCAACGCAATTCTCGACTCCGTCACTCGTATCCCCAAGTGTGTGACGCGATTCCATTCCGACGTTGCGGACGCTGTGATGAAGTGGGACGCATGCTCTTTCGATTCCTGTCGGATTCGCATCTTTCAGTTGTTGAAGGAGTGGGTGGCCACGGATGGTGAGTGTGGAGTGCGCGTATTGGTGAACCTGCATAGTTTGGGTCGGAGGAAGCTATTCACTGAGGACGAATTTCGCGAGTTGTTCTACGTGTTCCTCCAGTGCGACCCTTCTTTCCTGTATCAGTACATGAGCACATTTGACTCCGTGATTGAGTACTATTTCCCCTCTTCATCGAAGTCTGCGAGCAATGGGTTCATTCTCCGGAACCTTCTCTTCAACCGAATTGAAACGAGGGATCATTCTGTTGCGTATTCCGAAGTTCCAGAGAAGAGTGCTTCTCCCAAGCAACCGGTTGTGGAGCGATCGTCTCTGTGTCCCCTCATTTCATTCTTCTGCCTAGTTACCGCAACGGTGGCTATGACAGTCGTTGTGAATATGCGTCTGCAGAGCGAGGTGCAGCCGAATGCGTCTCAATCACCCCCTGCGATGAAGAAGAGACCCAATTTCGATTCCTTCGAGATGATGGAGAAGCAGATGCCTGTTGTTGAGGTGGATTTGTCGATCCCAGAGGAGGACGGTTTGTCAATCAACACGCAGAGTGGTGGTTTTGCAACAAGCAGTCAGAGTGAGGTTTTTCCGACGCACGCAGAGATGAGGGATTCTTTGATCCACTCCATGAATGACGAGAGTGTCGCCCAGCCTCCAGAGAGCGAATCATCGCGGAGTGACGAGGGTGTGATTATCAAGGAGGAAGAGACTGTGTTTATCATCGAAGATGCTCCAGCGAAGTCAGAGAAGCCAGCAACACGAGAATACTCACATGAAAAGGAGACAATCACCATTCCCACCGACTCCAGTGGACCCTCCTTCTTCGCCACAGTCTTCACCCTTCTCCTCCTGTCATGTACACTCTCCCACACCAACTCACGTATAGCCTGCTTCCTTCTCTGTTGGAGATGTCGCCAACCCCAACCCCCTATCGAAACGAGGGATATGTATGTGACGCCTATCAAGGAACGGCCTATGGAAATGCCTCCTCGGTCCATCGGATTGAAGACGATTCCTCGTTGTCCCGATTCGTTGGAGCTGACTCGGGAGAGGAGTAATGCGCGCCGATAAGTTCGCTCACGTGTACTATAACAAAGGGTTCTACTGTTTCTTTAAGAATTCGCACAGCTCGGGAATCGAGTCCAACGCCATCTGGTATATCTCCTCAAAGCAAGCAGCCTGGTCTAGAGGTGAAAGCAATACGCATGCCCCACTTCGCGCATAGTACGCGTCGGGCACTTCCTTTCCCTTTTGCCCCGGGATGAAATCGGAGAGCATCTTCAGCTGCGCCTTTCCGTTCGGATTCAGCTCCTTCTTCATATACTCGAGATCCTCCATGTTTGAGCTACAGGTGAAATGGAAGCCTGCACAACGCACTCGTCCATTCCCACGACCAAATCGAATCGATCGAAGTCCCTCGCCGTCACCTGGCAAGCGCGGTGCTTGGAAATGTCGATTTGGTGACCCCTCGCACACTTCTGACCCCCGGAATGAGGGTGCTCACCAACATGATAGGTGCTCGTGGCAGCAGAATCCGCGACGAAGGAAGCCATGTTGTTCTTCGCGAAGAAGGACGCGTACACCCCCTCCACCAAGGGGGATCTGCAAATGTTGCCTAAGCAAACAAACAGGACACTGGGCATAGTGAATCACTGAAGGCAAGCAGTTATGAATTCTGTAATGGTTTTGTAACTCTCCGTAATGAGACTCACGTTATACGAATATAGAGTACAGGGCGAATAACACTTGAAGGAGTAGTCGTCGATTCCCGTCCTCCTTCCCACTTCCTGCTCGATTAGTTGGTACGCAGTGTCGTTGTGAACACAGCGCCGGAGGTCGCTCTTGTTTACGGCGAGCAGGATGGGAATGGGGTTGGCGAGGAAGACGGGGTCACTCAGCAGAGCGTGGATGAAGTCGGCCGTGGGGACCGGATTGAAGGAGGCTCCGTCGATGAGACAAACAATGCAGAGCGCCGTCTTCAGGTCCTCTTCGAGCTGCTTGGAATGCGTCGTTTCCTGAATGGGCTGCTTGTACTCCACGACAATCGTGTGCTCGACGGCGAGTGCGGTGTCTTGGTTGATATCCACGGGGACATCGGCCATCCGAACAGAGTCATTTTCGACCGCCGTACTGTTGTGCGATGCGCAGATCATGTCCATGAGCGATGTTTTGCCGCTCTTCGCGTCTCCCACGAGAATCACTCTCTTCCGCTCTTTCTCCCCTCTTTTCCTGATCAGCGTCCGTACGAGAATAACAACTAGTGATAAGAGAGGAGGGAGAGGAAGAAACGAAGAACGACGACAACGCTCGCAATGTATAAAAGACTGAGGAAACTGACGGACAGGATGGATGTTGCTTGGCTCTACGAGGTGAAACGAGCGAAGTGAGGGAACATGAGTAACGCGGAGCTTCACGCGAATGAATCGAATGCACGCTTCGTAGAAGGTGAAAAACCACTCGGGGATCAAATCGGAGAAGGACCGCATAAGAAAAGATGGGACATGAGCAACAAACAGACGAGTATAATACAGTCGAATAATAGCTCCTCTGCACCGTGCGACACACCTTCGATTGCTTCTTCGTTCCGTACTTGTCATTGAGCTCCTTTTGGAACACGGCGTACGTTTCCTGCATCGGACTGGCCCGTATCTTCAAACCGGAGATGTAGTTCTTTCGGAACTTCGAATCGGGGTGGGGTATGTCCATTGCGAAGATGTTGTTCCAGATGTAGAAGCGGTACGACATGGCTCGCAAATGCTCGAACAGCTGGACCTTGTTGTAGCCGTAGTTCTTAAACCGCTCGTCGAAGAGCGGCGTGTCGGGATGATACCGCAAGAGCACGTAGGGTTCTTGGAAGTCGGCGATGAAGCAGAGAATGCGGAAGAGCAGCGCGGAGGTGTCGCGGTACCACTCTGGCATCACATACAACTAGTAGTCAAAATCGCTCCGAAAAGCGACATGGGTGCGAATGCCTCGCTTGGAGGAGAGACAGTTCTTGCTCAGGAGACACGCCTTCAGTTCGGTCTTGTTGAAAGGACAGTACTCCAGCGCCCTACGGGTCACGCTACACTCCGACCCCCACAGCAACGAGCACTGCGCGAAGGAGTCGCAGCGCGTCAGCACGGCGTTGCGGTCGAAGAAGAACACGGGAAAGATGACGGCGTTCTTGCCGGTCCGCAGCTGCGCGGGGAGTTTCATCATCGTTTCGTAGGTGTCGACCGTGGGCCACAGGTCCATATCGAGAATCTGGAAGTGCGTGGTGGCGATGTTGCGGATGCCCAGATTTCGTAGCTTGTTCACCGGAAACTGTCCCTTTTCGGGCGAGGTGTCTCCGATGAGGTAGAGCAGGAGCGTGAGGCGCGGGGGCAGGTAGTGCGACTCGACGAAGGAGAGCATGATGGACTCGAAGCCGATCGGGCCGTTGAGCACGATCACCAGAGGACTATGAGTGACGCGGCGGGAGCAAGACGACCCCTTCCAGCGATACAGCAGCTGTGGGAGCAGACTGAGTCGGTTGTGCGTCGTCACGCAGACGGCGGAGATGGAGAACGGCGCGTCGTCCCTGGGGTAGCGATCTACGGTTCACGGACGGCGCAAAGTGACACAGTGCGTGCTGTTGTAGATGGTGAACTGCTCCTCGTTGCCGACGAACTTGCGGACCACCGTGTCGCGCTTGGCGCTGGGCTTGAAGGCGTGACGGGTCTCGGTGGGACAGCCGTCGCAGACCGGGCCCTGGTCGACGAGTTGCATTTGGCTGAAGAGCTGCTTCCGCTTCTTCTCGCGCCGCTGTGTGTCGAAGCGCGACTTGACCTGGATCTTGCTGTTGAGCTTCTTGCGGTAGTTGGTCTGCTCCCTGCCGCGCAGCGAGTTGAGCTTGTCGATCTCGTCGCGCGACACGTACTTCTCGAGGTTCTCCTCGAACGACAGGTACCTGGACATGTCCTCGTAGTGCTTCAGTTCGCTCTCCAGCGAGGGACGCCACGTCTCCAGCTCCGACTTCTCGCGCTCCATCAGCGTCTTGCGGACCGCCCACAGGTTGCCTTCGCGCATGTGGTCGGCGGGGTAGTAGGTCTTGTTGCTGTCCTCGATGTCGTCGAGGGAGAACTTGTGGCGGGAGAAGGTGAAGCGTTTGCTGTACTTGCTGAGGCGCGGGTCGTGGTCTTCTTCGAGGGGTTGCGTTTCTGGATTTGCGTGTGAGTTTTCACTCTCCTTCTCCTTCTCATTTGAATGTTCACTCTCCTTCTCCTTCTCACTTGAATGCTCATTCTCACTCTCAATTGACTGCTCATTCTCACTCTCAATTGACTGCTCATTCTCACTCTCAATTGACTGCTCATTCTCATTAGCGCCCTCACTCGACTCCGCACGCGCGTTTACAGCAGAATCCCCGTCTTCATCCCCACTCTCCACAGACACACCTCCCTTCGACACATCACCCTCCTTGGAATCTTCTGAC
>ENA-UEQW01002429-UEQW01002429.1-human-gut-metagenome-genome-assembly--contig:-NODE-2429-length-14100-cov-3.933538_pt1 | contig 14100 bp, 8 predicted proteins | sample MGYA00242947_ERZ507947 | MGnify/ENA primary metagenome ERZ507947 (study PRJEB26167, sample SAMN06115421) | human gut metagenome | host: Homo sapiens | place: China:Guizhou | collected 2015-03-17... | reverse complement strand
GTAAATCATGAACCCGTGGACCGAGTTCTTTTCCTAAATAAGGGATCCCTGCCAGCCACAGTTGCTCTCTAAAGTCTTTTTCAATGTTGCTTACACAATAGCTGCTACCATCCTTTTTAAAAAAGAAAGGGAATGAGCTGTCATGCTTGGAATGTACTTGATTGGCATATGAACGGCATCTGATAAATAAGCTATCAGCCATTGGAACAAAACGTTCATTTCCATTTTTTGCATCACGCACATGTATTATCCCATTTTCTAAATCAACATCACCTACTGTCAAATTTAACAGCTCTGATATTCTGAATCCACAACCATACAGCATCCGATACAATAGTGGAAATGCAATATTACGATATGGTGATATTGGAGAATATGTCATATTATCTAAAGATGAAAAAAGTCTATGGATTTCATCCTTAGTAAAAACATAAGCGTTATGCTGTGAATAATGATATTTTTGTGGAGCTGAAATATATCCACAATAACCTTGACTGTTTAAAAATACTGCAAAATGTTGCAGATACATAATCCTTGCTGAACGAGTGGCTTCATTTTCATTGGGACGTTTTTGTGCCCAATCCAAAACGATATTTTGAGTTAACTCATAATTTTTGACTTCGTATTTTTTACTAAATGTATCAAAAACATGAAGGGCATTATAACCACCAACATATTCATAGCCTAGAGCCTGTTTTTGTTTTACAAATAAATCAAGCATTGAAGCAAATGGACCATCAAAGGTTCCTACAGTTCTCTTTTTCATAAATCCACCTCCAATCCACACTTAGACAGTTGCTTTAAACTGACTCGTAAGTAAATCTCGGTACTTTCAATATCTGCATGTCCCAGAGTTTGTGATATAACCGGAAGCGGAACATCATTTTCTAACATTCGAGTCGCTAATCCGTGTCGAAATGCATGCATTCCTATACGTTTATTAACAGGAGCTTTTAATCCGGCTTTTCTCATTTGTTGCGGAATTATTTTTCCTAGTGATGTTAATTCACCATAAGGGTAAATGTGTGATACAAAGATATTTTTTACATCAGTTTCAGGTCGTCCATTTTTAAGGTAATCAATAATTGCCCACCCTACATCATCCGGCATTGGTAGAGTAAGAGAACGTCCTGTCTTTTTCTGCGAGAAAGAGATTACTTTTGTATCCCAATCTATATTTGAAAAAGTTAATGTACGGATATCACTGCTGCTCATGCCAAGTCTTGCTGCCATTATAAAAATTGCGTAATTACGTTTCCCGATTGGATTTGCTCGATCCACTGAATTGAGTATCTGTTCAATTTCGGAAATAGTAAAAGTGCTCGGTATCTTTTGCTGTCTTAAATTTTTTACATGAGGAATAAATTCTTCTAATTGGGCATCTATATACTGATTATCAAATGCCCATTTAAACATGCGCCGAATCTCACGTAATGTTTCTGATACATATGTTGTAGAAAATCTCGCCAAAGATAAAATATATGTATTAATTGTTTGTCCTGATATATCTTTGAAATCTCTAATTCCTGTATCATATAAATAATCGTGAAATCGAAAAAGCCTTGTTCGCAGTGACTTTATAGTATTTTCTGTAAAATTCCGTTGTGATTCTTCCTCTAAAAATCCTAGAAAAATATCTTTTAGCTCTTCCGAAAATGCTGACTTTGATGTACAATACTGTCGGAAGATAACATGGAATTGTGTAAAGTCCGAGAACATGTTGATTGCTCTCGTGATACGATACATTGAATCACGACGCTCTAGTGATTCAGAGTAAACATCCTGAAGGAATTTTTGACGAAAATTTTCTGTAAATTCCTGTTCTGGCTGATTCGTTGCGTAGGAAATCATATTGTTCCATATTTTACTGTAAGTTTGAATTTGGCAGTTACTGTAGCCTTTCTTAAGCATCACCTCCTTTAGTTCAGAAACGTAAGGTTCCAGTTCTGTTGTAAAAACCTTTTTAATACCTTCCATATTTTTCTCCTTTCTATGCAAATTGTGGTTACTGTTATAATCACAATAGCAAATAAACAGAGAAAAATGTTAAGTAATTTTAATAAAAATACCAATATTGAAAGGAATGAGTGTATTGACTCAACATAATATATGACTCACAAAAAACTGATAATAACAGAGAAGCCATCCGTGGCACAGGAATTTGCGAAGGTGCTGCGGGTGAGCGGACGCAATGATGGTTATATAGAAAATGGAGAATATGTGATTTCATGGTGCGTGGGACATCTTGTCGGGCTGGTCTACCCTGAGTCCTACGACATGAAATACAAGAAATGGCGTCTTGAGGATCTGCCGTTTCTGCCAAAGGAATACAAATATGATGTGATAGACAGCGTGCGCAAGCAGTACAATATTGTGCACGCTCTTTTGCAGAGAGAGGACATTGACAGAGTTTACTGGGCAGGTGATGCCGGAAAAGAAGGACAGACTATTGAGGAGAATATCAGAAACTTTGGTGGTGTCAGGGAAGGCATGGAGGAACTTCGAGTCTGGATAGATTCGCAGACCGAGGAGGAAATCCTAAGAGGCATAAAAGAGGCAAAGCCGATGAGTGCGTATGCAAACCTCGGAAAGAGCGGCATCATGCGTACCATCGAGGATTATGCGATGGGCATCAACTTTTCGCGTGTCATGTCGGTCAAATACGGCAATCTGCTAAACGATGCAGCGGGTACACGCTCGTACACGGCAATCGCGGTCGGACGAGTGATGACCTGTGTGCTTGGAATGGTAGTAATCCGTGAGCGCGAAATCAGAAACTTTAAGGAGACTCCGTTTTACAGGGTAATCGGCAGGTTTACGGATGCCGGTGTAGAGGCAGAGTGGAAGGCTGTAGAAGGCTCAAGGTACTTTGAATCACCGCTTTTATACAAGGAAAACGGCTTCAAAGAGGAAAAAGATGCACTTGCTTTAATTGAAGAATTAAACGGCAAACAGGCGAAAGTTAAATCTATAGTTAAGAATATTGCTAAAAAAAGAGCACCGCTTCTTTTCAACCTGGCGGAGCTGCAGGCAGAGTGCTCAAAGAAGTTTAAAATCAGCCCTGATGAGACATTACAGGTGGCTCAGGATCTGTATGAAAAAAAGCTTACCACCTATCCTAGAACTGATGCCAGGGTGCTTTCAAGCGCTGTGGCAAAGGAGATTGGAAAAAATATAAGTAGGCTTAAAGGTTTTGAACCGACAGCAGACTTTGTGGAGCATATTATGCAAAAGAGGCTATATGCCAACATAGCTGATACGCAGTACACGGATGACAGCAAGGTAACAGACCACTATGCTATCATTCCGACAGGTCAGCTTACAGAGCTTTCGGGGCTTACATCGCTTCAAAGAGCAGTATTTGAGCTGATTGTCAGACGTTTCCTTAGTATTTTTTATCCACCGGCAGAGTATGAGAATGTGAAGCTTGTTGTAGATGTGGATAAGGAAAGTTTTTTTGCATCATCAAAGGTACTAAAGAGCGAGGGCTATTTACAGGTGGCGAATCCGCCGAAAAAGAAGTCGTTTGAGGAATCAAACGCACGAATACTTGGTAAAAACAATGAAACTGCAGATAGTACAGATGAAAACAGCACAGCAAACGGCAGCAATGATGAGATAGTCGTAAATCCCAAGGTGATGCTTGAGCTTGCCGATAAGCTAAAGGCGGGTGATGAGATAGCATGCCAAGGCTATAATATCAAGTTTGGTAAGACATCTCCGCCAAAGCGCTATACATCAGGCTCCATGGTGCTTGCCATGGAAAATGCAGGACAGCTTATCGAGGACGAGGAGCTTCGTGAGCAGATAAAGGGCTCAGGAATAGGCACCTCAGCAACGAGAGCGGAGATAATCCAGAAGCTTGTCCGTATAGGATATCTGAATCTGAACAAAAAGACACAGATACTCACACCCGAAAGCCTTGGCGAGATGGTGTTTGAGGTCGTATACATGACAGTTCCGGCACTTCTTAATCCAAAGATGACAGCCAACTGGGAAAAGGGACTGGACGGAATTACAAGGGGCACGGTGGATTTCTGGGAATACAGGGGAAAGCTTGAGAGCTTTATCCGCAAAGAGACAGAAAAGATGATTGAGCAGAATCTGCGCCCTGAGATTGCAGACCGCATCAGCAGCTTTGCAGGCAAAAATGCCAGAGGTGCGGCGGCCAGACGAAAGATAGGTGTCAAGTGCCCGGTCTGCGGCGGTGAGATAGTGACCACACCGTTTGGCTATGGCTGCGCCAATTACAAAAATGATAAATCAGGATGTAATTTTAATATCGGACAGGTGGCAGGACTTGATATTCCGGAGGAACAGGTCAAAAAACTGATTGAGGATGGAATCACCGATACAATTAGAGGCTTTAAGTCAAAAAGCGGCAAACGCTTTGATGCATGCTTAAAGCTCAACAAGGATGAACAGACGAACAAGGTATCAGCCACCTTTGATTTTGAAAATGTAAAGCCGCAAAAGGTCGAGGGCATTGTATGCCCGGACTGTGGAGGCGATATATATGTGTCACCATACGGCTACCGATGTGCAAACTATAACAGACAGACAGAGGATGGCTGCCATTTCTTCGTTGGAAGGATAGCAGACAAGCAGCTGTCACAGGTACAGTTTTTAGAACTCATGGCAAACGGCAGAACTGAGACGATAAAGGGCTTTAAATCAAAATCGGGAAAGCGCTTCAACGCATGTCTCGTCTTAAAGAAGGAGCCGGTCACAGAGGGAAGTGAGAAAATGCACACCGTCGTAGCATTTGACTTTGACAATGTGGAGGACGAAATAATAAAGGATGTTGTCTGTCCGCTTTGTGGTGGTCAGATAAAAAAGACATCGTTTGGCTATGGCTGTGTGAACTACAAGGGTGATGAGCCGGGAAGCTGCCGCTTTTCGGTGGGACAGATTGCGGGAAAGACAATCACAGCCGCAAACCTAAAGCAGCTTCTTAATGATAAAAAGACCGAGACCATACGAGGCTTTAAATCCAAAAGCGGGAAACGCTTCGATGCGTGCCTAGTGCTTAAGGAGGATGAAAACAAGAAGCTCTCTGTCCAGTTTGATTTTGACCATGTAGAGCCAAAGACAGTGAAGGATGTAGTATGTCCGAAGTGCGGAGGCAAAATTCAGGTGGCGCCGTTTGGATTTGTATGCGAGAACAACAGACGTGATGATCCTGAGAGCTGCCGATTTATGGTGGGCAAGGTCGCAAGCGTCAAGATAAAGGAATCAGTCCTTAAGGAGCTTCTGACAAAGAAAAAGACAGAAGTTATATCAGGATTTGTCTCAAAGACAGGCATGAAGTTTGACGCACCGCTAAAGCTCACAGAAGACGGAGATATAGCCTTTGATTTCCCCGAAAAGCCTAAGCCAATCGAGACAAATGTACTCTGTCCAAAGTGTGGCAGACCTCTCAAAAAGACACAGTGGAAATATGAGTGTGAGTGCGGCTTCAATGTTTGGCATACTGTGGCAAAGGTGGAGCTTTCAGAGGAAATTCTCACGGAGCTGTTTACCACAGGAAAGACCAAAAAGAAGGTCACAGGCTTCACCTCCAAGGCGGGAAATGTATTCGATACATGTCTTAAGTTTGAAAATGACCAGATATCATTTGATTTCGATAACCCGGGTGAGGAAGAAGTGCAGAGCACGGCTGAAGTACATAACAATGCTGATGCACAGAACAATGCCGGTGCACAGAGCATGGCTGATACACAGAGCAATGCTGATGTATATAGCAATACTGATGCACATAACAATGCTGAAGTACAGAGCACGGCAGATGATGCGCCGGATGAGACAACCCTGAATGAGATGGGAATCCCCGAGGAATTTCTGGCTGGTCTTGATATGGCAGCAGAGGGCGCACAGGCAGATGATGTGTCGGAGGCGGCACTTGCGGCGGCGCATGAGCTGTTTGGTGAGTAGCTCTGCTGATAATTAATTATTAAATCTATAATTAATATTATCATTGAGGCTTAAATATTTAAATGACAGTTAAAGTAATAGTTAATAATTTTTACATATAAAGAAAGGACATAGAAAAATGGAAAACGCAAAAATAACAAACCTCTATAATCTGGATGAAACAATCGCAAAGGAGTATTTATCACAGTTCACTTATCCATGGGAGGCACTTGCCGGAATAAGTGATTTCATCAAGGAGATAGGACCAACACTCGACCCTGAAATCTATGAGAAAAGAGGAGAAGATATCTGGGTAGCAAAGAGCGCAACAGTATTTGACAGCGCATATCTGCACGGTCCGCTCATCATCTGCGAGGATGCAGAAATCAGACAGTGTGCTTTTATCCGTGGCAGTGCAATCGTAGGCAAGGGCTCAGTAGTAGGAAACTCCACAGAGCTCAAAAATGTAATCATCTTTAATTCAGTACAGGTGCCACACTACAACTATGTAGGAGATTCAATCCTGGGCTACAAATCACATATGGGCGCAGGCTCTATTACATCAAATGTAAAGAGCGACAAGACTCTTGTAGTCGTAAAGGATGTTTACGATACAAAAGAGGAGATTGCAACAGGCCGCAAGAAATTCGGCGCTATGCTCGGTGATCATGTGGAGGTGGGCTGCAACTCAGTGCTCAATCCGGGAACAGTAATAGGAAGAAATTCAAACATATATCCGCTTTCAAGAGTACGCGGAGTCATCCCTGCAAACCACATTTTCAAAGACAAGGACAACGTAGTTCTTAAAAAATAGTAATGTTGTTTGAAAAAATATTGTATTTTTGTTGTTTTTTGTCGATGATACTCTAGACTTATGACAAAAAATATGAGAGAATAAATCGGGTATGTTAAAACCATAACGAAAGGAGTCTTAAGATGATTTACACTAAGGAAGTTGAAAACATGTGTCCTGTAGCTAAGGGCGCAAAACATGAGCCAGCTCCTATCCCAGAAGAAGGAAAATGGGTTCATTCTAAGAAAATTGAGGACATTTCAGGATTTACACACGGTGTAGGCTGGTGTGCACCACAGCAGGGTGCCTGCAAGCTCTCACTCAATGTAAAGAATGGAGTAATTGAAGAGGCATTAGTTGAGACTATCGGATGCTCAGGAATGACACACTCTGCAGCTATGGCAGCAGAAATCTTACAGGGTAAGACAATTCTTGAGGCATTAAACACAGACTTAGTTTGTGATGCCATCAATACAGCTATGAGAGAGTTATTCTTACAGATCGTTTACGGTCGTACACAGTCTGCATTCTCTGATGATGGACTTGCTGTTGGAGCAGGACTTGAGGATTTAGGAAAGGGACTTCGCTCACAGGTTGGTACAATGTACGCAACAAAGGCAAAGGGAGTTCGTTACCTTGAGATGGCTGAGGGCTATGTAACAGGAATCGCTCTTGACAAGAACGATGAAGTAATTGGATACCAGTTCGTTTCTCTTGGAAAAATGACAGATTTTATCAAAAAGGGTGATGACGCTAACACAGCTTGGGAGAAAGCTTCAGGATCATACGGTCGTGTAACTCCAGAGCAGGGTGCTGTTAAGATCATCGATCCAAGACAGGAATAAGAGGAAAGGAGAACGACAATGGCATTATTTGAATCATATGAAAGAAGAATAGACCAGATCAATGCTGTACTTAACAGCTATGGTATCAGCTCAATCGAAGAAGCTGAAAAGATTACAAAGGACGCTGGACTTGATGTTTACGATCAGGTAAAGAAAATCCAGCCAATCTGTTTCGAGAACGCTTGCTGGGCATACACAGTTGGTGCAGCAATCGCAATCAAAAAAGGATGTAGAAGAGCAGCAGACGCTGCAGCAGCAATCGGAGAGGGACTTCAGGCATTCTGTATTCCTGGATCAGTTGCTGATCACCGTAAGGTAGGTTTAGGACATGGTAACCTTGGAAAGATGCTCCTCGAGGAGGAGACAGAGTGCTTCTGTTTCTTAGCAGGTCACGAGTCATTCGCAGCCGCTGAGGGTGCTATCGGAATCGCTGAGAAGGCAAACAAGGTTCGTCAGAAACCACTGCGTGTTATCCTTAACGGACTTGGAAAAGACGCTGCACAGATCATCTCACGTATCAACGGATTCACATTCGTAGAGACACAGTATGACTACAAGGCAGCTAAGCTCAACATCGTATCTGAGCATGCATACTCAGATGGACTCCGTGCAACAGTTAAGTGTTACGGTGCAGATGATGTTCAGGAAGGTGTTGCAATCATGCATCACGAGAACGTTGGTGTTTCTATCACAGGAAACTCTACAAACCCAACTCGTTTCCAGCATCCAGTAGCAGGTACATACAAGAAAGAGTGTATCGAGCAGGGCAAGAAGTACTTCTCAGTAGCATCAGGCGGTGGTACAGGACGTACACTTCACCCAGACAACATGGCAGCAGGACCAGCTTCATACGGTATGACAGATACAATGGGACGTATGCATTCAGATGCACAGTTCGCAGGATCTTCATCAGTTCCGGCTCACGTTGAGATGATGGGACTTATCGGAATGGGTAATAACCCAATGGTTGGTGCTACAGTAGCAGTTGCCGTTTCTGTACAGCAGGCTTCAGATGAGGGCAAATTCTAAATAGAAAGCTTGATTTTATAGGCTTTTTGGAGACTTCCGTTTAAATTAAGACGGAAGTCTCTTTTTATATTCTCATATTAAAGGAGGTATCTAAATAGCTCCGCGTCAACATCGCGTCAACATTTTTTTAGTTTGTTGGCGCAAAATAATGAAAAATTGCGGTTCGTTGACGTGAGAAGAAATACTTTGTATTTTTGTTGACGCGAAAAAATACTTTGTTAAATTTTTTAGCCTCGCAGGTCATAGATTTCAAAGAGTCGATTTATTAGTATTACTTATCCAAAGGATAAATGCCCTTATACAAACAAGAGATAAGGATTATGCGAATCTGTTAGAACTCTCGGAAAAAGATGCAAAGAAAGAAATCGAAGAGGATTTTAATGAGAGCATCCAAAAGCAATTTGATGATTCCGATAACATTACGGATAAAGGAATTGCTGATTATACGGAAAAACTGGTAGCTTTCTTTTATCTCCAAGATGAGAAAAGTTCTGGCGATAGTAACGTTTAATCATCGATATTCTTATTTTATTCTTTACTTTACCAACTAATCTGGCGATGCATTTTACGATATTGTCCGGGAGTTATACCAGTGTATCTCTTAAAAATAGAAATAAAATAACTTTGAGATGAAAAATTCAAGTAAGTACTGATTTCACCCAGACTATAGTCGGAATGTGCCAGTAAATTCTGTGCCTTTTCAATAAGAACTTTATGGATAAAAACAGTAAGCGTCTGTCCGGTTTCTTTATGGAACAGGGCAGACAGATATTTAGGTGTTAAATTAACTAAAGATGCCAGTTGATTTAAGGTTAAAGTTTTATTTTTACCATGATAGATATAATCAATGACGCGAGAAATAGCTGGTGAATAGTAGTTTTTTGGCGTCTTTTTTGCTTCAGCAACACGAAGCGTAAATTCAATAGCCATCTGTTCATTTAATTTCATTAAAGCGTCAACATCGGTACATTGTTCCATTTTTCGTATATATACATCACTTAAGGAAAAAGCAGTTTCCTCATTAAGTCCTCCTTCGATGGCATATCTGGTAACTAAAGTTGTATTAGCAATACTTGCATAAAAAAGTAATTTTAATTTGGAATTGGAAGAGGTCATCTTTCCGTAAACAGTTGTTGGGAGTGAATAATAGGTATTCTCCAATGCGTGAATATCTCCGTTTGAAACACATTCGAGAATTGCTTTCTCCTGTGCATAAGATGTATGTATCCGTTCATTTTCTGCATTTTCCAACATTTCATGTGTGAGTGAAAAATTGATGTCTGACTTCATTTTATACATAGGTGATTCCTCCTGTCAAAAACACGATAAATTGACATAAAACACGATAAATCAATATAATTATATGCCGGAAATAGATAAAATGCAATTAAGAGATTAAAAGAGAGGAAAAGAGATGAACATTGATAAAATATGTGAACAGCTAACAATAGATGAAAAAATCCGGCTTTTAGGCGGTGTTGGTGACTGGCATACTTATGACTGTAATGGAAAAATCCCCTCTATTATGATGACAGACGGACCACATGGGATTCGAAAACTGGAGCAGGAAAAGGTTGGGGATATTGAAACCAGTAAGCCAGCAACCTGTTTTCCAACTGCAAGTGCAATAGCCTGCAGTTGGAATCCTGCTATTGTTAAAAAGATGGGTGAAGCGATTGCGAAAGAAGCAAAAAAAGAGCAGATATCCATTGTGCTAGGCTGCGGAATCAATATCAAGCGTTCTCCTTTATGCGGAAGAAATTTTGAATATTTCAGTGAAGATCCGTATTTGACAGGAAAGCTGGCAACGGGATATATCGAAGGTGTACAAAGTCTTGGAATAGGTACGAGCTTAAAGCATTATGCTGTTAATTCACAGGAAACAAGACGGATGACATCCAATAGCCAGATTGATGAAAGAACTCTTAGGGAAATATATCTGTCGGCTTTTGAAGAAGTTGTGAAAAAAGCAAAACCGACTTCTGTAATGGCTTCATACAACAGGATTAATGGCGAATTTGGAGCAAGAAATAAATACTTACTGACAGATGTTCTGAGAAAAGAATGGAAATATCAAGGTGGTGTGGTGTCGGATTGGGGAGCAGCAAATGATATTGTAAGCTGTATGAAAAATGGTCTGACACTGGAAATGCCAGATCCGAAAGGCTTCCACACAGCTGTGTTAAAAGAAGCGTATAAGGATGGACGGATTACGGGTCAGGAACTGGATAACTGGACTAAGAATGTTCTGCAGAATTTTGTATCACTTCATAAAAATATAGAAGAAAATTATGAGGTAGATATGGAAGAACAGAATCAGGTGGCACGTAAACTGGAAAATGAAAGTGCAGTGCTTTTGAAAAATAATAGTGTTTTGCCAATTGGAAAAGAGAAGAAGGTAATCATTATTGGAGAGCTTGCCAGGCAGATGCGATTTCAGGGAGGTGGGAGCAGTCATATCCAGCCGACGAAGATGACAAATGCGATTGAAGCAATACGTGAAAAAGGATATCAGGTAACTTATATACAGGGATATCAGAATGAAAAGGAAGAATTAGGAGAAAAGCAACTACGGGATACGATAGAAAAACTGAAACAGGAATATAGAAAAAAGGATTGTGTGATTCTATATTTTATCGGTCTTACAGAATCTTACGAAGGAGAAGGATACGACAGGAAAAATCTTAAAATCCCTCAAAATCAGGAAGAGCTGTTGGCTAAAATTGCAGAAACTGTCGGAAAAGATCATATTGCAGCAATTAGTTTCGGGGGTGCGCCTATGGATTTTAGTTTTGAAAAGAATGTAGGAGCAATTCTTCACATGTACCTCGGAGGACAGGCTGTAGGGGAATCTGTTGCTGACTTAATCAGTGGAGAGGTGAATCCATCAGGTAAATTGGCAGAGACAATTCCGTTTTCAGAAAAAGATACTCCGGCATGGAGATATTTTGCACCTCCGAATGATGATGTAGAATACAGGGAAAGCATTTTTGTAGGTTATCGTTACTATGAGACATTCCATGTTCCGGTAAAATATCCGTTTGGTTATGGACTTTCCTATACTTCTTTTTCCTATTCGGAATTGAATGTACCGGAAGTATATAGTGGTAGAAAGATACAAATTCGTTTTAAAATTAAAAATATCGGAAAAGTGAGTGGAGCAGAAATAGCACAGTTATATATCTGCCCGATTGAATCAGATGTTATCAGAAGCCATATAGAACTAAAGGGATTTCAAAAAATATATCTGCATCCGGGAGAAGAAAAAGAAGTTATACTAGAGCTGGATGAAAGAAGTTTTTCCGTCTATGATGTAGAGAAAAAAGCCTTTTCCATGTTAAGCGGCAAATATCAGATCTGTATCGGAGCATCGGTACATGATTTGCAATTAAAGGCGAATATGGAAGTAGTAGGAAATAGTTATTTTAGAAATGAAAGAGAACTGTTTCCGGATTATTTTAGAGAGCAGCCACATGGAATGGAAATCAGTGCAGAACAATTTTATCAGCTATTAGGCGGTGAACCGAAACATGACAAAGAAAAAAAGCGTGGAGAGTATACGGTTTACGATTCCTATCAGGATGTGGTAAATGTCTCAATGTTTGGAAAATTTGTTCGTGGAGTCGTACATATCGGACTTAAGATTATACTTCGGGGAAAATCAGAGCGGGACCCGGCCTTTAAAATGGTAAAAATGGGAGTCGAAGAAGGAAATCTGGAAGGACTGATTGCAACCAGTGGTGGAATTGCAACTCCGAAGTTAATCGATATGTTAGTTTACAATGCAAATAAAAAATATCTGCAGGCTTTTAAAAGACTGCTGAAGAAATAGAGAGAGGGGGAAGTCGTATATGGAAAACAATAAATTGGATAAACGCACAAAATGGAGCTATTGTATAGGAGCAACCGGAAGAGATATGGCGTATGCACTTATCTCTATGTTTCTTCTTACATATATTCAATATACGATGAAACTGACAGTTGCCCAATATGCAGTAATATCAGCAATTATGGTAGTGTGTCTGCTGTGGGATGCCATTAATGATCCAATGATGGGAATTATTATTGAAAATTCGCATTTGAAAGCCGGAAAATTTAAACCTTGGATTTTTATAGGAGTAATTTTAAATAGCCTGATAATTATCTGCTTGTTTACAGTAAGGCCGGAAGGATGGGGATTTGTTGCATTTTTTGGAGTGGGATATCTTTTATGGGGAATGACTTACACAATGAATGATATTGCCTATTGGGGAATGCTGCCGAGTCTTACATCAGATCCTGGAGAACGGAACTGGCTGGTAACCGTACAGGGAATTTTTATCTGTATCGGACAGTTTTCTGTTGCAGGTCTGCTCCCTGATATGGTAGCTGGAAATGCGATTATGGCATATCGGACGGCTGCGATTGTGATTGCTTTTTGTTTTATTGGTTTCCAGCTACTTACAGTGTTTGGAGTAAAAGAGAGAAAACGACCGGAAAAGAAGAGAACACTGTCATTAAAAGATATGTTTCATATATTCCTGAGAAATGATCAGTTGATAGTGATTGGAATTGCATGTTTATTATTCCAAATCGGAAATGGTCTTCTGATTATGATTGGAATGAATTTCTTTTATTTTGAATTTGGATATTCTGTAGGTGGCAGTCTTGTATTTTGGTTTACAATTATGTATGGATTAGGAACGCTGATATCAGAGGCATATTTTGCGTGGCTTTCCTCAAAATTTACACGAAATCAGATTATAACTGCAGCTACCATCATTACAGTCATTGGGTATATGCTTTTTATGAGTGTAGGCTACATTTTACCAAAAAGTGTTGTTTTACTGAATATCATCGGTTTTCTAATCTTCTTTTCGCAGGGAGCATTCAATATGACGATGATTGTCATGTTAAATAATACCATAGAGTATGATGAAGTCCGGTTTCATGAACGACATGACAGTATTATCTCAGCAGTAAGATCTTTTGCAACAAAGCTGGCCAGTGCGGTTGATCAGGCGGTTGTTGCGTTAATACTGATTATAAGCAATATCTATGCAATCAGTCAGAAAATATCCGGATTAGAAATAAAAGCTGGTACAGGAGAACTTACTTCGGAAAATGTAATTGTACAGTCAGATAAATTTATCCAGACAGCAGATGCCGGACAAAGATTTATATTGCGTCTTGGAATTGTAGCTGTTCCGGTAATTTCTATAGGAGCTGCTTATATACTGATTAAACGGAAATATATCATTGACGAACGTAAGTATGAAGAACTGGTAGCGGAAATAAAAAGCACAAATAAAAAATAATTCAATAATAAAGCGGAGCAATAGAATGAAAAAAATTATCGTCGGTATATCCATTGTAATATTATTATGTAGCGTTGTTTTTTGTGTGGCAGTTCAAAGAAAACGTTCATTTGTTGAAGGAGTCGTTATCGAAAAAATGAGCAGTTTTAAATACTAGAAACAGATATACAAGAAGAAATAATCTGTTATTGGCCAGAAAAATATGATTATTCAGTTATATAGC
>ENA-UEQW01002422-UEQW01002422.1-human-gut-metagenome-genome-assembly--contig:-NODE-2422-length-14142-cov-4.332599_pt1 | contig 14142 bp, 31 predicted proteins | sample MGYA00242947_ERZ507947 | MGnify/ENA primary metagenome ERZ507947 (study PRJEB26167, sample SAMN06115421) | human gut metagenome | host: Homo sapiens | place: China:Guizhou | collected 2015-03-17... | reverse complement strand
CCAAAGAGAATAACGTCGTACTCTCCTCGACCGAGAGCAGGATACTCTCTATCTGCCAGGTGTACTGTCCCGCGTTCGCTCATGATTATGACTGGAATGGTCGACGAAACTCCCTTCCTTGGTTCAGTCATATCAGAATGGGTCGCCGTGATTCCAAGAAACTAATCAACGAACTGGATAACAACAAGAAAGAGGTACCGATTGAACTGGAGAGGGGACTCATCGCATAGGAAGAGAAGGCCTCTTCTGAGAAGGAGATTAACAGTGAAGAGGAAGCGCAAAAACTGCAAGAGCAGACCGAAAAGGTGAACCAGGACTTGGAAGAATTGGATGATGACGCGAAGAGGCGCATTAAGAATTTGGAATTTGCTGCGGCGCGCTACTTGTGGTATCCGGACATTGAGAAGGGAGATGAAGTCAGAGTAGTGCTGCGTTCCCCCGTTTAGGAATAGTGCCGCTGCTGCTTCAAGAAGCATTTCAAATCGATGGAGGAGGCACTGGAGCATCTCAAGACGACGGAGCATAAGCACAAGTCGGCGTGTTTTCCTTCTTTGACGATTAGGGCTCGTCGCTATGTTATTGATAACTGCACAAACCAAGAAGTGATTGAACGAAAGAAGAAGCAAGCAAACGAGCGAAAGGAGAAGTGGTAGTGGCTGTCCGTGGGATTGAGCGTAGGCTTGCGAAGAAGAAGGAGAGGAGAGCCGCTGCGAAGTTGGAAAGACAGGTATGCGCAGTCATGTGCGATTAGGGGTAGAAGAACATCACGGAGGAGGAGATTGCGAAGAGGAAAGCGAAATTCCAGGAGAAGAAGGTGGTGGTGGAGTGTGGTGGTTATTGAATAGGCCCGTAGATTGGAGAGGAAGGCGAGGGAGGAGAAGGGTGATGTGAACGAGATCAAGGAGGAGGAGGTGAAAGAAGAGGTTAAGGAAGTGAAGGAGGTTAAGAAGGAGGAGGTGAAGAAGGAGGAAGTGAAGAAGGAGGAAGTGAAGAAGGAGGAAGTGAAGAAGGAGACCAAGAAGGAAGAAGTGAAGAAAGAAAACAAGGAAAAAGTGAAGGAAAAGAAACAAGACAAAAAGAAAGAAAACAAAACACCTAAGAAGGGAAAGAAGACAATCACCAAGGAAGCGAAGGAGAAGGAAGCTAAGAAGTAATCCGTCCTTTTACTCCCTCCTTGTTCTACCACTCCCAGAATAACGTGAAACCCTCAACATGCCTTTCAAACAAACAACCCCAGTTACCACCAACACGATCACGCGGAATGAGTCGCAACTCCGAACCATACTTCAAAAACACGGTTTTGGCCGTCTGCTGAGGGTTAATGCCAGAACCATCTATCCTTGACACCTATCCGTAACAAATACCGCTTGTAATGATCGCACTCGTTGCAGCCTGCACACCAAACTACGCATTCAGAGCAAGGCCAAGGAATACCTGCTGTGCAGCAAATTTCAAAACAGCGAGGAACGGAGCTTCTTCCGGAATGCTAATCCTAGCCAGATGAGTGCAAGACAAATGAAGAGATACACTTTGTAAGGAAGTCGCGGATCCGACGTGAGCGTAATCTTAAAGGACACCTTTCCCGACCTACAAACAGTATGACAACAAACAACGACTCATACATGCCGATAAACTAAATGAATGCCTTCTTCTTCCTTATGTCCTTCAACTCGTACTCCAAACTCTCCATATTCTAGTCGTCAGTTGCACGTGAATAACGCACCTGCTCCAACCGATCCGTAATCGCCTTGTACATACGATACTCCGCCTTCTTCTTTTCCTCTTCGCCCGTTGCCTCCACGATGTCGCGGTGGTAGCTCTCCACGATATCCGAAAAGTCGATGGGATTTCCAAACTAGGCGTGATCGTCCTCTCGCTCGCCCACAATGCAGTACACCTCCGCCTTCTTCCCCGGCCACGTCGACACCAACGACAAGTCCTCATTCTCCGGCATGACCTTCTCCATGTTCAAGTGGTAGTAGGGAAGAACGATCAACCGTCCGTTGTTCACTCCGTCCTTATAGCTGCACTTCGCCGCAGCGCCTTCGTCGTGCATAATGACATCGTAGATCACCTTTCCGACGCCCCACTTCATTGGACCCAGATCGCGTCCCGGAGGAGCCGTTCGACCGCTCGGACGATATCTCCTTCCGAGGGAATCACGACAGGACTTCAGCTGGTCCTGATACGTGCGACCTTCCGGGAACATGTGGATCCAGTCTCCGTTCTTGCCTCTCTGGATGAAGTCAGATAGCAGCACCTGGAAAACGCCTCCATTCCGGTTCACGGGCATGATCTGCGCATTACGAGCAGTCCGTGAAGCGTACCTTCACCAAACTGGATATCCACGCCTTGGGCTTGCTGTCAAACATGATCTCCTCCGCTCCCAGGTTCCAGTACCCACAATTCCGACTGCGCACCAACTGGGCTAGGAGTGAGTGGGAGCGAGGACGGCTACCAAGCGGGATGATGCTGGGAACGATACTGGCGCTGTCCAGCACCGTGACGTGATTGCAAACGGTGAGCAAGCCAACGTCTTTTGGACGGTTTAACACCTCCATGAACGTGCTCACGTTATAGTAGTGCACTTTGTTTCGAACGTGCATGAGGTATTTCATAGCATACTGTACAGCTAAGATGTCGACGAACCTACACGTCATTTGCACTCTCTGCACGAACCGAACGCACTTCAGCACAACGTTCTCCTTTGAGGAGGGAACGATTCTCGGATCGACGGTGTTACGGAACGCAAGCGGTCTATCCTTTTGCATGTAACATCTGCAACGAGATCTATCGATCACGACAAAGCAAACGGAATCACCCCAGGTATGCCTCTAACGTGCCAAACCCGGCTATTGCGCACCCAACGATCTTCGCCTTCACTGGAACGAGCATTTCCAGCACACTACTGGCCGTTTGGAGTCCTCCAAAGAAATGTGTTTCCACAAGCAACTCTCCACAAAACACAACTTTACGCACAGTTCTCGATCTTCAACGCCGCCACCGCCTTCTCCGCGATATCTCTCACATTCACGACCTTGTCCTTCGCCAGCTCCTTCAAGCACTCCTCCGCCTTCGTCTTCAACTCCTCCTTCAACTGCACAGAGGACAGAACGCCCTCCAGCACACGCGCCAGAATCTACCCATCATCCGCTCCGACCGCGCTCACTTCGCGAATCAAATAGGTACGACCCTTCAGCTGAACGAGGTATTCCATCTCCTCACAGAGCGCGTCCTCGTTGCCATTCTCGCTCCACTTCTTCACCAGCGCCACCGCGCACTTCACCCTACGCCTCACTCGCCTCGCTCGCTCCTACGCCTCCTCGCGCACCGCCGCCGTCCGGTTGACCAGCCCGTCGTTCGCTACCTTCTTCCAAAAACCGTCCACAACGCGCGCACACGAGTCACCCATGCACACCGCGACCTCGCTCAGGATCTTCGCCTGCACGCGCCAATTGAAGGTGTTGTCCTCCAGCTTCACGCACAGCGCCTCCACGTTCTACGCCTCACACACGCCCCTCGCGCCCACGCGTCCCACCTCCAGCTGGTCCTCCTCCGCAATGATGCGCATGAAGGACGACAGCGACGCCAGCCCGGCGATCACCACCTCCGCCGTGTCGTCGTTCACGTAGCCCAGGAACAGCGGCAGCATCTCCTTCTTCATCGTCTCGCCGCCCACCTGCGCCGCGATCGCGCCCACGGACGCCGCCAGCGTCTGCTTCACCTTGTTCATGCGCACCTCCGTCAGACGGCGGTAGCACGAGTGCAGGTCCACCCACCTCGCCACGCCGAGGGTGGCCAGCACGCCGGGGAAGGTGAAGGCGCAGGCGCGCGTGAGCTCGAAGTCCTCCGTCTCCTCCATCGCGTCGGGCACGGAACAGTAGATCGACAGCAGCGTCGGCGTGATCTACAGGTGAAAAGGGGGGATGCCCCTCACGAGCGCCGCGGGCACGCAGGAGAGAATGAACCCGATCTGCCCCTTGAGCGTCTGCCGCACCCACTTCGATCTACTCGTCAGCACCGCGCCCAGCGCCTACGAGTCGGTGCCCATGAGCTCGACCATGCTCAGCACCACCTTCTGCTGCGCCTCCGAGAGGTCTCGAATCATCTCGTACGCGCAGTCCATCGCGCACTTCCGGATCAGCCACAGCTTGTGCGTCATGAACGTGCCGAAGAGCTTCACGATGGCGTCTTCGCACAGCAGGTCGACGTGGCCCGACAGGGACGCGAGGGTGGGCGGCAGCGCCTTCAGCACGTCCATGGAGCCGACGGCGGCCAATGCGGAGAGCTCCGAGAGGAAATAGTCGGAATTGGTCGTGGGGGAGAAGAAGGAGTTGAGGGCGGTGATACAGCGGCAAGCGAAGACCTGGAGACCATCATCGCTCATCTGCGAGAACTACGCGTTGGCGGCAAAGGAAACGCAAACCTGGATGATCGTCGAGACGATGTGGTCGAACACGAAGGAGTCGGGAAGGATCGGAGTGATGACAGTTAGACAGCTAAGATAGGCTTGGATGCTGGTTTCCTACACATGACAGCGAGGGCAAGGCAAAACCGTGTTACAGTGCTCAGTTACCATTCTCCACAGCAGGGGAAGGATGATTTCGTCCGCGATGCCGCACCCGTCCTCGATGTTCTTTTCGGCGTAAATCTTCACGATCTTTGCAAAAACGGAGCAGAGCTCCACACGGATAAGCTCCACGGAATCGCGAGTCAGAGGCTCCAGGAGAGGCAAAATGTGCTCCGTGATCACTTCCACGCTGTACTTGTCAATCACGTCCTTCAACAGGCGCACTTGCATGAAACTACCCGTGACACATCCGCCCCACGAAGTACCGCTGGATATCGATGGCGGACGCGGCGTACTTTTCAATCCTCTGGAGTTCGGTCAGCGAGAGATCCACGGCGAACTCCTCCATCATCTTGGCGTTGAAACCAGCCTGTGAACGGCCGGCAGGGTCCGTAGCTTCTTTGGTAAAGGTCACTGCAACGTCGTCATCAATGGATTCCATTCTGATAGGAGGTGCGGGTGAGCTACTGCGTCAAAAGGACACAAGTTTGCCAAACGAATGGAGCAAGAAAGGGTAATGAGAAAAGAAAATGAGGTTTCCAACAAAGGGAGAAACATTCCGTTATGATTTGTAAAACTCATAAGTGTATGAGCAAGAAGAGGACTCGCCGCTCTAGGCGTTCTCTTCACTGTCCTCAGCGTCCTTAAGGAGTTCTTCGTCGCTGAGAGACTTGTCCATGGCGGCGTCCATAGGCTACATGTTACTCCCGACAGGCCGCATACAATGGCAACAGTGGCGGCAGCCACCTCCTGCTCGGTCACGATGGGGATGGGGTTGCTGGCCTTCGTGATGGAGGGAGCGTTCATCCCGATGCCTCGCTTCTCTCTCCTACGCGTAAACAAACCCGTCAACTGCGCTCACTCCTTCAACAGCGCTTCGTATTCTTCCAATTCCTCCTAGAGCGTGAGAACTCGGGCGAATTCAGTACATCGATAGTCGACGTGGACAGCACTCTCTTAATCACAAATATGATGAAAACCAATAAGGCGAGTGAGATTAGAGCGGTTGTAAGCACGATGGGGAGGGACATTTCTGATCGCAAAGGACGGCGAAAATCGGGTCGAAAAGCGGCACTCTGGCGTAAGGCAATCTTCTTTGTCCTGCTTTGCTGGGCTCTTCTCTGCCCCATGTTGCTGTGCTCTTCAGATACACTAGAAAGACACGGAAAGAGCGCGGATCCGCCGCTTTGAGAGGGCGATTCTTCCCGGCGAGGATCGGACATGTTTGAAACAAACGCACAACACCACTATTGCTGTTCACAGTTCCAGACCTCGAGACAGAGCGGAAGCAACTACACATTACCTGACTCCCTTCTCCTCACCTCATCCAGGTTGATGGGCTCCGGCATGTCCGACACAGTAATCGTGTCGTCGCTGATCACGTCGACCACCTGGTTAATCGAGCTGATCTTCATTCTCCGGACTCTACGCATCACGCACGACAACGACGCCCACGGCTCGTTCGTTCCCTCGGCTCTCCAGTCCTGGATGTTCTTGAGCCATCGCTCCAAGCCCGCGTTCACGAAGGGGCCCTTTTCGCCCTCCGGGAACCACTGCGTCGGCGTCGGGTCGGGCACTCGGTGCAAGGACTCCGCTACGGTGAAGACAGAGAGGAGAAGGTACCGATCACGTCCGAGAAGAGAGTGAACACGGTGTAGTTGTAGGGGATGAACGTGGTGTCCTCCACGAAGCGCACCTGCAAAAACTCGTTGATCTAGCATGGAGCGACGACACATCACCCACCTTGTTCAGCAGACTGTCCATCGCGCACACCAGGTCGATCTTCATCAGTCCCGACAGCACGCAGATGCCCTCCGCGTTCTTCTCCAGACACGACGCCACGTCGATCAGGCACGGGACCGTGGTGAAGGTGAACGTGATGTCCAGCTCGTTGAGCAGCAGGCGCAAGAAGTCGTCATCCGACGGCAGGTTCCGGCTCTGATCGTCGTCCTTCACGTGGCCCTGGTGCGTCTTCTCGACGGGCTTCGCCACGTCCGCGGAAGAGTGCGAACCAGCGAAGTCGTCCGAGCAGTTCATTTCTTCCTCGCACATGGGCGTCTCCTCGCAGTTCATTTCTTCCTTACACATGGGCGTCTCCTCGCAATCCTTGTCAGGAGTCGTTATGGGGTCCAGCTCCAGGGGAGACTCGTTTGCACTGCGGTTCTCTTCGGCGGCGTCCGAAGCGGAGTAGAGAAGGCGCGTCAATTCACCCAAGTTGTTGTCCGCCTACTCGTCAAGGGGGAAGGAAGAGACCCACCGGATTGAGCAGTAGTGCTTGACCGCCAGGACGGAGAAGCGACTTGCTCTTCCTCACGACGATTTCGGCGGCGTCGCGATTGATCGGCATTCCAAATACCAAAATGAGGTCAAAGCGCTCTAGCGTTTCGTATGTGAAAAAATGGGGATAAGGAGACACCTCAATGCTGTGAAGAGAGGACTGGCGCAACGGAGCGAATTCTCTCTATCCCTCATCCTTCGACAATGCTCCTACTTCAAATATCTTGGAGTCGTAGGGTTCGACTACCACATATCTAGAAACTCAGCTCCGATAAGCGCAATCGTACCGAAAACGGCTCATCGCCTCCTTGATCAACTTGATGATGTGGATATCGACACAGTAATCGCAACTGTACACACTCAACACACGTATCTGTTCCCTGTATCGTCTACGTCGTTACAATCAATAGAGAAAAGACAAACAGAAAGGTGGGAGACACTTTCGTGAACCAGTCCTCGAAAGACTTGGTGAGCGTCGTCTTATCCCAAAACAGCTTCTTCATCTTCAGCATATCCGGAGTGGATAGCGAGCCGATGGTTTCCATGCATTGCGACATGGTGCGAAAACAAGTATGAGTCCCGCCAGAATGCCATGCTTGGATCGAAGTGCTGCTCTGTGATTGGAGTGGCAGAGTCAAATGCCCTCATTCACCGAAGAGGTGTCGAGTGCCATTTCCATTTTGGATGACTACGCCCAATTCGACGATGCGCTGTGGTACGGGTGAAGTCGTTTGTTGAGGTGAAGGCTGATGGACGTGCTGCGGAGTGCGGATCAGGCGAAGGTAACGAAAATCCATAGACCCGTTGCATTTCATATCCAAATTGCCGGTTACGTGTGCTATGTGTGATTTACAACTAGAGGGAGAAATTGTTCCCGTTTCCAGTATCAGAGTGCTGTACATTCGGAGACAAGACGAGGAAATCAAGGCCTCCATAGCACAACTCGATTTGCCAACCGTATCCCTAGCAGAACTCTTCTTTATCGCCGATTCTGGATACAGGGTATGCTCTTATCGGATTTTTCGAGCATAGTTGTGGGAGAAGCAGTACACCTCGAATCCAAACGATATGAGCATCGCTGCAGTTGAGAAGGAATTGGCTCGACGCTTCGATGCACATGAGAGCGATGCGTTCTGCTCCTATGTCCTCGGGTGCATTTGGAAGCGAAAGAACGACCCTCGCGCCGCCTCCGCCTTTCTCGCATCGATCTCGCTGTTTCCTTACTTCTGGTCCTGCTGGAAGGCGCTCTCCGACATGGTGGTGAACTCCACGCTGTTCAACTCGATAAGCGATTCAATTGACAACAAATACATCCTGAAGTACTTCTTCCTACTGTTGACGACGAATCGACTCACCCAGGTGAATCCCTCCATCAACCCTTACCCGTAGTCCTCCACTCCTCTTTCTCTCTACTCCACTCTCGCCTCCATCTTCCCGTCCAACCTCTTCCTCCAGCTCCAAGCAGCCACCTACTACTACCATCATCATCGTACTCGTGGCTCTCCCCTCCTCACCGTCAGTGCTTTCACAGCTCGAGTCCACTCTGCGCACAATCACAATGCCGGACACGGCGACCCAGAACGACATCGACGCCTACTACGTTCTCTACTGCAACCTCCTCTACCAGCAGCGCAACGCCGAGGGACTCTGCGCTCTCGCACAGACCGTCTCGCAGTCACATCCACTTCTCCCTTCCCTCCCGCTCCTCGTCGGGTCCTACTGGAGTGTGCTGGGGCAGCACGAGAGGGCCATTCTGAGCATGACTGAAGCGGTTGCGCAGACGCCCACGCGCTACACGCCGTGGCTGCTCATCGGTCACGAGTGGAGCTGACGAGGTGGGTTAAGACGTAGGTACGTGGCGGTGAAGAACAACAAGGCAGCGGCGGCGTGCTACCAGAGGGCGATTCGGATCAACCCGCGCGACTATCGCGGCTACTTCTCCCTGGGCCAGGTGTACGAGCAAGAACAGAACGACTCGCTCGCCTTCTTCTACTACATGAGAGCCGCGTCGTTGCAGTACGCATGTGGCGTGGGCGTGAGGAGTAGAGAGAAGCTGCCGTTGGTGTGGCTGACGCTGGGACGCTTCCTCCAGAGCAAGGGGAGGGACGCGCGGGCAGTGGACGCGTATCTGCACGGGAGAAGGAGCGACGCCAAACTGGCATCGCACGAAGCGCGACTGTGTTTGTTGCATCTGTGCCAGATGGCGGTACGAAGGAATGGAGCGGGGGACGCACTGACGAACTGCGTGACGTGGATTGAGCAGGCGTGCACACACCGCGATGACGAATTGAGGACGGAAGAGGGGATGGAGATTGTGCGGTTTGCGTTGAAGCAGTGCGACGCCGAGAACGACGAGCGTGGTGTGCAGCTGTGTGCGGACCTGGAGAACGTGCTTTCGGACTCGACGTGCATGGATGAGGTGATGATGTGGAAGCAGCGTTTCGCCCAGAAGGAAGTGGACCGTTCTGTTTCTATGGACTGCAGCGACTCGTGTGTTTGTTGTCCAAACAGATAACAAGAAACCGCAAGCTACAACGAAGGGGTAGCAATCCTTTTCCAGCACGGTGGAGCCCACACAAAGCGCGGGAGGGAGGGACGAAGGATCGGTGTCTACAACGCTTCCAGTGAATGGGGGCAGAGATTGACAGAACGCCCTCGCCTTCTCCTGGTCCTCGTATTCCACGTAACAGACACACGGCACAGAATCCACCTCGGGACGGAAACCAGCGTTCGTGAGCAGAGCGCTCATTTGCTCCTCCGTAAAGCCGTGACAGCAGGGAGGCTCACTCACACAACGATGGTACTGAGGCGAGTGTCTACAGTGAAGGACACGAGTGTGGCTCACGCGTCGAGTTTCAGATCAGCGATGATCAGTCGGCCTCCGGGGTTGAGATACGTCTTCTACCATTGACAATACGAAACCGCTACCAACGAGAAGAGAAACGCAAGCCTGAGGATCAGGAACGTGATGGAACGCTTTGAGGGAAACAATCACGTCGAAGGTCTCTCCGTTCAACAGATCTGCGCGTCAATCCCCTTTCTTCGCATCACCCGGCTGATCCAAAAAGACACAAGCAGACTTGAAGACCGTATTCAGCCCTCTCTCCGCTATCTATTCCTCACCGGAAGGGAAAGGGAGCACGGCCTGATTGAACTCTGTCACCATCTTTTCAGACGAATCCACGCCCAGGCAGTGCTCAAAACCGACCGCCTTCTGGAGGATGAACGAGAACGAGCCAACTCCGCACCCGAAGTCCTGATGGTGAAGACGGAGGAGAGGACCCACCATGACCGAATCAGAGGTCTTGATCCACTCTTTGCCTTTTATGCATTCCGCTATCTGCTTGGAACAGAGATCGTGAATGCTCTGTCTCTCGACGAATTCGGAAGCGACGTTGTCAAAGAGGGAGGCAGATGGAGTGTCCATAGGATATGGGAGTAATTCAACGAAACACAAATAGAGAATGACTACACTTCTTCCATTGGCGTTGTTTCCACCGCCTCGCTCGTTTCCACTCCAGACTTCACGCTCTCCTCCTCCTCCTTGTCGACAATTTGCAAGCAGCTCTCACTCGCCTTCTTGATGGCCTATCCATAAGCAGTTCGCTCCATCCCGACTTCCTCTGCCTTCGTCAGCTGCTCTGCCACCGTGTTCTGGACATGGAGCTTCAATCGTGTCAATTCGTTCATGTGTTGCGCCTTCTCCTGGGTTATATTCTCCACCTCTGTACGAAGTCTACACGTCACATTCAGCGCAAACGACCACCTCTTCCGCTCCTCCAACTCTCTGTCTAGATACTCGCATCGCTTGGTATATATCGTCTTGTCACCGTCCTCTTCCGTAAGCGTCACCGTCCCGGTTGCTTGTTCAATCGCGTCATACTCGGGATTCCTATTCCGTGACTGGATTCGACATTCACGCACGAAAACGATTGATAGTTCAAGAGGGTTCTCTTCATGCTGCTGATTTCGGACTCCATTCGATTCAAGTCCACCAACAGCGTATCGGATGATTTCATTTCATGTTCGATCTTCTCTGTGATGGAGTGGAGCTCTCCGTATATCTTGCGTGACACCGCCTTCAACTTTATCAGGTCCATCTTTGTTTCTCGGATTCGTTTTGCCCTCTGCACGACATCGCTATTCTAGCTGTCATTTCACTATGGAATCGGCAAACCTCCTTCTCCGTTCCCACAATGCACACGCTTTCCTTGATTCTATCGATGACGTTGAAGGCCGTGTTCACATCATTTCCATTGGAATACTCCATGCTGTATGGACGAGAATGAAAAGATGTACTGGGAAGAGCGCAACAAACAGGCCATACGATCTAAACAACTCAAAAGAAGGACGACAGCAACGGAATCACCCCCTTCCGACTCCACGGATCCGTACTCTTCAATGCGTGACCCTCACCCTCCTCCATCTGGCAAGCATACCGCTTCTGCATCTCAGTTTCAAATCTCTCCACACTATTCCAGAACAGCGCAGTCTTCCGCTCATTCGTCGAAAAGAACGCAATCTCTCTCACCGGCGGGTTCCCCAAGACCACGGTCGAAATGATCATTCCGTCCACGCCCATCTTCTTCGCGAATCCACTCAATTCTTCTCTAAACCCCGCAGCACCCACGACCTGCTTCAGCGGGATTAGCGCCACGCTCCAACCCAGCTTGAACGCGTTCGTGCGACACGCCTTGTAGTCATACTCGAGAATCTCCTGCGTCGACAAGGCGCTCCAGAAGGACTCGTCGTACTTCGCGTTGCACAACGAGTCGAAGAGAGACTGCTGGGTGACGGCTTTCTCTCTGTGCTGCTCCAGCCACTCCACTGCCGCGAAGTCCTCCTTCGTTGTCTTGTTCGAGACTGTCGACAGATTCAGCGTGTCGAGGAGAATCGTGCCCTCGAGCAGCAGCGAGCACTCGGAAAGAGATGGGATCGAGGGCGCGGATTGGAGTCGGTTGGCAATGAGCGTGCAACATGAGCCCACTCCTCTTCCTATCCGTGAAAGAGTTCTCGCTGAAATACCTTCGGATGGGTTGTACGAAATGCACTTGCGAGCCTGAGGATAGAGACCCACGTCCTTGCGATGATCGATCACTTCAACAACACGCTACGGATCACAACGCTCTCCACTGGAATACGTCTCCGAGTTCTTGCAACGATGGCGCCAACTCGTTATGGTCCACCAAATGAAGACACACACGCTCCTTCTGCTCCTTGAGTATGTGCAGGGTGTCCGGGATGTACAACAAATCGCGGTAGTCCACACTCGCGTAGGAAAAGAGGCGAAGCACCTCGTTTCGCAGCCGCATCTTCTCCTTCGGCAGGGGAAGAATTGGCATGTAGTAGTGGTCTGGCTCCGCTGCGCTCTACACTCACACCACATCAGAACCACAACTTGGGAGAGAAGATAGGCATACACAATACTACTGCTAATACTGTCACAGTCCGCAGCCTAAGATGAAGTAGAAACAAAACCATCACCTGGTTCCCAATAACGACGTCCAACATGCCCTCCGTGCTCTTCATCCATTTCTGAAAGATCTGTTCCGAGGACTTCAGGTAGCGCGACAACGACATCATGGCGAGACACGCTTCCTGACTTGCGCCTTTGCCCAACAACCCCCCATTTTCCACTTTCCCCGTTTCCACGATGCTCGCCACGCGATAACTCACTAAAGAAGCATCCATGAGCAAAGCCATCGACGACCCCATCATCATCTCTGTGCCCACAGACTACATACAAGAGGGAAGCATCCGAGCTGCCATCGCCAGCTCTTCCAACGACTTTTGCAGTAAGTGTTTCTCTCGCCCGGTTTCTCCGCGTGCTCACGCTCCCTAGCAATGAAAACCTTCCCCATTCCGAACTTGGGCGACTGCACTCTCGAGCTGCTCATGGTATTGCCCTGTTATTCTCGTGTCTGATTGCGTAGCACTTGAGCGACGAAATGGGCAAAATGGATAGCACGCTGCGCTCGCTGTTGGAGAAGATCGCCAAGACGTTCCACGACATGTCGCTGGAGGGCAGCAACAACAAGCTGACGATCGACGGTCAGTCGCTGCGCCAGTTCCTGGAGGACTTCCACTGGGACGAGACTCGCTTCCCCGAGCGCGCCACGCTGGGCGAGCACAAGAACCTGATCCAGCAGGACATGAAGCACTACGAGAACGAGATGAAGAAGATGATCCAGAAGTACCAGGACGTGCATTCGAACGTGATCGCGATGAAGCGCAAGAGAGGGTGGGGATCGACGGAATGCTTGACGCGTAGTACCAACATATTGACGACGCCGCTGTCGCTGCTGCTGAAGGAGGAGGAGGTGATGAAGAGCACGAAGGGCATGTCGCTGAAGCAGGTGTTCGTGGAGAGCGAGTACCTCCAGACCGTCGTCCTGATCATCTCCTCGTTGGCGCTCGCCCACTGTCTGACGTGTAGGTCGCAGGAGAAGGAGTTCCTGGCGAAGTACGCGAATCTGGGTCGCGAGGAGGACGAGGTGGCGAAGGTGCTGCCGGGCAGTGCGCGTCGCCTGCTGGTGGACGGCGACGGCTACATGGTGTACTCGGTGGTGATTCTGAAGAAGTACCTGAAGAAGATCCAGGAGGCGTGTCGCGAGAACCGGTACACGCTGCGCCTGTACGAGGGCGGCGAGGCGTCGAGCAAGAAGGAGGAGGACAGCGAGGTGGCGCTGGCGGAGAACGAGGCGAAGGAGAAGAAGATCAAGGTGGGCGAGGCGTGGGCGAGTGAGGGGTAGTCGGACCTGCTGCAGTGGTGCCGTCCCAGCTACTCGGAGCTGGCGAGCGAGTGGGTGCATCTGAAGTGTCTGCGCGTGTACACGGAGAGCGTGCTGCGCTACGGACTGCACACCTCCTTGTACACGTTCGTTGTGTTCGTAGGTGTTGGGTGTGGCGTTGAGGCGTAGCCGAAGGTGAAGGTGGTGGCGAAGCTGCTGAAGGGGCTGGAGACGTAGGCGTGGGGAATGGGCGTGAGGTGTAGGTTGTTCAACGGTTTGGGCGGAAGCATCCAGGCTTACGGAGCGATGAAGGATGACAATTTGGTACTTAGCGCTGTCGCTGGAAGTGATTCCACTTCATATAGCTATGCTTGTATTACCGTTGAGAGACTGAGTGCATGGTGTGTTTGTTTGGAGGAATGGTGCTGAGGAGTGCGTTTTGGAAGGTGTTTCCATGAATGGAACAGGGTTCCAGAACAGTCTCGAACACACCCTTCTTTCCTTTCAACTGATCTTCATTATTTCTTTATTTCTTTGATTCGTGAATTATGAGCTTTGTCTTTA
>ENA-UEQW01002418-UEQW01002418.1-human-gut-metagenome-genome-assembly--contig:-NODE-2418-length-14148-cov-4.194300_pt1 | contig 14148 bp, 7 predicted proteins | sample MGYA00242947_ERZ507947 | MGnify/ENA primary metagenome ERZ507947 (study PRJEB26167, sample SAMN06115421) | human gut metagenome | host: Homo sapiens | place: China:Guizhou | collected 2015-03-17... | reverse complement strand
GATCCGAAGATCGGCACGGGGGGCCACGGACACGTCTTCGTGGGTGCCAACGTCCCCTTCGGCCTGGTGCAGGTGGGGCCGACGAGCATTCCGCAGACGTGGGACTGGTGCTCGGGCTACCATGCGAGCGATTCGACGGTGATCGGCTTCTCGCACACGCATTTGAGCGGCACGGGCATCGGCGATTTGTTCGACGTGACGGTCATGCCCGTCACGGGCGATGTGACCTACGCCCGGGGCACGGAGGATGATCCGACATCGGGTCTTTGGTCCTATGCCGACCGGACCCAAGAAATTGCCCGGCCGGGCTACTATTCGGTGCCGCTGACGCGCTACGGCATTCGGGCCGAGCTGACGGCCACGGCGCGCGTGGGTCTGCACCGCTACACCTTCCCGGCGTCTGAAAAGGCAGCCGTGGTCTTCGACCTGGAAAACGGCGGCTGCTGGGACAAGGCCACGGAGACGCATCTCGCAAAGGAGGGCGACCGGACGGTGACGGGCTGGCGTCACTCGACGGGCTGGGCCAAAGACCAGCGGGTCTATTTCACGGCCGAATTCTCCAAACCCTTCAAGTCGCTAGCCATTTACGAGGGCGGCGAGGACGGCGGCCTGCGCGAAGGCGACAGCTTCAGGGCGGAGCGCCTTTACGGCCGGGTCGGTTTCGACACTTCGGCCGGAGAGACGATCTATGTCAAGGTCGCCATTTCGCCCGTGAGCATCGAGAATGCACGCCTGAACATGCAGGCCGAGCTTCCCGGCTGGGACTTCGAAGCGACGGCCGCAGCCGCCGACCGGGCGTGGAACGCCGAGTTGCAGAAGGTGCGCATCGAGACTTCGGACGACGCCGCACGCCGCATTTTCTATACGGCGCTTTACCACACGATGGTCGCCCCGTCCGAATTCTGCGACGTGAACGGCGACTACCGCGGTTCCGACGGCAAGATCTACCGCGCCGCGCCGTTCGTGAACTATACGACTTTCTCGCTGTGGGACACCTATCGCGCCGCCCAGCCCCTCATGACGATCCTCCACCCCGAGAAGATGCCCGACATCGCCAATACGATGCTCCATATCTACCGGCAGCAGGGCAAGCTTCCCGTATGGCACCTGATGGGTAACGAAACCGACTGCATGGTCGGCAATCCCGGTATCCCGGCCCTGGCCGACGCCGTGCTCAAAGGCTACGGCGGCTTCGACAGGGAGCAGGCCTACGAGGCGCTCAAGCAGTCGGCGATGCTCGGCGAGCGGGGTATGGATCTGCGCATGAAATACGGCTATATCCCCTGCGACCTCTTCAACGAGGCGGTGGCCTACGACATGGAGTACGCCCTCGCCGACTGGGCCGTGGCACAGGTCGCCAAAGAGCTGGGCAAGACCGCGGATTACGACCATTTCCTCGAACGAAGCAAATCCTACCGCCATTTCTTCGATCCGCAGACCCGCTTCATGCGCGGCCTCGATTCGAAAGGCCGGTTCCGCACGCCTTTTAATCCGTTCCGCTCGACACACCGCGCCGACGACTACTGCGAGGGCAACGCATGGCAGTACACATGGCTCGTGCCGCACGACGTCGAGGGGCTGATCGGCTGTTTCGGCGGCAAGGAAGCCTTCACCGGGAAACTCGACTCGCTGTTCGTCGTCAGCTCCGTGCTCGAGGGAGCCGCCTCGCCCGACATCTCGGGCCTGATCGGTCAGTACGCCCACGGCAACGAACCCAGCCACCACGTCGTCTACCTCTACACGATGATCGGTCAGCCGTGGAAGACCGCCGACAAGGTGCGCGAGATACTGACGACGCTCTACCACGACCGGCCCGACGGGCTTTCGGGCAACGAGGACGTGGGGCAGATGTCGGCATGGTACGTCCTCTCGTCGCTGGGTTTCTACCAGGTCGAACCCGCCGGGGGCCGCTATTTCTTCGGCTCGCCGCTCTTCGACAAGGCTGAAGTGCGTGTCCGCGACGGTGTGCTGACCGTCACGGCGCATAACAATTCCGCCGCGAACAAATACATCCAGGCGGTGAAGCTCAATGGCAAGCCGTATACGAAACCCTATATTGCCTTCGACGACATCGCCGCGGGCGGTGTGCTCGAATTCGAGATGGGTGCCGAACCCGCAGTGTGGTATGAACTCTAAACATCGGAAGGCCATGAAAAAAGGATATATCGCATTTGCCGCCCTCTGCGCCGCCGCACTCGCTTCGTGCACATGTCCTTCGGCCGGGGAGCAGCGCCTCCGTCCTTCGGAGTACGTTTCGACGCTGGTCGGTACGCAGTCGGATTTTTCGCTCTCGACGGGCAATACCTATCCGGCCATCGCCTTGCCGTGGGGCATGAATTTCTGGACGCCCCAGACCGGCAAGATGGGCGACGGCTGGGCATATACTTACGGGGCGCACCAGGTGCGGGGGTTCAAGCAGACCCACCAGCCTTCGCCGTGGATCAACGATTACGGCCAGTTCTCGCTCATGCCCGTGCGCGGGGAGGATAAATTCGACGAGGAGTCGCGCGCCAGCTGGTTTTCGCACCAGTCCGAAGTGGCCAAACCCTATTACTATAAGACTTACCTCGCCGACCATGACATCCGCGTGGAGATCACGCCGACCGACCGTGCCGCGATGATGCGCTTCACCTTCCCCGACTCGAAGGAGTCGGGTGTGGTGATCGACGCCTTCGACCGTGGTTCGCAGGTCGGGATGGTCGACGACCGTACGATCGTCGGTTACACCACGCGCAACAGCGGTGGCGTGCCGGAGAATTTCCGCAACTGGTTCGTCGTGCGCTTCGATACGCCGTTCAGCGCCATCGAGCTGACCGATGCCCCCGGCGGATACAAACCCGGCAGCAACCTGCTCTATCCCGAAGGGCAGAAGTCCGTCACGGGCGAACATGCCGTGGCCAAGGTGCATTTCGCGACCCGCCGCGGCCAGCAGATATGCGCCAGCGTGGCGTCGTCGTTCATTTCTCCCGAACAGGCGCTGCAGAACCTCCGGGAACTGGGTAGCGACGATTTCGAAACGGTGAAGTCCAAGGCGCAGGCGCGCTGGGACGATGTGCTGGGACGCATCGAGGTAGAGGGCGGTACGGACGACCAGTACCGTACGTTCTATTCGTGCCTCTACCGGTCGGTGCTCTTCCCGCGTAAGTTCTACGAGGTGACCGACCAGGGCGAGGTCGTGCATTACAGCCCCTACAACGGCGAGGTGCTCCCCGGCTACATGTATACCGACACCGGGTTCTGGGACACCTTCCGCAGCCTTTTCCCGCTGCTGAACCTCGTTTACCCCTCCGTGAACGCCGAAATCCAGCAGGGACTCGCTAACGCGGCACGCGAGAGCGGTTTCCTGCCCGAATGGGCGTCGCCCGGGCACCGCGGCTGCATGGTGGGCAACAATTCCGCTTCGGTGGTTGCCGATGCCGTGGTGAAGGGCACGAACGACAAAGACCTCGGGGTGCTCTACGATGCGATGGTGTATGCCACGGAGCACGTGCACCCGACCGTTGCGTCGACCGGACGCTGGGGGCACGAGTACTACAACGAGCTGGGATATATCCCTTACGACGTGAACATTCCCGAGAACGTGGCACGTACGCTCGAATACGCCTACGACGACTGGTGTATTCTGCAGGTGGCGAAGAAACTGAACCGTCCCCAGGCTGAACTGGACAAGTGGGCGGCGCGTGCCCGGAACTACCGCAATGTCTTCGACCCCGAAACCCGTCTGATGCGCGGTCGCCTCAGGGACGGCAAGTTCCAGGCGCCGTTCAGTCCCTACAAGTGGGGCGACGCCTTCACCGAGGGTAACTCGTGGCATTATACGTGGTCGGTATTCCACGACGTCGAGGGGCTCGTCGACCTGATGGGCGGCCGGGAGCAGTTCGTCCAGATGCTCGACTCGGTATTCGTCGTGCCGCCGATCTACGACGACAGCTACTACGGATTCCGCATCCACGAGATCACCGAGATGCAGGTGGCCGACATGGGCAACTACGCCCACGGCAACCAGCCTGCGCAGCACATGATCTACCTCTATAATTATGCGGGTGCCCCGTGGAAAGCCCAGTACTGGGCGCGCGAGGTGATGGATCGCCTCTATTCGGCCTGTCCCGACGGCTATTGCGGCGACGAGGACAACGGCCAGACTTCGGCCTGGTATGTCTTTTCCGCCCTGGGGTTCTATTCCGTCTGCCCGGCTTCGGACGAATACGTCGTCGGTTCGCCGCTGTTCCGCAAGGCCGTCGTGAACCTCGAAAACGGGAATAAGATTGTGCTCGAAGCGCCGGACAACAGCCCCGAGAACCGTTATATCGGAGCCGTGCAGTTCGACGGGAAATCCTATACGTATAATTTCCTGCGCCATTCCGACCTCGTGAAGGGTGCCGGCGTCCGCTTCTCGATGCGTCCCGACCCCGATTACACGCGGGGTACGGAGCCCGGGGATGCCCCTTACTCGTTCAGCCGCGAATAACACGGACGGGTTGAACCGATGTCAATCCGCCGCGGCCGGTTCCGGCTGCGGCGGATTTTTTGTTTTTGCCGGAATCCCGAAATGTCGATAATTTGTCAATAGAATATGCCCGGGGATTTTGTAAATCGGCTGAAAAGCGCTACTTTTGTAACGTTGTTTTGACAATTGTTAGGTTAATCCGAACACCTCCCCATGACATCTACCGACAGAATCGACCAACGCGAACGTAAGAAACAGCAGGGCCAGGCCGCTGCGTTCTATTCGTCGTCGTGCCGACAGCAGGATCGGAGTACGCAGATGCAAGGGCAGCAGGTGTCCGGGAGCGGAATACGCAGATAGATACCAGACCGCCATGACATACGTGTCGTGGCGGTCTGTCTTTTTTTCAAACTTAAAACCAAAGGTATGAAGGTCGGTGTTATTATGGGCTCGGTGAGCGATTATGAGGTGATGGCCGATGCCGTCGCCATGCTCGGACAATTCGGGGTCGATTTCGAAAAGCGCGTGGTGAGCGCCCACCGTACCCCTGACCTGCTGTGCGAATATGCCAAGACGGCCAAAAACCGCGGTATCGGGGTGATTATTGCCGGCGCGGGCGGTGCCGCGCATCTGCCGGGCATGGTGGCCTCGATGACCACGCTCCCCGTGGTGGGCGTCCCCGTGAAGTCGCGGGCCCTGAACGGGCTGGATTCGCTGCTTTCGATCGTGCAGATGCCTGCGGGCGTTCCGGTGGCGACGACGGCCATCAACGGGGCGAAGAACGCGGCGCTGATAGCCGTGTCGATCCTCGCTCTGCAGGATGCGGAGCTGGCTGCCCGGCTCGAAGCGTTCCGTGCGAAACAGACCGCCGACGTACTGGCGGCAGAACTTTAATCCGGCAGGGGAGGCGGCTATGGCAGAGAAAACGAAAACGATCGGTATCATGGGCGGCGGTCAGCTGGGGCTGATGATCGTCGAGCAGGCGCACCTGCTCGGGGCGCGCACGCTGTGCCTCGACCCTGCGCCCGACGCCCCCGCGTTCGCGCTGAGCGACGGGCACATCGTGGCGGCGTATGACGATGCCGCGGCGCTCGAAGAGCTTTGCCGCCGCAGCGATGTGGTGACCTACGAATTCGAAAACGTCCCGGGCAGCGTGCTGATCCCGCTGGAAAAGAAATACAACATCCCGCAGGGTTTCCGCCCGCTTTACGATTCGCAGGATCGCCTGCGCGAGAAGGACAATGCCCGCGCCAACGGGCTGCGGACGCCCCTGTACGCCGCCGTGGACGACGAGGCGTCGCTGCGTGCCGCCTTGGCCGAGATAGGATTCCCGGCGGTGCTCAAGACCCGTACGCTGGGATACGACGGCCACGGGCAATTGGTGTTGAAGGGCGAGGCCGACGTGCCGCGTGCGCTGCCGATGCTCTCCGTACCCTGCATTCTGGAGGCGTTCGTGCCGTTCGATTTCGAAGCCAGCATCGTGATGGTCTCGGACGGGGAGCGCGTCATCCATTTCCCCATCGGGCGGAACGTCCACCGCGACGGCATCCTCGACCTGTGCTTCGTCCCCGCCGAGGGGATCGACGACGGCCTGCGCAGCCGCATGGCTGCGGCCGGCGAGCGGTTCATGAAATCCTGCCGCTACCGCGGGATCCTCGCCATCGAGTTCTTCATCCGCGACGGAGAGTTCTATTTCAACGAAATGGCGCCGCGGCCCCACAATTCGGGGCACTATACCATCGAGGGGTGCACGACCAACCAGTTCCGCGAGCTGGTGCGCTTCCTGCTGGGCGAACCGTTGCAGGAGCCGCAGCTCGTGGCGCCGACCGTGATGAAGAATATCCTGGGGCAGGATCTCGAAGCGGCCGAGAGAATCGCCGCCGAAAACCGCCCGGGTGTCCATGTCCACCTTTACGGCAAGACCGAGAGCCGTCCGAAGCGCAAGATGGGGCATATCACCTTCGTCGGGATGGACGCCGGGGAATACGGTGCCGCGTGGGCCGACAGATTCGTAAAATAAGTGCAAACGAAATAACATGGAAAACTACCGGATTTTTGTTGAGAAACATCCCCGTTTCCGGGTCGAGGCCGACAGCCTGCGCCGGGAGCTGAACACCAATCTGAACCTGGACATCCGCAGTCTGCGGTTGCTCAACGTCTACGACCTGTTCGGGTTCAGCCGAGAGCTGCTCGAAAAGAGCCGTTACAGCGTCTTCGGCGAAGTGGTAACCGACAGCGTGACCGATTCGTGCGACCTGGCGGGACGGAAATACATCGCCGTGGAGTACCTCCCCGGCCAGTTCGACCAACGTGCCGCGTCGGCCGTCGACTGCGTGCGGCTGATCGACCCGTCGGCCCAGGTGCGCATCCGCTCGTCGAAGCTGTTGCTGTTCGACGATGCCGTTTCCGACGAAGATCTGGCGCGCATCCGCCATTACTATATCAACGCGGTCGAGTCGCGCGAGAAGAATCTGGACGTGCTGACCGACATGGAACAGGCCGAGGTGAAGCCCGTCGCCGTGCTGGAAGGCTTCACCAAGATGACCGACGCCGAACTGGAACCCTGCTGCAAGCGGTACGGGCTGGCGATGAATGCCGACGACCTGCGCGAGGTGGTGAAATATTTCCGTGCCGAGGGGCGCGATCCCTATGAGACCGAGCTGCGCATCCTCGACACCTATTGGAGCGACCACTGCCGCCATACGACCTTCACCACCGAGCTGGAGGGCATCACGGTCGAGGAGTCGTTCGCAAAGGACGAGATCGAGGATTCGCTGGCCCTCTACCTGCGCATCCGCCGCGAACTGGGCCGCGAGCACAAGAGCATCTGCCTGATGGACATGGCGACCATCGGCGCCCGTTACCTGCGCAAGAAAGGGCTGCTGGACGACCTAGAAGTGAGCGACGAGAACAATGCCTGCTCGGTATACGTCGATGTCGATGTCGACGGGGCGACCGAGAAGTGGCTCCTGCAATTCAAGAACGAAACCCATAACCACCCGACCGAGATCGAGCCGTTCGGCGGTGCTTCGACCTGTCTGGGCGGCGCTATCCGCGACCCGTTGTCGGGGCGCAGCTACGTCTACCAGGCCATGCGCGTAACGGGTGCCGGCAATATCTACCAGAAGGTGTCCGATACGCTCGAAGGCAAGCTCCCGCAGAGCGTCATTTCGAAGAAGGCCGCCGCGGGCTACTCCAGTTACGGCAATCAGATCGGGCTGGCAACGACCCATGTGCGCGAGATTTACCACGACGACTATGTGGCCAAGCGCCTCGAAGTCGGTGCCGTGGTCGGTGCCGTGAAGGCTGAAAACGTCCGCCGCGAAAAACCCGTCCCGGGCGACAAGATCGTCATGCTGGGCGGCCGCACGGGGCGTGACGGTATCGGCGGCGCCACGGGTTCGTCGAAAGAGCACAATACCAAGTCGCTCGAAACCTGCGGCAGCGAGGTGCAGAAGGGCAATGCCCCCGAGGAGCGCAAGCTCGAACGCCTGTTCCGCCGCCCGGAGGTGACGCGGCTCATCAAGAAATCGAATGACTTCGGTGCCGGCGGCGTCAGCGTCGCCATCGGCGAGCTGGCCGCCGGGCTGGAAATCTACCTCGACCGTGTGAAGACCAAGTACAGCGGCCTGAATTCCACGGAACTGGCGATCAGCGAGTCGCAGGAGCGTATGGCCGTGGTCGTCGAGGCGAAGGACGTCGCCGAATTCATGGGCTACTGCCGCGAGGAGAATATCGAGGCGGTCGAGGTGGCCGACGTGACGGATACGGCCCGTATGCGGATGTTCAACAAAGGGCGCAAAGTCGTAGACCTCGCCCGTGAATTCATCGACAGCGCCGGGGCGAAGCACTATGCCGAAGCCATGATCGGTGAGGTGGAGAACCGCGATCCTTTTGCCCGTGAGGTCGTGGGCGCGACGTTTGCCGAACGCTTCGAGGAGAACCTGCGCGACAACAATGTCGTCTCGCAGCGCGGCCTGATCGAAATGTTCGATTCGACGATCGGCCGTTCCACCGTGCTGATGCCGTTCGGCGGCCGCACGCAGGGCAGCGAAACGCAGGTGTCGGTGCAGAAACTCCCGACCGACGGTTACACCGACACGGCCAGCATCATGGCCTTCGGCTACAATCCCTACCTGGCCTCGTGGAGCCCTTACCACGGTGCTGCGTATGCCGTCGTCGAAGCTGCTGCCAAGGTCGTGGCTGCGGGCGCGCGTTATGACAGGATGCGTTACTCATACCAGGAATATTTCGAACGCATGACCCGCGATCCCCGCTCGTGGGGCAAGCCGCTGGGTGCCCTGCTCGGTGCGCTGAAGATGCAGGTCGAACTGGGCCTGCCCTCGATCGGCGGCAAGGACTCGATGTCGGGCACGTTCCAGCATATCAACGTCCCGCCCATGCTGATGGCCTTCGGCATCACGACGGTGAATGCCGGGACGGTCATTTCGACCGATTTCAAGAAGGCCGGCAACCGTATCTACCTGGTGCGCCATACGCCCAGGGAGAACCATATGCCCGACACGGCGCAGCTGAAGGACAACTTCGGCTTTGTCAGCGAAAATATCGAACGCGGCAATATCCTCGCCGCATGGTCGGTGGGCTTCGGAGGTGTCGCCGAAGGTCTTGCCAAGATGGCTTTCGGCAACCGCATCGGCGCCGAGGTGGAGATGGACGAGGCGGAACTCTTCGGATACGCCTATGGTTCGATCCTTGTCGAGAGCGCCGTCGAACTGACCCATCCTGCGGCCGGGCTGCTGGGTATGACCGCAGCCGAAGGGGCGTTGACCGTCAACGGCGTGAAAATGCCGCTCGACGCCCTCTACAAGGCCAATACCGAGAAATTCGCGGCCGTTTACCCCGACAAGGGGGAGAACCATGCCGGAGTGATGACCTCGGAGCCCGCACCCCGGACTTTCGCCTATCGGGGCGAAGCCGTCGAACATCCGCTGGTCTATATCCCCGTGTTCCCGGGCACCAACTGCGACTACGACACGGCCAAAGCATTCCGCAAGGCCGGGGCCGAGGTCGAAATGAGCGTGTTGTGCAACCTCGGGGGCGACGACATCCTGCGTTCGATCCGCGAAATGAAGGAACATATCCGCCGCGCCCATATCTTCGTGCTGAGCGGCGGCTTCTCGTCGGGCGACGAACCCGACGGCAGCGCCAAGTTTATCGTCAACGTACTCAACAATAAGGATATACGCGATGAAATCCATGCGTTGCTCGACCGCGGAGGGCTGATCCTCGGCATCTGCAACGGTTTCCAGGCGCTCGTCAAATCCGGCCTGCTGCCTTACGGCCGCCTGGGCATGGTGACCAAGGATTCGCCGACGCTGTTCCGCAACGACATCAACCGCCATATTTCGCAGATCGTCTCGACGCGCGTCTCGACGCTCAACTCCCCGTGGCTCGCGGGCTTTGGCCTGGGCGACATCCACTCGATCGCTGTCAGCCACGGCGAAGGCAAGTTCGTCGTGAGCGAAGAACTTGCCCGGGAGCTGTTCGCCAACGGGCAGGTGGCCTTCCAGTATGTCGATCCCGAAGGGCGTGCGACGGCCGAGGCGCCGTACAACCCCAACGGTTCGTCGTATGCCATCGAGGGCCTGGTGTCGCGTGACGGCCAGATCCTCGGCAAGATGGGGCATACGGAGCGTTACGAGAAAAACCTCTTCAAAAATATCGCAGGCGAGAAGGAGCAGTCGCTGTTCCGCAATGCCGTCGACTATTTCCGCAAAAATTAGTACAATATAAAACTTAAACTCACAAACACCATGAAACAGCTCGAAATGCTCTACGAAGGCAAGGCAAAACAGGTTTTCCGCACCGACGATCCCGACAAGATCATCATCCACTACAAGGATGCGGCAACGGCTTTCAACAACATCAAGAAAGCCACGATCGAAAACAAGGGCGTGCTGAACAACGCCATCTCGACCCTGATTTTCAAGGAGCTTCAGAAGTCGGGTGTCAAGACCCACTATATCGAGACGATCAACGACCGCGACCAGGTGTGCCGCCGGGTGACGATCATCCCGCTGGAGGTGATCGTGCGCAATGTCATCGCCGGTTCGATGGCCCAGCGCCTCGGTATCGAGGAGGGTACGCAGCCGTCGAACGTCATCTACGACATCTGCTACAAGAAGGACGAGCTGGGCGACCCGCTGATCAACGACCACCACGCCGTGGCATTGGGTGCCGTGACCTACGAGGAACTCGAACTGATCTACGCCATGACCTCGCGTATCAACGAGATCCTGCGCAACCTTTTCGCCAAGATGAACATCAAACTCGTGGACTTCAAGATCGAGTTCGGCCGTACGTCGGACGGGGAGATCGTGCTCGCCGACGAGGTGTCGCCCGACACCTGCCGCCTGTGGGACATGACGACCAACGAGAAACTCGACAAAGACCGTTTCCGTCGTGACCTGGGCAAGGTGCGCGAGGCTTACGAGGAGATTTTGGCACGTTTGCAGAAAATCGTCGGGTAATGGTGATGGGGCAGATTAGCGACCGCGAGTTGCATGAGGAGTGCGGGGTGTTCGGCGTCTTCGGAGTCAAGGACGCAGCGTCGCTGACCTACTATGGCCTGCATGCCTTGCAGCACCGCGGACAGGAGGGTGCCGGTATCGTGACCGTCGACCGGGACGCGACGTTCCGCCGCATCAAGGGCGGCGGCCTGGTGACCGAGGTGTTCGGCGAGGGAAACCTCTCGACGCTCAAGGGCGACATGGCCATCGGGCATGTGCGCTATACCACCGCCGGCGGTGGTGGCATCGAGAACGTGCAACCGTTCCTTTTCCGCCACAACACGGGCGATTTCGCGCTGGCGCACAACGGCAATATCGTCAATTCGGCGCTGCTGCGTATTTACCTCGAGAACAAGGGGAGCCTGTTCCAGTCGACCTCGGACAGCGAAATCCTGGCGCACCTGATCAAGAAGGAGACCAAGTATCACGACCGTCCGCGCATCTATTCGATCATCGACGCGCTGAACATGATCGAGGGGGCTTTTGCATTCCTGATCATGACCGCCAATCGCATCTATGCCTGCCGTGACAAATACGGCCTGCGGCCGCTGTCGATCGGCCGGCTGGGCGACGGTTATGTCGTGTCGAGCGAAACCTGTGCCTTCGACGTGCTGGGTGCGGAGTTCGTCCGCGACGTCGAGCCGGGCGAGATCGTCACGATCGACAGCGAGGGCATCCGGAGCCGCGATTTCTCGCAGTATAAGCGTTGCGAGATGTGCTCGATGGAGTATATCTACTTTGCACGTCCCGACAGTGACATCGAAGGGTGCAACGTCCATGCCTACCGCAAGGAGTCGGGGCGCCTGCTCTTCGGCGAGGCGCCTGCCGAGGCGGACATCGTGGTCGGGGTTCCCGACTCGAGCCTCAGCGCCGCGATGGGCTATGCCGAGGCGAGCGGCCTGCCGTATGAAATGGGGCTTATCAAGAACAAGTACATCGGCCGTACGTTCATCCAGCCTTCGCAGGAGCTGCGCGAGAAAGGGGTGCGCATGAAGCTCTCGGCCGTGCGGACGATCGTCAAGGGCAAGCGCGTGGTGCTGGTCGACGATTCGATCGTGCGCGGTACGACCTCGCGCCGCATCGTCACGATGCTCAAGGAGGCGGGGGCCACCGAGGTGCACGTGCGCATTGCCAGTCCCCCGATGACGCACCCCTGCTTCTACGGGGTGGATACCTCGACCCGCGACGAGCTGATCTCGGCGCGCAAGGAGGTGGACGGTGTCCGCGAGGAGATATGCGCCGATTCGCTGGCGTTCCTGTCGCCCGGGGCGCTGCTCAGGGCGGGGAACCGCAAGGATTTGTGCATGGCCTGCTTCACGGGGCACTATCCCACGGCGTTGTACCAGTCGGTCGATGAGGTGAACAAAGACGTAAAATGTTAAGGACTACTTTAAAAGGAAGATTATAATGGCACAGAGTTATGAGAAGGCCGGTGTGAACCTCGAGGCTGGATACGAAGTGGTGCGGCGCATCAAGAAACACGTGGCATCGACCTCGCGCCTGGGCGTGATGGGCAATATCGGTGCATTCGGAGGCATGTTCGACCTCTCGGCGCTGAACGTGAAGGAGCCGGTGCTGGTGAGCGGTACCGACGGCGTGGGCACGAAGCTCAAGCTGGCGTTCGAGATGGACAAGCACGACACGATCGGCGTCGATGCCGTGGCCATGTGCGTCAACGACGTGCTGGCGCAGGGTGCCGAGCCCTTGGTGTTCCTCGACTATGTCGCCGTAGGCCATAACGAACCCCAGAAGATCGAAGCCATCGTGAGTGGCGTTGCCGACGGCTGCCGCCAGGCGGGTTGTGCGCTGGTCGGCGGCGAGACGGCCGAAATGCCGGGCATGTACTCCGAGGGCGAGTACGACATCGCCGGTTTCACGGTCGGCGTGGTCGAGAAATCGAAGCTCATCGACGGATCGAAGGTCAGGGCCGGCGATGTGCTGGTGGGCATCGCCTCGAGCGGCGTGCACTCCAACGGCTTCAGCCTCGTGCGTAAGATTCTTGCGGATAACTGCCTGGATCTGCACAAGGTCTATCCCGAGTTGTCGAACAAACTGCTGGGCGAAGTGCTGCTCACCCCGACGAAGATCTACGTGAAGCAGGTGCTCGAAGTGATCCGCAGCTGCGACGTACACGGCATCAGCCATATCACGGGCGGAGGGTTCGACGAAAATATCCCCCGCATTCTGCACGAAGGGCAGGGGCTCGAGATCGAGGAGGGCACTTGGGAGATTCTGCCCGTGTTCCGCTTCCTCGAGAAATACGGCAAGGTGGCCCACCGCGAGATGTTCAACATCTTCAACATGGGTATCGGCATGGTCATCGCCCTCGATGCGTCGCAGGCAGAGAAAGCCATCGCCATCCTTGCGGAGCAGGGCGAGAAGGCGGCCGTCATCGGACGTGTCACGGACACCGAGGGTGTCGTAATCCGCTAAGGCCGTGCGACGCCTTGCGGTCTTTGCCAGCGGCAGCGGCACGAACTTCGAGGCTATCGCCACGGCCTGCGAGCGGGGAGAGATCCCGGCCCGGGTGGTGCTGATGGTCTGCGACAAACCCGGCGCCGGGGTTGTGCAGCGGGCTGCGGGGCACGGGGTCGAGGCATTCGTATTCGCCCCGAAAGAGTATGCCTCGAAGGCCGACTACGAGCGCGAGATCGTGCGGCGGCTCGACCAAGCCGGCGTGGAGCTGGTCTGCTTGGCGGGGTACATGCGCATCGTCGGCGACGTGCTGCTGGGGGCTTACGGCGGACGGATCGTCAACATCCACCCTTCGCTGCTGCCGGCATTCCGCGGGGCGCATGCCATCGAACAGGCGCTGGAATACGGCGTCAAGGTCTTCGGCGTGACGATCCACTATGTCGATGCGACGCTCGACGGCGGGAAGATCATCTCCCAGCGGGCGTTCGGATACGACGGAGACGACATCGCCGAGCTGGAAGCCCGGATTCATGCGGTGGAATATCCGCTTTATATAGAAACGATTAATAAATTATTAAAGGAATAATAACGATATGCGTGCATTAATCAGTGTCAGCGACAAAACGGGTGTTGTTGATTTCGCCAAGGGCCTGCGTGCCCTGGGCTGGGAGGTGATCGCCACGGGCGGCACGATGAAACTGCTCTCCGACAGCGGGGTCGAGGTTATCAACATCAGCGACGTGACGGGCTTTCCCG
>ENA-UEQW01002414-UEQW01002414.1-human-gut-metagenome-genome-assembly--contig:-NODE-2414-length-14166-cov-4.636667_pt1 | contig 14166 bp, 18 predicted proteins | sample MGYA00242947_ERZ507947 | MGnify/ENA primary metagenome ERZ507947 (study PRJEB26167, sample SAMN06115421) | human gut metagenome | host: Homo sapiens | place: China:Guizhou | collected 2015-03-17... | reverse complement strand
CAGAAAGAAGATGGATGCGGACAATCGATGATATCGGCCAGATGGAATATTTGAAAGAATATGCGAAAAAGCAGCGGGAGAAGGAGAAAGAGAAACGTGTTAGAAAAATACGAAAAAGATTTCGACGAAAATAAGTTCATAGAATCCTTCATGGAAAGAAAACAGATTAGCACGAAGAAGAAGGCACTGTCTGCTCTTCGGAAACTGATCAAGAAGGAAGGATACTATCAGACCAAGATCAAGGAAGCGCTCAAGAAGAAATATCCGGACGCCTTCGTCAGAAAGATCACCCAGGGAGCATTCAGCGAAGGTGGCACACCGGACGTGCTGATGGTCAAAGATGGTCATTATTTCGGATTCGAAGTGAAGCGCCCGGTCGTAGGAGTAAGATCGGAGCTGCAGAAGAAGACAGTCAGTGAGATCAGAGCCGCCGGAGGAACTGCAGTCTTTGTAACATGGCCTGAGGAAGCAATCGCAGAGGTGGAAAAATATGAAAAAGAAAAACAATAAATACATGATCAACCGGAGCACGTATAAAAACATTAAGAAATATGATCATCAACAGATGGAAGGATACCTGACCGACGTATACAAAAGCGGGTACCACGACGGAAGGGAGTCTGTGCCAGGCGTCGAATTGGACGACGTAATGGAAGCGCTTCATGGAGTCAAGGGGATCGGTCCGGTGGTGTGGCAAAGAATCGCAGAGCGTATGGTATGCATGTTCGCAGATAAGAAATTGAATCATTAAAGAATAGAGAGGACAAGTAACATGGAGACGGAGCAGATCAGGGACGAGGACGTCCTAAAGTGGATTCTTGGCCAGAGATTCCGCGCAACAAAAAAGAAGCTCGCACTGGAAGCGAGGAGACAGGCTATCACAGAAGAGCAGGCAGGCATTGACGAACCGGCCGGAATCACAGCAATGATCGCGGAGATGCATGACCGTCTGACGAAGCAACAAGTTAGAGTCAACCAGGCAATCATCCGCGTCATGGACATCATCGAATACCTTCCAGAAGATTCACTGGAAAAAGAGATCTGCGAATACAGACACATAGACATGATGAGCTGGGGGCAGATCGAAGCGGCTGTCCCTATGAGCCGGAGCCAGTGCAACAACAGATATAACGAGGCGATCAGGATGCTCCTGCAGAATGCACGCGTGAAAGAGATTACTTATTCAGAGCGCGAGAATTATAAATACTTTTTAGAACAAAAAGGTGAGGCAAAAAAATGGCGAAAAAAAATGGCCGAAAAAAAAACCGGCGAAAAAAAATTGGAAAAATAATTCCGGAAAAATATCACGGAAATTTTTTGCTGGAAAATTTACCGCAAAATATATTTGAGAATTTTAACCCGGAAAATAATGGCCGAGAAAATGAGGACGATAAAAAGCCCGGGATTTCTCCGGCTGATTATATAGCCATTTTCAGAAAGGCAGAAATCATGTCCAGGAATAATGGGCGGGTTTTACAGTGGCGTTATATAGGGGAGCTCGTAGAAGCACACCTTCAGATGCTGGGCAGTGAGCACCAGGAGACAGGGCACGCGCAGAGGCGCAGTCTGTCACACAGCACAGCAACCCAAGAAGACCAGGCCACCAGTCACCCAGGCCGCAGGCAGACCAGACAGCACGGACGCCAGGCGACACAGGAGCACAGCCACACGACACGCACAGCCCACGCGGTAGGCAAGGCAGCACAGTAGCAAGGCAAGGCGGCAGGCGAGGCCACAGGGCGCACACAGAGGCGCAGGCACACAGGAGCGCAGAGACACTAAAAGAAAAGAAACATCGGACACCATAAGACATTGACACGTGCTAATATAGACGCATGGCAAGAGGTAGAGACAGCTCGGTGAGGGCTGAGCTCTACAGGGTAGCTGAGCGTCAACCAGATGCGATGAGAGCAGTCATATCTTCGGATAGGATTGCTCTTTTTTTGTTTGTGTAGTCTGCACAATCCGTAGGTACTACTTTTGTGCAAATTGCCATACGGGGCGAGGAAGGCCCGATTCTTGGTCGGATATGAGTCTTTTTATAATCCCCATTTCGTTACGCTTAAGCCCTAAAAATCAGCCAAAACCCATAAAAAAGAAAGGAGGAGCCAATATGAACACTGAAATGAAGATGGAAAAACGGATGCTTTCAGAACTCAGGCCCGCAGAGTATAACCCGCGAAAAGCCCTGACGCCAGAAGACAAAGAATATCAGGACATCAAGCGAAGCATTGAAAAGTTCGGATACGTTGATCCCATCATCATCAATTCAGACGGAACCGTGATCGGAGGTCACCAGAGACTGACCGTCCTGACCGATATGGGATATGAGACCGCAGATGTTGTTGTAGTTGATCTCGACAAGGATGACGAGAAGGCGCTGAACATTGCATTGAATAAGATCACCGGAGAATGGGACGAGATCAAGCTGAAAGATCTGCTTCTCGACCTCGACCTGAATGAGTACGATCTAGCAAACACCGGATTCTCGGCAGTGGAAATCGAAGATCTGTGCGTTCGTCTGGAGCAAGATGTGGAAGCTGAAGATGATGAATTCGATTTAGAGGAAGAGCTCGACAAGATCGAAGAGCCAATAACTCAGCGAGGAGATGTGTGGATTCTTGGAAACCACAGACTCATGTGCGGAGACAGCACTGATCCGAAGGACGTGGCCACATTACTGGCCGGAGACGAAGCAGATCTCGTGATTACGGATCCTCCGTACAATGTCGCATATGGCGAAAAGACGGAATTCATGAGCGACTCAGGCCACGGCCAAGGCCAGGAAAGAATTCTGAACGACAATATGGACGATGATTCATTCTATAAATTCATCTATGAAGCGTATAGCAGAGCATATGAGGTTATGAGACCGGGAGCGGCTATCTATGTATTCCATGCGGAGAGCTCCGGGTTGACATTCAGACAGGCATTCGTTGATGCAGGACTTCGCTTCTCAGAATGTCTCGTATGGGAGAAGAACTCGTTCGTATTAGGCCGAAGCGACTACCAATGGCGCCATGAACCATGCCTTTATGGATGGAAGGAAGGCGCCGGCCATTATTTTATTAATGACCGTACACAGGATACGGTTCTTCTGGAAGAAGAGAGAGATCTCGAATCCATGAAGAAGAGCGACCTGATCACATATATCGGGCAGCTTGAGGAATTCTTCAGAGATAAGACCACCGTTCTATACGAGAATAAGCCAAAGAGAAACGACGTGCACCCCACAATGAAGCCGGTCTCACTTATTGGAAGACTCATGAAGAATTCCTCGAAACCTCAATGGAATGTACTGGATCTGTTCGGAGGAAGCGGATCCACCCTCATGGCCGCGGAGCAGCTGAGCCGCAATGCCTATCTCATGGAACTGTCGGAGAAATTCTGCGACGTTATCGTGAAGCGCTGGGAAGATTACACCGGCCAGAAGGCAGTCAAAGAGGCAGATATGAACCTGGAGATCTCGCTATGATGACAGCCGAAGAAATAACGACTAGCATTTTTGGCGGGGGGGGTACAGACAGATGAGCGATAGCGGAGAGGTAAAGGGAAGCCTCTACAGAACCGAGGTAATCGCTCAGCTCTTCGGAGTCAGCGTCCGAAGAATTCAGCAACTCACCCAGGAAGGAATTATCAAAACGACGAAAGTACTGGAAGACGGAAGAACCGTCAGAAGGTATGACCTAGTCCCGACGATACAAAGTTATGTCAAACACTTATCTGAAAAAGCCTATGGAAAAGCAGGCAGATCAGAGAAGGAGATGGAGCTGCGAGAGAAGAAGATGGAAGCAGATGCAGCACTGAAGGAATCACAGTCAGAGCTTCATCGGTTGAAGACGGCAATCGCAGCCGGACAGTACATCTCGATCGAAGAGGTCAAGATGGATTATGCAAAGTTTTTTGTTGTATTTAAGAAATTCGCTATGGCGTTACCTTCAAGAACTATCGGAATGATAGCCGGAGCACTGGAACCGGTGGAAGCAAGAAGAGTCGAAAAAGAAATCGCGCAAGAGATCAACCGACTGCTCGGAGCTTTCGTAATAGCCGGAATCGTTGGCCCGGACGATGTAGAGGAGGAGAAGAAGAGTGGAACTAAAAAGAAAAAGGTTCCAGATAAGAAAGTATAAGACATCATCCTACATTATAGAAGCGATGCGCCAGCTGCAGCCGCCGGAAGACCTGACGGTGGCTGAATGGGCAGATAAGTATCGAATGCTCGATGCCAAGACATCTGCCATGCCGGGTCCGTGGAGAAATGACAAGACGCCATACCTGATAGACATCATGAATGAACTTCAGAACTACGATACAGAAGAGATTATCTTCTGCAAGTGTACTCAGGTAGGTGGAACCGAGGCTCTGCAGAATATGCTAGGTTATATCATCCAGCAAGATCCGTCACCGACCATGGTCGTATATCCGACGGACACGCTAGCCGGATCCATTAGCGACAATCGACTGGAACCCATGATCCTGGCAAGCAAAAGCCTGAAAAGGCTGTACAACAAAAACGAATCCTCAAAGCAGGAGCTGCAGTTTGAAGGAATGTACCTGTCACTGGCAGGTAGTAACTCGCCATCATCACTGGCCAGCAAGGCGATCAAGTACCTGATGCTTGATGAGGTGGACAAATACCCAGGAGCATCAAGAAAAGAGGCTGATCCAATCTCGCTGGCAAGAGAGAGAACGAAGACCTTCAAGAACCGCAAGATCTACATGACATCAACACCAACTCTTAAGAGTGGACACATATGGAAAGCGTTGGAAGGCGCAGACATTGAGAAGCATTACTTCGTGCCATGCCCGCACTGTGGAGAATACATCGAGCTGAAATTCAGTCAGATCAGATTTCCTTCGGGAGAAGACATGAGCAATCAGGACAGAGCCGACCTAGCATCTTACGTGTGCCAGGAGTGTGGATGCGTGATCACTGATCAGCACAAGGATTCGATGCTCAGGTACGGAGAATGGAGAGCAATAAGGAAGAGCACTCGAAATTCTAAAAAGGTGGCGTATTGGATCAATACATTGTATTCCCCATTCGTCAGATTTTCAGAAATCGTAAAAGAATTTCTTGACAGTAAAGATGATCCGGAGAAGCTGCAGAACTTTGTAAACTCATGGCTCGCAGAACCGTGGGAAGATACAAAGCTCAAAACCTCAGCAGACACCGTGATGGAGAGGCAGGGAGAACTGCCAGCACTGTCAGTGCCACTATGGGCTCGCTTCCTAACCGGAGGCGTAGACATTCAGGAGACCTGCCTGTACTGGAGCATTCGAGCATGGGGACCATACATCACTAGCCAGAACATCGCGCATGGCCAAGCACTATCCTTCCAGGAAGTGGAAAGAGTCATGAATCTGCCATACCAGAGAGTCGATGGAGAGCAGATGATCGTGTCGCTCTGTCTGGTCGATTCAGGATATGACGCGGACAGTACATACGATTTCTGCGCGAACAATTCCGACTGGGCAATGCCGGTCAAGGGTTCAAGTAATCCGATGCTATCACATTTCAAACTTTCAAAAATCAACAAGCCGGACAGTAGAGCTCACGGAATGAACCTGGTGCTTGTTGATGGCGACAAGTATAAGGATATGATAGCAGCCAGGATGATGAAAGAGAACGGCCGCGGATCATGGATGGTTTACAGCGGCTGCGATCAGGAATACGCGGAGCAGGTAACTGCAGAGCACAAAGTAAACATGAAGTCCGGTAACCGGACAATTCAGAAGTGGGTACCAAAAAGGAGCCATATCGATAACCACTATCTCGATGCAGAAGTATACGACATGGCAGCAGCTGATATCCTCGGAGTCAGAACGATCCATCTGGAAGAAGAGGAAGCGCAACCACAGGAGAAAAACAGACAGGAGCAATACGCTCCGGAAGAATCATGGATCAAGACAAACGAAAACTGGATTCAGTAAAGGAGGTGGACGCATGGCGCAAGAAAACCAATTCACACCTGAAGAAATGCTCAGTCAGGTGAATCAGGCAATCTATAACGTCATGATCGGAGGCCAGTCTTATCAGATCGGTTCACGAAAGCTGACAAGAGCAGACCTGTCCACGCTGAGAGCCATGAAGAAAGAACTGGAGGCACAAGTGAATGCCGAAGGAAGCACAACGCTTCTGGACAACACGTATGTGGCCTTCTTTGACGGGAGGTAAGGAATGAACTGGTTAGATTCAGCAATCTCCTTCTTCTCGCCGCAATGGGGCGCAAAGAGAGAAGCGTGGAGACAATACAGGGACGAACTCCGACACTACGATGCCGGAGATTACGGCCGCCTGAACTCCGGATGGCGGGCATCTAACGTATCCGGAGAAATGACAGATAGGATGTACAGATCAATCGTGATGGCTAGAGCGAGAGACCTGGAAAGAAACAGCGACATCATGAATTCCGTGATAGGAGCTTATAAGAGAAACGTGATCGGCCCGGGCTTCCAGCTTCAGGCAAGAACCGGAAGCCAGAAAAACAATAAGGAGATCGAAAAGCTCTGGATGAAATGGTGCAAAGCAAGAAACTGCGATGTGACAGGACAACAGAGTCTGAATCAGATTCTTAGAATGGCGGTCATCCGGAAGAAGGTTGATGGAGGAATCCTGTTCGTGAAGCGATACACGAATGAAGGAATTGTACCGTTCCAGCTGCAGATGATGGAAGTTGATGAGCTGGACACAACAATGGTATCACCGCAGAATTCGAAGAACCGCGTCATCGGCGGTATTGAGTACAACCAGTATAACAAACCGGTAGCTTATTACTTCAGACAGTACGGAATCGACGGATTCAGCATCGGAGAGACCGTGAGGATTCCTGAAAAGGATGTGATCTTCTACTTCACGAAGCGAAGACCTTCTCAGATCAGAGAAATGTCTGACATGACGCCGACAGTAACCAGGATCCGCGACACGAATGAATTCATGACAGCGGTATCCGTAAAGGAAAGAATCGCAGCATGTCTTTCAGTATTTATTAAGAAAACCCTGCCGCCGGTAGGAATTGGAAGAACTGGAAGCAACGCAGGCAATGCCGGTCAACACAGCTACGACGGAAAAACTCTTACACCTGGAATGATCAAAGAGCTGAATGCGGGAGATGAAGTTCAGGTAGTTAACCCGACAGGGCAGGCATCTGATGCGACATCCTACACGAAACTACAGCAAAGACTTATCGGCTCAGGCCAGGGACTCAGCTACGAGGCGACAAGCCGAGATATGAGTGAGACAAACTACGCATCCGCACGTCAGGGAATGATCGAGGATGAAATGACCTACGCAGAAGAGGAAGAGGCTGTCTTATCAATTCTTGATGAGATTTATGAAACTTTCGTTATATCCTGCGTTTTATCCGGAAAGCTGACAATCCCAGGATTCTGGGACAATAAGGATAAGTATATGGATCACGGATGGGTGAAACAGCCGAAGAAATGGATTGATCCATTAAAAGAGTCAAGTGCTACAAAAACAGCACTAAACACTGGTCAGAAAACATACAAACAGATCGCTGCGGAGGCCGGAAGAGACTGGAGGCAGCAGATTGATGATACTGCAGAAGTTATTGAATACGCCAAGAAAAAAGGCGTGGACTTGGAAGGGGTGATCTTTGGTGGAAAGACACAACAGCAAAAGCCTGCAGATGAAGGAGCCGGAAAAAGTCCGAATTCTTCAGAGGGAGATGGAGACATCAAGCCAGGAAAGAGCGGCAAGCCTAAAGCAGGAAAAGAAGAGGGAGAAGAATAAAGGAATCCGAGAAATCACAGGATGCTCCATCAGAGGAATGGAGGGAGAAGGAAACGAGAGAAAGTTCGTTCTTTCATTTTCCAGTGAGGAGCCATACACTAGATGGTTCGGCCAGGAAATCCTAGATCACAGCGGAGATGCTGTGAACCTGGAAAGACTGAACGAGATCGGATGCGTGCTCTTCAACCACAACAGAGATAAGGTGTGCGGGAAAATTAACCGCGCATGGATTGAGAATAGCAGAGGATACGCTGAAATCGAATTCGATGAAGACGAACAGTCCGATGTTATTTATCAGAAAGTCGCAAGCGGAACGCTGAAAGGCGTATCCGTAGGATATATAGTCGATAACTGGGAGGAAGTAATGCCAAACAAGCAGTCCGAGGATGGACGCTTCACCGGCCCGTGTTCTATCGCAAGGAAGTGGGCGCCTTATGAGGTAAGCATCGTATCGGTACCTGCGGATCCGACAGTCGGCGTAGGCAGATCAGAGGAAGAGCCAGACGCTGAGAATGGATCAGAGCAGGAGAGAGCTGCCAGCATGGACTTGATGGAAAGGCAACTTCAAATAAATAAAAATATCATGGAGGTAATGAAATCATGACACTCGAACAGATGATCAATGAGCAGCAGATGCTCCTGAATACAGCAAAAACTCAGGGCAGAGAGCTGACAGCAGATGAGCAGGCAAGATTCGACTCACTGCAGAGAAGTATTAATGCGGCAAAATCCGCGGCTGGCAGCATGAACGGAATGTCCGGACAGCGTCAGAGAGAAGGAGAAACAGGAGGCGAAGGCTCCGAGGGAGAAGGCGATGGAGATGGAGACGGAGATGGAGACAGTGCTCAGCGCGCAATGCATGCTGAGAGATCAAGAATCCAGAGCATCACAAACATGTGCAGGGACTTCCAGATCGATCCAGCTTCTTACATTCAGAATGGATCTACGGAAGATCAGGTACGTGAAGCAATCCTCAACAGCTTAAGAACATCAGGAGCACCACTCTCAACAGGAGTGAATGTAGTAGGAGCCGCGGAGGACAAATACCGCGCAGCTGCTGCTGATGCACTTCTTATGAGAGGCGGCGTAAACGTAGAAACTCCGGCAGACGGAGCAAGAGACCTTATGGGTATGTCCTTAAGAGATATGGCCATCGAATGTCTTGGCCAGGAAGGAAGCGCTGAAGGACTGAACAGACGCTCAGCAGAAGAGCTTTATTCTATGCTTCAGAGAGGATTTTACAATCCAACTGCAGCATTTCCGGCGATCTTAGACCAGACAATCGAGAAAGCATACAAGGAAGGTCACAAAAAGGCAGCTGTCACATTTGACAAGTTCACTAAAAAGGGAAGCCTTAAAGACTTTAAGAAACACGACAACTACTACGTAGCAGGACCAGCCGGAGAGTTCATGGAAGTTCCGGAAGGCGGTGAACTGAAACATGACGTATTCGGAGATGCGAAACTGCCTACAAGACAGCTGAAAACATACGGCCGCCAGTTTACACTGACACGTCAGGCATTCATCAATGATGACATCGGTCTTGTAACAAGCGTTCCTTCAAAATACGCAGCTGCCGCAAGAAAGACAATCAATGGACAGGTATTCGACATCCTTCTCAAAAATCCAAAGATTTACGATGGAGTGGAGCTGTTTGGAAGCGCTCACAAGAATCTACTTGCATCAGGAACAGGAATCACACAGGATGCCGTTCAGACTATGATCATGGCACTCGGCAACCAGAAGGATCAGTTCGGACAGTCTATCATCATCAGACCTGCGACAATCGTGTGCGCTACAGGAATGGAGTTCGAAATTTATACACTGTTCAACAGCCCAACAATCAACACAAGCGACAACACTCAGGCAGTGAACCCACTCTTCCAGTACAGAGACGCGATCGAAGTAATCCCCGATCCTACAATCAACGCAAAATGCGGAGGACTTGGAAAGACAATGCCGTGGTTCATGTTTGGTGATTCTGCAGACGTTGATGGAATCGAAGTAGACTACCTGAATGGACAGGAGATCCCGAATATCAGAAGAATGGAACAGGCTGGCCAGTTAGGATTCGTATGGGATATCTATCTCGACTGGGGTATTTCAGTAATAGATTACCGTGGAATGGTTAAGAACCCAGGAGTGAAAGTTGATACAAAACTGAAACTCGCTTAATAGAAGGAGAGGAGGAATAACTCATGGCAACAGCAACATACTGGCAGAGAGGTGAAACAATCGATCACAAGAATGCGACAGACGCAGTGATCGAAGCAAACACAATCGTCGTTATCGGAAAGAAAATCGGAATTGCAGGAACTGATATCCCGGCAGGTGAAACAGGAAGCCTGCACGTAACTGGCGTGTATAAACTCCCAAAAGCGGCATCTACAGCAATCGATGCAGGTGCTCTCGTTTACTGGGATTCAAGCGCTAATAACATCACGACAACTGCAGGAACTAATGTCCTGGCAGGATTCGCAGCAGAGACAGTAGCAGCGGATGCGGCAACAGTCGCAGTAAAGATCAATGCCTAGCCTGATCGCAAAGTGTCCGATTCTGCACAAGTGCAAACAGTACGGAACCGGAGACAAGCTCCCTACTTCAGATCCAGTCATGCTTCAGGCGTGGCTGGATGCAGGATCTGCAGAATGGCAGGAGGAAGAACCTGCACCGAAGAAGAAAGCTGCAAAGGCCGTGCCGGTAACGGCAGAGCCAGGAATGCCAGGCATCAGTCAGACCGGAGATCCGGATGACTTAATAGGCAAGATCCCGAAAACAGGGAGAAAGAAATGACATTCAAAGATCTGATCAGCAATGACATAAAAACCACATTCATGAATCCGGAAGAATTCTCGGACATCCACACACTCAACGGAGTGCAGGTACCAGTTCAGATCGACTGCAATGAGCAGATCGAGAGAGAAAAGAGATTCAACCAGAACATGGAAGGTATCTACGTAAACCAGAAGCTCATCTACGTGTCTGCAGAAGATTACAAGAAGGCTCCTGGAAGAAACGGACTACCGAAACAGGGAAGCATGCTGTCATTAGACTCACGCACCTACAGAGTAGTAGATGCAATCGACGAAGGCGGCGTGTATTCCATCACACTGGAGGCGAATAAGGCATGATACGTGTTGAAGTCGATAAGCACGACCTGAAGAACGTGCAGAAAAGACTTGGCGCTCTTGAAAAGAAAGCTCCGATCGTAGTGTCAAGAGCACTGAACAAAACAGCCACATCAGCCAGACAACAGCTGGCGACGCAGACGAAGAAGGTGTACACCTACAAAAAAAGCGTGCGTGGTCAGATGGAAATCAGGAAATCATCAGCCGGAAACCTGTCCGCGCAGATCTTATCCAATGGAAAACCTCACAACCTCACTTCCTTCACTCATTCGTCAGGAAAGAGAAAAGGAGCAAGTGCAGCTCAGCTCAAAGGCTCAGGAAAGAAGAACCTGATCGGACCAAGAGGAATAAAGGCCTGGAAGACCGGAGCAAGAGGCGGCGCAGGAGGAGGATTACTTCAGAGAACAGGGAAGAAGAGATATCCGCTGAAGTTCCTGAGCGGTACGTCAACGCCTAAGATGATTGAGAATGAAAAGGTGTATGGAGTCGTGGAACCTGAAATAAGGGAAAAGCTCCAGAAGAACATCGACAATCAGATCAAGTTATTAGTTGGGAGTTAAGGCATGACAAGAAAAGAATTCATGGACGACCTCGCGGCAGATATAAAACACTCGCTTAGAGACGTCTATACGAAGACAATCCCCGGAGGAGAAGCGCCGGTAACAGTTTACAAGCACAGACTGCCGGTCGTGGTGGAAGACGAAGACGATGAGTCAAAGTTTTTCCCATACGCAATCGTCAGACTCACAGATTCGTCAACCGAGGAAGAGAAGCCGTGGAAACAGGGCGTTGTGATCATCCTGGGCGTGCACGATGATGACGTGACAGGCGCTGGATACATGCATATCCTGACTATGATCGAGAGGATCACAAACAGGTTCCTGGAAGAGCCGCTGCTTGATCACAAATATCGTGCAGAGGCAACCATGAGCACGACGATTCAGGATGAAGACACGTACCCGTATTACTTCGGAGCAATAGAAATGACATTTAATTTACCAAAAATCGAAAGGAGAGATGAGTTCTCGTGAGTGAGGTAAAGAAAGAGCAGAAGACGAAAGAGCCTACTGCTGAACCAAAAAAAACAGAGATGCCAAAGATTCAGGAATCGATGATGTATGTCGGTCCGACAATCGCAGGCGTAGCAATTCAGAATACCGTTTACACGGAAAAGCCAGAAGCGCTAAAAGAAGCGCAGAAGGAATGTCCGGAGTTCGGAAACCTCTACCTGCCAATCAAGCAGTATGCAACAGCAGAGAGAATGATCCGAATGAAGACAGGGTATATTCATGAGGCCTATAAGAAAGCCCTGGAATATAAAGAGCACAAAAAAGAAGGAGGAACAATCTAAATGAGCAAGCATGGAATTTTTATCCACGAAGAAGGCACAGCCTTAGCTGCACCAATCACTGGAAACTGCTCTGTTCAGGTCGTAATCGGTACAGCGCCGGTAAACATGGCCGCTGATCCAGAAGCAGTAGTGAACAAGCCAATCCTTGCGAATTCCGCACAGGAGGCAATGACAGCCCTTGGCTACTGCACGGACTTCGCGAACTACACACTGTGCCAGACAATGTACGCAACAGCTAACATCTACCAGGTATCACCGGTCGTTTACATTAACGTCCTGGATCCTAAGAAGCATAAGAAAGCCTTAGAGAAACAGACAGCTCAGGTAAATCAGATGCAGGCAGTCATCAGAAAAAAAGGAATTATCCGCGAGGGGCTGACAGTGGCAGGACCTTCAGGAACGCCGGCTCTCACAGTGGGAACTGACTACACTGTAGGATTCGACACAGAGGGAAACCTCGTAGTCACACTGATCGAAGGAGGCAAGGGAAAATCCCTGACAACAGTAGAGGTAACAGGAAACGTCCTGGATCCATCTATGGTCAAAAAGGATGATATCGTAGGAGCTGTAGATCCTGCAACAGGAGCAGAGACAGGAGCGCAGCTGATCAGAAGAGTGTACCCAAGTCTCGGAATCGTGCCGGGAATCATCCTCGCCCCAGGCTGGTCACAGATTCCGGAAGTCGGAATCGCACTCGCTGCCAAGGCTGCAAATATCAATGGAGTCTTCAAAGCAATCGCACTTCTCGACCTGGATACAGCGAAGGCTAAGGTCTATACAGACTGCAAAAAAGTAAAAGAAGACAGTGGCTACACGTCAGCGTTCTGCGCAGTTCTGTGGCCATGCGACAAGGTAGGCGAAATGATTCTCGCAAAATCTGCAGTAGTGGCAGCCATGATGGCGTACCAGGATACAGAGAACGACGACGTGCCGAACCTTTCACCTTCCAATAAGCTGCTCGGAGTAACAGGACAGTGCCTCGCAGACGGAACAGAAGTATGCATCGACCAGGATCAGGGAACTACAGTGAATTCATTCGGAGTCGTTACTGCGGTCAATGTGAACGGATGGAGATGCTGGGGCAACTACACTGGAGCATTCCCAGGAAGCAACGATGCAAAAGACATCTGGATCCCAGTTAGAAGAATGTTCAACTGGCACGGAAACACATTCATCCAGACATACTTTAGCAAAGTAGATGATCCGATGAATCAGGTTCTTATTGAATCCATTGTTGACTCAGAGAACATCCGCTGCGCAGCATACGCACCGGATAAATGGGCCGGAGCTTCTATCGAGTATAGAAAAGATGACAACCCAACAACAGACATCCTCGCAGGCAAGATGACCTTCAGACAGAAGATCGCACCATACACGCCAGCGCAGGAGATCAACAATACACTGAGCTACGACACAGATCTGCTGTCTAGCATGTTAGGAGGTGGAGAATAATGATCATTCCAGAGGTCATGAACAACTACAACGTATACAACGACAGAGCGAAGAAGCTGATCGGTATCTCCGGAGAGGTAGAACTTCCAGAACTTGAGGCAATCACTGATACAGTGGAAGCTGCAGGAGTTCTCGGAGAAGTAGAAGATCCGGTAACTGGACAGTTCTCATCCGCAAAAATCAAGATTCCATTCAGCAACCTGTATGAGGACATCTTCACACTGATGGACACAACCAACCCGCCTCAGCTCACACTGAGAGGATCTATGCAGGTTATGAATTCATCAACAGGAGGAACAGACTATGTTCCTGTCAAGATCGTAGTAAGAGGAAAAGCTACAACTTCAAGCCTTGGAAAACTTGTAAAAGGCAAGAAGGGAGAACCGGAGATCGAATTAGAGATTCTCTATATCAAGGTAATGATCAACAACAGAACAACCCTGGAACTTGACAAGCTGAACTTTAAGTTCGCTATCAAC
>ENA-UEQW01002411-UEQW01002411.1-human-gut-metagenome-genome-assembly--contig:-NODE-2411-length-14190-cov-8.709417_pt1 | contig 14190 bp, 23 predicted proteins | sample MGYA00242947_ERZ507947 | MGnify/ENA primary metagenome ERZ507947 (study PRJEB26167, sample SAMN06115421) | human gut metagenome | host: Homo sapiens | place: China:Guizhou | collected 2015-03-17... | reverse complement strand
GATTTGTGTCGATTTTTGCCATAATTATTCCTCCTGCGTTTGGTGAGGCGGTTCCCTCCGCCGTGATCTCTGTTTTTACGGGTTGTCTCCCGTCTGCGTTTTTGATAGAGCAGCTTCACTGCTGCTGTTATGGAGGGCTGTACAGGCTTCGATCCTGTGACCTGCGGATTAACAGTCCGTTGCTCTACCGGCTGAGCTAACAACCCGTGTAACCCCGACTTACGGTGCCGGGTAACCGCTTTGCCCGTTTCCGGGTTTCGTCGCCGATAGTGAGGGCATCGGCGATATATATGGCGCGAGGCCGATTTGAACGGCCTTCTGTGTGGGGAGAGGTGAACCCAACTCGCTGTCTGCCGCGCCAAATTTTAGTCTTCTATTCTTCATGTACTCGGCTTTTGGCCGAGGAAATATTTTTGTGGGACGGGGCAAGCTACTTTGAGCTATCGTGCGCTTATGTACACTTATCACACAATGCTGTTCCTTCTCCTTCGCTTTGGCTGCCTTGCGCATACGGCAGTTATCGGCGTGCTTGAATTGTCCAGCCCCCCGCTGGTTGTGGCAGAAAGAATCGAACTTCCATTACATGGGTCAAAACCATGTGCCTTACCTTTGGGCTATGCCACAGTGTAAAAAAGAAGGGCTTCCAATACCATTTCTGGTATCAGAAGCCCTTCGGCTGTTCGCTGCTCCCTAGAGCAGTCACAAATTATACCATTTGGTGTGGCTCTTCCGCGAAAGGTGCGGCGCTCTTTGCCAAACAGTCAGTTAACCTTCTTGCGCCGAATCTCAATGACCACGATCTGGCCTTGTTCGACTTTGATTTCCGCCTGATTCCGGCGGCGGATGATTTCCTCAATCGCCTGAATTTCCTTCGCCGTCACTCTGACCGCCGGTCTGGTTTCCGCTTCCATCGCCGTTCCCTCCGTTCTGCGCGGCAAGCTTCGCCGCTTTTTTCTCCTGCTCGGCCATGTAATCCATGCTCATGCGGTAAGCAAGCTGCGGGTCGGAGAACATACCGCAATGGGTAAAGGACAGCTCCGGTGCAATCTGTTTACACCCCAGCATGGTAACAAGCACACTGGCTTTCTGCGCGATATTTTCATAATTTCGCCGTGTGAATCGGATTTCCAGAGCGGAAAGCCGCAGATTCAGATTTCCCATGTCCCGGCAAATCCGCAAAACCAGCTTCAAGAACTCTTTCTCGGATTTCTTGAAGATAGGCTCCATGCCCTTTGCCCTTGCCTCCGCAGCAGACCAACCGTCCCGCATGATAACCGCAGTCCCGGTGTCGCTGGTAGATGTGCCGCCGTTCCGGTTCGGCATCCCGCAGATGGTCAGTACCGTCTCGTACATGCTGTCCACAAGGGTCTGTGTCTGCGCCTGGTTCAACTCACTGTTCAGGTAGGTGATTTCCGCTTTCAGGGTGGAATCAATGTCCTTGTACTTGATTGCGCCCAACTCTTTCAGAGTTCCAAAATCGTCAGCAGAAATATCTACGTTGTGAAACAGCATCAATGCCTGAATGAACTGCTCCACGCCGTCCACTCGGTTGCTCTCTGTCATGTTGATGGCATCCAGCAGGGGAATCACAATTTCAAAAGCCCCAATCCGTGCGTTGTTGGCGGGATACTCAATGATCGGGATTCCTAGAATCTGGTCTTCTTGGTGAACCACGCTCCATGTATTTAGAACTTCAAAGTATTGATTTTCCGTCCAACAGGAGAATACCAGGGTTCCATCCTCTTTCTTGACGTAGCGTACACCCATCATGGGTTTATGTCCAAGGCCCACACTGTACACTACGAAGGCGTACCGTGGGTCAAGGGTGAAGATTTCAAAGGGAGCTTCGTCTTCCTCTACGTCTGCCATACTGTCCGGCATGGCCATACGGTAGGACGTGCCGCAGATGTGCATCCAGTCCACCAATTCCTCGTCCTTGGAGGCTTTATCCTCAGAGAGCATATAGTCATTCAGCTGCAATACTTCATCGGCAATACTCTTTTCGCCGCCCCGGCTGACATACTGCACAGGCTCACCAACCAGATACCCGGTCTTAAAGGAAACAATTTCGTTTGCCCGGTTTTCAACAACCATGTTGTTGATTTCCGGGCGCACTTCCTTTTCCCGGTACAAAATCGGCTGATCGCCACGGTAGTAGCGGTATAGGTAGTCAATCTCGGACTGGTTTAGGAGGTGCGTATCCTGTGCTTTCCGCAGCACATCAATCACATTGCCCTGGTGAATCTCCGCAACCTCGGTATAAATCACCCTTCGACCGAATAATCGTCTGCTTGCCGTGTTCCACACCCCCCTAGCATTAGAATTTCTCTCTTATCATTCTATCACGTTCTCCTATGGTTGTCTAGTTAATTTATGTTCACTAAACCATTCGCCACTAAAAGCACAAAGCGCATCGGGTGAAGTTCCCTACACCCAAATGCGCTAACATCAGATATTCAGTTTTTATCTTTTCCCGAGGATGCTTGCCATTTCCTCCATTTTAGAGGAAATGAGGGAAAGCACATTCGTGTATTGATTTACTCGTTTGCTGCTGAGAATCAGTTCGTCCGTTTCCGTGTCGCAGTCCGCACACATCATGTCCGACAGCATTTCAATGGTAGACTTTGCCATTTTGGCATCAAGCCACAGTTTATTGGAAGTATGAACGTCAATCATGCTCTCCGTCCCTCCCCAAGAAACTTGTTCAGGAAGTAGGTCTGCCCCTTGCCTGTCACCTTTGGGGTCTTACTGATAGTGGTGTGCCCGTCACTATGGCAGACCACCGTTTCCTTGACTTTGAGAATGCCCAGCTCCATGCTCATTTGTGTGGGCATATTCTGGTCAGAACCGTTCCGCTTTACCAGATAGCCGTTTTCACGCATCCACTGAAACAGCCGCTTTTCGCCCATGTCCACACCGTTCTGACGGAGGATTTTCGCCAGTTCTCCAATCAGGATGGTGCTGGTAGATGCCGCCACACTGTCCGCAAACAGGACTTTCGGTGCATCGGCCTGGACTTTGGATTCTAGGGCTTTCCGCTTGTCCGTTTCCTCTTTCAGGGCGGTTGCCACTTTCAGCAGGTAATCCGGATTCAGAATCGCCGCTTCCAGCGTTTCCGGGGTCATGTACGCTCCGTGCTTGCGGATGGAGGGAATGACTTCTTCGGCAATCTTCGCCTGGAATGCCTCGGCAACTTCATTCTTCGCTTTCATTGCAAGGCGGTAAAACACGCTTTCGGGGATGTATTCATCGTAGCCACAAGTGGCTACGCCCAATTCTTTCAAATACCCCTCAACTCGTTTCCACCGGACGACCTCATTGCCACTTGCGGCAACGTATGTGAATCCAAGCCCACGAGCAACAGCTTCCAGATTCAGGTAGGCGGTTCCGTTCTTTTCGTAGCAGGGGATACCGCTGATTGTCATAATTTCGTTATTCATAAAAACCTCCATAAAATTTTACTTGATAGAGGTTTCCGTTTGTGATAGAATGGATTTATCCAGCGGGAAACCTCTGGGGTGGATAGGGTGTTGGTGTGGTTTGCTAGGCCGCCAACACCCTATTTTTTCTTTGCCAATAACAGCCGGATTCCGTTTCTGATTGCTTCTCCCTTTGTAATTCCATTTTTTAGGCAATATTCCTGCAATCTTCTGTCCGTTTCGGCATCCAATCTTACGCTAAATCGGACATCTTTTGGATTTTCGGCTTTTGGTCTTCCGGTTCTTGGTGACACCTGCTCACCTCACTTTCTGTCACGCATTAAGTATAATATAGGCGTGACAAAAAGTCAAGCATTATTTTAGAACGGTCTTGCAAAAACCTCCACCACAGCCCCGTTCAAGCTCTGGGAGAACTCCGCAAACATAGCCATGCCGTCCGGTACATCATCATTCTTGTTTTTTCCCGCCACCGTGTAGGAGCAGAGCATATCCATCATGCGCCCGTAGTCCGTGTTCCGCTTGTATTTGCTTTCGTCCAGGAACAGGCAGTGTTCCTTCACCCACGCCGAATTGACGATGATTTTTGTCTCTTTGTTCGCCGTGGTGAACTTTGTGGTAATGTTGGTGATGCCGCCCATCCGCTTCACTTCTCCCTGGATTTTCTCTGCTACACGCCGTCCAGCGGAGTTACTTTCAAACCGGCACATTTTCACCTTGTCCCGAACTAGAATATCTGCAAGGCGAATATCCACCGTGTCAGGAAGCCCGTTGTCGCAGATGCAGTCACCGATATAATAATCCTGCCCATACACATACCCAACCGGGAGGAAAGCGTAGTCCGTTCCCTTGTCCTTGGTATCGCACACGCCGATAATCGCATCTGGTTCTTCCTCTGGAAGCTCAAAGAACCGCCGCAGTTCGTCAGGATGGTAGACAAGCCCCTCGCGTTCAATGGGTTGATTCTGATACAGCGCTTTCCAACTAACGCTATCCATAATATCCCGCTGTTCCCGGTAGAACTTGGTGGAGAACCCCACGCCAAACTCATAATCAAAATTGCTTTCGTCATCCTCGTTCATGGCCGGAATCCGAATGAATTTTGCTCTGGGGTTATTTTCGTACTCCCGTTCCAGTCGCCCGATCACATCGTGAACGCTCCACCGGGTAGCAATATGAAGCTCTTTGCATTTGTCGCCGATTTTACGCTGCCGCAAGTCCGTTGTGTAGGTTTCCCACAGCTTGTCCAGCCGCTCTTTTGAAAGTGCCACCTCAATGCCGGATACCAGGTCATCACAATACAGCAAATTCATCGCACGATACAGACCCGCATTTCCTGTTCCGATGGAGGTAAATTCCAGTGTTTCAAACCGCTGCCGCTTGTCCAGGTCAATCCGGCAATCCTTGGCGTTGGTATTCGTTACCTGCACGCCCGGAAACACATCATGCCACAGATATTCCCCCTTGGCATCGAACAGCCGCAGACATTCATCGTAAACCCCACGGACAAAGGAATTGGAGTGGCTACCTGTCAGGTTGGGGCTGTTTGGGTCACGCCCCGCAATCCAAGTCAGCAGAAAGATTGCTAGAGTGGTCTTTCCCACGCCAGGGGGAAGACTGACCGCCAAAAGGTCTAGCTTGTCATCACCGCACAGGGCTTGCAGGGCATCCACAATGGGCTTGAGCTGCTTCCTCCGTGGATGGTAAAACCGTCTCTTTGGCGGTCTGTTTAGCTCCATATAGGTCACATAGCTGTCGAACTCATACGGTGCTTCAAACAACAAGCTCCGTCTCCACTGACAGTAGAACCGCTCCACTCTGGACATGGATACTCGGTTCATCTGGTGGGAACACATATCCCTTAACTGCTTATTGACCCTGTGCGCCCTCTGGAAGTCTGTCTCTGCCCATGTCTGGCACAGACCGAATAAATCCTCATATGCTCCAATGTCCTCTGGTTTCCGCTCTATTGCCCCCAGAATGGAAGCCGATACCTTTTCGTAGTCCATATCGTCACCTCACAGAGCGTCTGCTTGCTCAAATGCTTTCAGCAGTTTGGGAAACTGGATTGCAAAGAAATCCACCATTTCCTCGTTCTGTGCCCAGCTGGAATTTTCCGCAAGGCCGGATTCAAAGAGAAAAGCATGGATGATCTCATGCCGTTTCACCTTGTTTGTCTGAATCAGAAGGTTTTGCTTGCAATCTGGTTCTCCCTTGCTGTCTTCGTAATTTTCGACCAGCAGCTCTTTCGTAGTTTCATCACAGAAACCGTCACAATCCTTGAGCCTTGGCTCTTTGCTTCCCCGAATTACTGTAAGCGTATATTCAGCTCCCAAAACGTTGATTCTCATAAGTTTCCTCCTGTTCATAAAAAATAAGGGCTACCAACACATTTCTGTGTAAGTAGCCCTTCGGCTTTCCTCCTGCCCTTGCAGGAGGTTTATTTATTTTTTCTTGCTCTCTTGACGTATACCCGGACTTTTTGATGCTCTTTCTTCGCCAGTTCTTTCCGCAATTGGTTTGCTTCTTTTTCGTATTTCTCTGCCAAATACCGTTGCGAAAAGTAGGCGGTCTCTTTCTCATCACCAGTCAGGTCGGAGAAACGAATACCAAATCGCAAAGCATAGACAGGCGTTCGGTCGTCACTCATGGTGACATCGAGTAGGTGCGGGTCTAAATCTGCAAATTCTTGCATGAATGCCTCCTATTTGTGGCGTAGAAGTTCCGCTAAAACCATGATGGGGAATAGGACGATTAGAGCTATCCACATAAGCCACCTCATTCTGCGTATTTGCGTTCCTGCGAATGCACAAGATTCCCGTCTAGCCAAACTTCAAACGGCTGGATTTTACTTTCATCTGCGTTGGACTCGCAAACGACTTTTACAATGTGCGTTTCAGACACTCCCATAAGATTGGAACAGGAAAATTCTTGCTGGACGGCATACAAATGACCGTTTTTCGCATACCCGGCAGAAAACAGGCTCATTTTTACGGTGCTAGGATTCTGGGCAATCTTCTTTGCCATGTCCTCTGCGATCATCCGAAGGACAATTTGCGCTCCGTCCGAAACATCCCCAGACCATCCGTCAACGATCGTTTCTTCTGGTTCTGGTTCTGTTTCTATCACCGTTGGCTTCGGTGTCTGCTCTTTCTTCGAATTGCCCGCTTTTTTAGGAGCCGAAAGAACCTTGATGCTTTCATATCCGCACCTTGTACACCGCTGGACATACTCGCCGTCCTTGCTATCCGTAGGCTCTACCCGCCGAACATCTACCATGGAATGTCCGAGTTTCTTTATGAATTTCGTCTTGTCGCTTCCGCATAGATCGCAATGGGACTTTTCATACCCGTTTTCAGTGCAGGATGCCTCTTTGCTTTCCACTATCCTGTATTCGTGTTTACACCATGTGGCTGGATTTGTAGCCGCTCCAACCGCCACGAACAAAGCAAAAGAAAACCAGAACCATTTTAGCCATTTCATTTTGGGCTTCTTCCTTGCTTTTCTTATAAGCCAAACAACAAGTAGAACCGGAAGTACCAGAATTTCAATAGCAGCGAGATTGAACATTAGAGAGGATACGGTCTGCATGGTTATTCCTCCTTTTGGTCAATCACGATCTGGTCAGCCCGTCTCGCACCCGGTCTGCGTTCCTGAATGACAATTTCATAGCCTAGGACATCCAACATTTCTACGGCCTTGTCGAAGGTCATGTTGGGGCTTAGAAGCCTTGAGCTTACATCGTTCCCTCTCTGTTTGCCAATGGCTTTCGCCATAGAGATAAGCGAGATGTTTTTCTCTTTCATAAGGCTGCGAATCGCTTTGTTGATTTGCATTGGTAGCACCTCCTATGTGTTTCTAATATACACTAGATATATTTGATTGTCAATAGGATATCCAAAATAAAATTGGTCAAGTAGCGACCGAAGGGAGCTTTTATAAAATTGAAAATCGCCTTTTTTATTTTTGCGGAATTTTTGAGAGGGGAGGGGCTTTTTTCTGTTTTCGGTGGTTGAGGGGCTAACTCCCGGCTCACCCTGGCCCTGGATATCCCCCGCCCCCGGTGCTATCCAGAAGCAGCCGGAACCGCTGGACAGTGCCGGACGGCGCAAAAACCCAAAATATAGGCCATCCACGCTATGCGGACATATTTTGACCGTTTCCACATGAACGGAAAAGCGAACGCAACAAAATAAATATTTGGTTGCGTTCGTGGCTGCAAAAGATACCCCTAGAAACTGGAAAATAGGGGAAATGTTCGAAAAACTACCTGTTTTGTGGGCAAAAATTGTCTTTGTGTCGTGGACTACGTTGGCGTATTTGCATTGCGGACATAACCGTTAAAATATCCGCGTAGAAAACACGGTGAAATTCGAACCTACACCGCAAAAATAAACCAAATAAATTTGTGTATTCCCCTTGACAGACAAATATATTTGGTGTATAATAAAGACAATCCAAGAGGGCATAGCAAAAGCCCCGGCATGATCCAGACCATCACACCAGGGCAGCCCTAGAAAGCCACAACCAACAATCAGGGGGCATTGCTATTATAGCACGGCCTCCACGGAAAAATCAAGGAGGAAAACACAATGAGCGAACGTTATAACTACTTGGACGCCGTGACCGATGACGTGCGGGAGTACATCAAGGAAGAAGTAGACCTTGCAGAATGGAATGGCAACCGGGACGGCCTGGAAGAAAAATTAAATGATGACCTGTGGACGGCTGACAGCGTGACAGGCAATGCAAGCGGGTCTTATTATTGCAACGCATGGATGGCAGAAGAAGCCCTTTCCCACAACTGGGACTTGTTAGCGGAAGCCCTTCGGGAGTTCGGGCAGGATGGGACGAACGTATTAGAGAAAGGAGCGGAAGCAATGGATGTAACAATCCGCTGCTATCTGTTAGGGCAAGCCATCGCGGAAGCCTTGGACGAACTGGAAGAAGAACTTGCAGAGGATGACGAGGACGAGACCGCCGAACAGTTGGACGACACCATGGGCGATATTTACGGCGAGATTTAGGGGGGTAAAAGTTATGAAAAAAGGTAAATACGCCATCATCGGCGGTCAGTATCAGTATTTTTTCTATGGTTTTGCGGACAGCTTGCACGCCGCCAAAATCCTTGCAAGCAAATGCGCGGAGTATTGGGACAACTGGCAAGGTTGGCACATCCCGGCGATCTATGCTGCCGAGGACGTGAGGCCGGTCACAAACTTCTACGGTTCCGGCTATGCGCCCCGGTTTGGGGCTGTCCCCGTGGCGGTCAAGTCCTACGGTGATAGGGCATGGCACGCCCCCCGATAGATTGGGGGTGTAACGTATGACGAACAGAAAAAATTATGAACAGGAAGCCGCCGAATTCTGCAAGGCAATAAAACGCCTTGCAGAAAATCCGGATAGCCTGGAAAACCTAGAAAGCTATTTATCCAGTCATTTCCAATTTTGGCTTGAAAAATTCGCTGACAAGCCCGAAAATATCGCTGCTGAATTGGCAGCTTTCGCTGAAATGGAGGTGTAACCGTGGCACTGTTTTTGATTCTGTTTTTCCCGGCCATGGTTTTGGCGGAAATCCTGAAAAATTGCAAATAAGCATGGCCCCCGGAATTTTCCGGGGGCGTTTCTTTTTGCCCAGGCGCACCCCCGAAACCGTTTCACCTGTCCCGCCCATCGTGGCGGGCTTTTTTTATGCCCTGTTTGCGTGGCGGCTCTAGTGTCGTTCTGAGCGGTTTATTTTTCGGTGGTATCATTTGCCATTTGCCTATATTATCGGAATTTATTGGCTTGCTAGCGCCGTCACGGCATAGGTAGCGCATAATGCCGCTATTGCACGGCCTGTACAGAGCTTGTACAGGCCGTTTCCCAGGCGTGGCAAGCTGCACCGCGTCCGGGATTTTTGCCCGATCTGCACCGTCTGGGCGTCTACCAGGGCGGCACGGTTCAACCGTGGCGGTCATTCCAAGCCCAGAAAATCCGCCGATTTTTCGCCGGTCATCGTCGATAGTCGCTGACCGTTTTTTGAAAATCATAGTCGCAAGCCATAGTCGCTACCAAAGTTGCTTGAAAGTCGCAGAAGAATCCCCCGAAAGTCGCAAGACCTCCGGGGGCATTTTCATAGTCGCTATAGTCGCTGTGTCAAAGTCGCTGGCCTATTTCGTTTCCTCCGCATCAATGATCTTGTCCGCATCCGCCCCATACACATCTTCCAGGTACTTCCGGCGCAGGGCTTCCGGGTCTTTGGCTTCTCCCAGCGGATTTTCGGGCTTCAAGACCACTTCCTGCTGGTCGGTGTAGTTCATATTGTTTTTCATCAGAAAAATTCCGGCTACGGGGTTGATTTTCCCGTTTTGCATAAAATCTTCCATCTGTGCGTTGATTAAATCCCTCGCTTTTTTGATGGTGTTGCGAACAGAGCCGCTCAGCTTTCTCGCATCAGGCGCATCATTGCACCATTTCCACAGAGTGATCCTATCGATTCCGAACGCCAGTGCAAGCCCTGCGAAAGTCGGCTTCATGTCATTTTCCGCACACAGGCTGAAATAGTCGAAGCACCTCTGCTGCACCGCTTCCAAGCTGTCCATATCCGGCTTGTCCCACTTCATAATGGTCATGGAATGGTTGATGTACTTGGTATTGTCCCCCGGTTCTAGGTCAGGAACTTGGTATGGCTTCTTCTTGAGTTTTTCACCTTCTGCCAAAGTCGTTTCCTCCTTTACTATCTAATAAATTTAATATATACTTTACCATAACACATACACACTACAAGATATAAGATTTATATATAATATAGAGAACAGGAAAACTCCCAATCCCGTCGAGCATCCCGGTTTCTTGGCATATCATAAGCAACTTTGTCTGCGCCGTCATCCGAATTTCAGCCGGTGCCCGTTCTGCTGCCGTGTGCAAGACGGAAATACACTCAATCCCCTTTCCCTTATCAACAGACAGCACATAGGACGTCGCAGATACCGCAGAAGCGAACCACTCCGGGACGTTGCCGTATGCGTATTTTGCAAACATCCTCCGGAGAATCTTTTCCGGGTCAGATTCTTCCTGCTCTACTGTGGGGATCTCCCATTCCCCGGACTTGGCGACATCTTTCACTGTTTCGGTCAATTTTTTTGCAAGCATCTCGCGTGCAGTCTTCATGAGCAACGCATCATCAAATTTGAAATCCTGTTCTGCCATTATTCATGTACCTCCAATTCCTTATTTTTCCTGTCCCGGTATCGCTGGGCGGCTTGTCTGTCGCAGAATGTCCTCTGGCAATCAAAACTGCAATAGACTTTCCGCTTGTTCGTACTGTCGTAAAACATTTTTCCACAGTTGGGGCATATTTTGGGGATGCCCTGTGGGGCTTGCACTTCCTCCCTATCGCTTTTAATCGGCGGGTGGTATCCGTGCATTGCCATGTACTTGCCGTAGCTCATCCCGGACTCTTGGGCGGCTATGGAGCACAGGGTGAGATAGTCTGGTTCCTTTTTCTTCTTCATAATTTCCTCGATGTAAATATCCATTGTGTAGTCGGTGCTTACTGGGATAGGCAAGGCTGCAAAGTTCCAACAGTCCATGTAAGTGGGTTTATCACTCATTTTTCTGTACCTCCTACCTTCGGTGGTTCAGGCATCGGCATCCAGTGGGTGATTTCAATATCGTCATCCACATGATCCATTTCGTTCCTGCCGTACTCAGCAAGCAAATCTTCACAAACGCACGACCACCAATACCACTTTTCCCTGTAATAGACAGCAGTCGCTTTTTGCGGTACGTCCTTAATTTTCCCGTAATACGGCTCTGGTCTGTGATTTACCCAAACCACATTTACAGGCTCAAGTTCCTTCGGCGGTCTCTCACTACACGGAATCCATGGGGTGAACTTCTTACAACAGGGGTAGCCGACGATCTCACAACAAGCCCTGTTCCCGCAGACAATATCCCCGTCTATATCGTAGTCAAAATGACCGCACATGGTACAAATGAACATTTCGGCAGCCTGCCACTGCTTCCGAAGCTGGACGACGACTTTCTCGCGCTCTTCCCACCGCCCGTTCCTTTCCGGCTCCACATCGGCGGCGGGAAGTTTGCGTATCTCGGAAAAAGCCGCCGCATAATCGCCACTTGTGCGCTTTACGATTTCCATTGCCGCCTCACGGCTGATATAATCGCTCATTTCAATTCCTCCACATAGCACCAGTTCTGGGGCTGGCGTTTGATTTCAACAGGCGCATATCCAAATTTCGTTTTCCGCAGCCCCTTGAATTCGCTCAGCGGTTTCGGGGTATCATAGACTTTCAGGTTGGAAATGTGCCAGCCGTACATTTCCTTCTTTCCGAACGCATAATACCGAAATTCTTTCTCTGCCAGACATGCAGATTTCAAATCCTCGTCGTCAATCTCCCACCAACTATCACCGCAGTCGTAATCCATTCCGATTTCCGGATGCGGGCAGTAATCGTAGTTGTACGTTGCTATGTTGTCACATGTGAACTCACCGACAACTATTTTCCCACCGCTCACATTGCATAGCATCCCGCCGTTAACTTTGTAGCTCAGGTTTCCGGCAGTGCAATAGATGTACACCTTGAACGGCGTTTCCAGTTTCGGGCGGGTCTTTCTGACTTCCAGCGTCTTTTCCCCGCTCAGGATTTTCTCCACCCACTCCGGGCGGATGCTGATAAGTACAGCTTTAGCCATTGTCCAGCATCCTTTCCAGGTTCAAAAGTTCCTGCCGCAGCAGTGTGATTTTCCGCTTAATGGCGGTTTTGCCGTGGTTCTTGTCCATGTAGTTCCCACCGTCACCCGTTCCGCCGTTGGCCATGTACAGGTTTGCTGCCTTATTCAGGCTGCTGTACAGGGCACGGATAAACTGCATTTGTTCTTTCATTCCTCTTCATTCATCCTTTCCGCCCGGGTTGCCCCGGGCTATCAATTGCCTTGATTTCGATCCCTTTAAGTTCTACTCTCCCAGAAGTCCGCATATTTTTTCCCTACGATAAAGGCGTTTGCCCATTCCCGCTGAAATTTACGCCACTCTGGGTCGCGGCTTCCTGTTTCGTCCCGGTAGAGCATGGCAAAGGGCAGAAATCCCAGCCCCATGATTTGTTTGGCTCGTTTCTCCGCTGCATCCATGCTGTCTTCCGGGTATCCGCACAGCATATAGCACTTTACCTGATGGCTTTTCCAACTAAGCCCCGCATTATGCAGCATATCCGCCATAGCCCTTAAATGATCGTAGTCGTCCATGGTATCATACGCTGTATACATCGTCTGTGGCCTCACGGACATAAGCTGTTCCGCTTTCCACGGGGTCATATACTCCGGTTCCAGCCCGCCAGAAAACACAGGGCGGCGTTTTTGCCGTTTCATCATTTTCGTGACCTCACGAAAATGGTCATCCCCACTGTTCCGCCATTGCGGCGGCAATACCTGGGAACGCCTTGCACACGGTTTTCGATTCCTCGCAAGCGATAAGTACTTTCATTCGTCATAGCCCTCCATGCTGGTTTGACCAGGCAGGATGTCGTACTCCATCCACCAGCGGAACACATCTTCTGCGGTCGTTCCTATTCGCCACGATCCGTCCAGTTTACCACGCCGCTTTCGTTCTTCCAGCATCCGGTCAAAGGCGTTCAGGTACAGCTGTTTGTACTTTGGAAATCTTTCAAACTCCGCTTCCCGGCTTTTTCTTTTTGCCAGAGGGCATCCGATACACCCAACCCGGCATTGCCCCTCGGCGTATAGCGGGTTCATGGGGCATTTGGTATCTTCCAGGAAGCCGTACACATCCTTGTCCGCCCAGTCGATAATCGGGTTTACAACTCGTTTCGCTTTCAGGCGGCAGTTTTCAAAAAGCATACGCTTTTCGTCATTGTCGTTGGCAAGAATGATATTTTTATCCTTGGTTGCGCCCAGTTTTTCGTAGATTCCACGATTGTTTTTTCTTGATGCAGATTCAGCCCAGCGAACCCCGGTGCAGATAAACCGCCCTGCCCCCCCTGCTTCTTTCAGAACGGCACAGCAGTACCGCACCAGCCGGGTAGGTGGCATCAGTTTTTGCGGAATCAAGCTCCACATGGAGGTGCGCCGACCCTTGTAAGTGGGCATGTTCACGGTGCATTTGTAGCCCTTTTCCTCTAACCGTTTGAATTCACTTCTGACAAACCGCACCGTTTCCGGGGCATCGGCTGTGGTGTGGCTGTGCAAAAATTCGCACGGGATACCAGAGCGGATTGCCAGCTCTGTGATAACCCCGGAATCTTTACCGCCGGAAATGCAGATCACAAGGGGCTGCTGATACGCCATAAGAGACATTTCCGATGCAGCTTTCAGGCGTTCGATTGCTGTTTGCTCTAAGTCGTTCATTCCGCATCCTCCACCGGGGAGCGGAGCCATGCCAACCTGCATACCTCGCATCCTGGCATATGCTCGCAGATATCTTTAAGCCCCTCGCAAATAAACGTCCCGGTGCTGAGTAACTGTGCCAGCTCCGCATCCGTCATGTTCCGGATGCGGTCGGCGTTGGTCTGAGGGAACGTGACATACCGACATTTCTCCGGCTCTTGGCAAGTTTCCGGAACAACGCACCCGACTTGCATTGGACAATTCGCCCCGGTGCATTTTCTCTTAGGCATTTTTTCTCCACTCATTTCGCGTTTCCTTTCTTCGTTATTTGCTCCCCTCCGGGAGACCTTCAAATTTCATCCCGCCCGCCAGTTCCGATACAAAGCTTTTTACTGCTCCGGGAAGCTTT